>ERZ1024365.127-NODE-127-length-10792-cov-12.851728_pt1 | contig 10792 bp, 21 predicted proteins | sample MGYA00520788_ERZ1024365 | MGnify/ENA primary metagenome ERZ1024365 (study PRJEB33242, sample SAMEA3444265) | Homo sapiens | biome: Host associated; feature: Gastrointestinal tract; material: Stool | place: Uganda | collected 2011-01-01 ... | reverse complement strand
TCGCTAAATTGTAAAACATTGAGATTTTGATATTAGTGGGTATGTAGTGGATATATAGTACAACATAATTTTAGAATAGTTAATCTTGGTTAAAGTAGTTGTTGGTATAAAATTTAATCACTACTTTTGCAATGATACAAACGTGTTACTTTTCAAAATTTAACATTTAAGTGTTACTATTTTGTTACTCGTACAAAGTTACAATATACGTAAGTATCTGATTATTAGTACTTTACAATGGAAATATAAATTGATGGAATTTATCAAAATCATTTTTCATAAGCGTTTTTTACTTTTTGTTGTTATTATTACTTCTTATCCAAATTATTTTTTTAAATATATAAATATGGATAGTTTTAGATTCCTTTGGATTCAAGGTTCCCCTTATCGCACACGTATGTGAACGAATCAGAAAACCTGAGAATCTGAGCATGGATGAGCCCCGTCACCCCCCATCATCTGGTCACTTGATAATCTACATCAGTTAACCTAAGCAGCTTTCGGTGTAGTTACCGCCTTGCTCGCCTTCTGCTATCAAATCCTGCGATGTCGCCATGCGTCCTCTTGCGACTTTGGTTTAAAGTCAGCGTAGCCGAGTGGAGTTAACCGACAAACTACCATGACTGCCAAAAACTCGGGGAAAATAAAAATCCCCAAGTCGTGTGACGCCGACCTAGGGATTTCGTGATTTTATATAGAACCTATTGAAACATAGATTAAATATCGAAAAGATAGCATCAATCGTCACATTGACGAGTGCAAAGGTAATATGAATTTCAATAACTTCCAAATCTCTTTAAGGTCAGTTAAGATTTAGAAAACGTCTAAATATCAAAGAAAATCCTCAAAATTTTTGTGTTATAAAAAAGTTATCAGTATCTTTGCACTGAAAAAGGAGAACGCTGAATTGCAGCTTGTTAGGGAATTTCAAGTATGACCCCTAAGGGTGTACTAGTATAGCAAAAGAAAAGACGCTACAAATGAATTTCACCAAAAGTAATATAGCTGTAATCATCTAGTTAATAGATAGTTACAGCTATATTTGTTTTCACAAGTTGATAACATATTGATAACATCGTAATATAAAACGTTATAATAACGTTATACGTTGGTATCTTTACAACTTTCTGATTACCAAGCATTTCAGCTTTCCCTAACGAATGTTAAACCAAAGTGTGTTATAACTATGTTATCAACCACTTGTAAAGATGTTATCAAAAAATGGGGAAAATTAATTTAAGTATTATTCACAATCGGTTGAAGCGTGGAACGGCTCAAAAGCCAGTTTCTGTGGAATTAAGGTTCACATGTGGGGGTAAGCGAAAGTACATCTCCACTGGGGTGAAAGTGTGTCCTTCACAATGGTCTGAGGGCAGCAAGCATGTTATCAGATGCAAGGATGCCGAGGTTTTCAACAAGCAGATTGATGCGTTTATAGATAGAGCGAACGAGGTAATCGCCAAGATGATTGCCAAAGGCTCGACCGACCTAGAGGAGATTCCTTCGCTCATGGAGGGTTGTTCCGACAAGTATTCGGACTTCATCGCCTACTGCGAGGAACGTACCAAGCAACGCAAGGTAAGCGACCATACCAAGCGCAGATACAAGGTCTTTACCGACTTCTTGAAGAAATGGGGAAAGATTAAGGAGTTCTCCGATGTCAACGTGTCTAACGTGCGTGCTCTGGACGAATACCTACACGCAAAGGGATTGGAGCAAAGTACCGTCTATTGCTACCACAAGTATCTCAAGCTATTTGTGCGTGATGCGTGCATTGATGAGCTTGTGGATAAGAATCCCTACAACTATCTGCCCTTCAAGATTGCCAAGGGCGACAAGGAGTTTGTGGATTGCTTGCCTATCGAGAAGTTCGAGAGTATCAAGCGATTGCACCTAGAAGTGGACTATCTCGCCAAGGCTAGGGATTTGTTCCTCATGCAGTGTTACACTGGGTTGGCTTACTCCGACCTCATGGCTTTCGATTTCAGCGAGTGCGAGAAGTCGGGCGACAAATACTATTATCATGGCAAGCGAGTGAAGACTGACACGGACTTCACTTTTCAGCTATTGGGTGGTGCGGTCACCATCCTCAAAAAGTACGACTTCCACTTGCCGAAAATCAGCAATCAGAAGTATAACGAGTACCTTAAAGCCATCGGTGCAATCGTGGGTGTGCCTAAGCTGCATAGCCACATGGGGAGGGCTACGGCTGCTACGCTCTTCCTCTCGTTCGGGATGCCTATCAACGTGGTGGCGAGGGTGCTCGGGCATACCAACATCAAGCAGACACAAAGGTACGCTCGCACGCTCAATCGTGATGTTTACTCGGCATTTGATAACATAGAAGGCAAGATTTGATAACATTTTTGATAACATAACACTAGATAACTAGCTTATTCTGTGCATGTTATCAAGAACTGGCAAAACGACTAAAGGGTAGCCATCACTGACTACCCTTTTCTCTTTCTCTCTTCTCTTGGATTGCCGAGCGAACAAAATCGCCTTTCTTATCCAAGAGAGTTTCCAAAAACTCCAAGGTCTCGCTATCGACACGAATTTGCATTCGGTGATACAAACCTCTCTCGCCCTTGCGTGGACCGCCCGCCCCTCGTCTCGCTCCTCCCCAACCTGGGTGAATGTTCTCTTTCTTAATCTTGCCACGATTGGTTATCTTGAACTTCATCTTCAACTTGTTCTTCACCCACACCTCTACCATTTCGGCATTTGGTGTAGAGCGCAAGCAGGAAGTTGCGATTCCTGCTAGCTGCTCATTGTCCTTGAAGAAAGTCTCGGTCTCGTCTATAACCATCAAATCATCGAAGATTATAATCTGCGCCTTTTCTTCCATTTCCTTACTAACTTAATATTCCTAATATGATGCTGATAAAGAACACTATCAGCACAAACCACTCTTGCTTACTCATTTTCTTCTGTCTCCTTTATCAGTTTAACTTCATCGTCCTCTGTAAAGAACTTGATGCCTTTGGTGTCCGTGTAAAGTGCTGTCATAAAGTTGGTGTCAAACATATCTTTCACTATGCACAAATCTCCAAACACCAAACCTTGCGATTTCATTATCTGTGTTACCACTTCCTTTACAGAAAACGGATTCACATGAACTTTTATTGTTATCTCACCACACATTCCTTTTGGAAACACCAAAATAAAATCTTCCTTTGCTTGTATCATGCTGCGTTCTCCTTTCTTCTATACCAAAAACAAAATGAAACACTCTCATTGTCGTAACAAACATGTGCGCATGTCGTATTATCGAAGTTGATTCTCACCATAGAATAACATTTCAGTCCTTTTGTGGCAAAGAATTTGTTCATGACAAGATTTCCAAACTTCACCGCTCCGTATTCTTCTACTTTCTGTACTACTGAACAGATAAAGTCACAGAATATCACTTCAACAATAGCACCATCAATATAGCCTAGATAAACACCTTCGGTCGATGGCTTTGGCACATAGTTCTCTCCGAAGAGACGAGAGAGGATAATGTTTCTTATCCCCTCGTCAATAGTTGGTCGCTTTTCTCTACTCATACTGCATATTCTTCTTTAAGTAAAACTCCGGTCTCCACACCCTCTAGGTACGTGATGGCATCCTCGAAACTCATATAGCTGCTATTCATCTGATCGTTCTCGTAGATGTCAACGCATTCGTTCTCGTACCCCTCGGGAGTGCTCTCCAAACGGAACACTTCCTTACCTAGGTGCTTGTTGATGTTCTCAACCACATCGTTCAAATGGTCGTACTCATTCTTTGAGCAGCCCATAAAATCGTTATACTCTTTCATCATGGTCCACCTCCTTTTCTGTGATTAATAACTCTTGGAACACTGGATAGTCCTCAACTTGGATTCCCCAGTTCTCGATGTTGTTCTCTCCGTATTCCTCAACGTCCTCACCCTCGTACTCATCGGCAAAGAAAGCCTTGATGTTCTCTCGTTCCTCTGCCAACTTCTCCTTGGCTGCGGTCTTGGTGGAGTATACTCCGACAACTTCCATTAATGGGGTCTCGCTGTTCTGCACTATCCCCCACTTCACCAACACGAATACTTTCTGTTTCTTCATATTACTTGCCCTCCTTCTCTTCTACGTCAAATGTAACACTCTCCAACTCGCCATTCTCCAAAGCACCCAAATCGTACAAACGTCTTGCGGCATTCTCTGCGTCTGCGGATGATGCTGCGTCTAGAGAAACCTTGTAGGTGATTTTCTCTACAATCTCAACTACATACTTTTTCATACTTAAATCCTTTCTTTTAAAAATTAATACTTGGTGGACGGATGGTACGTTGCAACCATCTGTAGCGGCTTCTACCGCATTCGCCCTATGTAAAGAACAACAACAACTTCTATTTTATCTTCTCGTTTCTCCTCTCATTTATCTTCTCAAGACAAGTGTGCTTGTCTACTTGCATTCCGTTCGGGAGAAAGAACCTCTCTGAAAATGGTGTCTGCTTGATGAAGAACGTTGTGCGTGCCTTGTATCTCTTGTTGAACTTGTCAACGTGGGTGTCTCCCTTGAAACATTTGATGATTATCTTCATATTGCTTACATCTCCTCTACTCTATCTTCAAAACTCTTCTTCTTAATCTCCATGGAAATCAGACTTGCTATGTCTAACACTTTCGTTTCCTCGTACTCTCTGGACATGTTGTCGTGGATATATATACAGAAACTATCTATCTCGTATCTGTCGCTATTGAACAGAGTATAGCTTGATGTAGGAAAGCGGAAAATGATTCTGCTCCAATCCTTTTTATCCAATAAATCTTTAACTACAGCATTAATCATAATCTAAACGTTTTGTGAGGGAGATTGCTCTCCCTCGGGTTAAACTTACTTCATCAGATACTCTACAAGTTCTTCTTTGGTGGCAAAGACGTCTTCGCTCTTGGTGTATGCATTATCATGTCTTAACAAAACCTTGCTGCATTCCTTGTCTTCGTTCTTCTCAAGGATGATGCGAGAAACCGTCTTCTCAGCTATCTTGTTATCACGCATAAGGAAAACCTGCTGCCCAACATAGAAGTTGGTTTTAAGATGCGTCTTTGCGTGCTCCTGCACATCAAAATCGTCAGATAGTATCATACATGCGTACACATCCTTGCCTTCTGCTAGGTCTTTGGTGATGCGCTCGAAGATTTCCTGCTCTGTCGGTTCAACCTCTTCTCCGGTCTCTTCATCATCGGTGGTGTAATCATATCCCCAACCTTCCTTATCTACAAGTTCAAGTCCTGCGGCTTGCGCCTTTACTACGTCTTGTATGTTCAATACTTCAACGCCTACCATGTTTTCATTAATCTTAACTGCTTTAGTTGCCTTCATAATTTTATCTCCTATAATTTAAATTTGTTACTTGTTATTGTTTATCATTCTAGCGGCATAAGTTCTGCCGATAATCTTGTCTATCTTCGCTTGCTGCTGATAATCTGTGCAGTCGGCAAAGTTCTCCTGCTCCTCATAGAAACGTGCTGCGCTCTTCAACTCATGATAGCTTGCCTTGGTGAAGTCCTTAGCTGGATTCACTTGTCTGAGGTTCTCACAAGTCTTGCAATACTCGATGAAGTTTATTAACTCCTTGCGCTCTGTCTCATGCGTGCGTGTGCGTGCGCATATAATAGTAGTTGCCAAAGGTAGGGCTACTATCGTAGCCACTACCAAATATTTCTTGATGCTCTTCTTCATTGTCTTATCAGTTTTTATATGTTATATCAACGATATATGGTAAAGCGTGTTGCGGCTTGTTGTCCTCGTTTGTGTACTCGAATTGATGAAAGACCTTTAAGTAGCAAGAATATTGTGAATAGTACTTCTTGATGGTCTTCTCTATCATATCTTTGCCTATCTGTTCACTACGCTCTATCTTCCAATAGTGGATGAATTTCTTGTCCCATACGTTGTTTGCTGTGTCATATCTGTTAGCTATTGCCACAAGTCCGAAATCGGGATTGAAGAAGAACATCTTGCTACCTGTAAAAATAGCGTCTATTCGGTTGCGTGCAGTCTTTGTTACTCTTATTACTTCCATAATCTGTTATTTGTTTGCGTGGGGAGGTGGGCTTGCCCACCGTGGGGGCAGTGCCCCCTTATCTCCCCACTGGGTTATTTACTCATCAGGCATCTGTTTGCCTTTCTCTATTGCCATTCTAAATATGAAACCAATAATGGCTCCGAAAACATAAGGTGTTATGTCCATTATCCTACATTTTATGGTTCTACAACATATTCGTTAAGGCTATATTGCTCTATTATGAACTCGTAGCCAACATTATTCAATTGGCTTTGCTTGTAATAGCCTAGCTGATTTATTTGTGTATCTGTAGCGTTAAACTTTCTAGCTGCCTTAATGCAGTTTGGAAGGTTGCCAACAAAAAGCAATTCTTTACTATAGTTCGTAAGGTGCTCATCTGTTCTGTATAACAGATATATCTGTAACTTCATTGTCTTGCCCTCCTATGCTATTTTAGTTATCAACAGATAGCAGCGGTATTTGCTGCACAATGCGATGTCGTATTCTTTCAAGTGGTTTGCGAAGAAGTCTAACACAACATCTTTCAACTCTTGAAGTACGTGAAACTTGAAGTCTGTAGGAACGTTATGCGAGTTCTCGAAACAAACTTGCTCGTTGTTCTCGCTCCACTTAACGCACAAAACGTGATTGTGGAAAACGATTCTTTCAACTCTGCCCTCATTATCTATGATGGGTGGTTGGTCGCAATCGCATTTAGCGATTACCGAAACAGCCTTAACTAAGCTAATCATATTGTTTCCTTTCTTTTAATTGTTACTAATTGTGCGGTCTCACGGCTTGAACGTGATGTGCTCCTCTATTCGCTGACCGCTACCAATTTTACTTCTTGCCAAAGTTGAAGATTCTGACGAACTTGTAGAACGTTTTGAGGTCACAAAGGTAGAAGAGGTCTTGCAAGATATACTCTTTGCACTCTCGGTTACACTCTCTGTAGGTCTCCTGCATCTGCTTTGCGGTCTCGTTGCCGCATTCAAGCCAATACAGAAAGATGGCTCCCAAACTCTCATAGTCGTTATACTCGTCGTAATACTTCTTCTGCTGCTCGTAAGTCTTATTCTTTCTCATAATCTTGTAGTATTGTGGTGGGGATTGCTCCCCACCTGGTTATTTACTCTTCTTCCTCCTCTTCTTCCTCGTCCTCATCGTCATCGTCATAAGGTCGTGAAGTATCTACTTCGCCATCATAGCTTATATAAATATCCTCGTCCTTTGCGATAAGTTCAACGTAATCGGCTAGCTCGCTTGTGCCGATAAACTGGTAAAGGCTATCCAACATTGCGCTATCGCCTAACTCTTGTCGCAAGTTGTCAAATGCGTTGCATACCTCCTTGAAGTCTCTTTTAACTGCCATAATCTAATCTCCTATCTTTAATATTCAATACCATTCAATTTAAGGGCAATTGCCTTTAAGTTCTCAATTCTCTTTTGTGCATTTGGGGTGAGTTCCGCACCACAAATAAGAACTGCTTGTGAAAGGTTCATTACCTTGTCGTATATAGCGAGAGTGATGCTTGAAATCTCATCGCTTGTAAGTGTTATTGTCTTTTCCATAATCTTTTATCCGTTAGGCGTGGGGAGGGGCGTACGCCCCGTGGGGGCGCTGCCCCCTTATCTCCCACTAAATTTTACTTCTTATCTGTCTGAGTGATACTCTTTCCTTTGGAGTAAGATAGATGCCGTTAGCACCTTCTTCTCTATTTGAAACCTCATGCAGGATATATTTAAGTACCCACAACTGGTGAGCCGTTAATTCAATCTTCTTGTTTGCTGCCATTGTTGTTGCTATTAAATTGTTATACATCTAGTGAAATATGCAGGTGTACGTTTGCTCCCAACGTCTGCAAGCTATATGCAGCCTAGCTCCCTCACTTAACGTTCGTGGGTCAACGTGTTTCGATATTTATTCACTCTAACACGAGTGTGGTTTTACTTCAACCTAGAAGAGTGTTATAGACTTCTTTGTCTTGTGCGCTTTTGCAGTCTCGCTAACTGGGTTACATTTTCCTTTGATGTTTTAGAAGTCCTATCTCTTCGCCTTTCCCGACTAATCTGTACTTTTATAGAGGTAGTTAAACGTGAAGTGCTAAACGTGCCATCGTTCCTCTTGAAATCTCGATTGTGTCTTGATTTCGAGTGCAAAGATAAGGCAATATTTTATTTTCTGCAAATATTTTGGTGACAATTTTCAAGTTTAACCTTATTTTTAACTCTCATTAATAAAAGATTGCCTTAATTTTACAGATATTAAGTAAAACATCGGTTTATTTTTTGTATCTTTGCAGCCTAATTAATAAGGCAATATTTTATGGCATTCAAGAATAATAGTAATATAAGATTAAATCTTAAGGAGATTTTGAAAGAAAAGGGCATGACTTCAAAGGAGTTAGCCGAGAAACTGGGTGTTACAAGCGTTACTATTAGCTATATAGTAACCAACAAGACAACTCCGTCTTTGGATATGGTCTCACGTATCGCCCAAGTGTTGAACGTAAAAATGTCAACACTCCTAGGCGAAGAACCTCTAAGAGTTGTGGACGATTCAAAGGAGTTCGCAAGTTACATTCGCTACAAGGGCATCCACTATGTTGCGGACACTCTGGACGAGTTCTATAAGCAAGTAGATGAAATAAAGGAGGTGGCGAAATGAAAAAGTATTGGTGGGCATGGGTGCTTTTAGTCCTCATCGGTGGTGCAATTTGTTGGGCTTTCCTCGGTGAAGTAGAAGAAAATGGACGTGCTTACGTTTTAGTAGGTGCGTTGAAAGTCGTATTATACCTAGTATGCGTAATCGTCTTCTTAGCTTTCAATATCTTCTATTTCTCGGATAAAGCCATACCTAAGAAACTTGATTCGTGGCTTAAAAAACAAAATAAGGTTGTTGATTATGCGTTTTTCGGCTTGTGGATAGCGATATATCTATGTGTCGTTATGACTGGTTACAAGTTTGTTAGTTGGTGCTCTGACGGACTGGAAAACTATCAATTCCAAAAGAAGTTCGATCACAAGTACAAAGTTGACCTCTAAGGGCGCAGCCCTCGGGACGTGGGGAGGCGGCTCTGCCGCCGTGGGGGCGTTGCCCCCTTATCTCCCCCGAGGATTCTTCACTCTCACCTACAAGAAGAACACACAAGAGAGAGAAGAGAGAGTACATGAAACCACACAGAGGAACAAAGGAGTGAAAACAACTTCCCCAACTAGGAAAAAATATTTCTCCAACTAAGAAAATAAAAAAGAGAAGAAGAGAAAGAAGAAACCGCCTAAATCGTCCTCAAAAAGCCTTAATCCTAGATGAGCACATTATCCGGCACAAAACCATGAAATCTACGAAAAACCCACAAAATAGGCTCTAATCTGCTTGGAAATGGCTCTTAAACGGCTCAAAACTCGCGAATTTGGGAGAAATCCCGACCATCTGCCCGAAAATTGCAAAAATGCGCTAGAAATGGGCGGTTTGGCTCTTGAAAGCGTGCGACAGCGTTCAAAATGGGCTGAATCCAAGTGTTAAACTTTCCTTATGCGCACGTGCGTACATATTAATGCAAACCTTATTTACTAAATAAAAATTGGTTATTTACTAAATAAAACTTTTTCTTTACATCAAGTCTTTGTTTTACTTCGGGAGCGATTGAGACTAAAATCTTAATTACTAAGTACTTGCATTTTCTTTACATTAATCGCTTTATTTGACAAAATGAGATTAGAAGAGGTTGAAAAGGTAAACAGATTGGGAGATAAAATCGCCCAGACTAACACTTTGATGAGATTGAGCGGTAAATTACCCATACGTTTACAACCGACAAAAGCCACCTCCAAATATTATATATTTGCCCTCAAATTATCAAATAATAGCTATTATGACAGAAATATTACTGAGAATCCCGAAGAACTTGACCTGTTCGCCAGTTATGGCAAGCAAGAAGGAGTGGATTGCTACGGCTGCAATGTTGGCAGGAAGTGTTGCATCTTCTCTGTTTGGTGCAAACAAGGCTAAGAAGGCAGCTAGAAGGGCACAAGCCGAGAACACTTACCGCACGAATGCCGAAAAAGCTTGGTACGACAAGGAGTACAACACGGACTACCTAGACACCAAGGCTGGTCAAAACTTGATGCGAAGAGCACAAGAGGTGCAAGACAACTATGTCCGCAAGGCTGATGGTGCGGCTGCTGTTGGCGGTGGAACGGCTGCAAGCGTGGCAATGGCTAAGGAGCAAGCTAACAAGGCGATGGGCGACACAATCGCAAATGTGGCTGCTCAGGACACTGCACGCAAGCAACAAGTGAGCGATGCGCATCAACAGAACGTGATGCAGTTGAGCCGAGAGCGTCAGCAGATTGAGACAGACAAGGCGAATGCGACTTCCCAAGCGGCTCAAAATATGTCAAATTCGCTGATGCAAGCAGGTGTGAACCATTTGGGGTCACAACTCGAAAGCGGTAAGGCGGTGAAGACTAGCGATTTAGCAACAGACCCATCTAAAGTTGGTACCATAAATGTAACAGGAAACGACAATATCGCCCATACACACAACATAATCAGCCCTAAGACGGATGCCAATGGAATGTTGTCGCCAACTGGTGGAAGTCTTCTAGACCAAGCAGTCGGCAACCTCAACAAGAGAAAGCCGAACGTTCCGCATGTAGGAGTGTAGGAGAGGTTAAAGGTGAGCGGACGAGCGACTGGCGAGGAATACGAGGAAGAAGAGTAAATAACCAGGTGGGGAGCAATCCCCACCACAATACTACAAG
>ERZ1024365.126-NODE-126-length-10801-cov-7.195794_pt1 | contig 10801 bp, 15 predicted proteins | sample MGYA00520788_ERZ1024365 | MGnify/ENA primary metagenome ERZ1024365 (study PRJEB33242, sample SAMEA3444265) | Homo sapiens | biome: Host associated; feature: Gastrointestinal tract; material: Stool | place: Uganda | collected 2011-01-01 ... | reverse complement strand
CGTGGAGCAACACCATCAGCACAGTAACCAAAGACAACCTCCTATGCGTAACATTTAGATAGCGGCCTTCCGAGGTTGCGACCCCGACAACCCGTCCGACCGCAAGCATCCCTCCTGCGGTCGCTTCCGTCAGTAGGCAAGGATAATATGGCATATATAGAGTATTTATAAAGAAAAGAATATGAATATAAACGAACTTATAAACCACCTTGAACTTTTACGTAAAGAACATGGCGATTTGGAAGTAACGGTCAATGGAGACGAGCTTGTGGACGTTGATTTTGACTGTAACGAAAACACCATCGATATTGAAGGTGATAATGGTATACTTATCGATCTCGACTGTGTGTAATCAAATCCCATTCGTGCAACGCCTCTCGCGCCTCTGCCCACGTCGGGGGTACTCCACCGCCCTGTCCGCACGCTACGACGGATGGGCAGGACTCTACGACGAGCACGGACAGCACACCATTGTATTGATAGAGTATGACTGACAAGTATTACATCGGCTGGGTGCGCAGCGGCAAGGACGGCAAGGGACTCGTAAAGAGCCGACCGCGCAAGCAGATAGCCAATGCCGTGACAACAATGGTCGGACATGGTATTGCCGACCCTCGCGACGGTCTTGGCAACACCACACCGCATATAGTATATAAATTTGAATAAGAGATGAAATTAAGAATAATTTCCATGGAGGTCTATACAGGTTGCATCCCTGTGGCCGTATATATGGTTCAGAAATATGTCGGAGACTGTATCTTCGGCAAATGGGTAAATATCAAAGGTTTTTCCGACAAGAAAAAGGCAGTGGCATTAGTGTCGCTGTTGTATAACATGGAATAAAAAAAATAGAGACAATGAAAACAGAAGAAATCAAGCCTGGCGACATTCTTTACGAAAAAGAGCGAAATTTGTTGGTGAAGGTGGCGCGAGTAGATGAAGATGGAGTTGTGAAATATTCGGCATATACTGATATGGAAAGAATATTCAAGACAGTACCTCCACCCTATCGCATAGGCACACACACCGCCGATGCCTATATTCCGGCTACTGACGTGCAGCGCAAGTATATGGAGAGAAATCTGGCAGTATGCGAGTATGTAAATTTGCCTAAGAACAACCGTATGGAGACGCTTGTCTACATCATCGCCGATTTGAAGGCAGAGAACGTGGAGCTTGAGCAGCGCGTGCATCAGCTCATGGACGAATACAACGACGTGGTACGCCAGTTGAACGAAACGGAGAAGCAGTATGACGGAAAAACGCCAAAGCAGACTTCTTTCGACATGAATCAGTTGCTCTATCATTGCGACACGGTGGAAATGATGAACAAGGAATTGGAGCGTTTTGCAAAGGCAATTCATTCCTTTGTGAAGGACAAAAAACTCTATATGGCAAAGGCGACGAACTGCCCGTACTATCAAGACGGTCCTCATGTATGCTCCACATTCTGTCTGGAATGTAAATCATGCCTGGGCATCATTGAAGGTCTTGGTGTTATTTGCGAGAAAAAGTTTGCAGATGCAAAGGTCCGATTTATCGATGCCAATGACTGACACCACACGCACCCTCGTAGTCGGCTTGATGCAGACACCACCCTACGACCGTATGTTTGAGAGTATGCGTCGGGTATATTCCGCTCGAGGCTTAGGTCCTGCTTGTCTCACACACGGAGGAGGCAACCAAGAGATAAAAGTATTATTAGAACTATAAAAAAAGATTGAACATGAGAGAATTTGTGATAAAGGCATTGCGAAACTACGGCTACCGCTTTCTTAGGAATCAGAGCGGTTGCTATACTTTTGGTAAACCGCTTGGCTACGGCATGCTTCGTGCGGATGTGTGCGAGGGTAAAAACTCTGTAAGTGTCATGCTGATTGTTAAAGGAAAAAAGATAGACGGCAAACACCCTAATCTGATATGGCAGCGGACGAGCCAGGGCTTTCTGGAAGAACATGACGAACAGAAGATGTACGAGGCTTTTGTGCAAGCCCTTGCCGACTGTGAGGCAGACATCTTCTCCAAAACGCCTGTGGCTTTTTTGCAAAACCGAGACGTGAGATACGACTTCGAGGATAATGTCCATATCGAGTAAAAGGAATGACCTACCTTTGTCCACAAGCATACGAAGAACAAGGGACGGCTTACAGACAGTCGTCTGACTAAACAAAAATGCGTAACATTTCAACTATGATACAACATCAACATTGGGAAGACTCCATTCGCATACTCGTCACCGACGAGCAGCATCATGGCAGCATACAGGCGTTTATTCCTCACCGCACCGAAGACAAGCCTTTGGATGGCGCAGCTGATGCTCTCATCTATTCGCTGTGGGTTGACGAAGCTCACCGTGGCCGTGAGGTGGCAAAACACCTAATGGAGGCAGTAGAGAGGGAACTGAAGCGTTGCGGCATAGCGAACGTCGCAATATCGTGGGACGGACGCGACTCTCCCCTATGGGTGTTGCATTGGTACGAAAGGTTGGGTTACGAAGAGAAGGCGTTAGGCCATCAATGCTGCACACTTCTCAAACGGCTGTAAGGTACGCAACCGCAGAAAGGTGCTTCAACAAAAGAAACTCATCCCGAAGTACAAGGGACCGTACTCAGTGTGCCGCATGTCGCCACTCCGTCAAACGTAGCTAACGGGCTCTGGTGCAGACGAGCGAGGAGAAGGAAAACTCAACCACTGCACATCTTTTTGAGAATTTATAGACAAATAAACAATGTAATTTATGAAAACAAAGAAAATTGTTATGGCATCCCTACTACTTGTGGTTGCCATTGTTATCGGCTCGCTGGTAGCCACCTACTTTAGTTATAACAACCGTGAGATTGCGCTTCGCCAGCAAGCCGAAGCGCAACGAGGCAAGATTGAGGGCGTTCACGACAAGATGTGGAAAATCATTCAGCAGAAGGCGCAGGTCACCGACGAGTACAAGCAGACCTTCGAGAAGATTTACCCGCAGCTCATCGCCGGACGCTATCAGAACGACCAGGGCACGATGATGAAGTGGATAAAAGAGAGCAACCCCAACTTTGATGTGTCGCTCTACCGCGACCTCATGCAAGCCATTGAGATACAGCGCACCGAGTTTCAGACCTCTCAGGAACGTATGCTCGACATCATCCGTGAGCACGAAACGCTCACTCGCACCTACCCTGCCCGATGGTTTGTGTCTAACACCATGCCTATCGAGTATAAGGTTATTTCGTCGTCGCGCTCCAAGGAAGTGATGAATGTAGGCGAGGATAACGACGTGGATTTGTTCGGCAAGAAAGAGTAAAGGCGTATGGAACTACTCGTTTTCCTTATCCCCTTTTTTGTCTCGGCTGTGTTGCTGTTGTTCTTCCGCAAGCAAACCGTATGGTGGGAACATGCCATACTTATCATCCCCTCGCTCCTTGTTGGCGCAGCGATGATATGGGCGTTTGAACGAGTAGAGTCGAGCGACACCGAATACTTAGGCAGCTACGTCACGAAGATACGCTATTATGAGCCGTGGAATGAGCAGGAAATGCGCACCGAGACCTATACCGACACCAGGGGCGAGAGCCACACCCGAACCTATTACACCACGGTAAACCACCCCGAACGTTGGACCTACTACGACCATTCGGGACGTGAGCGAAAATGTTCCAATGAAGACTTTTCGGCTATGAAGCGTCGCTTGTCGGTGGCTTCGGTGTTCGTGGATATGCACCGCCACTATTACACCCGTGATGGCGATGCGTATGAATACCGATGGAACGCTCAGCCCGCTACGCTCTATTCCGTTACCCGTGAACATGAATACGAGAACAAGGTGAAGGCTTCGCGCTCGGTGTTTAAGTTTGAGGACATCAGCGAAAAGGAGGCTCGCCGACTTGGTTTGCACGACTATCCCAAGATACGTTTTTGCGACCAGTCGCCTATCATCGGAGCAAAGTTCTCTGCCCGTCAGGAGCGAGCCATCCGTGTGCTCAACGCCCAATACGGACCGAAAAAGGAGTTTCGCCTTTACCTTCTCTTCTACCGCAACAAGCCGCTATCCATTGCCGACCGTCAACGCTCCTACTGGCAGGGAGGCAACAAGAACGAACTTGTGGTGTGCGTAGGCCTTGACAGTCGTAACCGCGTGATGTGGAGCGATGCCTTCTCATGGTGCGACTCGCCCGTGCTTGCCGTGAAGAGCCGCGACTGGTTTATGTCACACCGGCTTGACCTCTGCGCCTTTGCCTCGTACATCGAACCGATTGTGCAGAAGGAGTGGAAACGAAAGGAGTTTTCCGACTTCAAGTATCTCTCGGTAGAACTGAGCAACAAGGAGTATTGGGCTATTATTATCTTCATGCTCTTGCTCAACATAGGATTGAGCGTATGGGTAGTGAGGAATGGTTTTAGAAATTAGTAATAACAAAATAGAGAACAATGGAAACATTTTTATTGAAAAACTACAGCGTGTTTTTATTCTTCCAGTGCATGATGGGCGTGATAGGGATAGTCGTTTTGGTCAACATTCTCATTTTGCTGTTGCGCGAACTCTATCTTACCTGGAGAGAGAAGAAGGCAAAGCAAAAGGAGGGATGCCAACAGCAGGAAAAAGCCACATGGCTGCCGGAGCCTCCTGTGCTCCTCCCCCCGAAAGAGCGTCGCGAATATATGCTCAACCATATCGAGGACGGACGTTTTTACGTAATTTCGTCGCTCCGTGGCTCTGACACCACCATTGTATGCGCCAAGCGATACGATGCCGAAGAACAAAGGCTCTATTGCTATGCTTACCTCTGGACCAGCGGACGTGGTGTGTATAATCTGCACGTTAGTGACTCTCGTGGTATATTAAAATTACGTGATTTTATTGGCAACAAGCCCCTGCGCATCGACTTCGACCGTAATCTTCACCTCTTTGTCTTTGAAGAAGAAAACATCTCACCATACCTCACAGAGAGAGATTACAACGACATCGTGCAGAGCTTACAAAAGGCTGGGTGCGACTGGAAGATTGAGAAGAGTGAAGAGAACATACTGGGCTCTTACAAATGTCTCTTGAAAGAAACAAGAACAAAATAACAAGCAACAATTTAATAAACAATTAAATAAAAACAATTATGAATATCATTTTTTCAACACTCATCGTGATTCTCATCATCCTGCTGTTCACCATCTTCGCTGCTTGGCTCGACAAGTTCGGACGGAAGCACAAGGAGGAGTTTATTGAGAAATCTATCGACCATGTTTCATCGCTCCTTACTTCTAAACTCGCCATGGTATTGGATCAGTACATGGCTGGACCGTGGTATCTTGTGGTATATACCAAGGAAGCCAACCACCCTATATGGATCTCTAACAACAATATCCGCAGCGTGCACCCTGACCCGATGAACCGCAAGATCATTATCAAGCAGTTCTGTAATGAGGATATGGTGATTGAGAACGTGGAGAGCTACGAGTTGTGCTCTGTCAACGAAATGCGCGACTAAGATATGTAGGCAGACGCAACTAACAATATACTTTGACTGGATGTTTTCATTTGCAAATTTAAATTAGGCATGGTCCTGTTGTCCGTGAGGATAGCAGGGCTTTTTGTTTCTTCCCTTCCCTATGATGTCCGCCCCTTCTCCCCGTCTTTCCCTATATTTGCATCATAAAAACATTCAACAAAACACATATTCAACACAATGACAACAGTTAGCAACTTAAGCGAGCTCCAACAGCGTAGTGAGGAGCTCCAGTCGCAAGGCTACGAGGCCGTTCTGCCTGGCGCGTTCTGTGCGCCCAAGCAGGGAGGCAGCAGTGTGTTCTCGTGGGGCGATTACGTTCGCCAGAAGCTCACGGCTTCGGCCACCATGACCGGAGCGGAAGGCAATGCGGCAAGACGGGAGATTTCCACCGTGTTCGGTTCGTCGGGCGGCGAGAACAAAGCCAAACCCGAAGGTGTGGGTACACCTGGACTGGGATTCATGGAATGGGGCGTGGGCAACCGACTGCCCAACCTCGTATATTTGCTCTCCAAGCTGTCGCCCTTTCCGGCAGCGGGAGTGGATTTCGTGAAGAAAATCCTCGTAGGTCGCGGACCATGCGCCAAGTACCACTATACGCAGTATGTCGGTGGCAATATCACCGAGAAATCTATTTCCTACCCTTCGGCTGGCACCTTGCTCCGCGGACAGATAGCCGACCTCAAGGCTAAGGAAAAGCAAATGTCAGAATCGGATAATCAATCTTCACAATCCGAGAACCAATCTTCACAATTGGATAATCAACTCCCACAATCGGTTAATCAATTCTCACAATCGGCAAATAATTCTGAGAGTGAAGACAGCGAAGATATGAAGTCGCTCAAGGCGGCACTGAAAGAATGGGAGCGCACCAATGAGGAATTGCACGAGTTTATAGATAACAACGACCTTATGCGCACCTACCTCGAAATGGCAGGCGATATGTCGCTCATGTCGCAATGCTTCTGCGAGTTGCAGCTCAACCAACGCCAGTTGGACGAGAATGGCCGCCCGGTGCCTACGTCGCAATGGAACCCGAAGATTGTCGGCATAAAACCGCGCTCGGTGTTCACCACCCGACTGGAGCGAATGGATAGTCAGTATCGCATCAACTATGCCTACCTCTCAAATCAGTGGCTCGACTCCACTCAGACGCTCACCGAAACCGACCGTCGCATTGCTGCCGTGCCTTATCTCGCAGCCGACACAGCCGTCTCAGATCTCAACCGCCATGTGCGTGAGGCTCGTCAGCAGCGAGTGAGCCGCAAGAACCGCCCCACACGCTTCATCATGTCGCCCCGTGATTTCGGTGGCCCTTACTATGCCGATGCCATGTGGCATAGCATCTTTGCCGGAAGCATCTTTGAGTATGCCTTTACCATCGTTGACGACCGTCTCACTCGCAAGCGCAACAGCAACATTATCGGTCGCGTCATATACATTCATCAAGAATACCTCAAGCAGCTCTACACCCAGCAGGGCGAGAACAAGAGCAAGACGATGGCACAGATACAGCAGGAGGTGTTCAGCGACATCAACACATGGCTGTCTAATCCTGACAACGCAGGTCAGGCCCTTATCTCTGCCGTGTTCACCGGACTGGACGGTAAGGAGCACAAGGCGTGGGAGATTGTGGAGATTGAGAGCAAGGCCAACTCGCAAGCGCAAGCCGAGAAGACCGAGCTTCAGGAAATATCATCCATCATCTTCTTTGCCATGGGTTTGGACTCGAAGCTCATAGGCAACACCCCAGGTGACGCTACATCATCGGGCGGCACCGACCTCCGCGAGCGTTTCCTCGTAAAGCAGATACAGTTCGCCCCATTGCAGCAGCTCATGCTCCGTCCATTGGAGGTGATGAGCAAGTTCAATGGATGGGACCCGCACCTGGTGTGGCAGATAGACCGCGAAGTGCTCACTACGCTGGATAACTCGAAAACAGGGGTGACGAAGCAGGAATAGTAACGAACAAATGATATAGAGAATGATTGAACTGAATAAGATATATAATGAAGACTGCCTCGAAGGAATGAAAAGGATTCCAGACGGGAGCGTGGATTGTGTTGTGACGGATATACCCTACAACGAATGTAATCGTGCTGACAAAGGTCTGAGAAACTTAGATAAGGCTAATGCGGACATCGGAATCTTTAATGTTGACATTCTGACAAAAAATCTATGTGACAAGACCCAAGGCAGTATTTATATGTTTTGCGGTTTCAATCAAGTTTCTACTATCCGGCAAGCAATGTCAAAAAAAGGTTTGAGCACAAGAATCGTTGTATGGGAGAAAACAAATCCCTCGCCTATGAATGGTTCGGTTATTTGGTTAAGTGGGGTCGAGTTGTGCGTTTATGGTAAAAAGCAAGGTGCAACATTCAACCTCCATTGTAAGAACACCGTTTTCAGATACCCTTGTGTGGGGTATAGGATTCATCCGACACAAAAGCCAGTAGAGCTGATGTTACAACTGATAGCCGCAAGTACTAAAGAAGGCGATACCGTCTTAGACCCGTTCATGGGCAGCGGTACCACCGCCATTGCTTGTATAAAAGAGAAGCGCAACTTCATCGGCTTCGAGCTCAACAAAGAGTATTACGACAAGGCTTGCAAACGCATCAAGTTGGAGCAAGCGCAGCTCAAGCTGTTCTGACAACTCAAAAATGGATAATTCCTAATCGCCAACGGCGACAATTCAAAATTCAAAACTCAAAATTCGCATCGCGTATGATAATTTCAACATTAAAAGAACTCCGCTTTTATGTCCCCAGTTGCTCGTTTGACGATATTACATCGCTTCAAGCGCAACTTGACAGTAGCGAAAAAGACGTGTTAAAAGACAAATTAGGTGAAGATTTATATGATCGCCTTTGTGAGTATTACAATTCCATATCTCCTGATGACTTCTATATGGATATAACCAGCGGAACCTACAGCACAGAACCATGGAAAGTATTACTCTTGTGTTCACAGCGTATCGTAGCATCCGATGCCGAGGCGCGTAACCTGCCTAAACAATCCTTGTCTGTCAACGGCATGGGTGTGAATGTAGCTTCGAGCAGCGATTTTGCCGCCGCTTCCGAAAAGCAGATTGCTGACAGTGTACAGAGCTACAAGAGCGACTTGATGCGTGATATAAATATTCTGCTTAACACCCTTGAGAAATGGGCTAAATCCGACACAGACAATGCCGACATGAAAGAAATAGTCGGGCTATGGAAACATTCAAATTTCTACTATCATTGTCACGGTCTTATCTTTTCATCATGCGAAAGTCTATACCCTTATCTCTATCACATGGACAATCGCTATAAGTTTATTTGCCTTTTGCCAGACATCCGATTCATTCAGGAGGAATACATTGCCGAAATGGTAGGACAGGATATTCTTAAAGAAATGATTGAGAACGAAAACAAGGATGATGTCTTATTTAACAAGATACGCAAGCTAACGGCTGCCTACATCATAGAGCGCACATCCGTATTGTCGTTCGACAAGCAACGACGCATGACGGCTCACAATGATATAGTGCATCTGCAAGCGTCAATTCTTAAAATCATCAAGGAGCGTACCGAGCAGCCCCAACCCTCGCCCGACAAGCCCTCAACCAACACCACCGACTCAACAAGCAAAGGCTACGAGAACAACCAGCCAAACAGCAAGATATTCGTATCGCCTCTGCTGTATTAGTTTCCCAAAGGCTTAGAAAGGCCCAATAAGGCCCAGTAAGGCCCATCAAAAACACCAAAGCATTATGGAAGAAATAATCCGCATTCTAACCCCTGCCCTCTCCGCTCGTATGCTCACCACCGACCAGCGTGAAGCCTTCGAGCGTGGTCTTACTCTTCTTGAGCAGAATCCACGGGCAATGTCGTTCGTTAAGGAGAGCCGACGTTTCCGCGACTATCATCGTCGTGTGCGTCAGCTCCTCACCTATCTGCAAACCATGCAGACCTCACGCACGGAGATAAAGCGTCACGTCGGTCGCCCCACCCGTGAGGAACAGGCACTCTATGCCGAGCAGCAGAAGGAGAAGGCTCTTGAGGAAGCGCGTCGCTCGCTCTTCCCCGACCTAAAGCCCGACCTCACCTTGCAGCCTCTCACCTACGGCGGCATCGTGGCCAACCCCAACGGCGAGACCATCGCGTCCACCATGCCCAACCTTATGCAGCTTCGACCGTTCCTCTCCGAACGTCTGCAAGAGCAAGTCAACACCGTGCGCTCCCTGCGCAACGAGATGGCAGCAAAGGCAGAGCAAGCCAAGACCATGGCCGAAGCCAACGAGAAGGCTGGCAGGCCTATCTACACCGAAGAAGAGATTGCCCTTCTCGCCACCCGTGCCGTGAAGATAGAAAGCGACATCCTCCCTCGTATCTACATTAACGTTGACCGCGAAATTGGCGAGGCATACCTTCGCCTATCCCCGCGCACCGGCGATCCCGAATACATCGCCCGAATAGAGAAGGCGTGCAACGTCCCACCGCAGAATCTACGTGCCCAGTTCCGTCCCTTCTACGACAAGGCACTCTCCCGTGACCCTCTCTTCGCCCAGTCGGTAGCCGACAAGATAGCCAACGACCGACCCGAGGTGAAAGCCGCTCGCGACGCAGCAGCCAAGCACAAAGCCGAAGCCGATGCTCTCATCAAGTACATCATGCGTAAGGACAAGCCATCGACCAAAGCCCGCGTAAAGGGCCTTACCGACCGTATCGCCCAACTCCGCAAAGACTACGCCGACATCGTGACTGAGGACGAATTGAAAGGCTACGAGGCAATCCTTCTTAAAGTGAAGGAAGAAGCGGATAAAAGTAAAAAAGTAAAAGAGTAAAAGTTTCCCAAAGGCTTAGAAAGGTCTAAATAGGCCCAGTAAGGCTTACAACCCATTAACTCCAAAGATCATGACCCCATTCCACCAACTAAAAGACATCTGCACCACCGCCTGCCACGACCGCCACGCTTGCGTCGAAGGCTATCGTGCCATGCTCGCCACCGAAAATATCAGTCAGCTCATGGCTGTATGGCGAGCCAACTGGGAAGACATCGTAGAGAGCAAGTTTGCTGACATCGCCAATGACCGTCTCCCTGCCCTCTACCCCACCCTACGCAAAGAGATGAACGCTGCCGGCATCTACTTCAACGAATGTCCGAAGACAGCACCCGAGTACGTTCTTGTCATCGGGAAAGGACACGGCTCGAATCCCGGCACAAGACAGGATATCGGATTCCGCTCTCTTCCTGGACAAAAAAAAAGATACGAGAACTGACATGACGGAAGAAGGTCTGACGCACATTGTTGAACGTATCTATACGGGAGCGAT
>ERZ1024365.125-NODE-125-length-10806-cov-9.936936_pt1 | contig 10806 bp, 22 predicted proteins | sample MGYA00520788_ERZ1024365 | MGnify/ENA primary metagenome ERZ1024365 (study PRJEB33242, sample SAMEA3444265) | Homo sapiens | biome: Host associated; feature: Gastrointestinal tract; material: Stool | place: Uganda | collected 2011-01-01 ... | reverse complement strand
ATTACTACACGCTTCCGGCATCATATAGTGGCGCGACGGTAACAGCCGGAATGACCAGCGGGCACAGACCGACTACGGCAAACAGCCCGGTCACCCTTGCCGTACCGGAGCCGGTCGGGGACGTGGTTTATTTGAACGTGAACGGAGCGGCAAAACAAGTGACGCGCGTTCTGCTGAATGTCAACGGAACGGCAAAAGAAGCCCTTGTCAAATCCAATCCATAAGGAGAAAAGCCAATGACAGAATCCGAAATTCGACAGAAAGTCGTGTCCACCGCTCTCGCGTGGCTGGGGACGCGCGAATACGACGCAGAGCATCAGAAGATGCTGGACATCTACAACTCCCAGCGACCGCTTCCCAGAGGCACGCGGATGCTCGCCTCTTGGCCGTGGTGCGCGGCGTTTGTCTCCACGGTCTCCCTCCAGCTCGGCCTGCGTGACATCATGCCTACCGAGTGCGGCTGCCCCGGCATGGTGCGGCTCTATCAGGAGCTGGGCCGATGGGTGGAGGACGACGCTTATGTCCCGTCTCCGGGCGATGTCATTTTCTACGATTGGCAGGATTCGGGCGTCGGCGACAACGTAGGCCACCCCGACCATGTGGGCATCGTGACTGCCTGCGACGGTCAGACGATGACCATCATCGAGGGCAACAATGCCAACGCCGTGAACAAGCGTGTTCTCGCCGTGAATGACCGCTTCATCCGTGGATTCGGCTGCCCGGATTACGGAAGCAAAGCGGACGGGGGAAACCCCTCCGACGGCTCCGCCGCCACCTCCCCTGACGAGGGGAGGCAAGAGGAACCAGCGCAGCCGGAGAAGCCCGCCGAGGAATCTACGGTTGACCCGTTCATCACGGCGAAGGCCCGCGAGGTCATCAACGGTAAATGGGGGAACGGACAGGCCCGCAGGGATGCGCTCGCCGCATGGTTTGTCAAAGCCGTGCAGGACGAGGTAAACCGGCTGCTTGCCTGACACGCAGACGAAACGACATAAGGAGCGACGGATTTATGCTTCCGGATTTTGAGATGGTCGTACACCGGTTTGAAGACCGGCCGGATCTGACAATCATTCCCATCAGCGACGTACATTTGGGTGCTGCTGAACACATGGAGAAGGAATGGGCGTCCTTCTGCGAGAGCGTCCTTTCCGATCCAGGTGTCCGTATTATCCTGGTTGGCGATCTTATCAACAACGCCACGCGCAACAGCGTATCCAACGTTTTTGAAGAGACGATGCGCCCCCGCGAGCAGAAAAAGATGATGACGCAGATGCTTATGCCGCTGCGTGACCGTATTCTTGCCAGCGTGAGCGGGAACCACGAGCGGCGCAGTCTGAAGGACGCGGATGACGATCCGAGCTACGATATCATGTGCAAGCTCGATCTGGAGCACCTGTACCGCGAGAATATCGCGTTCATCAAGATCCAGATGGGGAAAGCGAGAGCCGACGGGCTGACAAACCCGACGTATACCATCGTTGCCACGCACGGCGCCGGAGGCGGCATTTACACCGGCGCGGCGGTGAACCGCAACGAGCGCTTCGGCTACGTCATCGACGGAATGGACTGCCTCATTGTGGGGCACACGCACAAGCCGTTCGTTACGCAGCCGAGCAAGATCAAGATAAACCCGTATAACAATACGGTGTCTATGCGCCCGTTCAAGGTAGTTTCCACGACGAGCTGGTTAAATTTCGGCGGCTATGCGGCGCAGAAAATGCTCCTGCCGTCCAGCCATGCCGTGCAGACGATCACGCTGACGGGGAAACGCAAGGAAATCGTTGTAACTATGTGAAAAAGGGAGCCGAAAGGCTCCCTTTTCTAATTGCCCAATGAAAAATGAAAAGCGCTGCACCGGTACGGTAATACCGGTGCAGCAGGCGGATGATCTGAACCTTCCCTGCGCAAAAAACAAACCAGACACCCAGCCACAGTATATCTCACAAGCAAAAGCTGCCAAGCTTCTTTGCTCTGCAATTATTATAAACGATCAACGTGCCCGAGGCAATAATTTTCTGAGTTTTTCCACGGCTTTTTTCAGCGCGGAAAGAAGGATCTCCGCATCGTGCTGCGTTGTCTCCGGGCAGATAGAGATACGCACGGTCTCCAGCGCCTCTTTTTCGGACAGACCGCTGGCCATAAGCACGCGGGACGGCTCCCTGCTTCCGGCGGAACACGCGCTGCCGGCAGAGCAGCAGACACCCTGCGCGTCGAGCAGGGGGAGAAGCTGCGCGGACGGGATATTGTCAAACCGGATGGAGATAATATGCGGTGCAGTCGTCCATCCGTTTTCTTTCGCATTGATATGGCCGCCGGGGATGGACGGAACGAGCCTTTCGATTGCTTCCCGTATTAAGTTCATCTGACGCAGCGCTGTATACATATTCTCCGTACGATATGCAAGCGCGGCGGCCATCGCTGCTGCGAGCGCTACCGAAGGGGTGCCGGGACGAACGCCGCTCTCCTGACCTCCCCCTCCAAAAATCGGCGAAAGTCGCAGGGTATGTCTGCGGGCATAAATAAAGCCGATGCCCTGCGGAGAACCAAATTTGTGCCCTGCTGCGGTGAGGCAATCGCAATCGAGGCTTTTTACATCCACATGGATCTGCCCGACAGCGGCCACGCCGTCCAGGTGCAGGAAGTCATAATTCGCGCGAGCCGTGGCAATATACTCCGGCGATAGGATCTCCCCTGTTTCATTGTTGACGTAAGGAGCAGACAAGCCGGGAAACGACAGATTGGGTTTTTCACAGCCGACGGTTTCCCACACGGATGCATGAGAAGTGCTTCCGCGCACAACGTGACCATGCTTCTGCAGGGCATGAACCGCGAGATTGTTTGCTTCCGTTCCGCCGGAACAGAAATAAATCTCTTTCGGCTCTGCGTGGATGCAATCGGCGATGATCGCGCGGGATTCTTCCAGAGATTCCTTCGCGGCTCTTCCTGCTGCGTGCGTGCTGTCGGGGTTCCCTTTGGGGGCCCGCAGAAAAGCCCCCAGGGCGCATTCTAATGTTGGCGTGGATGCGGCGTGGTCGAAGTAGTACATGGACATTACCTCCATTCAAAACGGCGTCAGACGGCGTGGAGACTGCTCTGCGCAACCGGCGCGTCGAGGATGTCGCTGAAGGTTTCAGCGAGGGCGGTTTTGGTGAGGCGCTGCGCGTAAATGCGCGTCGTAGACGGCTGAGAGTGGCCGAGGATTTCAGAAATGCTCTCGATGGGCGCGCCCTTTTCGAGCAGAAACGACGCGGACGCATGGCGCATGGCGTGGGTGCGGCAGGAAGCCTCTTCGCCGAGAATGGACGCGGTGTAGTTTTTGATAAGCGTGGAGAGCTGCTGACGCTCCAAGCCCTTCCATGCGCCCGTGAGACGGTCACAGCAGCCGAACAGCGGCTCGGTGTCCCCTGCGTCCGCCGGGCGAATACCGGAGCTCAGATACGCTCTGACAGCCTCCTGCGAAGCGGAGGGGAACGGGACTACACGGGGCTTATCTCCCTTCGTTACGCGGGCGTACAGGGCCTTCTTATCCCAGAAGAGATCGGCGGGCGTGAGCGCACGCAGCTCAGAGTTGCGGAGACCGCTCTGGAAGAGCAGCGTCACTTCGGCCTTCTCACGGAGCCAGGTATGCGGCTTGCGGGTATACACCGGCTCTTCGGCATTGAGAAGCGCCATGATCTGCTGCTCGTCCAGAATGTGGGAATATTCCTTCTTATGCGCTGCGGCGAGCTTGCGCTTGGGAGGACGGAGCTCATCCGGCACGGCATTTTCGCTGAAGATGCGGATGGACACACCGTACTTGGAGAGCGCACGAAGATGCGTCAGGTACAGATCCGTTGTCACGATGGACCAGCTGCCATCCTCTACGAACGCGACGACCGACTGCGGGCAGAACTCGGAGAAGCCGTTCTTCTCCATGCTCTCGCGGAAGCGGCGGAACGTGCCGGTGTAGGCTTCGATGGACGCTTCCGTCCACTCGTTGCGGCGCATCTGTGCGGTAAACATTCTGACAACCTCATCGTAATTTTCAAACATCTTCGTGACCTCCTTTTTCTTTATGCTTTATATGCCGGGCAGACAGGCGTTTTGCAACCGCCGCCGGAAGAAAATTTTTCCCCGGAGCCGCCGAACGAGAGCGCGACGATCTCCTTTTCCCGCGCGGCCATGTCTTCCGAAAGATAACTGACGGTCGTTTCACAATATTCGCAGACGCGCTTTGCGTCTTCCGGGTCGAGAGGATGGTCGAGATCGTCGAGCGTGTAGAAGATCAGGTCGGAGAGCATCTGAAGAAGCCCTGCGGCGCGGCGGAAGGTGCGCTGATCGCGCTGGGTTTGGAGAAAAAGAGATGTGGATTCACTCATTGGACGTGCCCTCGTTCTTTAGCTTTTCGATGTACGCAGCAGTGGCGCGGCAGAGAAGCAGCAGCTCGGTTCTGTTGTTATCTTCGGCCTCATTTTTTACCCAACTATATATCGAATCTGCACGGAAAAAGTTTCCCATGCCGGCATTCTTCAGCGCCAATGCGAGGAAAGACGCTTGGGCCCCAATATGTATGAGCTCCAACGCTTCTTCCTTGTACGGAATCTGGTACGGAATCTGATACTCGATCTCATGCTGGTTCGTCTCGCTCATTTTCACATACCTCCATAAATCGCAGAGGGATTCTGGGCGGCTATCATTGGGCGGGGAGAAGACGATTTGCGTTTGCTTTTCTCCTTGCCACCGTGCAAATAATAGTCGATAAAGAACACTTGCCCTTTGCCTGTGACCTTCACGGTCTTACTAATAGAAATATGCCCATCGGGGTGCGTGACGGTCGTTTCCTTGATCTCGAAGAGCCCACGTTCCATCGACTTCTGCGTTGGCATGTTCCAATTAGAGCCTTCCTGAGATATGAGCCACCCGTCGTTGCGCAGTTCTTCAAAAAACCTGTTTTGCCCGGTCTTATAGCCGTTTTGTTTCAATATCTTTGCCAACACGCCGACAAGAATGGATGAGTTCGATGCACTTACGGCATCTGCAAAAAGAACTTTCGGATGCATGGCCTCTACTGTGCTTTCAAGCTGCAAAACGCGGCTTTTCGCTTCGTCAAGCCGAGTCTGTAAAATCTGCTGTGCGCGGGCTACGATCATTTCCGGCGTGTTCCACGCCTCTTCTACTTTAATGAAATACTGCCGGAACTGCTTGCCCCTTTCGGTGCGCTGAAGCATACAGATTTCTTTCGCCATGTCGATTGTAATCGCGGCATCTTTTTGCGTCTGCGGCCCGCCAGCAGGGTTACGGACAAAAATGTCCGTAACTGCAAAATCTTCATTCTCGCGGAAACCATATTCGCACATGCGAGGGAACCACTTATGATATGGCGTTTCTACTTCCAGCGCAGCGTGGAGAGCGCGTCCGCTTACCGTAGGCCGGTCGGGGTTGTTGGTGTTGATTTGAATAAGCTGGTTCATAAGAATCCTCCATCATAAAGAAAGTTATCTTTCTTGACCTTGATGGGGAGGTGTAGTAGAATATTTACACGTTCCTCCATCAGGGAACCGTACAGCGTGGCATCGGAAGGTCGAAATTCTCTGCTGCGCTGTACTCTTTTTTCATTTCTTCAGACCATCATAGACGATTTTTATGCCCTCACGGATGATCTCGGCCTTGCTTTTTCCCGTGACTTCCACGCAGTATTCAAGGCGTTCAATATCTTCTTTGGACATCCTAATCCGCGTACTAAGCGTCTTGGGATCGTCGGTCGGTCTACCTGTTCGTGGAGACATTCTGCACCTCCTTTTGTATCCACAAATATATGATATATTATGTGGACACTAAAGTCAAGAACATTTTGAAATTACTTATAGCTAAAAATTTTCTTCAGCCGAGAAAGACCGCTTATGGGCGGTCTTTTCTGCTAAAGGCGAGAGGGTGGGGAAGGTCTGGGCAGGCACACGCCTTTCCCAGCGCGTCGCGCATGCAGGTGGCCTGAACGACTATCGAGAAGATGCACCTTTCAGCGTTTTCGCCCTTCGGCTCAATCGTGATGGTGTATGTATTCAACACCACCTGGTTCTTCTGCTTAATCACTGTCGGGCTCTCCTTTCACTGTAATCAGTTCCGAATAAGGCAAGGTCTTGATCCATGCGCACAGCTCGCGCCACTCACCGAGCTTGTGGTTTTTTCTGGCATGGTAGATGTTGCGAAGCACCGCGTAATTCAGATCCCACGTCCGGCGCTGGTTGTAGCTGGACGGGAGAAGCTGGATGAGCTGCCACCAGTATATTTTGTCCTTGGTTTCGAGAAATTTACCCCTGTAATAATTAAGGACGTTAATTGTCAGGTTAATAAGCTGAAGACCGCCACATCCTATATGAGGAGCACCGCTTATTACAGGTCCATCGACTTCATCACAAGAATATAAATCATAGTCAATGAGATGTTCACACGAGAAATCTTCCAGCGTAAACTCTTTGTCTGCGATCTTGTGCATGGTCGAGCAGGAGTTGGCCACCGTTCCGACCTTGTAGGTGTCAAACTCCTTCCACCAATACAGCGGCGCGGTCACATCGAGCTGCACATGGATCATGCGCAGGAACTTCCCGTCGTCCGGGCCGGAGTTGGCAAGCGCCTGCATGAGCTTGAAATCGTTTTCGCCGACGCAGAAACGATATTTCTCCGGCTCGCAGTCTTTGGCCGGTTCGTCACCGTTCATCACCATAGGGCAATCGCCGTCACAATCTGCGCACGGGCATTTGTGGCTGTCGCTCTTTGCCCAGCTATTCTTCGGGTTTCGCATGCCACGGATCGCGGCGTCCCAGCCGCAGGTTTCAACATTCTCGATCTTTATCATTTTCTTTTCTCCTGTTCTTTTTCTGCTTGATGAGGTAATGTAGAATGGCGATCGCTTCTAACAAAAGCGCAATATCCACGGAGACGATCGCCGTGGCGAGGGCTAAGTACAACGCATCGGACATATTAAAGCCTCCCGACGGCTCGCGCGGCCATATACTGCCCGTAGGTCAGACCGGCGGCGCGGGCTTTTTTGGATATGTCCGCGATGGATTCGGCCGGCTTTTTTGCCGCCCTCTCGGCGGCTTCAAGGTTCCCGCGGTTGGCGCGGTACAGTACGCCGTGCTGATCGCAGCAGTACTGTTTATTGGGCGAGTTTTTCCAGAATTTCTCCCCGCAGTACGGGCAGCGGGCGAGACCGAAACGGCGGTTTTCTCCGGATTTTTTATAGCTCATAGTGTTTCCCTCCTGCGCCTATTGCCGCGCGAAGCTGCGGCGAGATCATTTTCCGCTCGGCTTCCTGCATAAGCAGCCGTTCTGTCTCACGTTTCGACATGGGCTTCGGCTTTGGCTGGAGTTCCCCGCGTTTGGCGGCTATGGCCGTCGGATTTGTTTTATGCTGTCCCATCGTCAGCCTCCCCACAAGCCGCGGCGTATTTCTTCATAGTTTTCTTTGACAGGGAAAGATGACATTGCGGTTTCTGGCGAGAGAAAAATCATGCTGCCTTTCTGCAGGGGAAGAACGCACGCGATCCAGTGTATGTTTAATAGGCAGATGTCTGCGCCCGGATTGGTGGGAGGCGTTGGATGCACCTCAATAAAATCACTCATTCTTTTCCTTCCCTTCTTTTTCGGAGATGTTCACGAATAAAATAAGAATAAATGTTCAGCAACACGCCTTCTTCAGTCGCGCTGAGGGAAATGCCCATCATCGCATATTCCGGCCGCAGCACAAGGTGGATCTTGGCTTCCTCCCACTGTATAAGGCTGGCAACGTCAGTCACTACCATCGTCTTCCTCCTTTACTTCTTCCAGAAAGTCAAAGCTGCCGAGAAAGTCGTTGTACTGCCGGATGCAGTATTCCAGAACCGGGAAGCCCTTGATATCCTTCTTGTAATTCTCGGAATAGAATGGCGTATAGGGCTGTCCAAATTCTTCGTCAAGTACCAGGATGTTGTGGAAGTCATCCCAGTCGTCAAGATCCGGGAAGAAGCAGATCGACACGGAAAGCTCGTAGGCAAAGCACCGCTCGGCAAACATAAACGCATTTTCGTGCATCCATGATCCGCCGGGCCGGAACCCGGCGTCCCGGAGCTGCTGCACGGTCGGGACGTATTTCAGCTTGTAGCTTTTTGCTTTCATCCGAGCCCTCCGACCGCAATAAGCGGGCAATCGCTGCGCCTGTATTGCATATCACAGGGATTTCCTTCGATATGCCGGACTTCCTGATCTGCAACGCCGTAGCAGACAGGGAAATCACTGTTTATATACCCACACAGCGGACAACTGCCGCAGGATTTTGGCATGGCGTCTACCGTAATGCTGTAGATTTTCATTCCGCGTCCTCCTTGTCTCGACGCGGCCATCTTTTCTGTAACCAGGCTATAGAAGGGTCTGCGTAGCATTTTGGCTGATCGTGCGGCTTTACCCAGCGAGAGAAGCGCGTGCATCGAATCAAACCGCCGCGGCAGCGTTTCCCGTCGCTATAATCGCAGAATCGACATTCACGAATATCACTCATTTTCCGCACCGTCCATTCGAGCGCCGCAATGGGGACAGAACGCGCTTTCTCCCATAAATGTGTTGGGCGCCAGACAAATTGAGCAACTATAGGGCTGATAAAAATCGTGTAAAACGCCCTTCCAGTTTTCCCTTTTTACGACAAGTGACACCCATTTCCCGTGCTGTGCAACTGGCGCATACTGGTTGCACTCTGCACAAGGTTGATTATCAACCGCTCGACAAACGGGGTAATGATCGCAGCTTGGGCAGATGCTTTCTGCTCCCGCCTTGATGGTCTGGTGGATATCACTCATTTTCTGCGGCCTCCTTTCTCCATCCGTCCATAACCGCACCGCAGTGCGGACAGTAGGCCGTTCGGTCAGAAAAGCCGATTTCGCAAACAGAGCAGTACTGAATATCTCCTGCAAACTCTGCGTGAAATGGCATCCATTTTCCATGCCGTACAGGTGCAACGTCGGCGGCGGGCAAGTCCTGTATTACCATTACCGCATACCCTTTTGAAAGTCTTTTCTGCTTCCAAATCCACGCGATAACTTCATCTCTGTCAATGTATTCATCCATCCTTTTCTCCTTTCGGCGGTTTGGGAAGCGGCATCCATGCGACAATAGACCGACCGGTATAAATGTTGCCCCATACAAGCCGCCAACGATATTTTTCCTCGCTACCGATAAGTGCTCTCTCGTAAATCATGGGAAAGACCTTCGTGCCGTTAGTCGCAATGACGTAACCCCACTCGAACCCACTCCGAGGTCTTCGGTTAACACTCGGCATTCTTTCCTTGACGCTGATCCATTGCGGGGCACGGGTGGCAGGGATTTGAGCAAAAGCCTCTTCGGCGGTTGTGAATGGAACAGCTCCCTGCGCAAAATCGTTTGCCAGATCATTAAAGGCTTCGGCAATTATTCCGCTTTCACCGCCCAGCTCTTCAAACGCGCTTTGTGCTTCTTTCGCTTCCTTGCGGATGTAGGCGATCACGTCGCTCTTTTTCATGTATTTATCCATTGTTTCGGCCCCTTACTTCCGCGAGAATTTCCCGCAACAATTTCTCTACGCGGAGTATCGCGTCGTAAATCAATGCGTCCCAGCCCATTTATATCGCCCCTTCCGTTGTTGTTCTGGTGTGGTAGCTTTGCAGCTTCGGGCAAGCGGTACATTGACCGTTACAATATTCCCATCCGCCGCCGCAGGGGCGCATTTGAACCGGAATCGCTGTTCCGGCGTTCTCGGTAATGGGCGGCACGCGCAGACGGAATTTCGTTTCGATTTTCTGCCCGTTTTGCGGCGGGGGATTCCATGAAACAGTACGGGAGAACTCGAAGCGCTTCATGCATTCTGCAAACGTAAGCCCAAGCGCCCTCTCGACCAATTTGGTGTCTACCCACTCGCCGCATAAGAGACGACGCAGGGTATCGTTGTCTTCCTGCTGGATCCGATCGTAACAGCTCGGGAGCTGCGGGGCGGCGCACATAAGCTTCACGGCTCTGTCGTCCCAATACTCCGTAGCACCGACCTTGCGCGGGTCGTTGCCCCAGAGCTTTTTCATGGTCTCTGTGTTGCCGTTCACGGCGTCAAAGGTCAGGCCGACGTTTTCACACGCTTCGAGGGCGGCGGTCAGGTGGTCGCCTTCGCGCGTCGTCCAGAGGATCAGCTCCGCGCCCTCTTCTTTGGCGGTTCTGGCGGCGTTGATCGTCGGCCAGATGGGCTTTTTGATATCCGGCCAGTCGGTTTCAAACAGGGTGTTGTCAAAGTCTACCGCGATGGTGCGCGGCATTTTGGGCTCACTCATTTGTTGTATCCTCCAATACTTCGTTTTCCGGGAAAAATCCCGATTCGTCTATGCCGTCCACGGATTCCGGGACTTCTATGGCTTCTTCTGTGCTGCGCTCGGCGTCTGTTTCGGCCGTTGTTTTGGGGCGGGAGAAGAAAACGTGCTCGACATGGAGATACTGCTCCGAGCGGAGACGCGACCCATCCGCGCGCTTCTGGCAGCGGCTGCGGAGACTTCCCTGCACAATGATCTCCTGCCCCGGCTGGACGGAGGACAGCACGAGCTCCGCCACGCGCCCCTTTGCCCGGCACTGGATGAAGTCTGTATACAAAACCCCCATGTACCGGCGGTTGCGCGGGATCGCCAGGTCGAACGTCACATAGTCCCGACCGTCGATGTCGAGCTTTTCTTTCGGCAGGGAACAGAGCCGCCCCCCCCCGACAAACTGGGTTTGCCTGGGGGGGCCTCCCCCAAGTGGGCGGGCGGTTCTCCCCCCCCGCTGTGCGCGTCCCTGAGCGCCCGC
>ERZ1024365.124-NODE-124-length-10846-cov-19.080530_pt1 | contig 10846 bp, 11 predicted proteins | sample MGYA00520788_ERZ1024365 | MGnify/ENA primary metagenome ERZ1024365 (study PRJEB33242, sample SAMEA3444265) | Homo sapiens | biome: Host associated; feature: Gastrointestinal tract; material: Stool | place: Uganda | collected 2011-01-01 ... | reverse complement strand
AGAAATGTCTTGGGACAATTATGGTAAACAAGCTAGCAATGACGCTAACTCTTTTTGTTGGGAAATAGATCATATAATTCCTCGTAACTTGTTTGAATTTGAACAGCCAACAGATAAAGATTTTAAAATTTGTTGGTCGCTTAAAAATCTCCGTCCTCTTGAATGGCGAGCAAATCGGCAACGTCCAAAAGATGGCTCAGATGTATCTGAAGAACTAAAGCAGGAGATCTTAAATCAAAAATTTTAATTATAGCCTAAGCGGCTATAATACGATTGTGTAGCTCAGTTGGTAGAGCACTTGACTTTAATCAAGTGGTCGAGAGTTCGAACCTCTCCACAATCACCAGTTACAAGTTTTCCCTTTGTGACACCTCCGGAATTTGAATAAGCTTGGCTTGTAAAATAAGCTGCTAGTTTTACTAGTCGCCAGTGAAATTCTGGTTGAGCAAATATGCTGCTGTAGCTCAATTGGTAGAGCAATTGATTTGTAATCAATAGGTTGCAGGTTCAAGTCCTGTCAGCAGCTCCATAATCCGACAGATTAGAAAGATAACCGTTCTAATCTATACTACACCGAGCGCTCCGGTTGGAAGAAAGTTTGAGTATTCTCCAATAGAGGTTAGACAAGTTGACTTAGCAGTCGATTGGTGTTCCGTAAGCATGAGAACAAAAACATTACGGTGAAGGTAGTATAAGGATTAACATTTATGAGCAACCGAAAGAGCTGGTTGTGCGGTCGGGTGAAAGAGCTAACCCCGATGTTGTATATTGGTTTCGCTATGCTGACCCAATATACTCCTAATCTGAAAAACATAGCAGTGGTTAGATTAAGCCACATGGTCAACTGTTGACGCATACAGCACCGTTCGCAAGTTAATCAGCGTGATGAATATTACATAAAGCCTGTCCTAATAAGAGAGGTTGCCCCAGTTTTGCTAAATTTATGTATATTCATGAAGTCAATCTCACGTCGGTATCGAAACATATCGAAAGAGCTAGCCGAGATTGCGAGGGCATTGGTGCCCGCCAGTTGGCACTTTGAAGCTAACATAATGTTGTTAGTATGACGCCAACAGCACGCCAATTCCGTTATAGGTTAAGACGGGTGAAAGAAAGTTATGTAGCTAACACATGATGAATGTTAACCTAGTTAGCTATATAGGTAGCTGTTAGTTCACTACCTCCAGTTAGGTCAAGCTGAGTATACTAAGCTGTTATTTGGTAGAGGTTCACAGCAAGAGTTGACCAAACCTCTCTCAATTTGCCTGTTTAGCTCAGTTGGTCAGAGCGTCTGACTGTTAATCAGAATGTCACAGGTTCGAATCCTGTAACAGGCGCCAATTTAAAAACTATAAAAGGAAGACAGCATATGAGAAGATTTACTGTAACCGTAATTAAGAAAGAACCTGTTTCTTTTGCGAAAAAGAAAGAAGAAAAGAAGAAATATAATGTTCTAGTAAGATTTAAAAATCCTTTTTCTTCTAAAGAATACATTTACGCAACATTTATGTTTGAAGGTAACTCAGAAATCAATGCTAGATATTCTGCTGAAGTATATCTAAGTTATCTTCTAGATATGAGATTTAGTCGTTTTGAGATTCTTGAAGTAAAAGAGGTAAAATAACAAGGTCTTGATGCGTAATATGTTACGATGTCCATAGAAAATGAAAGCGAAAGGAAGTCATAGATATGGCTCGTAAAATTGGTTATGTGTTCACTGCGATCAGTGTTGCATTCGTTGCTTGGTTGTTTATCTCGTTCATTGAAGTTAATTCACATAATCTTTCTAGTACATCTAATCTGAGTTCCTGGAACTTCTTCAATATCGTTTACACTACTGTAAACGATTAAAATCAAAATAGGGAAGCTTGTTATTAGGTGATTTTATAGAGGAACAAGCAAAACGTAAATTGAGGTTGTTTACGTAGACATTGACCATTAGCTCAGTTGGTTAGAGCAGCGGCCTTATAAGCCGTGTTTGTCCTGGGTTCGAATCCCAGATGGTCAACCACCCTCTACATTTTCATTTCTACATTCCTTTTCTGACAAAGCGGAAAGACGCTTGGCAATCTGGACAGACAGATAATACTTGCTGGATTGGTGAAATTGGCAGACACATGGCACTTAAAATGCTACGGATTTTTATCCATACCGGTTCAAATCCGGTATCCAGCACCATTTGTAAATTACGTGTGTTGAAGCGCGAGAAGTTAAGTATGTATTGCAATAGTACATGGCTGATGAAAAGACACACGTAGTTTACATATACATAGTAGAGGCAAATATTCAGCAGAACTACGTAATAACAAAATCAAATCACTACAATTTACAGAGAATGAACTACAGTTTATTGCAAAAATATAGATTGTGAAAGTCAAACGTAAATCCGTGAAAGTCGGTTATCATATACACGCTAACGTAGCTCAATAGGCAGAGCAGCTGATTTGTAATCAGCAGGTTGCAAGTTCGATTCTTGTCGTTAGCTCCAAATAATTTGCCGTATTTATTATTGTTAAATTTTAATAATAGTAAATACGGCTTTATATTTATAATAAAGGAGAGAAAGAAATTGAAAATACCAGAGTCGCAGTTTCAATTATTTACAGTAGAAATTGATGACGTTGATAAGCCAACATTATTTCAGACATTTGGTGATGCGTATGAATGTATTGCTAGAGCATCTAAATATGCAACACTAGCTGAAGTTGTTCCCGAAAACGATAGTTTTCATGTCGACTATTACGCAACAGAACGAATTAACTATGATGGTAGTTGTAGATTTTCAGACACCATTATAGGATTACAGCACGATTGTTTACGTATGACTCTGCTAAAACACTTATTACCTCAAAAGAAAATTTCTTTTGGCTAAGAGAGAAAGAAAATAAAACAAAATCATTTCGGGAGTTTCTATAAATGTTAAACGATAAAGAAATCAGAATACAAAAAGTAGCTGATGGAAATTATCAGTTATTTATTAATGACGAGTTTGTCTACAGTGACAGTGACTATTTTAACATCTTTGAATATTTAAATAAACTAGAGGAGGATAAACAATGTTTTGGACAGGATTGTTAGTCGGACTTATCGTTGGTGCTGCTTCTGGTGTATTGTTTACTGGTCTTCTTTGTGCTGGTAGTAACAGTGATGATCATAAAGGAGAATAATTATGTTACAACTTAATGAATATGTCAATGTTAACGATAAGATCGAAGATAAGATTAACCAGATTGAACAAAGACGTAGAATTAAGTTAACAGAAAAAGAAAGAAAGATTGCGTTTGAGATGTTTATGAGTGGCTTTCTGTTTAGTCAACAATGGAATGGTAATGAATTTGTTATTGAGCCACACGTTGAGTATTAAAGGTTGTGTTAGAAATGGTATTAGATATTTGTATAGAGCGCGATTACTATGCGTATATTACTAGTGATAACGAGAAACTATTTGAGCTAGTAAAAAAGTCATACACACGAAAAGATAGAACATACAACAATTACTATCGTATGTATGATACAGTTACAAAGTTATTTTATACGCTAGTAAACAATGGAAGTGTAATCAAAGTAAAAGCAGGTACTATACCATTTCTAACCGCTTCTCTAGATCTAAAGAGTATTGAATATAATCTTGTAGACAAACGAAAAAAGTTAGATAAAGAGCTTCCAGTTGTACCACAGCTATCAGATAAAGTTACGTTACGTGAGTATCAGGTTGCTGCAGTTAAGCAAGTTTTTAACAACCCTTTTAGTTGTGTGCAATTACCAACAGGTACAGGAAAATCAGAAGTTTCTGCGTCAATAATAAAAAGTTTTCTCTCTGTGTATCCTAACGAAGCGTTCTTATATCTTGTGCCTACTGTTGCCTTACAAAAAGAAGCAGTAGATAGATTTAAAAATTATGGTATATCTTGTAATACTAAATTTCCAATTCAAACGTCTCATGTAAATGTTTTGACGTATAAAGCAGTTTTAGCAGCTAGTACTGAAAAATTTGATTATAAACAACGTGATAGTATTGGTGCGTTAATAACAGATGAAGCACATCATTTGTCAGCACCAAAACTAAGTAAACAAGTGCATAGATTGCATAATTTACGTCTTAATGTTGGTGTATCTGCAACCTTATCTACAGACCTTGAACAAAAAGAATATCTTAAAGAGTTAAATGTAAAAGAATTTGACGTGTTTGGTTGTACGGGTAAAGTTGTTTACCGCATGGATATTAACCAATCTATTGAAAACAACTTTGTCACAAAAATTGAAGTACGGGTTTTAACAAATACACCACGTCATGTTTTGAACGATGAAAATGATTGGCAATTGATTAAAAATACAGTATTAAAAGATACAGAACGAGCACAAAGAGTTGCAGATTACACAAAACACATTGTTGATGAAGCTAATTTAAACACTGTAGTTCTTTTAATCCCAGAAATTGAATGGTCTGACATTTATATGTCAAAAGTTTATGATAATTTTAAAGATACAGATATAAGAGTATTTGAACTTTTTGGTGGGAATGTTATAAAAGAGTATAAACAGGGTAAATTAGTTACGTTAACAGATGAAGAAAAAATAGACGCAGATAGAGCGATACGTGATCCAAAGATTAGAACTGTTTTTTCTTGTACAAGCTTCTTCTTTGAGGGTATAAACATCACAGGAATACAAGCGATTATTAACTGTTATGGTGGTAGAGATTCAAAAAGAGTAAAACAACAGTGTGGTCGTGCAATGCGTTTGTTTAAAGGAAAAGATGTTGCCTACATTCATGAAATAAAAGACTTACACAATCCTGTATTAGAATCACAGTTTAGACGTAGAATTTCAATATATGAAAAAGAATATAATGCTAAAATAATCTATTCTACGTTTTAATTAGGGTCTTTTATATTAGAGTGGTATAATGTACTTGAAAATAAAGGTAAAGAGGTGTAATTAAATAATGAAGAAAAAAGATTTTGCAGAGTTTTTTAACAATGACATCGAAACTGTATGTAATATGGATCGTATTATTTATGATCTTATTATAAACAAAGATTACACACAAAGAGAAACAGCAAGTTTTATTGGTGTTCCATTGACAGCCTTATATAGACATATTCATAATGATATGTCTAAATCATACCCAGAAGTTTATATTGAGATTCTAAGAGTATTTAGTCGACATACACATTTTCGTTATCATAGCGAGCTGTTAGGAGAGTAACATGAATATTCTTTGTGATAATCCTAGTTTACTAAAAGAAGCATTAAATGGCGAGTATCGAGTAGAATACTCGCCTGCTTTGGATATTTATACACCTGATAATCAGATTCTTCGTACATTGAAGGGTATGTATTTCTCTTCAAAACTTGATTTTGAAGACGAACAGCTATTATCATACATTAAAGCTGTCGCTGAACCTGCAAAACTACCTGTTCCTGTTTGTCATACTTGCTACAATTATACAGATTTTGATCAATTCTGCAAACAATTTATTGACAACTCGGATAGTCAAGTTCGAGTAGCATACGACGTAGAAACAACAGCTGCTCCTTTTCTGTCTAAAAAGTATAAGCTTGCTGGTTTTTCTTTGGCAACTTGTGTTAGTGATGGTTGTTATGTTATTCTTGAAAGTTTGGATTATACTAATCCAGATATTGATCAGATTCTAGATAGACTAGCAAACATTATTAGAACTCATAGTATGTTAGTTTTTAACTCTCAGCACGAATACATTGCAACAAAACGTTGTGTAAAAAACGTTGATTTGTTTAACGAAAGCGTACATCTGGATGATGTATATTCTATGGCATTGTTGCTTAAGACTGAAAGCTTTAAAGCTGATGTTTTTAAGTTAAAACTATTAAGCAATCGTTTGTTAGGCATCGATAACTGGGCAACTATTATTGATGATTATATTGAACTCGTACAGCAACTTGCTATTGAGCCTGAACTTGATTTTAAAAACTTAACAGAAACTCAGAAAGATAAAGTTGTAGCGTATCGTGATATGCTACAACAGTATAACTATACTAGTAGTGAGATCGTTTCGTTTATTAGAAAAATTCAAGCATCTTATCCTGATTGGAAAGAACAAGATACTATTCCTTACACACTAATTCCTAGTAAAATGATTGCTGTGTATGGTTGTTATGACTCTTGTTATCTGCTTGCACTGTATGATTATTTTGAAGGTTGGGTCAAAGAACTCGACGCAAAACTAGCAGATTCTTTAAACAAGCCGCGTATTCATCTAGCATATGAAGAGATCATTGCGGGACAAATTATGTCTGCAATTCTTACCTTAAACGGTATTTTTGTTTCTGAACAGCGAGATAACGAAGTTAAAGAAAAAAGCATGGCATTGGCGGAAAAGCATTATAACAAACTTTGGGAAATTAACTCTGATTCTCTTAATAAACCAATGCTTCGTGAATACACCAAATTGAAATTTAAGGATATTATCAGAAAAAACTATATTCTTCCTCTGAAACTCATTGATCTAATTCCTGATGGATTTGAATTTATTAAAACAACATCTACTTTTTATTCTTTTGAATGTGAAATTAAAGATGTAACATTGATTGAACCAATCGTAGATGACGAAGATAATGTTACAGGTAATGTTTTAACTTTTGACAGTGCTGTAAAAGTATATTATAAAAATGGTAAACCCTATTGTAAACTTCTACAGAAACATCTTAAGCCGTATGAAACATTAAATAATGAGCAAGAACTATTTGATCAAGTTCTTGATGAATTTTTACAGGATAGTATTAAGAAAGATGGATCATTGTCAAAAACTGTATTTAAACCTATGAGTGGTCCAGATGAAATCTTTGCTATTTTGACAAATGATTTAATGTTTGCGCATTTTATTGATCGTGTTGTTTTGTATGAATACCATAACTTGCCTGAAAAATTGAAGACAGCTGTTGTAACAGACTTTTTGGAACAAAACAAACTATTTGATTTCGATACTAATATTTCTATGTATCATAATGTTGCAGATAGTGTAAAATCTGTTGTTATGAATTACTTGAAAAAATCCTATTCATATAAAGATATTTATGATAATCTTCTTAAAGCAGGTATTCAATCATTTGCTAGTCAGATCATTGCGTATGTTTATACAATTTTTACTGCAACAGGTTGTACTGTGGAAGATCCTAAATATTCTGCATTTGATTTTATTTGTCAGTTAAAGATTTGTCGTAGATATCTACACGTAGTATCAACCTTTATTAAAGGTGCAAGTGGTGGATATTCGTCGCAGATGCGTATTGATAATAACAGTATTAACGAAGACTTCCTGTCTCTTGTTGATACTAAAGTTGTTGATGAGAATGGTGAACCACAATATATTGATGGTACAAGTAACGTAATCTTTGGTAAATGGTTTGCTAGTACAGCTGATACTGGACGATGGAAAGCAACAATTCATAACGTTCCTGCAGGTGCGTATTGTAAACGTCGTTTTGTATCAAGGTATAAAGGTGGATTTATCTTAGCAAACGATATGTCACAAGCAGAAGTTCGAGAACTAGCTGCTGTTTCACATTGTGAGAAACTGCTAGAAACTGTTAAAGATCCGAATGTTGATATTCATAAAAGAACAGCATCCCTTGCTTTTGATGTTCCTTATGACCAAGTTACAAGTACGCAACGTAAACAGACAAAAGAAGGTATTTTCTCGATTGTTTATGGACGTGAATTAGAGAGTTTGGCTACAAGTTTGTTTAAAGGTGATAAAGTAGCTGCACAAAGACTGATGGACGCAATTTTCAGAGTTTATCCTGAAATTCCAGAATATTTAAGCGACGCACTTGCAGATGCTAAAAAACATGGTTATCTTGTTACTCGTCGTGGTGCGCCAATTTATGTTAACCCATTTATTGGTGAAGGTGCAAGTAAAGGTGAACAGGCTTGGAAGAGAAATATCCAAAATTACGGTATTCAAGGCGGTGCTAGTTATTTTTGTACTGGTACACTTGTGAACGTCCAAAAACTGTTAGACAAGTATAAATTAAAAAGCAAAATTATTTGTTATATTCATGATGCTGTTTATCTAGATGTTCCTCCAGAAGAGTTTGACATTGCATTTAAGATTCTTAATTATTCTTTTAATGAACTAGCAACAAAAAAGTTTGGTTTACCAACTAGTTCAGACACTGAGTTTGGTACTTCTATGGGTAGTGCGTGTGAGATTACACGTCTTGATAAACTTCATTATAAAATTGAAGGTAACTATGTTGATGTACAAGAATCTCTTGAGCAGTTCAAACTTAGTTATAGCGTAGAAGTTATTAACAGTAAGCTTGGCGAGATTGAAAGTCACGCAGAAGACAACAGTTGGGTATTTGTGCCCCGTGCTGAGATGGTTTACTATAGCCAGACTCAAGATTATGAAGTAGAAGTAGAATTAACTCCCAAAAAGACTTAATTCACCAATGTCAGCAGATGAACTCCAAGGCGTATTTGACGGTTGTTTGTACGCAAAATAATCTGAGTACGCTTTGGAGGTCTATATCTATGATGATGATGATGACAAAACAATGTAATTGCTGCAAACAAATTAAACCTTTAGACGAATTTTATAGAAATAAAAACAATTCAGATGGCAGAGCAGGTACTTGTAAAAATTGTCAAGAAGCAAGACGTAGAGGTGAAATAGAAGCTTGGATACCTCAATGGAAAATAAGAAATGAACAAGGACAAAAACAATGTTCAAAATGTAAACAATGGAAAGACGAAACAGAATTTTCAAAAGGTAATTTACCTGATGGTTTAAATAGTATTTGTAAAGAATGCGATAAAAATAGAGCAGCAGCCTTAAGAAAGCCAAGAGACTTATATGCGTATGAAAAGTATAATGAACAAGGACAAAAACAATGTTCAAGATGCAAACAATGGAAATCAACAGATAATTTTTGTATATGTACTGCAAATAAAGATGGTTTAAGTCATTACTGTAGACAATGTCAACATGAATACGACATGAAAAGAAGAGAAACGCCGTATATTCCAAACTATTTGCAACACAAAGATGGTAAGAAATTCTGTTTAGCTTGTAAAACTTGGGTGTTAGAAACTGATTTTCATAAATCAAGACAGAGTAAAGATGGTTTAAGTTCTCGTTGTAAATTTTGTCAACAAAAATACGATAAGGAACATAAAGAACAAATCTTGGCACGGCAAAGAAAATATAAACAAGACGCTGCAAGATCGCCATCGTTTCGTTTAAATGATAGTTTTAGTGTAGGTATTCGAAAATCATTAAAAGAAAACAAAGCAGATCAGCATTGGGAAACACTTGTTACATACACCCTACAACAACTTAAAGAACACCTTGAATCTCAATTTAACAAAAATATGAGTTGGGATAACTATGGTAGTTATTGGGAAGTAGATCACATAGTTCCTAAGAACACATTTGAATTCACTACGTATACAGATAAACAGTTTAAGATTTGTTGGTCGCTTATAAATCTTCGCCCTCTTGAAAAAACAGCAAATAGAAGACGTCCAAAAGATGGTTCTGATATATCTGAAGAGCTTAAACAGCAAATTTTAAATCAAGTAATATGATAACCATCAAGGTCTTATTAGGTATTATGATATAATGCTGTTGTAATAGGAGGAGTATAATATGTATAAAGTTGCAGAGTTTGCAGCAAATCTAAAAGATTTTAAACAAGAAATTGTAGGAGGAAAAGTAACTACTTGCGTAGATCATTTAGTTAAGCTTGCAATTTTTGACTCTCCTAAAAATCAAAATCATTGGCGACAAGAAGTTTACGCAGCATTTCATAATATTCCTTTGTTAAAGAAAACGAAAAAGTATCCTAATCCTGACTGGATGCTTAAATTTATTTGGGATTGGTACGGAGATAATTTAGAAAGTTTTATTTCTTGTGCTATAAGAGAAGAACCTGAAGAAAAGCTAAAACTAAATGACACAACTATTTTAGACTGTGTAACTTCTTCTGTATATAACTATTTTAGTTGGTTAGTAGAACAACTATGCAAGAAAGGTGAAGTAACTAGTACAGAAGTTTATGCTAAACTTGATCGTCTTGGGCTATAGTTTGGAGAGAATGTTATGATTAACGTTTCTGAAAAAGAACAAGCTAGAGGTGTATTTTGGGTCATTGACGATGAACTTTTTGCATTTCCGTATTATTCTGGTAACGAAATTGGCGTAGCTAAGTCTGGTATAACATTTAATCATAAACGGCTTTGGAATGACATGAATTTAGGATATAATGTTCCTTATAACTATTATCCTCGTGGTAGAGTTGATTTTACAAACAAAGGTAAACCAATAGTCTATATGAATCCAAATATAGATAGTTCGTTTATTTCAAAAATTAAAACTGAATTTGGCTTGCGAGAAGAGCCAAGAGTACAGTATGATAACAGTAATCACTATAAATGTTATTTAGACGATGACTGGAAACCAGATAACAGTAAATAAGTAGGAAAGGAGATAGCTGTTTTGTCACAAGCTATAGAAAAAGAAGCTATAACAAAATTTGGTACACAATATACTAAATATAAAGAAACAGAATGGCTATTTCCCTGTCCTGGTTGTAAAAAAGTAAACAGAGAAAATCTTCATGTAAACACAAAAAATGGTTGCTATCATTGTTTTCATTGCGACTACAAAGGAAAACTGCGTGGAATGCCTAGGTTGTCTGATTTATTATGTAATGGAGAACACAATAATAGACAACAGTATAAAAAAGATACAACGACATATTTATTACCTTTTTATCAACTACCTTTAACAGAAGAACAGAAACAAGCACTGTATAAACGTGGACTGACGGATGATGATATTAAGTATTATCATATTGC
>ERZ1024365.123-NODE-123-length-10924-cov-11.177937_pt1 | contig 10924 bp, 13 predicted proteins | sample MGYA00520788_ERZ1024365 | MGnify/ENA primary metagenome ERZ1024365 (study PRJEB33242, sample SAMEA3444265) | Homo sapiens | biome: Host associated; feature: Gastrointestinal tract; material: Stool | place: Uganda | collected 2011-01-01 ... | reverse complement strand
ACACCATTTTCCTGCTGTCCGATGGCGAGATCGCAAAGGGCAAGGTCATTGCCACCCCTGTGGACAACATCGTGATGTACTATGTCGACCCCTCCGACAGCGACTACGCCAAGGCCGGTCTGGTGTACACCACCGCGGGCGAGGCCAGCAACCTGATTGGCTTCCATACGCAGGGCAACTACACCACTGCCGTGTCCGAAAGCTTTGCCATCACCGGCGTGACCCTGTTTGCCGAGTATCTGGATGGTATCTCTGTCCAGACCATTACCCCGGGCGAATCGGTCTAATCTACAAGGGAGGTGACCCCGCATGACTGTGCCAGAGCTGTGCTTGCACACGCGCAATTTTTTTGACCGGTACGATGAACCAACCGCTGGGGAATTTACCTTCACGGCAGATACTGTTCCTGCCGGGGTATCGGCCGGGCAGTATTTCCTCGTCTGCGGCTCCCTCTTCAACGATGGGGTTCATCAGGCGGGTGAGGATGATCTGATACCTGAGACCTTCACCGGCACGGTGCAGCCCATGCGGGTGCCTCCGGCTTTTGTGGATCTGGCTCGGAAGATCACCGACTATGACGCAAAGCTCCCCTCGGGCGGCGTGTATGTGTCGCAGTCGTTCAATGGATGGTCGGGTACCATGGCGACCGGCTCGGATGGGCTGCCCGCCGATGGCTTGACCCATTACCGAAAAGAAATCAATCAGTGGAGGAAATTGTGAGATGGTTAACACGTTCACTGCATCCACCGTGATGGCAAACTTCGAGAAAGAGTTCTGCTACATGGAAAAGAAACACAAGTCGGACGGCCTGTTCGGTACGGTGACGACATGGGAAGAGGGCGTGCATTTTCAGGCCATCGAGCGGCACGACCAGACCCTTGAAGCACAGCAGGCCGAGCAGCAGGGCACAGCGGCGACCTATTCGCTGTATGTGGATAAGTCTGTCTCGATCAACTACCCGGACACCATCAAGCGGATGGAGGACGGCCAGACTTTCGAGGTGACGGCCAACGCCGCAGACAAGGCCAGCCCCGCGGAAAGCGGGATGAATCTTTGCGTTGTGCAGTGCAAAAAGGTGGTGCTTTCCTGATGGGCGCAGCAGAGGCCGTCACCGGCGCACTGAGCGGCCTTTTCTCCGGCTTTGGCATCCCGGTATACCCGGAAGATTTCATCCCGGAAAAGGCCGCTCTGCCCTATCTCACGGTGCTTCCCGTCATCCCGAAAGGCTGGAACGACACCGCGGCATTCCATGCCCGGCTGTGGTATCCGTCCGACGGCGGAAAGCTCCCCATCCTCCGCAAAACCGATGAAATCCGCGCTGCCCTTGCCGATGGTCTGGTGATCGACTGCGAGGGCGGGGCGGTTCTTTTATGCGCAGGCAGCCCGTGGGCGCAGTCCATGGACGACCCGGCGGAAAAGTACCTGTGCGAATACCTGAATTTTGAAGTTACGTCCTATGTGACGTGAGAAAGGATAAGCGCATGAACAAGATGTATCACGCAATCTCGGCGGACGAGTTCAAAAAGCTCCAGTTTCAGGCCGGCGCGTTCCTGAAAACCTTTGACCCCGCCGGTGCAACGCCCATCAAGGCAACGGACATGATCGGCCTGACCAGCGGCGGCATCACCGCCAGCTGCAAACCGAACACCATCGACCTGCTGGAAGATGTGGACGAAGTTCCCTCCGGTACCAAACAGGGTCTGCATATTACCAGATGGGATTGCTCCATGTCGGCCACCCTGCTGTCTCTGAGCACCGATACCGCCAAGCTGACCCTCGGCGCGGCTACCGTGGACACTTCCACCGGCAAGGTGACGCCCCGGCAGGACTACGAGGACGGCGATTTCACCGACATCTGGTGGCACGGAAACCTTCTGGGCGGCGGCTATGCGGCCATCCATCTGATGAACGCCGTCAGCGACAACGGCTTTGAGCTGAAGACCAGCAAGGACGGCAAGGGCAATCTGACCCTGAGTCTGAAGGGTCACTACGACATCGCCGACACCAACACCGCTCCCATGGAGTTCTACATCAAGGAGAAAGGCGAGGAATAAACCATGCTTCTGACCATCAATCTGGATCCTGTTGCCGCCCTGCCGAAGCTGTATGACGCCATCGACAGCCTCACCCGGATGGTGATGGACGCCAAGGACAACGTGGACAACCCTGAGACCAAAGCCGCCCGGCAGACCATCGTGGACAACGCCATGAAGCTGCTGGGCGCAGCTCCCGCACCGGCGGAGGAGGGCGAAAAGAAGAAGCTGACCCCGCGCGAATTTGCGCTGGCCGCGCTGGACTTCGCCAAGCCCCTGATGAAGCTGGATCCGACCCGTACCGTGGACGCGCTGCACCAGCTCTACACGCTGGAAGAGGGCGAAACGGACAGCACCATGAAAGCTCTGAACGCACTGGTGCAGACCGTCGTACAGCCGGACTTCGTGGATTTTACGAAATCGCTCGGCACGTTGAACGCGACCGATTTTGGTCTCTGATCTGCCGGGCGAGCATCGAACATCTGAAGGCATACGGTCTGCGGTATTTCAACCGGATGGCCGCATTTTTTCTCAAAGAGGACTACAAGCGGGAGTCCTACCGCAACTATACGGCAGAAATGCTGCACGCCTGCGCAACTGCACTGGGCGCGCAGATCGAGACCCGCTACTGCGACCTTGTGGCGGAAGTGGAGCATCCGGGCAAAATCTGCCACGAGGCCACCGTGGAAGAAGCACAAGCCTGCTTTGAAAAGGCTCTGGCCGACAGCCGGAGAGCTGCGGAAGAGAATGGAGGTGAGGAACCCTGAATCTGTTTAACCTGATGGCCACGCTGGGGCTGGACACCTCGGCCTATGAGCGGGGCATCGAAGAGACGAAAAGCTCCACCAAGCAGATGGTCGCTTCCCTGTCCAAGGAGTACACCGACCTCCAGAAGCAGGTCAACCAGACCGCGCTCAAGTACAACGAGCAGGTCAAGGCGACCGGTGCAGCGTCCAAAGAGTCCAAAGAGCTGCTGACCCAGCTGCGTTCCGAGCGGGAGCGGCTGGCCGAGGTACAGCAGGCCCTCAACAACGCCGACACCTACATGAAGAGCTTCAAGGACTCGACAAAAGGCGCAGCATCGGAGCAGACCGGCTTCGTCAACTCGCTGGTCGGCGCGATCACAAAGGCAAACCTGCTCTCTTCGGTTGTCCAGACGGCCGTCGGCAAGGTCAAGGACTTCGCGGTGAACTTCGTCGAGACAGGCGTTCAGTACAACGCCCAGATCGAGAAGTACACCACCGGCTTCACCAATATGCTCGGCAGCGCGGAAGCTGCGCAGCAGGCAATGGAGAACATCCAGCAGGATGCAGCCCGCACACCCTTCAATGTTGAATCGCTGGTCTCGGCGAACCAGTACCTCATCAGCGCGGGCGAAAACGCCACCTACGCCCGCAAGACCATCATGGCGTTGGGCGATGCGGTATCTGCCACCGGCGGCGGCTCTGACGAGCTGAACCGGATGGCCCAGAACCTCCAGCAGATCGCCAACGTCGGCAAGGCGTCCAGCGTGGATATCAAGCAGTTTGCGATGTCCGGCATCAACATCTATCAGGTTCTCGCCGACTACACCGGCAAATCGGTGCAGGATGTGCAGAACATGACGATCAGCTATGACCTGCTGTCCAAGTCGCTGATCGCCGCCAGCGAAGAGGGCGGACGCTACTACAACAGCATGGACACCCAGAGCCAGACCATGAACGGCCAGGTCTCCACGCTGAAGGACAACGTTTCCCAGTTGGCAGGACTTTTGACCGGAGATCTGACAGGTGCCCTTGGAACGGTTATTTCAAAGCTGAATGAAATGGTCGTTGCAGCGCAGGAGGGCTACAAAACCGACGGCTGGGCCGGACTCGGCACCGCGATCCTGAATCTGGACAACCCCATCAGCCACATCACCAAAAAGTTTGTGGACCTTGGCAGCTCCGCGCTGACTGCACTGGATCGCGCCAGCTTTACCCTGAACAAACTTCTCGGCAAAGACGCTTACTCCGGCTACGATTCTTACGAGGATTACAAGGCGGACAAGGACCACGAAAGCAACCGGGAACGCCGCCGGCAGGATGCTCTTGCTGGAAAAGGCATCAGCAACCAAAGCTGGACCAAACGGCAGGCAGCGGCCACCGCTGAATCGTCCGGCAGCAGCGTTCCCACCGGCGGAGGCGGCAGTTCTGGCTCGAGCAAGGCCAAAACGATCACCGAAAAGGTCATTTCTTCCCAGACCGACGCAGCCACCGCCTATACGCAGAACGACTTTGGCCGGGTGACGACGGCCACCAGCGAGCTGACCGAAAAAGTCCTGAAGTCTGACGGCACGGCCTACGATCGGTTCACCAAAACGGTCACCGAATCGGGCAAAGAGCTGGTGAACGGCGTGGTGAAGAATTACAAAACCATCACCAAGACCGTGACCGGTGAGGGCGGCAAGGTCACCTCCACGACCCAGAAGGTCTACGAGGACGCATCCAAGACTCTGACCAGCACGCTGACCCGGACGGCCCAGAGCCTTGTGAACGGCATCTCCACCACGGTGGACACCGTGACGCAGCTCTACGCCGACGGTTCCACCCAGCTGGTGACGACCACCACCGAAACCGGCAAACGGCTGGTGAACGGTACGCTTGAGACTTACACCAAAATCCGGAAGATCGCCGAGGACGGTACCGAAACGACCAGCGAGACCTCGCAGGCCGTCGTGAGCCAGTACGATACCCTGAACAGCAAGTACGGCGAAGCGGCCGCCCGGGTTGCAGAGCTGACTGCGTTGTATAACGAGTCGGTGGCCGCCACCGGTGACTTCTCCTATCAGTCGAAAAATCTGGCCGGGATGCTGGCCGAGGCCGAAACCGAGATGGAGGACGCGAAAAAGGCTCTGAATGAGTACGAAAAGACCACCAACCGGGCTTACGTCCAGACCAAGAAGTTCACCGACCTCGTCAAGCAGACCAATTCCAGCTTCTCCGACTTCGGCAGCAAGATCACCGCACTGGGTGAGTTCTTCGACAGTGACCTGATCCAGCGGACGGGCGATTTCTTCACCACCATCACCGACGGCGTGGAAAAAGTCCTGGATCTGGCCACCAGCACGGCCACGCTGGTGACGACCCTGCAGGAGCTGAAAACCACGCTGGACGGCATCAAGACATCCGGCGGCGTGTCCAGTGCCCTCTCCGGCATCGGCAAGCTCCTTGGGATCGGCGGCGCAACGGCGGCCGCGGGCACAGCCGCTTCGGGTGCTGCCACGGCTGCGGGAACCTCCGGTCTCGTGGCAACCGTCACGGCCGGGTCTGCCACCACCGGCACGGCAACGGCTGCCGCTGGAACGACCGCCGCGGGTACTGGCCTTGCCGCGCTGGGGCTGTCCATCCCGCAGATCGGCCTCATCGTGGCCGGTGTGCTGGGCGTGGCCGCCGTGGGCTACGGCATCTACAAGTGGGCGACCAAAGACAAGGACAAGACCAAGAAATCCGACAAGCTCTCCTACACTGACCTGCAGGACGCCTACTGGTACGGCAACGAGCGGGCGTTTGCCGGGTACGACTACCGCACCGACCCCTACACCTTCGGCACGCAGCAAGGCCCCATGAAAGCCTATCAGGACAAGATGCAGACCCTCGTGGAGACCATGGCCGACTATGTGGAGCAGTACCTCCCGCAGGCCGGCAACAACTCCATCGTGCTGGACGACGGCACGCTGGTGGGGCGCATGGCTCCCAAAATGAACGCCGAAATGGGGCAGCTGGCCGTTTTGTCCGGAAGGGGGAACTAAACCATGTATGAGATCTACGCCTATCCCTACGGCAACCCGGACGCGGAGCTGCGGATCTACCAGCCGGGCAACGCGGAGGCGTTGGTCTTGTCGCCCAAACTGACCCGGGAGGTCAGCAAGGGCGGCAGCCTGACCTTCACCATGACCCGGGAGCATCCCCAGTACGAGATGCTGCAGAAGATGTCCACCGTCGTGGCCGTCCATCAGGACGGGAAAGAGATCTGGCGCGGGCGCATCCTGAACCATGAGGCCGACTGGTACAACAACCGGGCGGTCTACTGCGAGGGTGCGCTCTCCTATTTCAACGACTCCTGCGTGACGCCCTTCAACTACGACGGCACCCTGAAACAGTTCCTGCAGCACCTCATCGACGCCCACAACGCGCAGGTGGGCCAGAAGATGAAGCAGTTCGAGCTTGGCACGGTCACCGCCGCGCTGGGCGATCTGGTGGTGCATTTCGGCGACGCGGATGAGTACGGCGTGGGCGAGGACTACGGCAAGCTCTGGGATATCATCGACAAGATGGTGCTCAAGACTTTCGGCGGGTACGCCTACTGCTCCTACAACTCCAAGACCGGCCTGAACGTCCTCAACTACTGTGACCAGCAATACGAGGCCACGCGGCAGACCGCACAGGACATCGCGTACGGCGTCAACCTGCTGGATCTGACCGAAAAGACCGACACCAACAGCCTGTATACCCGCATCTACCCCGTCGGCAACAAGCACACCGTCAAAAAAACCGCGTGGTATTACAAGCTGGCGTGGTGGAAGGATCACTCCAAGGACTACGACAAAGACCATGAGGAACGCTGGGGCATCATGGACGCCGACGCCGCCACGGTCAAAAAGTACCTGCCTGCCGGGTTCAGCTGCAGCCTCGCAGAAGGGTGGATCCAGAACGACGCCGCCGTGACAAAGTTCGGCGTCGTCACCCGGACGGTCGATCTGGACGCCGACAGCTCCAACGATCTCTTTGCCGCCGGTGTGCAGGCGTTGCAGCAGAACTCCCTCATGGTGACCAGCTACACCATCCGGGCGGTGGATCTGGTGGATGCCGGGTACAGCACCGAGCGTCTGACCTTCGCCTGCTACGCGCACATCCTCTCGGCTCCCCACAGCGTGGACGCGATCATGCTCTGCTCGAAGATGGTGGAGCCGCTGGATCACCCGGAAAAGAAGGAGTACACCTTCGGCATGACCCGCCGCACCCTGACCGACCGGCAGGTGGAGAACCTTGGCAGGACGAATCTGCTGGATGAATCGGCCTCTGCCGCCGAACGGTACAGCCAGAACACCATCAATCAGCTGTTCGCCTACAAGAAGCAGACCGACGAAAAGATCAGCGACATTTCCGGCGGGCTGACCAATGCAGTCGAAAAGATGGGCGACCTGCAGAACCAGATCGACGACAACATCACCAGCTGGTTCTACGCAGGCGTTCCGACCGCCTCCAATGCTCCCGCCAAAAACTGGACGACGGAAACCGTCAAAAAGCAACACATCGGCGATCTGTATTACGACAAGGACTCCGGCATCGGATACCGCTGGGTTCTGGACGGCAGTGCCTACAAGTGGCAGGTCATCCGGGATACCGGCGTGGCAAAAGCTCTGGCCGACGCCGCCGGTGCGCAGGCCGCTGCCGACAGCAAGGTGCGCTGCTTTGTCCGCCAACCCTCTCCGCCCTACGACGTGGGCGACATCTGGATGGGAGGTTCCGGCGGCGATATCAAACGCTGCCAGACCGCCCGGCAGACCGGCAGCTACAATGCGGCCGACTGGGTGCTCGGCTCCAAATACACCGATGACACTGCTGCCAACAAAGCGCAGGGCGCGGCAGACAAGGCGCAAAGCTCTGCAAATAACGCGCAGAATACCGCAGATCAGGCAAAGAAAGACGCGGCCGAAGCCGCCAAGACCGCCACCAACTTCATCACCTTCGACGAAACCTCCGGCATGATCGTCGGGCACAAGAACCTTGCGGGCAAGAAGGTCCAGATCACCAACGACGGCGTGAAGGTCATGGACGGCAGCTGCATGGTCAGCATCCGCTCCAACGGCATCTCCATCACCGACGGCAGCGGCAGCTGCTCCATCGACTCTGGAAAAATCACCTTCCACGGCATCAAGAACAACACCGAACTATTCAAAAACGACGCGACGACCTACGCCGCCCAGACTTATACGGTAGACCTGTCGGCCTACTCCGCGATCCTCGTCACCTTCCGCAGCAACAAGGGCGGCACATGGTTCGCAGGCGGCGGAAACGCTGGTCTGGTCTCGATGATCGTGCCGGTCAACGGCGTGGAGATGAGCATGGTCTATCCGTGGAACACCGTCCACCGGCGCAGCATCACCGCATACTCGGACCGGATCGTTTTCGGCATCGGCTACCAGCGAACGTCGAATTACAACCTCGGCATCGCCAACTACTTCGACCTCGAAACGCCTTTCAGCGACGGCTGGAAAGAGGACAACACCAAGTGCATCCCCTACCGCGTCTACGGATTCATGTAAAGGAGACGGCCATGAAATACGAAGGATTTAAGTGGAAATGCAAGATCTGTTCGGACGGCAGGCTTTACGACGGCGCATGGATCCACGAAAGCGTCATCCCAAACCCTCTGCCCTACAACGAGGTGCTTTTCGATGAATTTCCGGAGAACACCAACTGCGGCGCAGACTACCTCTGGGATGGTGAAACCCTGACCTACAGCCCTGTCGAGCAGTCTACACCCCAATCTGAGGAAGAGGAAGTGACCTACACCGCATGAACTACGATTCCCTGATCGCCGCCGCAGAAAAGGCCGGCACACCGGACGTGTTGGTGGAGCTGGACGGTGCGTTTACTTCCCTGCGGAAAGAATACGGCTGCTGGCTGAAGAAGGACGGCACCGACATCGGCGCGCCCGAGGTGGAATCCAAATTGGAGTATCCGCCCGGGCTGGACGCTGTGCTGGACATGACACGGGGGCTGGACAGCACGGTGCATTTCAAGCAGCGCACCGTCTCCCTCGCGTTTGCCGTGCTCCGCCCGCCGAACCAGTGGGAGAACATCCGCAGCAACCTCGAGACCGCGCTGCAGGGGCAGTGGCTCCGGTTCCGCCTTTCCAACAGTGCCATCATCCGGGAGGGGCTGTTTACGGTGGAACTGACGCCGGGTGCCTACGCTGCCACCGTCTCGATCACCGTCACCTGTGCTCCGTGAAAGGAGGATCCCCGTGAACGCTTCCAACCTCAAAAACGAAATCCGGAAGAGCGGCCGCTACAACGACCTCTACATCATGGACGGCACCGATTTTCTTTCCACGCTGGACGAATTCGGCCTGCTGCTGAATGCCGGGTATCCCCAGATTGGCAAAGCGGATCCGCTGGCTCTGCTGGTGAACGTTCCGGGTGCCGACCGCCCGCTGAACCTCAGTAAAGCCATCGACGGCCGTCTCCACTACAAGCAGCGGCAGATCACCGCTGAGTTTTCCTGCTTCGAGCCGAAAGCCGATTGGGAGAACATTCAGCTCCGGCTCGAGAAGCTGCTCCACGGCCAGTGGCGGTGGTTCCGGTTCCGGAACAGCTCCACCTACTGGCGGGGGCATCTGAGCGTGAGGATGCAGCGGGGGCAGAACAAGGCCACCGTGACGATCTCCAGCGTCTGCAACCCCTACAGCTACAACATGACGGCGTGGCTCGGGAACGACTGGCTCTGGGATATCTTCAATTTTGAAGAGGACACCCTCTACACAAAACCAACCGAGGTGAAGAAGTTATGACCAAGACCTTCCAGGAAGTCATTGCGGGCATCCGCACCGCCATCTACGGCCGCGAAGTCCGCGAGGACATCGCCCAGATGGGCGAGTATGTGGAGCAGTTTGCGCAGACGGCCATCGACAAGGCCGCAGCCGCCCTGCAGAGTGCGAAAGACGCGCTGGCCTCGGCTACTGCTGCGAAAACAAGCGAAACCAACGCGGCCAGCTCCCAGAAAGCCGCGGCATCTTCGGCGTCTGCTGCGGCGACATCGGCCAGCAATGCCAAAACCAGCGAGGGCAATGCGGCAGGGTCAGCTGAAAAAGCGGAATCCGCAAAATCTTCGGCCGCCAGCAGTGCGGCCAGTGCAGCAGCTTCCGCACATGAGGCTAAGATCATCGCCGCATCCGGGGATGACATGGACAAAATCATGCTGTTCCTTGTCGTGGATCAGCTGACCTTCGGCCTTTACACCTCAACCGGTGACACCCTTTGCACCTCTGCCGGTGACACACTGATTGCAACCAAACAGATTGGAGGATAAAACATGGCAAATGTACCCATTACAAGCCTGCCGGAAGCTGCTTCGCCAAGCGCGAACGACTATCTGATTTTGCAGGGCAAGAACACCCAAAGAATCAAGTGGTCTGCGCTGCTGGATAAGCTGTATCCGGTGGGGTGCATCTATCAGAGTGCCAGCTCGACCAGCCCCGCAAGTTTTTTGGGCGGCACATGGGAGCAAATCAAAGACCGCTTCATTCTGGCTGCTGGCGATACTTATGCGGCGGGAAGTACGGGCGGCAGTGCGACGCACGATCATACTGTCTCGGGCAATGCATCGATTGGTGTAATACAAAATACAACCATATACGACTCTTCTGGAGTAAACATGACTGAACTTTCTGCCACCCTGTACGCGTATACACATGAGTACGACTCTATCTTAAGCAAAGACAACGAATTTTATTCAAAAATAACTTGCGCCAAAACAAAAGGCAACGCAGACGAGCGATCCAACATGCCTCCCTATACCACTGTTTACGTCTGGAAACGCATCGCCTAAAGAAAGGAGCGAAAACCTGTGAAAATTATTGACACCAACGGCAACCTCATGGAAAGCCCCGACCTGTCTTTGGGCTGGCTGGAAAACAAAACCCAGACCATCCACCACGATGCTGTGCAGGCTGTGGAAGAGGTGAGCCACTACGAGACCCTTGCCGAGTACCCCAACGGCGGCAAGGACGTGCAGAAGGTGGTGGACGTGCCCGGCGTAGAAGCAAAAGACGCATGGGACGAGGAAGAGCGGGTGCAGGTTTACCACCTGTACGCTGCAATATCTACTTGGCAAAGTTTTTCAGCGTACCGCAAGCGGGCAATTTCC
>ERZ1024365.122-NODE-122-length-11124-cov-16.479899_pt1 | contig 11124 bp, 20 predicted proteins | sample MGYA00520788_ERZ1024365 | MGnify/ENA primary metagenome ERZ1024365 (study PRJEB33242, sample SAMEA3444265) | Homo sapiens | biome: Host associated; feature: Gastrointestinal tract; material: Stool | place: Uganda | collected 2011-01-01 ... | reverse complement strand
GCCGCGAACGCTCCGAAGCTCCGCCCCCCTCGACCTATCCCGGCCCGGATGCCGGGGCTATTATGGTAATAAAGTAAGTAAGATTGGAGTACACCGTGATTATCCTATATCGCCGCAATGGGAAATTCCGGGAGTGGCGTATTTTGCGGAATTGTGCCGTGTAGCCAAGCACTACATCGTATGGGGCTGCAATTATTTTGATTATCACTTTGCGGCGGGACGCATTGTGTGGGATAAAATCAACCAAAATTCAAGTTTTTCAGACTGCGAATTGGCAGCTACCAACATTCACAATAGTGTGCGCCTAATCCGATATATGTGGAACGGGATGATGCAGGGTAAGAGCATTTCGGAAGGGTCGGTTCAGCAGGGGAATAAGGCGTTGAATGAGAAACGCATCCATCCCACGCAGAAACCGGTGGCGCTGTATACGTGGGTTTTCCAGAAATATGCAAGGCCGGGAGACAAAATCCTTGATACCCATTTAGGCAGCGGGAGCAGCCGCATCGCGGCCTATGATATGGGACTTGACTTTGTTGGCTGTGAAATTGACCCGTACTATTTTGAAGCGCAGGAGAAGCGCTTTGCAGAGCATACAGCGCAAATGAGTTTGTTTACGGGAGGATTGAACAATGAGATATGAATTTCGCATCGGGGACTACGCTGAGACCAAGGATGGCAGACGGGGGTATGTTATCAAGAGTGATCTTCTGTGCTACCAAGATATTGTGACGGGGTACATAGTTACCGTGAAATTTAGCAATGAGGAAACCATGAGGTATGATTTTACAGCCAATGAGGCACACTGGCAGTTTAATCGCATTGGGCGCTATGACTTTTCAAAGAAACCACAGTCTTATGACCTTGAAAAGAAAGCCAAGCCTGCTGCAATTTCTCAATTTACCTCTGTGGAAAGTGGCGGCATGGTTTCGGACAAAGATGGCATGAGATGGAAAATCAATGAGTTGGTTAGGGCTGTAAACTGGCTCTTGGAAACGGTGGAAAAGGAGCAGGCATGAATACAGACGTTATGTTCTCAAGCCGGACGGATATGTGGGAGACCCCGGCAGCGTTTTTCCGGGCATTGGGTGCGGAGTTCCATTTTACCGTGGATGTGTGCGCCGTGCCGGAGAATGCCAAGTGCAAGGTGTTTTACACGCCGGAGCAGGATGGCCTTGTGCAAAATTGGGGGGGCTGCTGGTGCAATCCTCCGTATGTCAGGGAGATCGGGAAATGGGTAAAGAAGGCTGCGGAAGCGGAGTGCACAGTGGTTATGCTGCTGCCGGCCAGAACCGACACGGCATGGTTCCACGATTATATTTACGGTCACGCCGAAATCCGCTTTGTGCGGGGGCGGCTGAAATTTGGAGACAGCAAGAACTCCGCACCGTTTCCGTCTATGGTTGTGATTTTCAGGAGGTAGGTTATGGCAGATGTGAGAGCCAGTAGAATTGTAGGGGGGAATGGGGCGTATGGGCGCAATCCATCGGACCTTTACCCCACACCGCCGGATGTGACGGTGGCGCTTATGCGCTTTTTGAATTTGCCCCGCAGGACGGTTGTTTGGGAACCGGCAGCGGGAGAGGGGGATATGGCAGGCGTTCTTCAGACGTTTTGCGATACCGTGTACGCAACGGATGTGCTGGACGGGACAGACTTCTTAAAGTCCAGCATTGATGATGCGGACTGGATCATCACCAATCCACCGTTTTCATTGGCGGAGCAGTTCATCCGCCGTGCGGCAGAGCTGGAAAAGCCGTTTGCGTTCGTCCTGAAGTCTCAGTATTGGCACGCAAAGACGCGGGCGGGGCTGTTTTCGGAGATACCGCCCAGCTACGTGCTGCCATTGACATGGCGTCCGAATTTCAATTTCAAGACCATGCCGGGGAAGTCCCCACTTATGGATATGATTTGGTGTGTCTGGCTGACGCCATGGAAGAAAGATGTACAAACTGTGTACTGCCCGCTCATGCGGCCGGAAATGGGAGGTAAAGAAAATGATTGAGTATATCCGTGTTGTGAAAAAGTCCCCTGTGGATAAGGCCACATTTGATTTGCAGATAGGTGCATCTTTTGCGAAAAAGCACACGTTTGAGCTTCAAGCGGGAGCACATCTGCGGGTCTACATAGGCGGCAAGATTACCGGGGATGCTGGATACCGTGAGAAGTTTGAAAAGGCGGAAACGGTCCTGTCTAAAATCGGCCATTGCGTTATGAACCCGGCGAAGCTGCCTTCTGGCATGGAGCAGGGGGACTATATGCGTATCTGCTTTGCCATGATTGACTGTGCGGACGTGGTAGTGCTACTGCCGGACTGGCAGGAAAGCACCGGGGCGCGGTTGGAGCGGGCCTATGCGGAGAAGATCGGTAAAGAGGTTGTGGTGGCGGACCAGCGGCGGATTGACGAGTATCTGGCAAATATGGAGGAACAGGGATGAGCAAGGCGGTTCTTATCAGCATCCGTCCTAAGTGGGCGGAGAAGATTGCAAAAGGGGAAAAGACCATTGAGGTGCGAAAGACGCGCCCGAAGCTGGAAACGCCGTTTAAGTGCTATATCTATTGCACGAAGGACAAGCACCTTGCCTTTATGCAGAATGCGTCAGGCACGAACCTGATTGCCTGCATGAATGTGGAAACGGCTATTCCAGTTGGCGACTCCGTGGGGAATGGTATGGTTATCGGGGAGTTTACCTGTGACCAAATCATAGACGCATGGTGGGACTATGTGCCGGATGCCATTACGGGGGAGGTTACGGGCGGCAATTTAGAAGCGCTGGACGGAACCGGCATGGCGGACGAAGAACTATTTGGCTATGCTGGAGGCAGCATGAGAGGGCACTGCTACGGCTGGCATATCTCCGGCCTGAAAATCTATGACCAGCCACGGGAGCTGGGGGCGTTCCGCAAGCCGGAGTTCCCCACGGGGCTGCGGTTGGAGGATGATGAGATCAAGCGCCCACCGCAAAGCTGGTGCTATGTGGATGAATTGCAATCGAACGTATGACGAAGGAAAGCCACTGCTGCCTCTAAAGGTAACAGTGGCTTTACTTTATGCTTATTTTTATAGCTTATTGGGATATGGACCACCATACTGCAACAAGCTATAAAAAGATGAAAAAAATTTTAGAGGGTAAGGCGGTAGTAGATATAGAGGGAGTTTGCGTCGGCATCGAGGACCGCTTTCTCGATGATGGAATGGGCGGCGTTATACTTTTGAACCATGGTGGCATTGGGGTTCTCCAGCGTTTCAAGGGCGGCGGAGATGGCGGCCTTTATATCTTGCGTCATATTCTCGGGGGTCTGCTTTGCGCTGAGGGCGCGGAGCTGACCGTCGATTTGAGCGATGCGGGCAGAGACGGAGGCTTTGCCGGTCTTATACTCCTCAATGGTATCGGCGCCGGAGAGGTAAGCATCCCGCAGGCGGTCCAGCATTTTTTCAGCGGCGGACTTGGCGCGGAGCAGGGATTCCTTTTCAGTTTGGTTAGCGGTTTCAACGCGGACGATTTTAGCGGTCAGCGGGGCGGAGGATGCCGCGTCACGATGGAGGCGGTCAAGGATGGCGGGCTTCAGGTATTCCTCACGGATACGCTGTGAGGTTTTGCAGCGGCCCTTTGCATAGTTATTGCAAAGCCAATAGTCATAAGGACGCTGACGGACGAGGGTGGTTCCGCAGGAGGCGCAGCGGACGAGGCCGGTAAGCCAATCCTTCTGAACCTCGGCAGGCTTACCCTTATAGGGGTGCAACGCCTTGACCTCGGCGATTTTTTTCTGAACGGCGTTAAAGGTATCGTCATCAACGAGAGGAGTGTGTTTGCCCTGCACAACGATGATATTGGGGTCGGTGAAATTGCGGCGGCTTCTTCCAGCGGGGTTCCAGCGGAGCTTTCCGACATAGACGGGATTTCGGAGAATATACTCCACTGTACGGTGCTCAAAGGGAGTTCCACGGTGGGTATGCTGACCCATTTCGTTCATATAGCGGGCGATGGCAAGCATTCCCATGCCGCCAAGGTACTTCTGGAACATATCCCGAACAAAAGACGCCTCCGGTTCCACCGGGACCAAGACATTATTTTCCGCCCGGTAGCCGTAGGCCGGAGTAGATTGGAGCTCGCCCCGACGGTGCTTTTCCTCCATGCCGCGCTTGACCTCCTCGGCCAGATTGATGGAATAATATTCGTCCATGGCCTCAATGAGCGCTTCGATGATGACGCCCATTTTCCCCTCGACAATGGGTTCTGAAATGGAGAGGACGTCGATGCCAAGCTGCTTGCGGAGGATGGATTTATAGAATACGGCGTCATCCCGGTTTCGGGCGAAGCGGGAGAACTTCCAGAGGAGGATCGCTTCAAAGGGCTTTGGCTTTGATTTGGCGACGCCGATCATCTGGCGGAACGCATCGCGCCCGGTGACCTTTTTGCCGCTGATGCCCTCATCCACAAAGACATATTCATCCGGGATGATATAGCCGTGGGCCTCGCCCCATTCCCGGACCTTTTTGAGCTGGGATGCGGGGGAGTATTCCGTCTGTTCATCCGTAGAGACGCGGATATAGGTGGCGGCGATCTTCAAATTCTGGTCCGGGGAGGGAATTTCCTGAAATGCCCGTGCGGCTATGACAGGCTTTGCAGTTTTTGCCATAAAAGAACTTCCTTTCTATTTAGCCGTGGAAAAATCCAAATTCCAGACAGTGCAAGTCAAGGTACACGGCATAGACGAGAGCTCCAATCAAGAGCAGCAGCAGGTGAATCATAAAATGGTCCCGGATGCGAATGCCGTGGTTCTGCTTTTCAACGAGCTCCCGCAGGAGCTCATTCTGCGCGTTGAGGCCATTGATTTCCTGATGAAGCGAGGAAACCTCACGCTCCATAAGCTCTATGGCACTATCGGCGTGCGTGGTAGGGTCCTCCGGTTCCGGCGTGGTCTTGCCGAAGAAACCGTCCATAGAAACGGCTAAAAAGGCGCAGATGGGGCCGATGGTCTCCACCGTGGGGGAGTGGGTGCTGGAGCGGAACAGATTATTGACAGTGCCAAGAGGAACCCCGGAGCCATCTGCAATATCTTTGTTGGTCAAATGGCGTTCTTCCTTTGCTGCGCGGCATAGATCAATGAGAGTGAGCATGATGGGGGAACCTCCTTGTCAGATTTTGTCGAAAAACGGGGAACGGCAGTGAGAATCGTGTGTATCCGCATCGGAATCGTGCGTATCAAGACTATCAAAGGGGGATTTTGGGTGCTATGATAAAGACAGACTTACCGCATCCCCATGCGGCGGGTCTTAGGCGGGCCGCCGCTTTCGTGGCTGGGGCGGCGGCTCCCGCTAATGGGGAAACTGCCGGTAAGATTATTGATGAAATGAAAGGGAAGGGGCTCTATGGGGGGGAGCCCGCAAAAAAAGGGAAATGCGATGAAATTGAAAGATGAAAGGAACGAGACAGAGGAACCGTTGCGAACGAAATTGAAGGAATCGATTTTAGAGCTATCAGAAGCGCAACTGAAAAACCTGTGGGACGCGATAACAAGTGGGGTGTTTGACGTCCCGGCGGAGGATACATAGCTCAGGTGTTTTTATTCTTCTCTTGGCTCTTTAGAAATTCCACATACTGCGCGAGATTGGCAAGTTGGTCATCTCCGCAGCGATCCACAAATTCATAAATAGACTTCACGTATTTGCTGCCCGCTCTGCCGGTTTCGGTGGGGCGGGTATTTTTTTGCGCCTGCGTCTTTGAGATTTCGATATTTTGAATAAACTGCAAGTCTAATAAATTCTCTTGCAGGCGCTCTATTTCGCATTCAATTTCATATCGTTCATCAGAAGATGCTTTTTCAAGTTTCTTATTAAGCTCGTCCAGTCTAAAGGCTGTTTCATCTAATTGAGATTCTGTTGAAAGACCTAAAAGATAGTCCAGCGTGACATGAAAATAGGCAGCAGCGGCGGTAAGGGTATCGCCTTCAGGAATGGCACCTGTTTTTTTCCACTTTGTAGGTGTGGAGTTGCTGAGACCCATGGCAGCAGCAGCTTTTGCACAACTGACATGGTTTTTACGGCAAAGCAGTTTGAATCTATCATAAAACATAATTATGACCCTCCAATTTTGGGCAGAATAACAAAACTAACCAAAATCAGAGAAACGCATTGACAATCTAACTAAAATCAGATAATATGAGCATAGAAACTGATTTAAGTCAGTTGTGAGGCGTTGGTTAGTTCGTGAAGGTATTAGCTTGTTTGGTCACTTGCATTATATCTATAAATCTAACCAAAGTCAACAATTAAATGAAGGAGGTAAGATTTAATGCCTGCAAAATGGACCGGGCAGTTGGTGGGAGAAATTCACAACGCCGGGGTTACGATTAAGGAAGTGGCTATAGAAGCGGGAATGAATCCCAAGTACATCAGCACAGTCCTGAATAGTGATGCGGATGCTCCTAAAGCAGAAGCGAGACTCCGGGCAGCACTTTCCCGCCTGATTGAAAGAAAGGCTGGTGGCGTGGATGAATGATTTAATTCCCATCAACATGAATGACCCGGAGCGGATTACGGTTTCCGCAAGAGACTTGCATGATCTATTGGAAATCGGGGCGAAATATGCGGACTGGTTCCCGAGGATGTGCGAATACGGCTTTGAAGCGGGTCGCGATTTCAACCTTCTCAAAATTGAGCGGGTTCAAAACGAAGGCAGCAGAACGGTTACAAGACTCGTTGATGATGCTCAAATCACCATCGACATGGCAAAGGAGCTGTGTATGCTCCAGCGGAATGAAAAAGGCAAGCAGGCCCGACAGTATTTCATCCAACTGGAAAAGGACTGGAACAGCCCGGAAAAGGTGATGGCCCGTGCGCTCCAAATCGCCAACAGAAAGTTGCAGACGTTGGAGGCGCAGGCGGAGGAGGACCGGCCCAAGGTGCTGTTTGCGGACAGCGTGGCGGCATCGCAGACGTCCATTCTTGTCGGTGAGTTGGCAAAGCTGCTTCGGCAGAACGGCGTGGACATTGGCGGAACGAGATTGTTCCGCTGGCTGCGTGAAAACGGGTATCTTATCCGCCGTGCCGGTTCGGATTACAATATGCCGACACAGCGGAGCATGGAGATGGGGCTATTTACCATTAAGGAAACGGCGATCACCCATGCGGACGGAACGGTGACGGTAAGCAAAACGGTCAAGGTAACACCGAAAGCGCAGATTTACTTTGTCAATAAATTCTTAGGGGAAAAGAAAAATGCAGCGAAATCGGAGGTATAGATCATGGATGAAAAGATCAATGTTTTTTTCTCACCTGAGTTTGAGGGCATGACTCTTGCAGAGCAGTTTCAAAAATTCGGTGAGGTGGCAAGCAAGTTGGCAGATGCGTCTGCTTTAGCCCGGATTGGGAGCTATGATGCAGCAACTAAAACTCTAACAGGGGCCACAGAGGAAATTTCAGCCCTGAAGTGCAATTCCCTGTTGGAGCTGGCCGTAGCGGTTCGGGAATATATAAGCGGGCTTGGCTGCGGAGCTATTCAGCCGGAGGACATCCGCTACTAAACAGGAAGGGGGGGCAGGCCGATGGCCGGAAGGCGGCGGCAGAGGGAGCCGCTGAGAGTGGAAGCATTTATCACAGTAGACGGGCAGGCGACCAACGTGGACGCCCTGACGGAGAACCAGCGGGAACGGCTGGGAACATGGCTGAAGGCGACGTACCTCAACGAGCTATTCAGCGGGCAGGCCCAGTTCACCGCGCAAAGAGAAAGGATTTAGAGCATGGAGCACACAAGATACCTCAGCGCAAAGACGCTGGAAGCCATTGAAAAGGCACTGGAGCAAGGAAGCCGGGTAGAGCTTATCCCCGTGAAGGACGGAGTAAAGGTCATCCGCGTCCGGCGGGACGAGATCAGGTAAGCAAGTATGAGACAACTGAATGAGATGCCTGTCCATAAGCGTTTGGACAGAGGAGCAGAGCGTTGCTGACGGAACCGGGAGAACCGGGGATGTTTGGCAGCGCTTTTTGTTTTGGTAAGGAGCCAAGGAAAGCATGAAAGCATTTGAAGAATACGAGGCGGAGGCACAGCACTCCGCACGGGTACGGGACCGGCAGCGGCGCTGGGCGCGGCAGAGGGCGGCGGAGCGGAAGCGGCGGCTTTACCGCATGGCAGTGCTGCTCTGTGGGCTGGCATTTTTAGCCGGTGTGGCAGTGAGCTTTTTCTATGAGCTGCGCTGCCGGCAGAGCCGGGAGGCAGCGGCGCCCGCAGAGGTACAGACCGGGCGGCTGCGGGGAGACGATATTCCCGCCACGGAGTACGCATCGCTTTTGCGGTGGGAGGCGGAGGACCCGGAGACCGCCCCGGACGTTCAGGAGGACTACGAGAACGAGAAGATCGAGGCGGCCCTGTATGAACAGGGCTATTTCCGCGCAGATATTCCGCTGGACGGGGAGCTACAAAGCCAGCTCCGGGCGGCGTGTGAGGAAAGCGGCGTGGACTACGAGCTGATGCTGGCGCTTATCCGCAAGGAAACCGGGTATCGGAATGTGATGGGCGATGGCGGGGACAGCTACGGTTACTGTCAGGTACAGCCCAAATGGCACAGGGCGCGGATGGCGCGGCTGGGGGTAACGGACCTGATGGACCCGTTTGGCAATTTCCGGGTGGCCTGCGACTACATGGCGGAGCTGCTGGGGCGCTATGACGTGGAAAACGCGCTGACCGCCTACAACAGCGGCCATCCGGGGCACAGCGCGTATGCCAGAACCGTGATGGGCTATTGGGAGGAGCTGAAAAATGGGTGAGCTGGTACGGGTGACGTTCCCGGACCGGACAAGCTGGCTGGCCGGACGGGGCCGGGGCATTGGCGGCAGCGAAGCGGCTGCGGCCATTGGCCGCAGCCCATGGAAAACGCCGCTGACGCTGTGGCGGGAGAAAACCGGGGCGCAGCGTGCACCGGATTTGAGCGGCAACGAGGCCGTGGAGCAGGGGCGGCGGATGGAATCGGCCCTCCGGGAATTTTTTATGGCGCAGTACCACGGCTATGACCTTTACTACGGGGCTTATGACATTCTCTATCAGAGCGACCGGCCGTGGCTTTTCGCCACGCTGGACGGAGAGCTGACGGAACAGAGCTCCGGACGCAAGGGCATTTTGGAGATCAAAACCTCCACGGTGAGCCGGGGGATTGACTGGGCGAAGTGGCGGGAGCAGGTGCCGCAGAACTATTTTACGCAGGTGCTCCACCAAATGCTGGCTACCGGCTATGACTTTGCCGTTTTATTCGCGGCGCTCTATGACCTGCAAGGGAATATCACTTTACGGCGGTATGACTTTGAGCGGCGGGAGCACGAGGCGGATTTAGCGTGGCTGCTGGAACAGGAAGCGGCGTTCTGGCGGAACGTGGAGACCGGGACGATGCCGGGGCAGACATTGATTTTATGAAACAGCGCGCAACTCCGAAAAATTTAAACATGAAAAGGAGCGTTTATATGGAACAGGAAAAGTATCACATCACGGTGAAGAATACCAAAACCGGCGAGACCCTGACCGCCATGGAGTCCTCAGCGTTTATCTGTGTGGCAACGGACGGAAAAGAGACGGTGGTTTCATCCATGTTTGATTGTGCCCCGATTACCGCATTGAATGTGCTGAATCGGACGCAGAATGTCATTGACCGTGTGGTTTCGGACCATCCGCTTCTTGGTTTTTTGCTGAGGAAACTTTCTGAAGCGGAAAAGGAAAAAGAGGGCGAAAAGGCTGGGGACGATAAGGAGGACAAGGAATGATGCTGGTAAATATCCGCTATTTTAAGACCGCGAGCAACGGCTACGCGGGCAATGCCTTTACGTATCGGACAAACCTTGATCTGCAAGTGGGGGACAAGGTGATGGCCCCCACCAAGGGCGGAGACAAGCGGGCCATGGTGGTGGAGGTCAACGTGCCGGAGAGCCGGGTGGACGAGCGCATCATGCCGCTGCTGAAAGAAATCACCGAATATGACACCGGGGAAAAGGAGGACGCGGACGCATGAGCAGCGCAATGGAATTTGCCATTACCACGGACCTGACGCCCCTGAAGGAATTTAACATCTCCGCCAACTTCGAGGAGTGTCAGGAATGGTTGACGGAGAATCTGGCCCCCTACCGGGGCATGGTGGTTACGGAGGATGCCATCGGCGCGGCGAAGAAGTACCGGGCCAACATCCGCTCCGTGGCGGGACGTATCGACGAGTGCCGGAAGATGGCCAAGGCCGCGGCGCTGGCCAGCTATGCCCCCTTTGAGGAAAAGTGCAAGGCGCTGACGGCCCTGTGCGACGAATCTGCCGCCAATCTGGACGGCCAGATCAAAGCCTTTGACGCGCGGCGCCGCACAGAGAAGCTGGACGCTATCCGGGCCTTTTTTGATGAGCGCATCGGAGAATTGGCGGAATTTCTCCCGTGGGAAGCAGTTCTGGACCAGCGGTGGGGCAACGCCACCTATTCCGAGGAACAGGCCCACAAGGACATTCTGGTGGCGATCAGCAAGTGCGACAGCAGCATTGCCGCCATCCGCGGACTGAACAGCGAGTTCGAGACCACGCTGCTGGAAGAGTACAAGCAGTGCCACGATCTGCCCACGGTGCTGAAAAAGGACCAGGCGCTCAAGCGGGTGAAGGAGATCGAGGAACAGCGGAAAGCGGAACAGGCTTACCGCAGACAGCAGGCCGAGGCTGCGCGGGCGGCGGAGGAAGCCGCCAGAACGGAGCGGGTACAGGCCGTTGTAGAGGCGGCGAGAGCCATTCAGACAAGTCCAGTCGTCTCAGAGCCGGTAAAGGCAGCGGTGAAAGCCGCAATGGAGCCGCAGACCGTCACGCTTTCGTTCCGGGTGACGGGCACCGTGGAGCAGCTGAACGGACTGCGGGATTATATGCTGGCCAACGGCATTGCCTTTGGCCGAGCGGACTGAATAAGGGAGGAATTTTGACATGAAGGCAACCAACAGTTTTGCGGCTCAGACCCAGCGGGACAAGCCCACGTTTTCCATGGCGATTGCGGCCCCCAGTATGCAGAAGATGATCCAGAGCGCTCTGAGGAGCGACAAGGCGGCGGCGCGTCTTACATCCACCTTGACCTCCGGGGACAGGGGCGCATAGCCGCTGTTCAGCAGCTGCCGCAGAATC
>ERZ1024365.121-NODE-121-length-11152-cov-15.854465_pt1 | contig 11152 bp, 12 predicted proteins | sample MGYA00520788_ERZ1024365 | MGnify/ENA primary metagenome ERZ1024365 (study PRJEB33242, sample SAMEA3444265) | Homo sapiens | biome: Host associated; feature: Gastrointestinal tract; material: Stool | place: Uganda | collected 2011-01-01 ... | reverse complement strand
TCCGAGTGTTTTCCAGTCTGCATTGTTAAATGCATCTTTTAACTGTTGGGCAAAGAAGGAAATTAAGCCTTTCATGGGCATCGAAAGATTGGAAAACAACTTCGGAAATTCTGCAGGCGTTCAACCCAGAGTATATTACGGTGACATACCCAGACATGCTTTCTGGAACATACGAAACAAGAAAGTTTTACGTAGGGGACAGATCGGCGCCGGTAAAACTTTGGTGGGTTGGTAAAAAACTGATTGAATCTATATCATTTGATGTGATAGAGGTGTGATATGCAGAACATTTCCGATAAATTCAAAGAGCAATTGAATAAAGGTAACAGAAATTATAATGCCTATGTAGATATTACGCTTTCAGATGGGACAGTTTTAAATATAACCAACTCAGATATATGGCAGGGTTCTTTTTCTATCGAGGATTCCGTTTCTGGTGATTCAGAGTTTCAGATAGGATCGGCGATCATAAACAAATTCTCGGTAAGTTTGAACAATATAGAGGAAAAGTTTTCCGAATATGATTTTTATGATTCGAAAGCGGCAGTCTACATCGGAATGGAATTCGAAGATGGGACGATTGAAAAGATCAAAAAAGGTGTGTTTAATGCAGACGAGGTAAAACACAACGGGGAGCTTGTATCTCTTACATATCTTGACAACATGGGAAAATTTCAGAAAGAATATTCTGAAAGCAAACTGCAATACCCGGCTACTAGAGCGGCAATTTTGAGAGATGCTTGCGAAAATTGCGGCGTAATCTTGAAAACAGTAACTTTTGACGGAAGCGACCTGGTGGTGCAATCCAGGCCATCTGACGAGGCACTGACTTTTCAGCAGGTTGTAGCGTGGGTGGCGCAGCTGTCCTGCAAATGGGCAAGGTGCGATAAAGATGGGCAGCTGGAATTGATTTGGTGCGATCAGGAAAATTTACTTGCCGACGTTCCGGAAGAGAAATCATATCACAACATTGATGCGTCACACTTGATAGGAGCGCCATCCGTGGAAGAATCTGACGTTGAAATCACGGGAGTAAAAGTGATTCCGACGGAAGGAGACTCTGTTGGTTTTTACGGAGAGACAGGGTATGTCTTATCGGTGGAACAGAATGATTTGATAGAAGAATCGGATGTACATACAATAGCGTCTGCACTCGGGCAAAAATTGGTCGGGTTAAAGTTTCGTCCAATGGATGCATCTGCATTGAGCAATCCGGCCATAGAGGCGGGCGACATTATGATCGTCACAAACAGAAAAGGTTCTGTATACCGGGGGATCATTACGAGCACAGTTTTTTCCCTGGGGAACTCACAAACATTGACGTGCGGAGCACAATCTCCCGGGGAAAAGAAAAGTGTACAATATTCCGAAACGACCAAGAACTATATTGCTATTAAAAAAGCTCTAAAGGAAGAAAAAACAGAAAGAGAAAAAGCGGTAGAGGATCTTGCCGGAAAGCTTGCGGATAGCTCCGGAATGTATTCTACTCCAGAAATTCAGCCGGATGGTAGTACGATATCATATCTGCATGACAAGCCAACGCTTGCAGAATCTAAAAACGTGATAAAGCTTACATCGGATGCCATCGGGGTATCGAATGATGGAGGAAAGACATATCCGTATGGGTTCACTTTGGACGGCACAACAATAACAAGGTTGCTTTATGCAGAAGGGATTAATGCGAATTATATTGATGCTGGATCCATACAGGTGAAAGATGATTCTGAAAATGTAATTTTCCTTGTGGATTTTGATACCGGCAACGTGGTTATAAATGCGCAAAGCATAAGTATTGGCGGTCAGTCGGTAGCTACAAAAGAAGATGTTGAAAAAGCCAAAGCGCTGGCCGTTACATTATCTAATGAGTTTCAGGGTGTGCCGTCAAATTCCGATGGAAGCGACCCGGATTTGACTGATTGCCAAACTGATGTAACTGTCGTTTATGGAAGCTCAGATGTAACATCCATTTGCACATTTACATTTGCAAAATCAGATGGTGTTTCCGGAAACTGGGATAGTACAAAAAAGATATACACAATAACTGGGCTAACAGAAGATACTGGATGGGTTGATATCACGGCGAACTATCTTGGCATAGAAACGGCAGCCAAGCGGTTTAGTGTATCAAAAGCAAAGCAGGGACTCACGTCTACTGGAAGGACATATTTCATTGAGCAGTCAGCTGTAGTAATCAGCAGACAGACTGATGGAAATTTTTCTCCATCGGAAGTTAAATTTTCCGCTTTTTATAGAGACGGGGCTTCGGAACAAAGAATGCCATATGCCGGTAGATTTGTAATTGAAGAGACATCTGATGGATCCAATTATTCAACAGTTTATGTCAGCCAAGACGATGAGACAAGCGTTGTAAATTATCCATATAGTGCATTGACGACAGAGGATGGGCAGTCCATTTTAACAGAAGATGGTAATTACATTGGATTCGCATCAAAGGTAACATCTTTTAGGTGTACGCTTTATGCGTCTGGTGGAACTGTATACCAAATGGATACGGCTTCTGTTGCGGTCGTAAATGACACAACAGCGCTTACATCAGATGAGGTTTTTGATCTTCTGACCGGGAATGGAACCGTTAAGGGAATATACAAAGAAGGAGATCAACTGTTCATCAGTTTCACATACGCCAAAGGAGGAGTTTTAAAACTTGGCGGACCTGGAAATGGGTATGGGATTCTGAACGTGTTGGATTCTGATGGAAATGTAATTGGAGCGTGGACGAAAGATGGAGTCACACTCCCACCAGGAACCAAAATTGCATGGAGCGATGTTACCGGAACTGGGAATGTGGCCAGCAAAACCGATGTATCGAGTGCTAAGAATGAGGTTATCAGCCAAATTCCAACGGAAAATGAGATTACTACGATAACTGAGAATACGATATCTACTGCCGTAATAAAAGCAAACCAAATCATCGGAAATCAGTTGACGCTCGGTGGAAGCACGGGAACGTCTATGCGCCTTCTGGATAGTAATAACAGGGTTGTCATATCACTGAATGCATCAAACGCTGTCATCGGCGGAATGACGGTTGCTGCAGACGGAATAACGCTCGGAGATACCACGCACGGTGTATACCTGCCGAACGCAGGAGGAATTGGTCTTGCTTATGATAAAAGCCTCAGTTATGGCATTTTGCAGCATTACGAGAATTCGGCAAATATAATGTTGAATGCTGGTGGAAACAGGATCAACATAGGACAATATCAGACCAATTATTGCAAAGTTTGGTGCACGTTCGAGGACGCGTCAGACAAGAGAATGAAAAAAGATATTTCTGATCTGGAATCAAAAAAGTCTTACGAGCTTTGCATGAATCTCAAACCAGTTAAATTCCGTTGGAGAAACAGCAATGACAAGGAGTTGCATCACGGTTTTATTGCACAGGATTCCCAGGCTTTTTCTGATGATTGGGGGCTTGTAAGAGAAGATGATCGTGGATATCTTGCAATGTCTTACATCGACTTAATATCTGATGTTGTAGGAGCTTTGCAATACATGGACAAAAATGTTCTTAGAATTGACAGAATGTTGAATCGTGTCTGGAGACAGTTGTATGAAGGGGAGGGTAAATGATGAATGGAAGAGAAAAAACACCTGAAAAGCCGATTTCTGTGGTTATGGATGATTTTAAGAACGCCTTATATTCCATATGCCAGAATTCTGCGCTTCCAGCATATCTAATGGAGCCGATAGTAAAAAATCTGCACGATGATGTGTCACTTGTGGCAAAGCGTATTATTGAAGCCGAAAAGGCGCAATACGAAGAAGATGTAAAATCGAGAAAGGATGTGGAGAAGTAATGGCTGGAATACCTATATCAAAGCTCGAGGAAAACACAACTTTATCTGACAGTAGCATGTTTGCAGAAGCGGAATCTTCCCCGGCATCAACAAAAAAAGTAACATTTGCCACATTGTTTTCCGCTATATGGAACAAGATAAAGGGGAAAAGAGTAAAGACTTACGATGAGATAATGGCAACCACAGATGATGAGTTTTGGGCATCTGCTACAGGAATCAAGGAAGGGTTTACGCAACTAAACACGAATATTGCAAACAAAACATCACTTAGAGGATTTTCAAGTAGCCAGAAAATAGATTTTGATTTTAGAACATTCGGGCGGAACATCGCTCGGATGCGCGTAGCAGATACTACTATGTTTGATCTGGTGCCTAATAATGCGGACAGCAGTACAAATAACAAAATCACAAACCTTAAAGTAGATTACAGCAGCACACCCTGGAAGCTGTCTGTGGATGTTTACATCGATGGCAGGACTTACACCAAGACAATCAATTTTGACACATGATTAAGTATACAAAAAGATCACCCTGACATACAAATTCTGGCTAACCGAAGAATATAAGCGTATGTTTTTACCATCGTCGCTTGTCACGACGCTTATTATCGTGTTATCCCATCCGGCAGATGCCGCCACCAATTCCGGAATGGCGCATAAAACAGTGCCTCCTGAAAAGTCAGCATCCCCTGGGGTAATATACACTGTTTTACCAGCCGGTGCCGAGTATGCTTTGTAAGTAGCTTTTACCTTTATAGCACTGTCTTTGGTCGTGGCAATATTCGTGTTTCGGTTCGGAAAGGACAAAGAATTGAATATTATTTTAAAGAATGAAGAAATCGTAACTGGTAGATGTTACCCGGATGGAGAACACCGTGTGGTGCTCACTTTTGACGGAGACGTCCCGGCAGTAGAGCAGCTGGTGGAGTTTAAACTTACCAACGATGCTGGTAATGTGTTTGGTTCCTACAGTGGTTATGGAACCGTATATCAGACCCTTGAAAACGGGTACATCCTGTCAAATGACGGCAGCGTGTACGTGCCACCTGCAGAACCGGATCCAGAACCGGTCTATGAACCTACTCTTGATGAGCTTAAAACATCCAAAAAGTCGGAAGTGAGTGCTGCCTGCGAGCAGACCATTGCAAAGGGTGTCGACGTGCGGCTTCCGGGCGGCGTGGAGCATTTTTCTTTGACCGCCAATGACCAGATTAACCTGATCGGGAGCCAGGCCGCGGTCACTGCTGGGGAGCAGAAGATTGCATATCATGAGGACGGCAAACCGTGCCGGTATTACACCCCGGAAGAGATTGGCCTTATCGTGCAGCAGACCATGTTTTGGGTTGGGTACCACAGGACGTATTGTAACAGCATCAATATGTGGATTCAGGAGGTCTCTGACAAAGAAGCCTTGCAGGAAATCTATTACGGTGCAGACGTGCCGGAGCAATATCGATCAGAGGTGTTGAAAGATTACCTTGAAAATATCAAGAATTCCGTTGAAGCAGCTGGTTAGAAATTTAATATTATGTGGAATTGGTGGATGGTTATACATATGCATTGAATTGGCATGGAGAGGAAAAACGCATTGGACGATGTTTTTTCTTGGGGGAATCTGCTTTGTAAGTGTTGGTGCAATAAATGAAGTGATTCCTTGGGACATGCCGATATGGGAGCAGGCTTTAATAGGATCTGCCATAATCACATCTCTCGAATTCATAACAGGATGTATTGTGAATTTAGCATTAGGATGGAATGTATGGGATTATTCCGGGATTCCATTTAACATCATGGGGCAAATATGCCTGCCGTATAGCGTTCTGTGGTCTTTTTTGAGCGTTCTGTGCATAATAGCTGACGATTTCCTTAGACACAAATTATTTGGAGAACAGTATCCGAAATACACATGGTTTACAAGAAGTAGTCAGTTTTGACTACTTCTTGTGGGAGGCAAAACATAAACGATATAACCGATAATGTCATCGATATCTTCTTCCGAACAGAGGAACCTTTTGTCGCGTATGCTTGCGTATTCGTATTTCCCATTTTTGTTTTTACAAGTATTTCTGCGCGCGATGAATACATTATTCCCATAAATGATCACACTATTTTCGTTTGCTTTTGGCGGGCGATCATTGGCAATCAAAACGGTGTCATAATCGCTGTAAAACGGCATATAGTTGTTTGTGTTCAAGGATATCCCCATAAATATTTGAGCCTTTAAATTCTTCGGAACAGTGGTTATATCCAGCGTCGCAAACTGCTTGGAAAGGTGCAATGTTCCGTCATTATTTTCCTCCAAAGAAACGACAGGGATTGCTTTCACATAGTCCCGAAAATTATTGTGCAGCAGCTGGTATTGTCTCTTGATAAACCATCTGATAAAATGCTGGTAATATTCTGGCATGTCCCGAAACATATCTATACATTCTTTGTCTTCTTTTGAAAAAGCGTTCGCGCCGACCAACTCATCCACAGTTACTTCAAGTGCCTTGGCGATGGATACGACTGTGGACAATTTGCAATCTCTGGTGTTCTGGTATATCAAATTCTTAAGTGTGTCAAACGAAATATCCGCCCCGTCAGAAATGTCTTTCAGCGTAATGTCCGGGGAAGATATGTAAATAGAAAGGTTCCTTCTGAGGTTCTGTATAGGAGTCTTACCATCTGATACCAATTCTCTTGAAATTTTAATAAGTTTTTCTTTTTTCATGGCATTTCCCTCATCTTAAAATATCAGTATAATTATTTTATCCTCGAAAGGGGATGATTCAACTTCCGGTAGAGGGTGCTACTTTTCTGGAAGCAGCACCCTCCATATCAAAAATCTTATAAAATTTCATGTATTTTGTCAATATAAACAAAATGACACGATTCTTTATAATGCCTTATAATCCGACATATTCGATTGACAAAGAAGAACGTATGTTCTATAATTTTTGTATCGCTACCACGAAGTGCGGAATGGGGGAGGAATTTATGTGTACGAAAAAGAAGATTACAGGAAAATGATTATTGAAGCTGTTAAAAATATCAAAAGTTGTGATATACTTATATATATCTACAAACTGACTATAGACATTTCAAAGGAGGATAAAGAGGATGGAGAAGAATAAAAGCACTGGAATCAGCGTGTTCGATATGAATAATATAGGCTCCGTTCAATGTGTGGCTATTGCAAAGACAGAAGAGGACAAAAATGCTTTATTGAAAAGAGCCTATTTTGTAATGTTTTCCCCGGAAAATGATGGGATTAATTGCTGGGTGTTGTGTCGGGATGAATCGGAGGTTCATCTTTAGACCATTCTAAATGAATCCAGGAATAATCTTCTGGGAATCCTTCGGAAATTCCGATAAAGTCCCAACCGAGTTTTGTATAAGACGAAATTATTTCGCTTATTCTTTCACTTGAAATGTTATCACATCTAATCATTTGTTTTTCCATTTTACACATCACTAAGCACGTCGATAGTATCAATGACGTGCTTTTTCTTTTTATCTGATAGTTTCATATATTTTTCCAATGCGTTTAAAAGTTCCTTATCGTTTCTGATGGAAATCCATAGATCCGCCTGCGCTGAAATCTGGATTTCTTTTTCTTCGCCATTCACGAGATAATCAACTGATACTTCCAAATAATCGGCCAATTTCTGCATTGTTTCTGTTTTGGGTTTTGTCTTCCCATGCTTCCAATCGGAAAGAGTCATGTTTGAAATGCCGGTTGCTCTTGATACATCGGCGTTCTTTAGACCTTTTTCGTCTAGTAATTTCTGGTAATGTTCATACATAAAAATCACCTCAAAAAAAATAAAATTACGGAAAACTTTAAAAATGTTATTGACTTTTAAAGAAAACCATAATATACTAGACCTAGATTAAGGAAAGCCTTAAAACCTAGGTTCTCTTGGTTGGTTATATATTGTTCTGACAGATAGTATTATAACGGGTTTCCTTAATAATTTCAATAGTTTTTAAGGAAAGGAGTATGAATTTTGAAACAGGAAAGAAAATATGGAAATTCCTATGGCAAATTTTGCGAGATTATAAGCAAAAAAGGAATTACTCCGTATCGGGTAGCAACAGATTTAGGCATTTCTCCAATGCTGCTTTCTGATTGGAAAAATGACAAAAGCAAACCTAAGTTAGACACTATGGTAATGATTGCTGACTATCTTAGTACGGATGTGAAGCAGTTTGTTGATTAGTTCAGAATGTTATTTGCGGTGTTACAGTCGAAGAACTTCTCGGCGAATGAAAGCCGAAGGGAGAGTGTTAAATGAAAGAGCTATTGATCGTAAATTTTGATATGCAAACTGTGTCCGCCAGAGATTTGTATGAGAAATTGGGAATCAGCAGAAGATTTTCTGTTTGGTTTGAGACAAATTCACAGGGATTTGTTGAGGGAGAAGATTTTAATGCTGCGTACCTAAAGGTACAGGGCAATCAATACGGCGGCGAGAAAGAAATTCAGGACTACAATCTGACGGTTGATATGGCAAAGCACATATGCCTTATGAGCCGGACAGAAAAAGGAAAGCAGTGCAGGCAGTATTTGCTTGATCTAGAAAAAGCCTGGAATACACCAGAGCAGGTAATGGCGAGGGCGTTAAAAATTGCCAATAGAACCATTGACAGTCTGAAGGCGGATAACACGAAGCTTCTGGCGGATAATGAGCGGATGAAACCGAAGGAGATTTTTGCTGATGCCGTTTCGGCCAGCCACACATCAATTCTGATTGGCGACCTTGCGAAGTTGATTTGCCAAAACGGCGTTCAAATAGGGCAGAGGAGATTGTTCTCTTGGTTGAGAGTTAACGGGTACCTTATTAAGAGGAAGGGTTCGGATTGGAATATGCCGACACAGAAGTCTATTGAGATGGGGCTTTTTGAAATCAAGGAAAGTACACATGTGGACGGAAATGGATGCAATATTACAACAAGAACACCAAAAGCAACTGGGAAAGCGCAGATATATTTTGTAAACAAATTTTTAGAAATGAATCGATGAGAAGGCGGGAAGGGGTGATTGTATGTATATTCCAGATTTTTGGTGCGGTGTTGCAGCAACAATACTACTTGAAGTACTTGCTGGTATCCTTTTTATCTTTTTCATGGTTGCGGGTGGTGAAAAAGATGAGGAAGGCAAGTAAATTATCCAGAGGGCAGAAGGAGTTTCTTCCTTATAAAAATAAGGATTGGTCAAAATACATTCTTCTATCAGAGTCTGCCACCCATCTGACGATCTTGTCAAAGATAACGGGGATGAGAAAAATGGTGGAGAAAAGTAAAAAAGGAGAGTCTCTATGAAGAAAAGGAGAAAGGGAGCAATGCGGATTTCACAGCGCATTGGCGTGGCGCTGATGCTGGCCGGAGTGCTGTTATTAATAATGTCGGAAGATCCATATTTATACGGAATCATTTCTACGAAGGATTTCCTTTTTAGATTTGTCTGGACGGTTATTCTGTGGTTTTCCGGAATGAATTTATATAGATCAGAATGATAATGGGAAGGGAGCAAAAGGATGAAAGTTAAAGTTTTGAGAATGGTGCTTGAAAACTTCATGTGTTACGCGAGCGCTGAGTTCAATTTCTTCGACATTACGAAGATTATGGCGAAAAACGGAAAAGGAAAATCCAGCATTGCCACGGCATACATGTGGTGCCTGTTCAACTGCGATTATGAGCTGAAGGACAATCCTCCGGTCCGCAGGGAAGTGAACGGGAAAACAGTTGATGATATGGATACCGCCGTAACGCTTACTCTGGATGTGGACGGGAAAGAAGTTACTATGCGGAAAGTGCAGAAACGTACATACAGCAAGGATGGAAGCAGCTACAAGGACGATAACAAGTACTTCGTCAATGACGTACCAAAAACCTTAAAAGATTTCAATGCATATCTCGGAATTGACATGAACGCATTTAAGATGTGCAGCAATATCAATGCATTTCTGGCAAAGAAGCCAGGAGAAATGCGAGAATTTCTGTTTTCCACGACAGATGGAGTTACGGATTTATCCATTGTGGCATTGAATCCGGAGCTTTCAATTCTGGCCGAACAGCTTGAAAAGTATTCAGCAGAAGAATTATCTGCGATGAATAAGGCAACAAAGGCTAGATCTGTAAAGGAAATCCCGGTTCTGGACGGCCAGATCAAAGAAAAGGAGCGGGATATTCAGATTAAATCTGATACGGACCTGTCAGTGCTGGAGCTGGCCAGAAATCAGATTAAAGAGCAGATCGAGAAGAATGTCAAAGAACAGACAGATACGGAAACGCTTATTTCTGAAAGCGATAATGCTGCCGGTGACTTAATGGATCTGAAATTCAAGTTATCCGAAATCCAGAATAAGGCCAACTATGAAAACGAATCACGCAGAGCCGGTTTAAGTGCAAAGATTTCCGAAAAGCAGAGGATCTACGATGACTGCAATAGAAGAGCCACAGCACTGTCCTACACGATTAAGGAACTGGAATCTTCCATAGCGGTGGCAGAAGAGAATAGGAAAAAGCAGGCAGAACTTTGGAAAGAGACAAAGGGTATGGCATTTAATGAAGAAAGTCTTGTTTGCAACTATTGCGGTCAGGAATATCCGGAGGAGAGAAAAGAGCAGATTCGTTCTGATTTTGAGAAAAACAAGGGAGTAGAGCTGGAGCGTATTACAAAAACAGGACTGATGCTCAAAGATCGGATTGAGAAATATAAATCTGAACTGGATGTAACCAATGCAAAGCAGAAAGCAGAGATTGCCAGTGAAGTGATAACTTTTGCAGAAATCACGAAACTGACTGCTGAAAAAGAAGCACTTCCGGTTTCGGTCGATGTAAGTGGTGATGCAGAATATATCGACGTGCAGAATCAGATTTCCGAAAAAGAAGAATCTCTTTCAAAATTCAGCTCCATTTTTGATAAGCGGGCGGAATTAAAGAAGAATGAAGCAGAGCTGCGTGAGGAACTTTTTGGAATTGAAAGACAGATCTTTGCAAGCAATACCGAGCAGGAAGAACAGCGCCTTGCGGAACTTAAGGAAAAGAGAATCAATCTGGAACAGTCAAAGACTAATGCAGAACATATCATGGATTTGCTGGACAAGCTGGACAAGGCAAAGAATGAAGCACTGTCAGAAAGTGTAAATAGTCATTTCGGACTTGTTAAGTGGGTACTGTTTGAGTATGCGAAGAACGGAAATTATAAGTCTGTATGCGTACCTACGGTTGACGGAAAATCCATTCTTTCCACCATGAGCAATAAGGGCAATAGAATGCTTGGTAAATTGGATAATTGGCTGAATATCAGTTTCAATCATTTTCTTAAGGTTAGATTTGTTGTAG
>ERZ1024365.120-NODE-120-length-11234-cov-125.131139_pt1 | contig 11234 bp, 13 predicted proteins | sample MGYA00520788_ERZ1024365 | MGnify/ENA primary metagenome ERZ1024365 (study PRJEB33242, sample SAMEA3444265) | Homo sapiens | biome: Host associated; feature: Gastrointestinal tract; material: Stool | place: Uganda | collected 2011-01-01 ... | reverse complement strand
ATTGAAATAATTATAACAGTATCTCGAATTATAAAATAAAGGACTAAGTCCGAAGCTGTGATGTAATAATTATAAGAAATAGGAAGGGGTGATTCCATTGAAATAATTATAACAGTATCTCGAATTATAAAATAAAGGACTAAGTCCGAAGTAAAGATTATTTTATAATATTGTTAAAACAATGAAACTATTAACTTTTAGTGTTTTTTCTACTCATGGTGCGCTAACTTTGAACAGTTAAAATTTTCTTTTTTATCTTATCTGAAATGAATTAAGACCCCGGAAGCTCCGGGGTCTTTTAATTTTATCTAATAAATTCAAGAAAAGCCATTCGTGCTTTATAACTTGAAAATCTGACAATATTATAATGGTACATTTTTCTCATACGTTTTCTAAATCTGCTTTCAGAATCATAAATGCAATCATCTGACAAGTCTTCTTTTGTTGCTGCAAGCGCATAATTAAAACTGAGGTCTGCAATTTCATTTACATAATATATACTCATTCCATACAAAAACCTGACAGAAAAATATTTTTTATTATGCTTTATTGTGAATAAATAATCACCCTTCAAACTAGGATTCTTTAGAATCATAGTATTGTTATCTTTTAAATATTCTTTTTTATTTAATATCGTGCTATATTCTGAATTAGAAAATGACTGATTAAACACACTATTCATATGAGCACTTGCAGCACTTTCATTAAATCCCTGTTCTAATACAAAGCCGTTTCCTCTATAAAAATTTGTGGAAATATCAAGGTCTCTATTTATTCCAAAATGTTCGTAATAAGGATTATTGATATCAATTAAATTTCCTGTCAAAATAAGTGGTAGATATCTACTCTGCAAGCCTCCTCCTCTCGCTAATGAGGTATGGATAGAGAAAATTCGTTTTACTTCGTCTTTTACATAGTCGCCGCTTTCTGGCTGAAACTCATCAAACCAGATTCTTGTTACATTATTGAAAACGTTAGAGAAATTTCGTATATCATCACTCGAATTGAGTGAAGTAGAATATCCGCATAAATACCACTCTGGCCTTTCTTCCGACAAGGCTATATAGATATTATTAAATACTCCTTTTATGCCGACTTCCTCTTTCATTATCAGCTCAGGATAAAACGTAGTCAATGCACTGGGAAAATATGCCATATACGAAACGGCTTTTTCTAGCTGATATTTTTTTCTTAATATAACACAAAACAATTCCTCATTTTTCAGAAATTTATTTAGGATATAGCCGCCGAACCATGTTGTCTTTCCAGCACTACGGTTAGAAGTAGATATGAAAATTTCTGGTTTATTTCCGTTAGCATCCATTTTCGACAAAAGTAAATTTCCGTTATAATATTTTTTATTATCAGAAACAAAATTACTAAATTTTGATAGTTCCATGGTGAACACTCCTTTACAAAAAATTATTTTTATGTTATATATATTATAACAATAAATTTAATTTTTGTAAAGGAGGTATGTAAATTGCACGCTATTGCAGTCGCGCTTATCTTTAATGCAACAGATTTAGTTACCGGTTTACTTTCTGCTGTAAAGTTAAAAGAAATTCAGTCAAGAAAGTTAAGAGATGGAATTTTTAAAAAAGCTGGTTTCTTAATCTGTTATTTTTTAGCGTTAATGATTGATAATTATGGTAATGAAGTAGGTTTTAATTTAGGTTTTAGCTTGCTTCCTATAGTTTTGGGCTTTGTATGTTTAACGGAAGTAGTTTCGATTATCGAAAATATTTCAAAGCTTACAAATATTGTTCCTAATAAACTTTTATCCTTATTTCATATTTCGAAAGGAGATAATGAATAATGCTCGATACAAGTTTTGTTAAAGTTCCTGAGACAATTGCTCTCGCAATTGAAGTAATTAACGGTGTACACGGAAATGGTGATGATAGAAAAAAAGCATTAGAAAAGCTGGGATATAACTATAAAGAAGTTCAGTCATGTGTAAATGATTTAATTCCTTTATGGAAAAAATATGGAGGTAGATTATAATGCCGGATGAAAGAAAAATCAGTCCATACGTTGTCGCCGCTATGTGCGGGTGCTGGGCATGGGAATCTGGCATGAATCCCGGCATCTGGGAATCGTTAATTCCTACAACATGGGATCATGAATATCAGTATGACGGAATCGGAGGATATGGTCTCGGTCAGTGGACGAACGTCGGTACTCCGCACGGTCGTTGTTGGAATCTTCACACATGGGTAACTTCACAGGGGTATTCTGATGGAGATATCTACGGTCAGCTAAATTTTGTGATTCACGAAAATTACTGGACGGCTTCAAATTCAGTTATGGGATATTCTAATTTAAGTGAATTTTTATCATCCACAAGTACAGACATTCCTCTGCTTGTGCAGGAATTTCTTGCGTGTTGGGAAGGTGTACCGGGTAACAAGCTGAGTGAGCGTATTGCATACGCAAAGAATTATTATCAGTTTATCTATGATAATAAATCAGCTGACCCGTCATCATGGAAGCAGACTTCCGGCAATTTCTATCAGGATGCTACAGGAAGTGCCGCTCACGCAAACGTAATGCTGGTGTACTGGTGGGCAGGTGGAGTAGAACCTGCACCGCCCGGGCCGTCTGGAAATAAAAGAAATATGCCGTTATGGTTCTTTATGAAAAAACAGATTTAAAGGAGTGATATTACATGGCAGTTTTGACAAAAGAAGATTTAGTAGCAAAATTAACAGATACTTTTGGAGATGATTTATCTGATGATAAGATTTCGTTATTAGAGGATGTATCAGATACTATTGATGCATTTTCAGATGCAGAAGACTGGAAAACAAAATATGAAGAGAATGACGCTACATGGAGAAAGCGTTATAAAGAAAGGTTTGAGGGAAAAGCAGGTGATATTCCCGATGTAAAAAATGAACCTGATGACGATGAAAAACCGAAAACATTTAATGATTTATTTACTGTAGAAAGTGAGGACAAATAATTATGGCAAAAAGAATTGCGCAGAGCGTATTAAATGCAAGCACGATTGATATTTTAAATGTAATTCGTCAGAACGCAAGTTACGATTATCAGCAGAGCGTTCCTGTAATTGAGAAATCAAACCAGATTCCGCACGTTGGTGAAATTATTTGCGGAACTCCTGCGTTGGCTAATCAGTTCTTAAACGCACTAGTTAACAGAATTGCTCTTGTAAGAGCACAGAGTATCACGTTTAACAACCCGTATTCCAGACTTAAAAAAGGCTATCTGGAGTTCGGCGAAACCGTCGAAGATATTTTTGTGAATATTGCAAAAGTCGTTGATTATGACCCGGATAAAGGAGAGGGAAGAGAATTTAAACGTTCTATCCCTGATATCAGAAGTCAGTTCCATATTATGAACTGGCGTGTAATGTACCCGGTTACAATTCAGGACGAAGATTTACGAAGAGCATTTTTAAGTGAGCAGGGAGTTACAGAGTTAATCGCTAAAATTGTTGATTCTGTTTATACTGCTGCTGAATACGATGAGTTTCTTCTGTTCAAATATCTGATTATCAAAGCCGCGACAAAGGGGCAGATGTACCCGGTAGCTGTTGATGATTCAGATATGAAAAACTATGCTACAGCTTTTCGTTCAAAATCCAATATTATCACGTTCCCTAAAACAGAATATAATGCGGCAAGAGTAAAAAACAATACTCCGCGTGAACGTCAGGTTATTTTCATGGATTCTGATTTCAACGCTAAGTATGATGTAGATGTTCTGGCGGCGGCTTTCAATATGGACAAAGCTACTTTTATCGGAAGTCTGTTTTTAATCGACGATTTTACTACTTTCGATAATGATAGGTTTGAAGTTATCAGAGATTATTCAGATGGAATTGAAGAGGTAACCGCAGATGAACTTACTCTTATGAAAGATGTAAAAGCAGTGCTTCTGGATGAAAATTGGTTTCAGTGTTATGATAATATGAATAAATTCACAGAAAAGTACGTTGCATCTGGTCTGTACTGGAATTACTTCTATCATACATGGAAAACAATTAGTTCCTCTCAGTTTGCAAACGCTCTGTTATTTGTAGCTGATAACGCAACAACCACTCTTCCTGCAACTATTACATTTGAAGTAGTTGACAAGTCTATTTCTGAGACTGCTACAGTTCTCTGCCTTGAACCTCAGGTTGACGGAAGCACATTACAGCCGCACAATGTTCAGTTAGTTCAGACAGAACAGGCAACAAAAGCAGGTGTAGGGGTACAGAAATACGGAGCTTTGTTGATTCCGTCAAGTGCTACGGCAACTAATCTGATTTTGAGTGCAACAGTAAACGGAACTACTTATAATGCTAAGGCATCTGCTACAATTAACGCAAGCGCGAATGTTGGAGCAACTATTGTGCTTGACAAAGTTTGATAATCTATTAGCGGGGATATTATCCCCGCCTTTTATAAAAGGAGAGATATTTTATGGATATAGATAGAAATATAAATGACCTTATTTATAATAAAATTAGCATAAATAATGAAGAAATTCGATTCATAAAAGATAGTTTGTCAATTGACATTAACTTAACAAATGCAAGCGTTGTTAAATCAACGGATGTTAATATTGAAAATAATATTAGTACACAGAGCGTATTTTATGCTAAGTTAAACAAGGGTATTTATTACTACAGGCACGCCTTTAATAAAGTTACTTCTGATAATGAACAATGTTTATTTATGGTCTATACAAACTCAATTTCACCGTTTTTTTCTTATTATGGGCAATCACCTATTATAGATACAAGCGTCACTGGTTTAATTGGTCGCACTTTCTTTGTTGATAAAGATAATACTGAATTATATGTAAAAATTAAACCTAGCAATTCAACTTTTAAAATTTCTGGATATATTGCTATATGGAAATTAAAGGAGGATTAAAATTATGTATATATCTCCTAACAGTACGCTTGAATTATTTGCAGATATTGGATTATCTAGCAATTACGATAATTCATTATATTTTACTTCCTCAAAAGAAAAAGACAATTATTTTTCAAACTTAAATAAAATTGCACAACTTGAGGAGTTATATTATATATCTCCTCAAAAAGGAGTCATAAAAACCGGACAGATTATAAGAAATATTTATAGTGCTGGATATTTGCGTTACAAAAATACTTCTTTTGAAAATAAATGGATATATGCGTTTATTACTGATATACAGTATAAATCAAATAGTATGACTGAAATTCACTTTGAAATTGATTATCTTATGACGTGGATGGGAATATTTAAGCTAAAGCAATGCTTTGTCGAGCGGCAACATGTTACAGATGATAGAATCGGCGTTAATATTCTCGATGAGGGAATCAATTTTGGAGAACATGTAATTGAAGGTATTCATGATTATACTCTTACAGGAACGCAGAGCTTTAATCCAATCGTCATTGTTACAGCCGCGGAGTCCGGTGGCTCTGGAGGCGGTATTGCGGGTGGAGTTTACTCTGGATGTGTAATTTCTGTTTTTGTTACTGCTGAATCGGCAAATAACTATATCAACTCACTCATTGATGCAAATAAGGCTGAAAACATTGTAAAAATATATTCTTTGCCTGCAAAATATGTAGTACCTGGCGGCACTCCTATTGAAGACAGATACAAAGAAACACACACAAATAATAAACCATACAACACATTAGATGGATATGTTCCAAAAAATAATAAATTATTCTGCTATCCTTTCAAGTATGCCGAAGTTAGCAACGGAGAAGGAGATAAAAAAGATTTTAAATATGAATGCTTTAATACTGTTCCCGGAAACGCCAGTAGTGGAACATATAGTTTTACTGAACAGGCAAGTTTTGGAGCATCTACGCAAGCTCTTTTTATGCCTATCAACTATAAGGTTCAGTCTATGTCAGGAAATGGACAGTTAGAAATTGATGAGCGAGTAAGCTTATCGGATTTTCCTCTTTGTGCATATAACATTGATACTTACCGGGCTTATACTGCCCAACAGAATACAAGCCTTCCTTCCAGTATGTTTAACAGCTTCACAAAAGGAGCTATTAGCGGAGGTGCAAGCGGACTCGGAGGAGGTTTTTTGGGAGCTATTGGTGGTGCTATTATGGGAGGGATTAGTAATACAATCGGGAAAGTAATTGATGCTTTAACAGTTAATACATTCCCCGTGGAAATGGGAACTAGAAATCAGGGTACTCAGGAATCTGATTTTTTACTTGCCACAAAGCAGAAAGGCTTCCGTATATATGAAAAATGTATCACTAAAGCATATGCACAGACAATTGATGATTATTTTACTGCTTTTGGCTATGCGGTAAGACGTACCGCAGTTCCTAACATGAACGCACGACCTCATTGGACATATGTTAAAACATCAGATTGTATTGTGACTGGAAATTTGCCCGCTGATGATGCACGAAAAATTGAGCAGATTTTCAATTCTGGGTGCAGATTTTGGAAGGATTACACAGAAATTGGAAACTATAGCCTAGATAATAGTCCTACATAAGGAGGTGATTTTTTGGGAAAAAAGAAAACGAATTTTGATGACTCCCTTGTATTAAACATGAGAACATATGGCCAGTATTTGTCTATTTTGCGTCAAATTTCGGTCAGCATGTTTGAATGGAAAAATACACCTCCTACAATTGATAGCAGATATATTGAGCAAGCATTATTTTATAATGCGGGAGCTGTATATTTCAACGATGAGGTAATGGGCAATCTGGCACTGGATGTTGTTTGTCAGGGAAATTTCAATGTATACGGCGAACCAACTCGTCGAATAGCATATTCTAAGTACAATAAGTATCAGAAAAAATTATCCGATAATGATAGTATTATCATATGGAATAATATGGATAGAACCCCAACTTATCCGATTATTGAATTGTTTTCACAAAGACTCTACAATTTAGACAGAATTATAGATGTAAACTCGAACGCTCAGAAGACACCTGTATTACTGAAATGTGATCAAAAACAACGATTAACTCTTCTTAATGCGTTTAAAGAAATGGATGGCAATAGCCCAGTAATCTTTGCAGATAACACTTTTGATGAAAATAGTATAATCTGCCTAAAGACAGATGCTCCTTATGTTTGTGATAAGATTTATGACCTTAAAACAAATATATGGAATGAAGCATTGACATATCTCGGTATTCCATCAGCAAATGTTATGAAAAAAGAACGATTGATTAAAGACGAAGTACTTCGAGGATTAGGAGGAACGCTGGCAAATAGGTATTCAAGATTAAGCGAACGAGAACATGCCGTTGAAAAAATTAATAATATGTTCGGAACAGGTATCGAAGTTAATATAAGAGATGAAATTGATGAAATTGGTCAAATAAACGCAGGTGCAGATAATTTTACAAATGGAGGTGCTTTCAATGAGTAAATATACGACAGAAGTACGCTTTATTTGTGAGCAAAAAGCCGGATTGAATGAAAGCGTTGGATTTAATAAAATCAATGAAATTCTTGATAAATCGTGGGATAAAATTTTCACAAAAAACTGGGAAATATTTGATGAGTCATATCGAAAAATTTTGTGCGAAAAGATTCTAAGGTCATATTATACACGAGAAATTTGTGCCGAAACTGTAGGTTTATGGCAATTATGGCTTGATGCTACTTTGTGTGAAATTATGCCTACATACAACCAATTGTACAAAACCACTATTTATGAATTTAACCCATTATACAATACAGATATGACAACAACTTTTACGAAAACAACAAGAGGAACTGATAGCAAAACTGGAACAATAACTAATTCTAATACTAATAATAAAACGGATGATTACACAGAAACGGATGATAGGACGGTAACTGATTCTGGGAAAAACACAATTAAGGGAACAAGTGAATACAATACAGAAACAAGCAATAATGATACATTTAGCGAAACAAATAAATTCAACGATACTCCGCAAGGAGGAATTACTGGAATCGAATCAGACAAATATATTACAGATGTTCGTATGATTTCGAGAACTGACAGCGTGACTAATAGCAGTGATGAGAATGCTACAAATACTACAGAAGGAACTAATACAAATACCACCACAAACAAAGGAACAAAGACAAATAAAGGAACAACGACAAATACGGGAAACTCTAGCGGGACAACAGCCGAAGAAGGAACAAGTGAAACAACGGAAACATGGACAGAAAAAGTAATAGGAAAAAATAATAGTGAAAACTATGGACAACTCTTAATTGAGTTTAGGAAGTCTATTATCAATATTGATAAAATGATAATTGATGAATTAAATTCTTTATTTATACAATTATGGTAGGAGGTTAATGTATGGATAGAGTTTTATATCCGTGTAGCGCAAAAATTTTACCGCTAACATATGACGATAGTCTTAGTTATTATGAGCAGTTATGTAAACTCACAAGTAAAATGAATGAAATTGTCAACTTTATAAATACTAATGTAGATGACGCACTTAAAGAATATATTGACGCACAGTTTGATAATTTAATCATTGATGCTATTTATGATGAAAACACAGAAACTATTACTCTGAAAAAAGATGTAAAAAATTAAACTCATGCTTTATATAGAAAGGAGACAATATATGAGCGATGTAAATAAATTTAATGTTCTCGGGCAGATAGCTAATGTAAAAGATGTTAGCGCAAGAGAAAACGCCATTAAAGCATTAAATAAAATGTCAAATTTTGTAAATGTTGTTACTGATTGCGGAGCTGATAATACTGCACAAACAGATTCCACGGAAGCAATAAAAAAAGCTTTTTCCGTTCAAGATGCTTTTATTTATTTCCCAAAAGGAAATTATTTAATCAGCGAAACCATTAAAGTTAAATCTAATACCTATGTTTTCGGATATAGGGCGCTGATTCAGAGTACTACAAGTAATATGGTTTTCTTCATAAACGATTCTAACGGAACGTTAGGCGAATATGAAGCAAATAATTTTATTACGTTTGATTCACTGCGATTCAGAAGCCTGAGAATAAATCAGACAATTATTAGCATATGCCATTGTTCCGATATCAGAATTTGCGATTGCACTTTTGAAAGCAGAATTGCAAACAACATAAAACAGGACTGGCATTTTCTTGAAATTATTAGTAGTAGAAGAGTTTGGGTTAACAATTGCGTATTCGACGCCCTTACTAGTTTTTCATATGAAATGATTCAGTTAGACGCCGCGACAAACTATGGTTCATATCCGTGGTTTGGCCCTTATGATAATTCTCCATCGACAGAAATTACAATCGAAAACTGCAACTTTTCGCACCCCCAAAAAATTAACTATAACATTTTAAGCTCAGAAGATTGCGCAATTGGTAATAGAAACTCAAACGAAAGTGCCCCTTTATATCACGTTGTTATTAACAACTGCCAGTTTAATAACATTAAAAATATTTTTAGATTTATAAACTTATATTACAGTATTATTTCTAATAATATAGCAAATAACTGTATGAGTGGATTTGCTTTTATTGCTAACCAGACAATACTCAATACGCAAATTATAAATAACACTTTTACAGGAAATAGAAATGATTTTGTTACTAATGTTGATACTGCGTACGGGCGCGGAATATCAATAGGAATTGCAGAGGGAACTACTTCTTCAAATAACTCTATAACTGGAAATACAATAGATAATTTTGCATCATATGGAATTTTCGTTAATGGATTATATAGCAATATTTCCAATAATATTATTACATCATGTGGGTATACAGGATTATATACAGACTATGACTGTTATAAATGTTCCATTCATGATAATACTGTGATAAATAATGCAGTTATCGATCAAGAAAATTATGACATTTTTGTATATCACGGAGCTTCAAGTAAGTTAATTACAGGTGGAGCTAATGATATTTATAACAATAAATGTAATACTATTAGAGGGGAAATTAGTAACTTCGATAACACACAAAAAAGCAGAGTATATAATAATGTATATAGTGAAATTACATATCCAACGGACTTTGAATATCTGAATATGTATGGAAACATTAAGTATACAGGGAGTAGTGGATATTATCACGAGTCGGATGTTTTGAATAAAAACAATACGACTAATGGCTCATGGCATACAATTTCTGCATTTACTTGTGACCACACATGTTTAATGATTATTACTTTTACTGCGGCAATAAATGCAAACTTTGAAGGCGGTGCGACAATAAGAATTAGAAGCGGCGTTAATAATATTCTTGCATATCAGACTTCCGAAAGCACTAAACCTTCGACGACTGGCGGGCCTACATTGACAATTGTTTCCAAAGTAATTGCAAATCAGCCTATTTACGGCGAGTTATTCTTTATATATGGTGGTGGTGGAGCAGCGTTACAGGGAGTCGCTGCGTTAACAGCTGTTGAATTGCCTGTAGCTATCGACGATGCAAAACTTAATTCTATATCCGCAATACTCAAAAGTAATAATATTCCAACGGCTGCTGAATTACCCGGAAATCTGGAAAAGAAAGAAGATATTTCTGCGCCTGTATTGCCAAAAAAATAATACTTCGACTGCTAAAAATAAAAAGGAGGGCATTGCCCCTCCTTTTGGATTATGAAAAAATGTATATTGCAATCATTGATATTATAAATAAATCTATCAATATTGATGTAATTGCGAAAGATATAAATTTTTTCATTCTATTTTCTTCCTTTCTTATCAATAATAATCCAAAATCATTGTACCAGCAATTATAATAAATAGCGCAAATATAAGACTTGACATTGTATATCTCATTATACTAGAATTATAATAGCATGTTCAAAAACTCTAAAATAATCTACTTCTGTATATAAAATTTCTGGCTGGTTAAGAATATATGAAACCGATACATGCGATGCTAGCTCATGGCCGATTGCTGTAATAATAGTAACCGTTGTTTTCTTGTTTACGTTTCCACATGAATAAATTAAATCTTTGATTGTCATTTTTATTTCCTCCTTATTATACAATGTTCTCTTTGATGATTTAATCATACCATAAGTGCGCACCAATGTCAATACATTTTTATAACTTTATTTAAAATAATTACCTCACAATTTTTATCTAACACTAATAATTTTTATTACCAATAATCTTCACAGATTCTTCACTCTAACAATTTCTATTAACTGCACACATATTTTAACAATTACAACCAAACGTGCGTTCTATTGGGGAATGCAAGATGCTGCTTTGCCTGGTACAATGATTTTGGATTATTATTGATAAGAAAGGAAGAAAATAGAATGAA
>ERZ1024365.119-NODE-119-length-11254-cov-12.187695_pt1 | contig 11254 bp, 15 predicted proteins | sample MGYA00520788_ERZ1024365 | MGnify/ENA primary metagenome ERZ1024365 (study PRJEB33242, sample SAMEA3444265) | Homo sapiens | biome: Host associated; feature: Gastrointestinal tract; material: Stool | place: Uganda | collected 2011-01-01 ... | reverse complement strand
CGCCCCCCGAGATCTACCCTCTTCCCCTACACGACGCTCTTCCGATCTTGCTTCCACTGCTTCCGCCACTCGGATTCGTAGAATGGTCTGAAATCTCAGTTTCCTTTGCTTTCGCTGCGGCAATCTCTTTGTCAGAGATAATCTGACCAAGAACGTCATAGTCAAAACTGCCATCATCCTTGATGATCTGACTTGCCTGCTCTGCTGTAACTTTGAACTTGTTCATTGCAGTTGTTCTCTGCTCCGCCAGAGCATTCTTTCTCTCAAGCTCTGCGATCTTATTGTTGGCAACTTCCAAGGCTTTCTGCGCCTTTTCGATCTCAGATAAGTTTCCAGCTTCCATCTCGTTGATCTTCGTTTGAAGTTCATCTGCTTTGTCTGCCTTTTCCTTATACTGAGCTACCTTGTTCTTCTCTTTCTCAACCTCTGCTTTGCTCTGATTTAACAGACCTGTAATCTGCTCTTCGGTTGCGTCTGGAAAAAGTTTCACTACCTGTTCTCTTGTCATAACTACCTCCTATAACTCACGCTTTTGTTATCGCTGGTCGCTCCAGCTGAGTTTTTCTGTTTCTCGCACAGATGCTTTTCCGCGCAGAGTTTTAAGCCGTACTCGCGGTTGGGCATGAAAAAAGCACGCATTTCTGCGTGCTTATGACTAAGTTTTATGACCAATACCCATTTTTTATGTCTAAAATATCTCATAAAACTCTTTACAAGTTCTGAACAACATGCTAAACTACATTTAGTTACAAGTTTTTCAAATTTTTTTTAGTTTAAAAGGCTTTATAAAAAAGACCACATGATATTGCCGTATCTGTGGTTTTTTTTATTTGTTCTGAGCAAAAAAGCTCCTCGATCGAGGAGCTTAATGATTCTCTTTCAAAATAATTTCTATATTATTTTGAACAATGATATTTCGTAACTCTTTAATTATTTTTGCTTGCGAAGATATGGTTTCGCAAAGCCATTCTATCAATTCTGTATCCGTCATCTTTTCGTGATATACTCAACCTCTTCTTTCGTAAGCTTTCCGGTGCTATTCATAGCCATAATGACTTCAAGGTCAATCTTTCCTTTTTGAAACAATCTTTTTAAGCTTTCAACAAGAATTCTCACAATGCTCCCTCCTCGATAAGTGACAAAGTATATGCATCTATAATCGACTGATCATGATTTAATTCACTCATAGATGGTTCGTTAGATGGCTCATACATTAAGTACTTCTCTATATCTTCTTTTATTTCTTCTTCAGAAATTTGATAAATCGTCCTAAATTGGTTTCCGTCATACTGGAACATTCTTTCGATATGCTCATTTTCTTTATTTAAAATTTCTATTTCTCGTTCATTCATCAAAATGGTTATGTCTCTTTTACCATCCGGAAGCACGCAAATAGATATTTTATTTTGTTTTGAATCATATAGAAATTCTTGCATTTCTTAACACCTCCTTGCATTTATCCACCACAATAAATCCTTTGTTTCGTTTTTGCCATCGTCGCGTTTGAGCATTACTCATCCAGCCATATCGGCTAATTATGCTTCTTGCTTTCTTGGTCGTAATTTTCCCACTCCTGCGAACTTCAAGAATACTCCTTCTATACCTTCGAAAAATTCTTGGACGAACAATCATTTTTGTACGCGAAACAACAAACCCCATCATGTCTATATATCCATGTGAAAGATCAATCCACTGATCATCAGGCTTTATAACAATATCCAATTGTGATTGCATAAATTCTTTCAGGCGTTTAACAGCTAATTTCAAGTATTTCAAATTTTTAGCTAATATCAAAATGTCATCCATGTAAAAGTATGCACGGGATATAAGTGGCACTTTCACGCTTTCACCATTTCGTTTGTTCCTCGTTTTTATAAGCTTTTCTGTCGCAAAATGATATGCAAATGACATATACCAATTTGCAAGATACTGACTCAAATAAGATCCTATTGACAATCCGCTTTCAAAGCTATCAATCAATGCATTGACAATTTTTAGCAAAATATCATTCTTTACATATTTTTTCAAAAGACTTTTCAGCCTTAAAGTATTAATATTTTCATAATAATGTTTTGCATCACCTTTCCAGGCATATCGAATATTTTTGTTTCGCAAACAACGATAAATGGATCTTGCGCCCATAAGTTGACCCTTCCCAGGAAGAGCGGCGCATTGATAATATCCAATCATTTTTAAAAGTTCTGAGAGACCACTAACGGCAATATAATCATAAAGCTGTTGTTTAACGTCTTGTATTCCAACTCTACGCTCTTTCCCGTTCTCAACTTTTTTTGTGTACCAAATGGGCTTCCATACAAAAGTTCCGTTTAAGATCTCTTGTCTAACTCCATCGACAACCGTTTCGATTATCCCAATGAAAAAGTGCCATTTTTTATCATGAGCAATCTTTTTCAATAGGTTAATTGGAACATCGCAATACTCAGCGAACATCCTAAGCGTATCCATGCGACCCAATTTGCTTTTTAGGCATTTTAATATTGCCTGTCTTAAAAAATTTCTATCTATGATAATAACGTTTTTGCAACGTTTCCTCATCGTTTCTCTCTGAGCGGTTTTCGGTGATTCTACTAACCGCGAAATACTCCTTTCCTCGAGTATCCCCCAATAGCAACGCTCCCCACTATTGGTCCCTGCTTGTTTCTTATTTAAGTACACAAACTGTGCAGTCTGCTTTACGCAGACGGAATGGCGTGTCAATAACTTCAAAAGTTTTTTGATCAAGAGAAAAGCAAAGCCCGTAATTCCAGTTCGTCGTAGACAAATCATTCCTGCCATTCACGTAAGACATACCTGCGTTCGACCTGTTCCTGAGATTGCCGCGCCACGCCAAGCCCTATTTTATTAAGAGGGGAATCCCCCTCTTTGCTACGCAAATTCACCCCTAAGCAGGGGGTTAAACGCAAAGCCCGCAAGACCAGAGCGCCGAAGACAAACCACCCCCGCCAGTCACGTAAGACAAACCAGCGCCCGACCAGTTCCAGAGATAGCCGCGCTCAAGTTTTTCTCGCAACCCGGTTGCAGTTCCGCCCCAATAATATCTATCTCCAGTTCCAACAGAATCGCCGTTCCCAACTGTTTTTACGAAACTAGATCCTGTTTCTAAATCAACATTTTCTTCGCCGATCCACAAATCAGGTGATCCAGGATTCGTAAAATCAAACGTTTTTTTCCACTTTGATGAAATGGAATCAATATCCGTTGCGAAATCTCCGCCATTTCTATTATACAGAACGCTTTTTTCTGAAGTTTCCTTGTTTACGATTTCGTTTTGGCATAGATAATATGCTCCAACTCCATCTTCTACCCCTTGAATTTTAAAAGAATGCTTACCATCTGTGTTCGAAGTCATTGACCCATCGCTTCCAAGTACCTTATCTGTCTGACCAGAATGCAATGGCATTGTGGAAATATATGTTGTGGTTGTCACATCGAACGGTGATACTATATCAAGATATACTGCTACTTTTTGCGAATCAATTTCTTCAATTTTCGTAATTCTGACTTTATCTGCTATATTACGCATATAGTCTTTTCCTCGGTCTGTTGATGTTGCTGCATTTTCACCAGCTTCTCCGACAGAAACAGTATCTCCAACATAAAATTTTGACGCTTGGTCTTTTAAAAGCGGAATGTATTTTACGCCATCAATAGATTCTGCTGCGGCAAATTGTTCGGAATGTTGTGTGTTTCCTTTAAAATATTTTTGGCTATTAAGCGTTGCATACTTTATCCACAAAAAGTTTTTAAGATATGCGGTTCTTTCGCTTCCAGACCCTAAATACATGCTCCCTTTCTTCTGTAATTTAGTATGGGCGATATTTTCCGACACGAAATTGCAAAGAGGTTCTCCGCTTGACGAATACAATAGTCCGTCAAGTTCTGTGGCATAATATTTTGTAACAATGCCATATGGCATTGGATTGCCTTTCATGTCTTTGCACCATGGGCATAATGTTAATGTTAAATCTGGGCGACTCGTTGGATGCTCTTTATCTGAAAAATGTTTAATATATCCATCGCTTGTAATTTCTTCTCCCCAATATAGTGGGGGTGTTAATACGCCAACATCTTTTTTCCCATATCGTGAAAACTCTGGCTGTCCTTCGATTGCCGTTGGGACTTTTAATCCATTATCATTGATAGTAAAATTGCAATCGATATGCCAGAAAGCATTGTGCGTTGCAAAATCATCTTTTCCCTTTATTGTGTCTGTTGAAGGTTCGCACGTGAGACCCTCTGAGTCGTTTATTTTTTCACCGATACCTGTATTTGTTGTATCGTAATTATAAAATTTTGTCGAAAACAGCTCGCCGGTTGCATGAGATTCAAACCATGTTTTCCAATCAAAAACGGATGTATCACCAATATAAAGTTTCGCGTCTAAGCGCTTTAAAATCTCATATGACTTGTCAAGAGTTTCTTTGTCTGCAATATAAATTCTTCCTTCTGCCATAACTTCTCCTAAATCGGTTCCAAAAACATCACGCCATTCTCAATTCCAACCGTGTATGTGACTCCTGTTTTTGAATCCGTCGTTGTTATTATACCTTTTGCTAAATTTTCACATTTAGTTGCAGCTAAATTAGCTGCATCGGTGGCATACTCTGCCAATAATGTTTGATTTTTAGCCTCTTGCGCCGCGGATGTTACCGTCGCAACTAAGCCTTTTTCTTCCGATAAGAGTTGTTCAATTATATCTGCATTTTCTTGAATAACATTCTCGGTTGTCTCTAACCCTTCTAATACCGATAACGAAGCAATCGTTGTGTTGAATTCTTTCTCTACCCGCCCCGTGTCATCAACCTTTCTAAGGCAAACATTAAAAATAGTATGCCCCTTATATTTACAAGCACTTCGTCCAATCAGCCACGAAAAGGTGATGCAATCATTTGTTACTGTTTTATCGCGTACGGCATATTTGTCTCCTATCCCGGAAGAGTTTTTGTAATTGATTCTTACTTCAAATTCAGAAAGATCAAGGTCTTTATAAAAACGAGGCATCTTAAAATAAAGTTCACGAACTTTATCATCAGATTCAACGCCTAAAAGTGTTATTCCTTCCGGAATAATGACTGTTCTTAAATCATTATCAATTGTAATTACTTCATTATCGCATTCTTCTCTACATTCATTTAATCCAGCCACAGTTAAGGCTTCATTTAGTGTCATAATTGAGTCACCTCCACCGTTCGGCTTTTGACAATACCTCTTTTGGATTTTCCAACCACTTGAACAACGAATGCTTCTTTTGTTAATGCTTCAAATGGTATTGTGCAACGATTATCAAGTATTGGCGTGGCTACTTCTTTCTCGCAACTCCCCCTGAATACTCCAGCTTTGTAGTATCCATCCCAATCTGAAGAAAATGTAAATTCAGCAATCAAATAGTCTTTCGTGCCTCTCTCAATAGAAGAAAAATCACAATTCGAATTTTTTTTAATGTTTTGACCTTCAACATCAAACTTCAAAATTCTATTCATGTAAAATCCTCCCACTACTCAACAGGCTCTATATAAATCATTCCTTTTTCCAGCCCAATCTTGTATATTCCACCAGTAGAATCATCGGTCAGTTTGTTTAGCGCTTCTCCAACAGCTTTTGCATCTGCTGGAATATTTTCCAATTTTAGTGTTTTATCTGTTTTTACTGTTACGGGATGCGCTGTTAAGTATGCGTTTACTGCATTTTGGACTTGTTCGTCTGTTGCGCCACTCATTGAAATCCTTTTTTTTAAAATGGCATATACTTCATCTGCTTTCATTTTTCCTCCTAAAGTTTGTACCATTTTTGAGTTGTGCGCTCAAATTTATAAAAGTCACCTGTATCAAGCATAAGGCACGAACTTCCTGTCCCGACGTATCTAGGAAGCTTGTTTACATCTGAAGAGAGCGCATTATAAGATCTAATGTTTCCTTTTGATTCTACGCAAACGATGCTTCCCATATCAGGCACTTCTTCTCCGGCATTATACTTTTGTCCGTCTTGTACAAATGCATAATCGTACTTCATTATTCCTCCTTTTTGATTTTCTCTGATTTTTCATATGGTTACGCATTATCAATAGTTTTCCAAAGCTGTTTCAGATATGGTTCAGACAGAAGGAATGTCTTTTCAGCATCGCCCCACAATCCCACTGTCTTAATTGCGATCAGAGGATGAATACCAGCTTGAAGAAGCTGATAAAGCGTCTGAGACTTCGTGTACATGTTATCCTGCGGGCTGTGGTTGATCTGAACATCGAAATCTCTCGTGCTCAGATTCAGATCTTTCACTTTCACGCGAAGTCTGTTCAGCACTATTTTGGCAAGTCGTTTCTCTGCCCCCTTTATCAGAGGATCCTTCAGTTTTGCTCTTGTTTTGGAAAAATCCCAACCATTTCTCAGCTCAACAGCACCTTGCGTATCACCGCCGGTATTGCTTTGCTTAGATGGAATTGCCAAAATCGATAAGACATTATCCCACACATCTTCTTTCGCAATCTGTGTTTGAGACTGGTCAAGCTCCTGTGTCATAATGTCCACATCAGCCTTATTATCAACGCCGTTATTGGAAGTGACCACCAGAGCGCCACTCATTTTCATTTTTTGGAATTTTTCAGTATCCACATCGCAGTTTACAAATTTAACCCATGATTGCACGAACTGCTCAATGCTGTCCATTCGATTCGACTGCATATTATTCATCGTATCAAGCAGATCAATTACAAGCTCAATATCCGAGATTCGCTCGTGATTGTTCGGGAACTCAATAATGGGGATTCCGCCATATCCATGCACCTTCCAGTTCTGAACAGTACTATCAACAATTCTGCACTCGAATTTATCTGTATAGCACTGCTTATAGATCCGACCGGTATCTGGATCTTTTAATTCCTGCACAGCAACTAATGGCTCTTCTGTATTTGAATTGTAAATAATGAATGTGTTTAACGGGCTCGGGGCGACAATCCGAAATTGAAGTTCATCGTTTGTATGTTGAACCGCTTTGAACGAGGTCCCTGTTGCCGACTGCCATTCTCCGCTTTTTATATCTTTCTCGTGCTTGTTGGCATCGATCATGTAATCATTCAGCTCATCTACTGCCTTATTGATTCGATCGTCGTCTTTCCGGCTGATAAACTGAACCGGCTCGCCAAATGCTTGCCCGACCTTAAACTGGACGATTTCATAAGCATGATTTTCAACTATTCGGTTTACGATGTCGTCACGAATGGTTTTTGTTCGATACCGGATCGGTTGATCTCCTTTGTAGTATCGCCACAAATACCTGATGATCGGCTTGTTGTAATAGAATGTACCGATGCATTTTCCGACCACATCTACGATATTCTGTTGTGTAATTTCTTCATAATCCGTATGTGCAATCTTACGTCCATATGATCCTTTAACAAGATCTTGAAGGTACATCACATTCTGGTCCATTCTAGTCACTCCTAAAGATATGTAACTCCCGATGAGCAAGCTCGCTTCGGAACTTTCTTTACTTCGATTTCATCTGTATCAACAAAATAAACAATTCGTTTCCAACATCGTTCGCATCGTGCAACAACAACATTGGTTGTGGATCGTCCATCCCACTGCCCGACACGTCTTCCGCAAATCGGACAGTATATTTTTCGTGGATTGTATTTTTCTGGTTTTGACATGCTGATTCCTCTTTTTTTGCAGCAAAAAAGGCACCACCAGATCGAGGTGATGCCATAAAATAAAAGGAGGCGAAAATTAGTTTTTCTTGAGTATATTATATACGAATTAGATTATAAAGAAAAGATACGCAATCATGACAGTTGGTGACATCGAGTGACGGTCGTGCTATAAATACAGCTCTCCATACGTCTTTTCAAAGCAATCCAGCGCCTTTGCATGAATTCGCTTTACCTGGCGTAAAGAATCTACACCGCACAGCTGAATCGACTTCATCTCTCGCCCGGAAACATATCTTTGCGCAAGGACATCATACATTTGTGTGTCCGGCAAACTTTCGATCTGACGAACGATTTCATACCGTTTGTCAATCAGCTCGTCAACCTCATTTTCCATATCAACGATTTTTACTACGCTTGAGCCGATGCGGTCTTTGTTTCCGGAGGTTTGTACTTTCTCGGTAAGATTGCCAATCGATGAGGTCCCGCTCAAGATCATTCGGAGCTTGTGAATCTCATCTAACTTATTTGTAATCATGCGCTCAAAGCGCTGGATCTGCCATAAATATTCTTGCGTAGTCAAAACTCGTACCTCCTAAATGGGTTTAATGTGGGGCTTGCCTTTGCGAGCCGGTTTGCTTTTGTCATGCGAACCGCAAAGTTGGAAAAAACATCAGGAACATCGTCAAGCTGTTTCTTGCCAGATGCTGAGTAACGAGTAAGTAAGGACATCATAACTCCATATGGCTCATTTGGCTTGTACAACGAAGAATCCTTGAAGATAACATGCTGAAGAATCCAACTAGAGCACTGGAAGATTCGGGCTTCCTTATTGGTTTCGGTCGGAGTATCTGTGATATTGCAGATCCATCCCGCTTGCTCCACCCGCCTATTAACTTCCATTGCAACTCTATCACCGCCGGCATTTCGCTCAAATTCACACTCTTGAACAGAATTCCTGACAATTATGTTCGCTGCGTTTTGATATTGCAGCTCATAATCTGTGGTATTGTCGCATACACAATCAACACAGTAATAATCATCGCCATATTTTTGAAGAATAGGCAAAACAAAGTAATCTGTGCCCTTTCCTTTCGTATCGCACTGCCCTGTGATGATTTCCGGTTCTCCGTGAGGGAGATTGAGGTATCTGCGAATCTTCTCGTCTGGGAACACCAAACCTTCTCTTTCGATCGGATCCTGTTTGTATAGGCATCGATAAGAAATATCGTCCATGAGAAGTTGCTGATCTTCAAAAAATTCTTTCGTGAATCCCGAGAACTCATATTCAAAGTTGCTTTCTCCGGTCACAGGATCAATATCGGGGACAGAAATGACTTTCACTCGTGAATTGCCTGCATACAGCGCTTGGATACGTCCGATAACATCCTGTACACTCCAACGCGTAGCAATGTGAATCTCTTTACAGTTCTTTCCTGTTGTGTCTTGGATCTTTCTCTGTCTCGCATCTACGGAATACTTACTCCAAAGTTTTTCAAGGATTGTTGCGTTTAAGGCTTCCTCGATACCACCGATCATATCGTCAACAAACAAAAACTTTGATGCTCTTACTTTACCGGCATTTTTACTTCCAACAGAGGTACATTGGACAGACGGGAACGGTTTATACTTCCCGACGTTGAACTGTTCTAGCTTCGCGTTCGTGCTAGTGACCCGAAGATTCGGAAAAATCTCTCTCCACACATACTCATCTTCATTAGTCACAATGTCATACATTCCGTCATAATACATTCGCGTAATATCGCCACTGTGAGAGTAAAATAGCGTGAAATCTTTCGGAAACCACCCAATTACCATTGCATTGAAAAATTTCTCGAGAGTCGTCTTACCGGATCCGGGAATTAAGCTGATACAGAGTATGTCATATTTGTCGTCGATCATGCCTTGCAATGCATCAACAATGCCAATTTTAAGGAATTGCTTCCGCCGTGGCATGTAAAATCGCTCTGACGGTTCTCGCTTCCTCTCAAGATACCGAAAGGCACTATCCACGATCTTGTTTTGCGCCTCAAGCAGAAGAATTTCGTAGAGCATGTTAATCAGTTCAAAGGGTTTATCTATCTGGAAGCTCTCTTTCTCGAGTTCCCATGTGTTTTTTTTGTATGTTTCAAGCGAATACTTTTCAATAAGTTCCTTCGCTCTACTGGATATTTCAAGCGCATCCGAAAGTTTGCCTTGCTTATAGATGAGTTTAGCCAGCTCACAGTAAGCTGTGACTATATTCATGTCAACTTTCTTGGTGTACGCAATATATTGTTCGTATTCTTGGATTTTTTGTTTTAGATATTCAGATGCCAATAAAGAAGCACCTCCACTTAAAAAGCAAAGGTGCTTTAAGACCTCTGCCTATAATTTTTCTAGGTTAGCATTGCAAATCTCTTATGCGACGGTACATTTGTTAATAGTTAATATCGTGAACTACCCATTGTGTGAACTACTCGGTCATTGAATGGCCGAGGATTCCCGCTTAGATGTCCTAAAGCCAGTGGGATTGCGGTAGCCTTATTTCAAAGCGAACAGAGCGCTTTAGATAATCCAAATTTCCTTCACGGATTATTTTCATGAATCCTCCTTTTACTGTTCCGCAAACGTCCAATCCTCTGCCAGCATATCCGACTGACTTGCCAGCCATCCCATCTGTACTCCGCTGGTTCCGACAAATGCGATTGCCTTATTTCCAATAGCCTCGTGTTCGCAGTTTACGATCTCGCCCTCCACAGTTTTGTATGAGATTCCGATTGCAAGCTGAATGTACTGCTTCTTACCATTCCATCCCTTGCGAGATACCTTATATCCACGTTTCATGTACTTGATTGCCTCGCCAAACGAAAAGGTCGATACACCGCCAAGAACCGGACAGTTATCTGAATCCGCAATCACCCACTCATCAGATTGCATATTCATTACTGTATACTCGACACGCTGTGTCTCCCTGATGTCCAGTAACTCGCCCTGATCGCCGTCTTTTGCTCTGCATCTCATCATGATCGTTTCTTTCTGCGGCTCCCAGTACCAGTATCCTCCCCAGCTTGGGAGTTTTACCTTTGCGCCTGCTTTCATAGCCTTAAATGCTTCTGCAAAATTCATATTCTTCGCTCCTTCATGTTTTTTACTCTCTGGAACTCGGAACACTCGGACTCGAACCGAGGACACATGGTATATAAGACCACTGCTCTAACCACTGAGCTATGCTCCACTATACGCTTCCAGTTTGGAAACAGTTGTCGTCTTCGCAGTCACCACGCATGCACAAGCTCCTGCTCTAATAACTGCTTCCAAATCTGACATTGTCAATCTCTCTGAGGTGTTGCGCTACGCTCAGTTCATCTGGGGAGCGACCCCAGCCACACGCAGTGTGCAGGACTCGAACCTGCAAGGCAACCTCTGCCTGAACGGTTAGCAACCGTCTCCAATACCATTTATGGGAACACTGCGAATTGCATATACCTTACGGCTTTTTAGGCGATATGCAAGCACCTGTCGATCATCTCGCTAACAACAAACGGATTTTTGCGTCTTATCTGACGATAAGTCTATTCATACAGCAGGATGTGATCTCAATTCTTTGGA
>ERZ1024365.118-NODE-118-length-11355-cov-14.716903_pt1 | contig 11355 bp, 13 predicted proteins | sample MGYA00520788_ERZ1024365 | MGnify/ENA primary metagenome ERZ1024365 (study PRJEB33242, sample SAMEA3444265) | Homo sapiens | biome: Host associated; feature: Gastrointestinal tract; material: Stool | place: Uganda | collected 2011-01-01 ... | reverse complement strand
ATAATTTAAAATTTAATAAATATTCATCAAATTTTTTTAAAGAATCTATAAATTTATCATTTTCTTTATTAACAATTAATGGTGATTCTGGATCAAATGATTCAATTTTAATATTAGCTATAGATGATATAAATTCTAAAAAATCTGAATAAGAAAAGTATTTTAAACTAAGCATTCGTTTAAAATTATTACATTTAAAATTAATTTTTGAGAAAATTCCAAATACATCAATATATTCACTTTTCATACAAGTAGCATTAATTAAATCTAATAGACTATCATATTCTTTCATATAAACACCTCTTTACAAAATAGCTAAAAGTAATAAATATTTTATAGAATCATCGCAATCTATATAAATATTAATATTTTCACGAGTCCATATAGGAATATAACTAGAACGACTTGGTTCAACTTCATATTTTAAGAATTTTAAATTACAAATATTCTCATCAACACCGTCATCTTCGAAAATATTAATGGCATCAGATAAAGATATAAAATATTCTTTATTATTAAAATTAAACTTAAAACCCTTTACGATATATCTGTCATATAACCCCATTTCAATAAGATAACCAGTTAATGCATTTAAACACATTTTTTTCCCTCCTTAAATAAATCTGATATATTGTCATATTCCATTATAATATAGCACCTCCATTCAAGAAAATAATATATATTTATTTTATAAATTTTGATTTAAACTATAATTTATTTCAAATAAAGAATATATATTATATTTATGTAAAATTTTTTATATTTGGAGGCACTTAAAATGTTTGATGTGTTAAATATTAATGAAGATTTTAAAAATGTTACAAATATCAATGATGATATAAAAAAGTTTTTAAAATCTTTAAATGTAAAATTTTTAGAAAATCCTACTTTAGAAATTAAAGGTCAAAAAATTAAAGTTGATTTTATTATTCCAGATTTTAAATTATGTATTGATTGTATTCGGCTATATGAAAACTCTGAATTATTTTGTGATAGTAAAACATTAGCAACTAAGCATGACCTATTTGAATCTACGCCATTTCAATTATTACAAATTTTTGAAACACTATGGTATAAGGATAATAGAACTAAAGAATGTTTAAAAGAAAAAATTTCATACTTATGTCATCAATCTAATAGAAAAATTTATGCTAGAGATTGCTATGTAAAAGAAGTTAAAAATGCATATGTAAAGAAAAGCTTTATAGATGCTAATCATGTACAAGGAACTTCCGGTAGTTGTATTAATTTAGGTTTATATACTAATAAAAAAGATGAATTAGTAGCAATGCTAACATTTTGTAAACCAAGATTAGCTATGGGACAAAAGCATGATAAATTTAAAGATTTAACAGTATATGAATTATCTAGATATTGTACTAGTAGTGGTTGCTCAGTTGTAGGTGGTTGTTCTAAATTATTTAAATATTTTAAAGATAATTATTTATGGGATAAAGTTATCACATATGCAGATAAGCGTTTATCTAAAGCTAATCTATATTTTAATGCTGGATTTATGTATCATCATGAATCTGATGGAAGTTATTATTATTTTAAACCAATAACTAATGAAGAATGGAAAAATGATAATAACAGTTTGGAAATGAAATATAGATTTAATTTTAGAAAACAAGAATTATTAAAAAGATATAAAGATACTTGCGATAATTGGGATAATCTTTATCCAGATGAACCGATGACTGAATTAAATATTAGCCATAGTCAAGGCTATATTAAAACATATGATTCTGGAAATTATTATTTAGAAATGATTAACCCAAATGGTTTATTAAAAAATGAATATAATGAAACTAAAGTAAAACATAATAAATATTGTAAAGAAAATAAACTTAATAAATTTATTGTAAAATAAAAAAAATAAAGGCTATAAGGTAATTAATTTTACCTTATAGCCAATTTTTTTAGTCACGTACAGTCCATTCTTGTACCACTAATTTAATTTTGGATTCATTATAAATATTAGGATTTGTTTTTTTCATTTCATTAATATAATTTAAAGCTGATAAATCAGTTTTAAATATTGAATAAATACAATTAGTATCTGCTGTTACTACAGCATAAATAGTTTCCATTTTGTATCACCCCTTATAAATTATTATAAAATTTGTTAATTTTTTGTTATTTTATTTATTCTAAAGTAAATAATAAACTAATTCTAGAGTATCCTAATTCAGTTAAATCAATAAACATTAATATTTCATCATCTGTTTTATTTAATACTGTAATCCCTTTAATCATATTGCTTAAATCGATATTTGTAAATGAATTAAAATATTCCATTACTTGCTTATTTCGTTTATATGAATAAAATCGATATTTATCATTATACATAAATGAAATATTTAATTTATTTATTGGATTTTTTAAAGTTTCTGAAATTGCTTTTATAAATTCATAATTAGACATAATAAATTTCTCCTTTATTTTAATTTAAAGTTTTTAATAGACTAATAGTGGCGAAATCATTTTCATTAATTTCAATATAATTATCATTTGGATTAAATTTAATTATTTTATCTATATTATAATCTTTAAAAATTCTTGTTTCAATTTTTATTTTATTTTTCTTATATTTAAATTTAATAGCACTTGCAAAACCATATAAATTAGACATTGGTGTTGTAATTATATTATCATAAAATGGATTAGAACCAATTATAAATTTACATTTATCAATTAAATTTTTTAAAATTATAGGTGAGTTAAAACTATAACAAGCATGAAGCATAAATTCACAATTTATTACATTTTTAGGTATAATAATTTTTTGATTGAAATTGTCGCAATATTCAAACATACTGTCGCAATTTTCAACACTTTCTGGAATAACAATTGGTTGATTAAAATTATGACAAAATCCAAACATTTCTTTACAGTTTTTAACATTATTAGGTATAGTAATTGGTTGATTAAACTTATGATAACCAAAGAATAGTTTTTCACAATCTATAACATTATCAAGTATTGTTACTGGTTGATTAAAATCATCTGCTTCAATATCATTTTCAGTACAATATTCAAAAACAGACTCATAAAGTTTATCTTTAATTTTAATTTTATACATATTACTCTCCTTATTTATTTAGTTATTTAAATTATAAACTAATAATACTTCTGAATATTCTTCATCGGTTAAATAAAGATTTATTATCATTACTGGTTTATAATGTTTGTAATCAAATAATTCAATTTTTCTATTAAGATTACAATTTTCAAGAATTTTAGACTCAATAACTAATGACTTTTTAAAATTTTTGTTAATAATTATAGAATAATGATAAAATAAATTTGATTTTTTCATAGAAATAATTAATGGCTCTTTCATAGAAGTACAGTTAGACACTATTTTATGTGCTGCTTCTGTACTATCTGGTATTATTATTGGTTGATTAAAAGATTCACATCCTTCAAACATATAATTGCAACGTTTTATTTTATTTGGAAGTTTAATAGATTGATTAAATCTTTTACAATTCCTAAACATAGTAGTTGTTATAATAATACTATTTGGTAATTTTATCGGTTGATTAAACATCTTACAATTTGCAAACATATCAACACAACTAAAAGTATTATTTGATAATTTTATCGGTTGATTAAACATCTTACAATTTGCAAACATATAATTGCAATCTGTAACATTATCTGGAATATTTATAGGTTGATTAAGATTAATACAATTATAAAACATACTATCACAATCTTTGGCACTATTAGGAATAACTACAGGTTGATTAAATGACATACATCCTAAAAACATATTCGAACAATCCGTAGTCCCCTCAATAATCTTTACAGGTTCATTAAAATATTTTTTATCAATTCCATGTTCATAACAATAATCATTTATTGAATTATACAAAGAACCATTAATTTCAATTTTTTCAATTTTTATTATTTCTCTCATTTTATAAATTTCTCCTTATATTTAATCTAAAGTTCGTAATAAACTAATCTCTGCAAATTCTTTATCTGAACATTTTATGGTTATATTACTATTAGGTTTAATTTTAATAGTTTTATTAAAACTACATTCTTTTAATATTTTTGTATTAATTTTTAAATTATTAAAAGTTTTATTTGTAATTGTAACTTCATTTTCAAATAAATATAAATTATTAAAATTAACGGTTATCGATTTATCAAATGATTTACAAGCATAAAACATATCAGTGAAATTTTTAACACTATCTGGAATTTTTATAGGCTGATTAAATGAATTACAACAAAAAAACATACCAGAACAATATTTAACACTATTTGGTATTATTACAGGCTTATTAAATAAAGTACAATTACTAAACATATCAGTACAATCTTCAACACCATAAGGAATTTTTACAGGCTGATTAAATTCTTCACAATAATAAAACATATCAGAACAATCTTTAACTCCTTCAGGAATAATTACAGGCTGATTAAATGAATAACAATCACTAAACATACCAGAACAATTTATTACGTTTTCAAGAATTTCAACAGGTTGATTGAAGTCTACTATATGATCATTGTTTTTATTACAATACTCATCAATTGATTTATAAAGTTTACCATTAATTTTAATTTTATACATAATACTCTCCTTTAATTTTATCAAAATAACCATTAAAACAGTTATTTTGATATATAATATATTAATTTAAAAGTGCTAATAAACTAATCTCCGCAAATTCTTCTTCACTAACATTTATGGCTTTTTTTAATTCAAAAGTAACCATTGTATCTATTTCACAATTTTTAAGAATATATGAATCAATTTCTATTTTATTTTTATTATATTTAAATTTAATTTTATATTTAAAAGCATATAATTTATTTATAGGTGCTGTAATTAATTCATGAAATGAATGGCATTTATCAATCATATTATCACATTCAATAGTATTATTTGGTATAGTAATTGGTTGATTAAAATGATAACATTGATAAAACATATATTTGCAATTAACTAAATTTTTTGGTAATTTTATGAATTGATTAAAAGACATACAAATAGCAAACATTCCATAACAATTAATAACAGTATCTGGAATATTAATAGGTTGATTAAATCTATAGCATCTTTGAAACATGCCTACGCAAGATTTTAAATTATTAGGAAGTTTAACAGATTGATTAAAATTATTACAGTCAGTAAACATATAATCACAACATTCAAGATTTTTTGGAAATTTAATAATCTGATTAAGTTTTTTACACTCAGCAAACATATGCAAACAATTTTTAACACTATCGGGTATTATTAATGATTGATTAAATTCTTCACAGGCATAAAACATAAATTCACAATTAATAACTCCTTCAGGAATAATCACTGGCTGATTAAATTTTTTACACCCTAAAAACATTTTGGAACAATTTTTAGTTCCTTCAATAATTTTTACAGGTTCATTAAAATATAATTTGTTAATTCCATATTTATGACAATATTCATTTATTGAACAATACAAAGAACCATCGATTTCAATTCTCACTTTTTCTTTCATTTTATAAATTTCTCCTTATATCTAATCTAAAGTTTTAAATAAACTAATTTCTGCAAATTCTTCTTCTGAAACGCATATTGGTAATTTATCGCTTAAATGGAAACTAATTTTTCTTTTAAGTTCATTGCACTTATATAATATATCTGCATCAATTGTTAATCTCCCAAATAATTTATTTTCAATTGTAATTTTTTTATAAAAGAAATTTAATTTATTTAAATCAACAGTTATAAGATTATCATAAAAAAGATATTCAATCATTCCGTCAGCATTTTTTACACTACTAGGAATTGTTATAGGCTGATTAAATGAATTACATCCTTTAAACATCCATTGGCAATCTATAACTCCATTAGGAATATCTATAGGTTGATTGAATGACCTGCAATTTTCAAACATAGAATAACAATATATAGTACTGTGGGGAATTATTATAGGCTGATTAAATGAATTACAATTAACAAACATTCCACTAATATTTTTTATATTTTTAGGCAGAATTATAGGTTGATTAAGATTAATACAATTATAAAACATATTTTCACAGTCTTTAACTCCTTCAGGAATAATTATAGGCTGATTAAAAGAATAACAATTCCAAAACATATAACTACAATATTCTACATTTTTCATAATTTTTACAGGTTCATTAAAGTCTTCTTTTTTAATATTATTTTGGTCACAATAATCTTGTATAGATTTATATAAAGAACCATTAATTTCAATCTTTTTATCCATTTCTACCATAAGCATGACTTTTTAATTCTCCTTTATTTTAATTTAAAGTATTTATTAAACTAATAATAGCAAAATCAGTTTCATTAATTTTAATATATTTGTTGTTTGGATTAAAACTAACTACTCTATCTAAATTATAATCTTTAAGAATTTTCGTTTCAATTTCTATTATTTTATTTTTCTTATATTTAAATTTAGCTGTATGCATAAATCCATATAAATTAGATATCGGCGTTGTGATTATACCATCATATATCGGCCAAAATCCAAGTATGTGATTGCATGCTTTAATTGTATTTTTTAAAGTTATAGGCGAATTAAAACTAGGACAAAAGTCAAACATATCTTCACAATTTTTAACGCTTTCTGGAATAATTATTGGCTGATTAAAACTGCGGCAATTAGCAAACATACCTCTACAACTTGTAATACTATCAGGAATTGTTATTGGCTGATTAAAAGATATGCAATCCAAAAACATATAACTGCAACATTTTACATTTTTCATAATTTTTACAGGTTCATTAAAATTTTCTATTTTAATATTATTTTCGTTACAATAATCTTTTATGGATTCATAAAATTTACCATTAATTTCAATAATATACATAATATACTCCTTTATTTTTAAAAAAATAAGAATAACTATCAAATGATAGTTATTCTTATAAATAATATATATATAATTTTCTAAAGTTTGTAATAAACTAAGTTCTACAAATTCTTTATCCGAACATTTTATAGTTATATTGCTAATAAGTTTAATTTTATTTGAAATTATTATAGGCTAATTAAAAGATTTGCAATTCCAAAACATATATTCACAATTTTCGACACTATCGGGAATTTTTACAGATTGATTAAAAGATTTACAATTCCAAAACATGGCTAGACAATCTTTGACACCATTAGGAATTGTCACGGGCTGATTAAAAGAGTAACAAGTATCAAACATATAAGCACAATTTTCAACACCATTAGGAATTGTCACGGGCTGATTAAAAGAGTCACAACCAGCAAACATACCTGCACAATTTTTAGCATTATCGGGAATTGTCACGGGCTGATTAAAAGAGTCACAACAAGAAAACATATCTTTACAAATCTTGACACTATTAGGAATTGTCACGGGCTGATTAAAAGATTCGCAATCAAAAAACATTTCTCGACAATTTTCAACACTATTAGGAATTGTCACGGGCTGATTAAAAGATCTACAACCATCAAACATACCTTTGCAATCCTTGACACCATCAGGAATTGTTACAGGTTCATTAAAATTTTCTCTTTTAATGTTATTTTTATTACAATAATCCTGTACAGATTCATACAAAGAACCATTAATTACAATATTACCCATTTTCATGATATTATCCTTTCCGCTATCACCTAAGTAGGTTTCATGAAAGATAACTAGCAAAAATTATTGTGATGAAGGAACATACAAAGTTGCTTATGCTTTATATTATTTACTTTATTCATAATTAGAATATATATCTAACGAATCAATTAAATACAATTTTTATATAAATTTATAAATAATTAATCATTAATAAAATATTGCAATAACCTTCTAATTTAATAAAAAAATTGGAATAACCATTTTATAATGGCTATTCCAATAAATAATATATATTTTAGTTTATAATTGTTGTAACTACATAATCATCTTCATCTTTTATATTAATTAATTTTTTTCCCATAGTAGGTCTTTTAAGCGGTGATTTAATAAATTCATCAATATCAATTCCAGAAACTTTTTTAGTTGTAACTACAATGCAATAATTATTAGAATTATTAATTTTAGAAATATTGACTAATTCATCATTTTTTAAATTAATTCCAATTCGTCCTTTAATTGTAGAGCTTCTTTTAAGTCTAGGAAATCCGTCATTAATATTTACAATTTGCTTAGTATTAGGATCTTTCTTTTTAACAATATCAGTAATTTCAGTCACTTTTGCCAATCCAGATTTAGTTACAAAGAAAATTTTATCATTTTCATTGTTAATAATACAAGCATTAACAATATAATCATTATCAATCAATTTCATTACTAAATTTCCTTGTGTCGCACGTCCCATAGGTTTAAATTGTGTTAAAGTATCATATCTTACAACTAAACCATTTTTAGTAGCTATAATTACATCTTGTATTTCTTCTTTTTCATTAATATAATTAACTGAAATTATTTCATCATTTTCTTTTAAATCAATTGCAATAATACCACTATTATTAATATTTTTAAATTCATTTAATAATGTTCTTTTTCCTAATCCATTTTTAGTTATAAATAATAAACTTGAATTGCTTGATAGATCTTCATCCTTAATACAAAGATATTTAATAACTCGTTCATTAGGTTTTAAATTTAATGGAAGTTTCATACCTTTATTTTTCATAGTACAAGCAGAAATTTTATAAACTTTAGTATCAAAAACTCTACCAGTGTTAGTAAAACAGAATAAATGGTCTTTCGTATTAGTAGAAATAATTTCTTTAATTTCATCTTTAAGATTATTTCCTAGTGTATTTCTTTTTTGTACCTTAAAAGAAGTTTCTGGAACTCTTTTAATATAATCATTCATAGTAATCGCTAAAATACAATCTTCACTTTCAATTATATCTTCTTCAGCGATATCAGTATTAATATCGGAATATTCTGTTTTTGATGAATAGCCATATAGCTTTTTATATTCTTCTTGTTCATCAATTATTCTTTTATTAATGTTATCTTCTTTAAGATTTTCCATATATTCTTTTACTTTTAATAATTTTTCTTTTCTTTCTTCAATAAGATTATTAATGCCAAGACTTGTTAAAGACGATAATTTCATGTCCAAAATATAATCAATTTGAACATTTGTTAAATTATTTAATTTTTTCTTAAGATTAATTTTAGCAATTTCTTTATCTTTTGAACTTTTAATAATTTTAATAACACTGTCAATATCTTTTAATGCAATTATTAATCCTTCAAGGATATGAATTCTTTTTTTAGTATTGTTAATATCAAATACAATTGTACGTCTAATTGTAGTTTTTCTAAATTTTATAAATTCTTCTAAAATCTTTTTAATAGAATAATAATTGTATTCTTTATTATTAAGACAAACTAATTGAATTTTATAAGATGACTCTAGCTTAGTATATTTATATAATTTTTGTAAAATTATATTTGGATCATAGTCTTTCTTAATATATATTTCAATATTAATATTCATTCCTTTAGAATGATCTTGAATATCTGAAATACCTTCAATCGTTTCATCTTTAATTTTAGCTACAATACTATTTACTAAACCTCCATCACTATTTGTTAATCCTGGTGTAATTCTTGGACCAATAGTAACTAAGAAAGGCAAATCTTTAATAATTATCATTGATTTACCATTTTTAAGTTCTTTAATTTCTACATGAGAACGAATTTTAATATTACCTTTACCAGTTAAATAAGCTCTTTCTATTTCAGAACTATTACAAATAATACCGCCTGTAGGAAAGTCGGGTTTAATATTTTTTGCAAAATATTCTTTAGAAGTATTAGGTTCTTTTATAAGTTTAATAGTTGCATCACAAATATCATTAATATTATGAGGTGGTATAGATGAAATAAAACCACTAGCAATTCCTAAAGAACCTTGAATTAAGAGATTACAAACTTTTGCAGGTAATATCGTTGGTTCATTAAACATATTAGAATAATTTGGTTGAAAATCTACTGCATTTTTATTAATATCATCACATAATGATAAACCATACTTACTTAATCTTGATTCTACATATCTCATTGCAGCTGGCGGATCACCATTAATTGTACCATTGTTACCATGTGCTTCAATCATTGGAATATTTACTGAAAAGTTTTGTGATAAACGCATTAATGCAGCATATGCTGAAGCATCGCCATGTGGAGAATATTTACCAATAACGCCTCCAACTGTCATTGCACATTTTACATGTGGTTTATTTGGTAAAGAATTATCGTCATACTCATCCCAAATACAATATCTCTGCACTGGTTTTAAACCATCTCGAATATCCGCAATAGCTCTTTCCTCTAATACAGACTTCATAAATTTAATCATATAATCTTCTTGAAGATCCTCTAAATTAATATTAATAATTCCCATTAAAATTTCCTCCTTTATTTATTCTTGATCCTGTTTTATTAATAAAATATTTTTTCTAAAATCTACATATTTACTGTCACCATTCATATAGTTATTTATAGATTTTCTAGCCTCATTGACATCTTTAATTTCTATTTTATAAATATTTCTCACAGACTTATCAAGAGTTGTTGAACGTAATTCTTCTGCCGACATTTCACCTAACAATTGTGTTCTACCTAGCTCGCTACACTAAGCACGTTCCCTTATGAACTGCTCTATATTACTATAGACGATTACTGAATTTCACAGCAAAAGGAATCATTTCAGATTCGTTCAGACTATATCATTCGCCTATTAAATAGGACTGACTTTTCTTTTCCTTTTAATTTGGTATTACATGATAATTACTCAAAACCAAAACCTCAATAGCTTAGGCAGTACTCTACTACTTTAATTAATATATTTTTATAAAATATATTAATAGTTTCGATAGTCGTTTGGCATTTAAAAATTATATTCGTTAACTATATCCTTCCATCTTTCTTTTTTCTTAATTTTGTTTATAAAACCAGAAGTGCATTTAAAAGAAAGCTTTTTTGAAATTTCAGTAGATGTTTGATCTTTATTTTCTTCTAAAATTTCACATAGCTCTCTAATTTGTTCTTCAGTATATTTTGTAAATATACATTGCTTTCTTGTTATTGGTTTTCTTAAATTATTTTTATAAGCGTGTTTTTGATTTTCACTTGGAGTTACCCATTCCAAATTTTCAACTTTATTATTTATTTTATTTCCATCGATATGATTAACTTCTATTTTGTTTACATCATTATTTTTAATAAAAACTTTAGCTACAAGTCTATTTAATCTTAAAGTTTCTCTTTTACCATTATCATTAACTAATTTTATACAATGATAACCATCTGGAGTGAACGATGGAAGAATTTCTGTATTATCTTTTATTTTTAAAATTCTTCCAAAATTACTAATTTTAT
>ERZ1024365.117-NODE-117-length-11364-cov-11.475020_pt1 | contig 11364 bp, 6 predicted proteins | sample MGYA00520788_ERZ1024365 | MGnify/ENA primary metagenome ERZ1024365 (study PRJEB33242, sample SAMEA3444265) | Homo sapiens | biome: Host associated; feature: Gastrointestinal tract; material: Stool | place: Uganda | collected 2011-01-01 ... | reverse complement strand
GGGATCTTTATAGTCCTGTCGGGTTTCGCCACCACTGATTTGAGCGTCAGATTTTCGTGATGCTTGTCAGGGGGGCGGAGCCTATGGAAAAACGGCAGCTCCGCAGCCTTTTGCTGCCCCGCTTGTCATGCCGTATGTCTTTGCTCTTATCCGTGTGCAGGTAACGCCCGCCGCAGACTCACGGCAGGAGCGTCAGCGACCGAGTGAGCGAGGAGGCGTCATATCACCGTAACCTCCATTTTCTCCTGTACGCCCTGCCGCTGCATTTTTCCCCTGCCACATGAAGCACTTTCATTACGTGTTACTCATCCGTAACATATTAAGCCAGTATACACTCCGCTAGCGCTACGTGACTGGTTCAGGGCTGCGCCCCGAAACCCGCTAACAATCTCTCAGCTACTGGATATCACCCCATGCCATCTGAGTATGATGAACAACGGGATGCGACTGATGCTCCGCTTCCCGGCGAATATGACGTTTTTGATTTAATGGCGCAGGTTACTGAAGAGAACCTGCACGCCCCTGTGGATTCCGGGCCGCCTGTCGGCCGGGAAGCGTTATAGCTTTTTCGCTTGCCCGCGTACGCGGTAATACGCCGGTATTACATTTTATTTCTTTATTTTCATGTAATTACAGGTGATTGTAATACGTTGCGTATTACATGAATAAACGGAGATTTCAGTTTTTACCTTTTAATTCATGCAGTTGCGATGAAAATCGCGGCTGCGTTAGGTGTATGACCATTTAAGGGGCAAAAAATTATCATTCTGGCCGGGTGTACTGCGCAGGTTAAGGAGCATTGGTGACGAAAAAGCGTCTTTAACTGCTTCGTTCATGCTTGCATGAACGGATTATTTTTCCGGACTACAGGCAAACTACAGGAAGACTACAAAAGTTGATGATTTAATCCTGATTTTTAGTGCGATGACTACAGATAAACTACAAAATAACTACAGGATTACCTCAGATCCGTTCTCTGAACCATTTGTACATCCGACCCCCTTACCGGTTTACACTGAGCACAGATGCTCTGAGGGCCCTTATGACGAAACAACAGAAAACAGCGCTGAACATGGCTAAATTCATCCAGAATCAGTCTCTGCTCCTGCTGGAGAAGCTTAACGAGCTTGATCTCGATGCTGAGGCCGACCTTTGTGAGAAACTCCACGATGATGCGGAGCATCTTTTCCGTACACTGTCCTCGAGACTGGATGCATTACAGGATGGTAACTGATGGCCAGAGTGTCTATTAGTGAAGCAGCACGGCTTGTTAAGGTTAGTCGCCCTACTATTTACAAGATGATTAACAGTGGTAAGTTAAGTTACACCTCTGTTGTAAAGCACGGGAAGGGTATTAAAGTTATTGATACATCAGAGCTTATTAGAGTGTTTGGTTCTCTTGATGGTGTAATCGATGCTGTAAAACATGATGTAAAAAGTGACGCAGAATCTACAGGTATTAACAGCGTTGGTTTACATGATTTACAACATAGAATCGCTTTACTTGAAGCTGAAAACGATGGTCTTAAAGGGGCTGTTAAGGCTCGAGATGAGCATATTGATTCCCTTCGTCAGGCTATGCAGCTTCTGGAGCACAAGCACGAACCTTCTTCACCACCCCATTCCCCGTGGTGGAAATTCTGGAAAAAATCCTGATCCCGCCATGCTTGAGTTTTCCTCTCCGGCCATGCCGGGGCGTTCGTGAACCTTCCCAAAAATCGCCAGATCTCTGAACGCTCCTCACACTAAAAATATCCAGGGGTCAGTTTGGATATAGAGAATTATTGTACTATAAGGACTTCCCCGGCATGTCAAAGCCGGTATTTATGGTTTCTGTCTGCTCTTCAGTAAAAATAAAGGGGAGAGACTGCGGTACTATAAACGGCCATGATGAATCGTCATCGATTCGGGCCCTGATGAAAGACGCGCGTGAGGTTCTTGTTCGTTAAGCGGATACGTATATCCTGTACAATAGCCAGATAGGCCTCACGGGGTCTAACCCTTTATCATCAACGAATTGCAGGTCAGATGGTTATACAGCTTCGAGCTTTAGTTGACTGAGTACAGCCGGAAATCATCACCGTAATGTAGTGATGCCCAACACAGCCGCGCATTTTTGGCGGCGATGGCCACAACAGCCCGCCAGTACCCTCTGCGCTCAACCAACATACAAACCCAACGGCTGAATGAGTCAGTCCTTTTCCCGGCGCCAATAAGCACTGAACGAGCCCCCTGAACCAGAAGCGTTCGCAGATACGAATCACCGGCTTTTGTGATCCTGCCGAGTTTCGACTTTCCCCCGCTGCTGTATTGTGATGGCGTCAGCCCCAGCCAGGCTGCCAGTTGACGTCCATTTTTAAAATCATGTGCATTACCGATACTGGCGACCAGTGCACAGGCCGTTGTGGGACCAACGCCCTTTAGCTCCATCAGCCGCTGACTGCGATGATCTGTTTTGGCTATGTGGGACAAAATTCGGTCATATTCAGTGATGTTAGCTTCAATGCGATCAACGTGTTCCATCAAATCATCAACACATTGCTGAACCTGAAGCGGTAAAGAGCTCTTCTGCACAGAAACCATGTGGCGCAGGGCATCAGCACTTTGTGGCGCGATGACACCGAATTCAGATATCAATCCTCGCAGACGATTATACGTTGCTGTTTTCTCTTCGATAAAACCCTGACGGGTACGATGTAAACACTGCATGGCCTGCTGGCTTTCGTCTTTCACTGGTACGAACCGCATATGCGGACGACGAACAGCTTCACAGATAGCCTGAGCATCAGCTGCATCATTTTTTCCTGATTTTCCGGCCATACGATAAGGCGATACAAACTTAGCAGCCATCAGACGTGGCTCATGACCATACTGCCGAAACAATCTTGCCCAGTAGTGAGCCCCGGAGCATGCTTCCATCCCGATAACACAGGGAGGCAAACTTGCAATTAACTCAGGAAGTGCAGCACGCGATACTTTAGGCTTAACCAGAACAGTTCTACCATTTTGATCAACACCGTGAACAGCAAACACATTTTTAGCAAGATCGATACCGACAGTCGTGATAGTCATAACGAATTCCTCCGGGACGATGTGTACCCCATGATTGCACAAGAGTTAATCAGGCGCATAATCAGGGGAAGTCCCTTCCATTCGGTAAGCCTGTTTTTTGAACAGACTTACCTATAGCAATAGGGTGTACTCCCGCGCTATACGGCATTTTCAGAGGTTTGACCTTAATCGGATAACCTAAATGCGATACTGCAAGAGCGACAACTTAAAAGCGATAGCCACTGACGCAAAATCAACCCCTTACGAACCAAGATTGGTTAAATAATGCGCTTAACGTACAAAAATTTCCGATCTCCAAACTGACCCCTATCCACACCCCACGCAAAATTAAATTTTTGCAGATAACTCATTAATATCAGTCAGTTGGTTGTTATTAAATTACGCAGTATTACCTTCTGTAAGGTCAATCCAAGTCGTCGGTGATTCGTGTACGACTTGCCGACGACTCGTCATAGAGTCATCGACGACTCACTCCACACTATCAGTAACTTATGACGACTTGACTCTAGAGTCGAATCGTCGCTTTGGCGTTTTTTTGACCGTGGTGACTCTAGAGTCAAGTCACGAGTCGAATCGCCGGTGAATCGTGTGGTGAGTCGTCCGGCGACTTGCCATAACGTGATTGCCGGCCGTCGACGAACCCGATTCCTGAACGTGCTGAAAACCGGTTTTCCGGCTGCGCCGGCAACGCTTCACGGCCACGCAATAAATTGCGTCCCCGTTCACCGTTTTCAGTCGGGTTTGGTGCGGGTTTTGAGTTGTCTGGCGTGAATTCAGGATGAAATCTACCTCCAGCCAGTCTGGTGCATAACAATTCATGCCCGTAAAACCCATCAGCGCGATTTTGAGGCGTTTTCAGGGGGTAAGACGTAGGATTTAATGGGTTACGCCCCAGAATCGTTTCTCGAGCGTTTGAGCGGTGCGTGTAATGCGACGTTATGGTAAATGCCTGTCTTGCTCACTTTTAGAGCATGAGGCAAAAAGGGTAAAAACTTATTTGCTTAACAGCCCCTATCACTATGTAAATTAACTCCTGAAAACTAAAAAATGGAGGATTGGCATGGCGACTGCTACTAATTTTGATGCGTGGTTAGATGATGTTGATGGCGATTATGAGGAGGTTATGGCTCTTTATGATTCCGTTCAGAATGTAAGTGATATGGGGTTGTATCAGTGTGTTGAGGGTGGTCGGGGTGATGCTTGGGTCGTGAGCTCTAATCATCATCCAGAAGCTCTTTTTCTAGCATCAGCTGTGGCTAGGGATACTTTCCTCAAATTGATTAGAGAAAGGCTATGTGGCGGCGAAGATGTTGATTCATGGTATGGATTTCAACGAAATATATCGAATGATCACTCGTAATCGTACAGAGAGTTCCCCTTGTGGGAACTCTTAAAATATGACGTTATAGTAAATAGGATGCGTAGGGGGTGTGGCTCTTATGGTGACGAGAAGGTACTTACTAGGTGGTGAATATCCCTCCGAGGAATTTGTTCAAGCTTCTTTAGAAAAATATTTTTTTCGACAAGGGTTCGATATAGATACGGGTTCTTATATTGACCTTATTTGTCGTGATAAAGAATCTAGGGATGTTGTGTGGCATATTGAAGTAAAAGGAAAAACATCACAGCCAGGGTTGGATTTTCGAACTTGTCTTGGACAATTAGTGCAGAGAATGACAAAAGATAATATTAATTATGCTATTGCTGTTCCAAGAATAAAACAGTATGAAAGATTAATAGAAGAAACGAGCATTCTTGCTGTTAGTAAATTGAATTTACACTGGATATTTGTTGGGCCTGATGGCAGTGTGACAATTAAGGAACCTGATAGCTCTACGATGAAAAATGGTAATGGTAATGGTAATGGTAATGGTAATGGAAGAGAAGTTTCTCTTGTGAATGGGGGGTTTAAAAGATTTATTACGGGGGATTTTATGCCAACTTGCTCATATGGGAAAGCTCCTGTTGTATTTAAATCATCTCGGCGAGAAATGTGGGATTGGTTGGACGATTTTGTTATTTCAAATGGGGTGATCCCAAGTATTGCTGATATTAAAGAAGAGGCTGAATCGCGGAGTGGGAAATGGACGCTTTCTAATGTTAAAATAGAGTATCAGTTTTGGAAAAGATATCACTTGTATAAGGGGCATTTTTTCTATCAATCTGAGTAGCTGACTCATTTGTTCATCAAATGCCATGATCTTCTTGAGATTCATTCGCTCAAAGCGTAATCTCTTTCTCGGAAAACGAAAAAACCACCCGGCAAGGTGGTTTTTCGAAGGTTCATTAACCGGCAAGTTTATGAACCGTGGTAACAGTCTTGTGCGAGACATGTCACCAAATCCGTCCTTCCAGTGTAGCCTCAGTTAGGTCTTCACTTCAAGAACTCAAATACATCTCTCGCACATCCTGTTTACCAGTGGCTGCTGCCAGTGGCGCTTTGTCGTACCTTTCCGGGTTGGACTCAAGTTGATAGTTACCGGAACAGGCGCAGCAGTCGGACTGAACGGGGGGTTCGTGCATACAGTCCAGCTTGGAGCGAACTGCCTACCCGGAACTGAGTGTCAGGCGTGGAATGAGAAACCGCGGCCATAACAGCGGAATGACACCGGTAAACCGAAAGGCAGGAACAGGAGAGCGCACGAGGGAGCTACCAGGGGGAAACGCCTGGGATCTTTATAGTCCTGTCGGGTTTCGCCACCACTGATTTGAGCGTCAGATTTTCGTGATGCTTGTCAGGGGGGCGGAGCCTATGGAAAAACGGCAGCTCCGCAGCCTTTTGCTGCCCCGCTTGTCATGCCGTATGTCTTTGCTCTTATCCGTGTGCAGGTAACGCCCGCCGCAGACTCACGGCAGGAGCGTCAGCGACCGAGTGAGCGAGGAGGCGTCATATCACCGTAACCTCCATTTTCTCCTGTACGCCCTGCCGCTGCATTTTTCCCCTGCCACATGAAGCACTTTCATTACGTGTTACTCATCCGTAACATATTAAGCCAGTATACACTCCGCTAGCGCTACGTGACTGGTTCAGGGCTGCGCCCCGAAACCCGCTAACAATCTCTCAGCTACTGGATATCACCCCATGCCATCTGAGTATGATGAACAACGGGATGCGACTGATGCTCCGCTTCCCGGCGAATATGACGTTTTTGATTTAATGGCGCAGGTTACTGAAGAGAACCTGCACGCCCCTGTGGATTCCGGGCCGCCTGTCGGCCGGGAAGCGTTATAGCTTTTTCGCTTGCCCGCGTACGCGGTAATACGCCGGTATTACATTTTATTTCTTTATTTTCATGTAATTACAGGTGATTGTAATACGTTGCGTATTACATGAATAAACGGAGATTTCAGTTTTTACCTTTTAATTCATGCAGTTGCGATGAAAATCGCGGCTGCGTTAGGTGTATGACCATTTAAGGGGCAAAAAATTATCATTCTGGCCGGGTGTACTGCGCAGGTTAAGGAGCATTGGTGACGAAAAAGCGTCTTTAACTGCTTCGTTCATGCTTGCATGAACGGATTATTTTTCCGGACTACAGGCAAACTACAGGAAGACTACAAAAGTTGATGATTTAATCCTGATTTTTAGTGCGATGACTACAGATAAACTACAAAATAACTACAGGATTACCTCAGATCCGTTCTCTGAACCATTTGTACATCCGACCCCCTTACCGGTTTACACTGAGCACAGATGCTCTGAGGGCCCTTATGACGAAACAACAGAAAACAGCGCTGAACATGGCTAAATTCATCCAGAATCAGTCTCTGCTCCTGCTGGAGAAGCTTAACGAGCTTGATCTCGATGCTGAGGCCGACCTTTGTGAGAAACTCCACGATGATGCGGAGCATCTTTTCCGTACACTGTCCTCGAGACTGGATGCATTACAGGATGGTAACTGATGGCCAGAGTGTCTATTAGTGAAGCAGCACGGCTTGTTAAGGTTAGTCGCCCTACTATTTACAAGATGATTAACAGTGGTAAGTTAAGTTACACCTCTGTTGTAAAGCACGGGAAGGGTATTAAAGTTATTGATACATCAGAGCTTATTAGAGTGTTTGGTTCTCTTGATGGTGTAATCGATGCTGTAAAACATGATGTAAAAAGTGACGCAGAATCTACAGGTATTAACAGCGTTGGTTTACATGATTTACAACATAGAATCGCTTTACTTGAAGCTGAAAACGATGGTCTTAAAGGGGCTGTTAAGGCTCGAGATGAGCATATTGATTCCCTTCGTCAGGCTATGCAGCTTCTGGAGCACAAGCACGAACCTTCTTCACCACCCCATTCCCCGTGGTGGAAATTCTGGAAAAAATCCTGATCCCGCCATGCTTGAGTTTTCCTCTCCGGCCATGCCGGGGCGTTCGTGAACCTTCCCAAAAATCGCCAGATCTCTGAACGCTCCTCACACTAAAAATATCCAGGGGTCAGTTTGGATATAGAGAATTATTGTACTATAAGGACTTCCCCGGCATGTCAAAGCCGGTATTTATGGTTTCTGTCTGCTCTTCAGTAAAAATAAAGGGGAGAGACTGCGGTACTATAAACGGCCATGATGAATCGTCATCGATTCGGGCCCTGATGAAAGACGCGCGTGAGGTTCTTGTTCGTTAAGCGGATACGTATATCCTGTACAATAGCCAGATAGGCCTCACGGGGTCTAACCCTTTATCATCAACGAATTGCAGGTCAGATGGTTATACAGCTTCGAGCTTTAGTTGACTGAGTACAGCCGGAAATCATCACCGTAATGTAGTGATGCCCAACACAGCCGCGCATTTTTGGCGGCGATGGCCACAACAGCCCGCCAGTACCCTCTGCGCTCAACCAACATACAAACCCAACGGCTGAATGAGTCAGTCCTTTTCCCGGCGCCAATAAGCACTGAACGAGCCCCCTGAACCAGAAGCGTTCGCAGATACGAATCACCGGCTTTTGTGATCCTGCCGAGTTTCGACTTTCCCCCGCTGCTGTATTGTGATGGCGTCAGCCCCAGCCAGGCTGCCAGTTGACGTCCATTTTTAAAATCATGTGCATTACCGATACTGGCGACCAGTGCACAGGCCGTTGTGGGACCAACGCCCTTTAGCTCCATCAGCCGCTGACTGCGATGATCTGTTTTGGCTATGTGGGACAAAATTCGGTCATATTCAGTGATGTTAGCTTCAATGCGATCAACGTGTTCCATCAAATCATCAACACATTGCTGAACCTGAAGCGGTAAAGAGCTCTTCTGCACAGAAACCATGTGGCGCAGGGCATCAGCACTTTGTGGCGCGATGACACCGAATTCAGATATCAATCCTCGCAGACGATTATACGTTGCTGTTTTCTCTTCGATAAAACCCTGACGGGTACGATGTAAACACTGCATGGCCTGCTGGCTTTCGTCTTTCACTGGTACGAACCGCATATGCGGACGACGAACAGCTTCACAGATAGCCTGAGCATCAGCTGCATCATTTTTTCCTGATTTTCCGGCCATACGATAAGGCGATACAAACTTAGCAGCCATCAGACGTGGCTCATGACCATACTGCCGAAACAATCTTGCCCAGTAGTGAGCCCCGGAGCATGCTTCCATCCCGATAACACAGGGAGGCAAACTTGCAATTAACTCAGGAAGTGCAGCACGCGATACTTTAGGCTTAACCAGAACAGTTCTACCATTTTGATCAACACCGTGAACAGCAAACACATTTTTAGCAAGATCGATACCGACAGTCGTGATAGTCATAACGAATTCCTCCGGGACGATGTGTACCCCATGATTGCACAAGAGTTAATCAGGCGCATAATCAGGGGAAGTCCCTTCCATTCGGTAAGCCTGTTTTTTGAACAGACTTACCTATAGCAATAGGGTGTACTCCCGCGCTATACGGCATTTTCAGAGGTTTGACCTTAATCGGATAACCTAAATGCGATACTGCAAGAGCGACAACTTAAAAGCGATAGCCACTGACGCAAAATCAACCCCTTACGAACCAAGATTGGTTAAATAATGCGCTTAACGTACAAAAATTTCCGATCTCCAAACTGACCCCTATCCACACCCCACGCAAAATTAAATTTTTGCAGATAACTCATTAATATCAGTCAGTTGGTTGTTATTAAATTACGCAGTATTACCTTCTGTAAGGTCAATCCAAGTCGTCGGTGATTCGTGTACGACTTGCCGACGACTCGTCATAGAGTCATCGACGACTCACTCCACACTATCAGTAACTTATGACGACTTGACTCTAGAGTCGAATCGTCGCTTTGGCGTTTTTTTGACCGTGGTGACTCTAGAGTCAAGTCACGAGTCGAATCGCCGGTGAATCGTGTGGTGAGTCGTCCGGCGACTTGCCATAACGTGATTGCCGGCCGTCGACGAACCCGATTCCTGAACGTGCTGAAAACCGGTTTTCCGGCTGCGCCGGCAACGCTTCACGGCCACGCAATAAATTGCGTCCCCGTTCACCGTTTTCAGTCGGGTTTGGTGCGGGTTTTGAGTTGTCTGGCGTGAATTCAGGATGAAATCTACCTCCAGCCAGTCTGGTGCATAACAATTCATGCCCGTAAAACCCATCAGCGCGATTTTGAGGCGTTTTCAGGGGGTAAGACGTAGGATTTAATGGGTTACGCCCCAGAATCGTTTCTCGAGCGTTTGAGCGGTGCGTGTAATGCGACGTTATGGTAAATGCCTGTCTTGCTCACTTTTAGAGCATGAGGCAAAAAGGGTAAAAACTTATTTGCTTAACAGCCCCTATCACTATGTAAATTAACTCCTGAAAACTAAAAAATGGAGGATTGGCATGGCGACTGCTACTAATTTTGATGCGTGGTTAGATGATGTTGATGGCGATTATGAGGAGGTTATGGCTCTTTATGATTCCGTTCAGAATGTAAGTGATATGGGGTTGTATCAGTGTGTTGAGGGTGGTCGGGGTGATGCTTGGGTCGTGAGCTCTAATCATCATCCAGAAGCTCTTTTTCTAGCATCAGCTGTGGCTAGGGATACTTTCCTCAAATTGATTAGAGAAAGGCTATGTGGCGGCGAAGATGTTGATTCATGGTATGGATTTCAACGAAATATATCGAATGATCACTCGTAATCGTACAGAGAGTTCCCCTTGTGGGAACTCTTAAAATATGACGTTATAGTAAATAGGATGCGTAGGGGGTGTGGCTCTTATGGTGACGAGAAGGTACTTACTAGGTGGTGAATATCCCTCCGAGGAATTTGTTCAAGCTTCTTTAGAAAAATATTTTTTTCGACAAGGGTTCGATATAGATACGGGTTCTTATATTGACCTTATTTGTCGTGATAAAGAATCTAGGGATGTTGTGTGGCATATTGAAGTAAAAGGAAAAACATCACAGCCAGGGTTGGATTTTCGAACTTGTCTTGGACAATTAGTGCAGAGAATGACAAAAGATAATATTAATTATGCTATTGCTGTTCCAAGAATAAAACAGTATGAAAGATTAATAGAAGAAACGAGCATTCTTGCTGTTAGTAAATTGAATTTACACTGGATATTTGTTGGGCCTGATGGCAGTGTGACAATTAAGGAACCTGATAGCTCTACGATGAAAAATGGTAATGGTAATGGTAATGGTAATGGTAATGGAAGAGAAGTTTCTCTTGTGAATGGGGGGTTTAAAAGATTTATTACGGGGGATTTTATGCCAACTTGCTCATATGGGAAAGCTCCTGTTGTATTTAAATCATCTCGGCGAGAAATGTGGGATTGGTTGGACGATTTTGTTATTTCAAATGGGGTGATCCCAAGTATTGCTGATATTAAAGAAGAGGCTGAATCGCGGAGTGGGAAATGGACGCTTTCTAATGTTAAAATAGAGTATCAGTTTTGGAAAAGATATCACTTGTATAAGGGGCATTTTTTCTATCAATCTGAGTAGCTGACTCATTTGTTCATCAAATGCCATGATCTTCTTGAGATTCATTCGCTCAAAGCGTAATCTCTTTCTCGGAAAACGAAAAAACCACCCGGCAAGGTGGTTTTTCGAAGGTTCATTAACCGGCAAGTTTATGAACCGTGGTAACAGTCTTGTGCGAGACATGTCACCAAATCCGTCCTTCCAGTGTAGCCTCAGTTAGGTCTTCACTTCAAGAACTCAAATACATCTCTCGCACATCCTGTTTACCAGTGGCTGCTGCCAGTGGCGCTTTGTCGTACCTTTCCGGGTTGGACTCAAGTTGATAGTTACCGGAACAGGCGCAGCAGTCGGACTGAACGGGGGGTTCGTGCATACAGTCCAGCTTGGAGCGAACTGCCTAC
>ERZ1024365.116-NODE-116-length-11505-cov-7.458428_pt1 | contig 11505 bp, 14 predicted proteins | sample MGYA00520788_ERZ1024365 | MGnify/ENA primary metagenome ERZ1024365 (study PRJEB33242, sample SAMEA3444265) | Homo sapiens | biome: Host associated; feature: Gastrointestinal tract; material: Stool | place: Uganda | collected 2011-01-01 ... | reverse complement strand
GTGTTCCAGCGTGCGCTCGACACCAGCGACATCGAGAGCTGGATCAACGGTGAAGCAATTGTTCCTGACGCATCGAATCCGACTCCGGACCCCTCTAACCCTGAAGCACCAGATTACTCTATCACGGAGACTAAGACCTTCGCTTCAGCCAATCAAGATGTGGTGGACACCGGTGTTAAGCTTTTCGAGAGCATTGACCCGAAGCCGGAGATCACCATCCTGCTGGACTCTAAGGCTGCAGACGATATCGTTTACAGTTCTTCCGTTTCTCCCTGTCTGCTGCAATGTCTGACCGAAGATGCCTCTGGCGTTTACGGTCTTGCACTGGCAATTACAAATGCCGGCAAGTACGGAATTAACTGCTACAACACATGGTTTGATGCCGGGATTGCATCGAAAGTTCGTTCACGCATCGCCATTCAGATAAAGGGCAGTCAGGTTCGAATTTCTCACCGCATGATGCACAAGAGCGCCGATACCGCCTATCTTGGCGAATGGACCAATATTTCCGGATACAGCAAAGCCATCTCACAGACGCTGCTCGTCGGTGCGGCAGACGCTGGTAGCGGAACTTATAACCGTTATTGGGACGGCGCTGTGAACGAGGTTCAGGTCTACAAGACTACCCTGACGGATGCCGCCATTCAGGAATGGTTTGCGAAATAAGGAGGTGCATCCATGCTTTACACAATCAATGGGACCCCGCTGACCACCCAGACGCCCTGCTTCGATACGGTGGCGGCGCTCAAGTCCAGCACCGACCTGAAGGCGGGCGATGTAGCCATGACGCTGGGTTATTACGCCAAAGGCGACGGCGGCGGTGGCTCCTACTCTCTGAAAACACCGGACGGGACCACACTCAACGGTTACACCCAGTTTTCGGTGAACGGTCTAACAGCCGAACTGGTGGACGACGGACGGGAACTCAACGTGCTTCAGTGGGGTATGAAGCCCGATGGGGCTACAGACAATCTGCCCATCTTCAACGCCATCATTGCGGCATTCCCGATGCGGACCATCTATTTTCCGAAGGGCACTTACGCCTTTGCAGGGTCTTTGACCATGGACTTTTGTTACATGATCCTCGACAACGCCGAGCTGCTGTGCACCGGGAAGTATGTCCTGCATTTTGTCAACATTCTGGGCAAGATGTACCCGCCCGAGCGGCCCCACGACGGCATGTTCATTCGCGGAAACGGAACCATCAACGGCAACTTCAACGCGAACAACTGCATCACGCTGGCCCGCCACAAGCACACGACCATCGACGGCATCCACATTAAGAACTTCATCTCGAACGGCATCCACGGCAAGAACTGGGACACCTCGCTTGACCCCAACCTCTCGTATGAGCTGGTGGTGTCCAACTGCCTGATCTCGAACGAGCTGAGTTGTTCGAGCGCGACCGGTATTCAGGACCGTGGCGATTCGACTTATACGAATATTATCATCCTGAATGTCAAGACTGCGATCGAAGCATCGGGCGGCAGCATCTTCCACAACATCCATGCGTGGTGCTACGACTTTGACAACAGCTCGAACCGCAAGGAACTGTTGCAAGACACCATCTTTGCCAAGCTGCGGTCCACGAACTGCCGCTTTTCGGACTGTTACATCGATACCTACCACAAGGGATTTGTGCCGATCGCAGCCAATATGACTGCATTTGTTCTCAATCTGAAATGGTACATCAATGGCGAGACATGGCCCAGTGACTTGCAGGGTGTCGTGTTCTGTGCGGACTCCAACGGGAATGCAAAGTATAAAGTCCTTGGAGCGGAAGTCCCGGGCAACTATAATACTAAGTTCAGCGACATCGATATCTCCAAGACGTCCAGCGAGTTCTACGGCGTCATTTCGAACGCTGAGAATGCACCAAATTCATAAAACGAAAATATCGAAAAAGGAGTTTACGATGTCAAAATTATCACTTTTAGAGATCAATCAGTCTCAACTCGATAAAACTCCAGTGATCGACGGACAACTTATTGTTTGCCTTGACACCGGAAACACCTATCGAGATTCTTCTGTAGCTCACGTAAAAATCGGCAACGATTTGGAGGTTGTGAGCGAACTTCCCTTGGCTCCTCTCGCCAATAAAATTTACTTTTTGAAACCAGACAAGCTCTATATCAGCAGCGGTGGAAACTGGGTTTTGTTAAACGAAGAATACTCTTTTAGCGCAACCAAAAGTGCTATGAACGGCGCTGTAAAAATCACACTAGATGGCGCGAAAAAGAGCGAAGTTTCAATCAAAGGGACCGGCGTTACGACAGTGATGACGGATGAAAATGGAGAACTGGTCATCAATACGATGGACCCAAATAAAGTTCTCGAATCTATGTCAAATTCAGATATAGATAAAATCTTTTCAATGTAAAAAAGGAGGAAACATATGGCATATTTAGACAATGATGGACTGCTTTATCTGTGGACAAAACTGAAAGCTCTGTTTGCTGGCAAGGTAGATAAGGTTGATGGAAAAGGTCTGTCAACCAACGATTATACGACAACTGAAAAGAATAAGCTGGCTGGTATTGCTGAAGGCGCAAATAAGTATGTTCATCCAACTAGCTCTGGTAATAAACACATCCCGTCTGGTGGTAGCGCTGGTCAAATCCTGCGCTGGGCAAGTGACGGCACAGCTACTTGGGGCGCGGATAACAACACAACTTATTCAGATTTTAAGGCTGCTACTGCAGACGCTGATGGCGGTCATGGTCTGGTTCCTGCACCAACAAAGGGCAATCAGGGCAAGTACCTGCGTGCAGACGGTACATGGCAGACACCCACTAACACGACATACGGTAATGCTTCTACCAGCTCTTCTGGTCTGATGAGCGCAGCTGACAAGAAGAAACTGGATGGTATCGCAACCAGTGCAAACAACTACGTCCATCCGGCGACATCTGGCAACAAACATATTCCTGCTGGCGGTTCAAGTGGTCAGATTCTGAGATGGAGTGCGGACGGCACTGCTATCTGGGGTAATGACAAGGATACGACATACTCCAACATGACTGGTGCCACCTCAGATACAGCCGGTACTTCTGGTCTGGTTCCCGCGCCTGAAGCCGGTGCGACTACTCGTTATCTGCGTAGCGATGGCACTTGGCAGACTCCCCCGAATACTACATATGGTGCTGCATCTGGCAGCGCTGCTGGCCTGATGAGTGCTGCTGATAAAACCAAGTTGGACGGTATTGCCGCCGGGGCAAATAAGTACACTCATCCGTCTTATACTGCGCGGACCAGTGGACTGTATAAAATCACTGTTGATTCTGCAGGTCACGTTTCTGCAGTAACTGCTGTTGCAAAGGCCGATATTACCAATCTTGGCATTCCGGGCACTAACACAACCTATAGTGACGCAACTCAGTCTGCACATGGTTTGATGAGTGTAGCGGACAAAAAGAAGCTCGATGCGTTTGGTGCGGCAAACACTTATGCATTAAAGGCCGATATTGTGTCAATGTACAAGTATAAGGGCTCTGTTACTTCTTATGATAAGCTCCCCACTAGCGGCCAGACTGTTGGTGATGTTTACGACGTTGGCGATGGCATGAACTACGCATGGAATGGCACTAAGTGGGATGGACTCGGCCAAGTTTTTACTATTTCAAAGATTACTAACACTGAAATCGACACTGTTTTAGCAAGCTGATTTCAGTTTAGCTAGAACAGGAGGTTTCAATGGGATATTTAGATAATGCTGGACTGCAATATTTTTGGAGTAACCTGAAAGATAAATTCGCTCCAAAGTCTCATACTCACGACGATCGGTACTATACAGAATCCGAAATTGATACGAAACTTGCAGGTAAGAGCAATACGGATCATACGCATGATGCGAACACTTTGATCAATAATCTAAGTTCCGGCACATCTGTTCCTACAGATCCTGATTATATTTTAACTCAATATGTGGGTGGCGGCACTTCAAACATGACTTGGGTGCGCCGCCCACTTTCTTCTTTGTGGGAATACATCAAAAATAAGACTGACACGCTTTATCAGGCAAAAGGAAGTTATGCGGCAAGCAATCACAACCACAATTCTCTTTATTATCAGAAAAGCGAAATCAATACAAAGTTGGCCGCGAAGGCTGAAAGTATCACACTGGCAACGAACGCAGACTTGAATAAAATTGTGACTCCCGGCATGTACAGCTGTGGCGGCGGAAATTCCATTGCGAACAAGCCATCCAATGTTGATGCGATTGGTCTGATCGTCACTCATAATGCAAGTGGTTCATATTATACACAGATTCTGACAACGAGTTCTAATGCAAATACTTATCGTCGTACCTGTCTAAACGGAACTTGGTCTGCGTGGACACAGGATAAATATACCGACACCAACACTTGGCGCGGCATTCAAGATAATCTCACTTCAGATAGCACAACAGATTCCTTATCGGCTGCACAAGGCAAAGCGCTAAAGGCACTGGTAGATGGAAAAGCGGCAAGTAATCATACCCACGGATTAAACTCTTCTTCTCTTGCGATGAGTGTTAACAATGCGACCACCGATGCTTGGAGTATGGTTGGCGGCAATGGTAATAATGAATTCGTATTACGTTCTCTTCGAATGCAAGCAAACACACCTGCATGGTTACAGAACAACTATGCAGCTGGCATTGTATTTGGTGGACAAGATACTCGTGGTGTTATCAGCCATGCTTATAATACCCCTGCTGTTAAATTCGCTGGCGGTAATGGCAACAAACCCGTCTGGTATTTCCAACTGACTGGTACATCTGCAAAATCTTATAATCTTGATTCGATGCCATATGCTTCATCCGCAGGGGCGACTAATAAACTATCTCCGTTTATTAAAACCTCTGGACAAGTTACAAGTAGTAATTCTTGGTTCCGTGTTGCCCGTTTTAACCTCGGCACCATCAATACTGCATACAATGGGACCACTGATATGTGGGCTAACTGGACACAGCTCCGTGCTTCCTTCTTAATGGAAGGCAGATACGTTAAGAGTGGTGTTGTGAATGTTCTTGCGGATACTACAGGTAGCATTAGCGTTACAGGTCAAACAGATAAGAAAGCATATTACGCTAAAAACAGAATCAGTGTCAAACTGAATTGTTATGGTGTCGATCCGTCTTATGTTGAAGCAAAAGCAGCGATTTCCGATGACAATCATATGTATGTTGATTTCTGGGTCCGTCACGGTGAATACAATAGTACAAGCGTTTACTGTTTGGGTCGAAACGACGAAGGTAGTATTAGTCTTATAACGAGTTTTTCTGTAAGCACGGCAATTACACCCCCGGACCACACATACTATGACTGCGGCCATTCTAAAACAGGTTATGGCGACACTGTTAGCACACAAAACATTCTTCCAGCCTCAAACAATGCCTATTCTATCGGTACTTCAAGCAATAAGTGGAACAATATCTATGCGACCACATTTACTGGAAATCTATCTGGTACTGCTTCTGCCGCCTCTAAACTTTCTACTTCCGCCGGTTCCGCTACTCAGCCTGTTTATTTTTCTGGTGGTAAACCGGTCGCATGTACTTACACATTAGGTAAATCTGTTCCAAGCGATGCTAAGTTTACCGACACTACTTATGGCGTGGCTACTGCAACTGCTAATGGCTTGATGTCTTCGACCGATAAAACCAAACTGGACGACTTCGGAAAGGTTGTTTCCATTCAGAAATCAATCAAACTCACAACAAATTGGCAAGACACTGGTATCACTGGAACGAATCTTGAGACTGGGACTTATGTAGTCCAAGTCTCTGGATTCAATTCAAGTTACACACAGTTATTCAGCGAGATTTATTCCGGTACTATGAGCTGGTTTGCGGGGCAGACAAATAGCACAAACTCGTCTGAAATCTTCCTGCACAATGCGGGTCACGCTGATAATAGCAACGCTCTATACCTCCGCACGATTCGTTCTGCAAGCAATGGATATTTGAAATTACAAGTTGCCGTAAAAACTGCCGCGACTGGCACCGATACTCTTACGTTCAAATTTAGACGACTGATTTAAGAAGGAGATGATAAAATGCGAAGAATAAAAGACAAAATTGAAGGATCGATTACCAATGCAGATTATGCATCTTCTGCTGAATCAGCCACTAAGGCTACTACCGCTTCAAAGTTGGGTACTAATGCAGGATCTGTTACTCAGCCAGTTTATTTTAAGGACGGCGTACCAGTAACGACAACGTATGCTTTGAACAAAACTGTCCCGGCAGACGCAAAGTTTACTGATACAACGTACTCTTCCCTGAAAAATCCTTATGCTCTTACCGTTCAGACCAATGGTACAACTGCAGCAACCTATGATGGTAGTGCTGCAAAGACTGTGAACGTGACAAAGGCAAGTATCGGGCTGGGTAATGTGGAGAATACGAAGGATGCTGACAAGACAGTCAAGAGTGCTGGAGCAGCTGGCAAGCTTTCAACCGCTCGTACTGTCTCTGGTGGCTCTGATATTGTATTGAGCTTCAATTACGACGGTTCTACCAACTCAACTGCAAATATCGGTTTCTATAGTTGTAGTGCACAAAATGGTAACACCAATAATTATCTTTTCCATCGTTTTGCAAAGCTAGATACCATCACTAGTTCTTATACTGATAAGACTATGACCGTTTATATCACACAAGATTATAATGGTGGTGGATTTGGCATTTGTCGTCTGAGTCTACGAACCAATAGCTCTACTGCCACATCTAGTGTTGAAGCAAAGTGGCTAATGCGAAGCGGCCTTCCAGTCGATTTTGTTCAAGTCGCCATTTACAACGTATATGGCAAGACATACGCTGATGCCTTCTTGAAGATCAATAGTGGTTATGCATATACTTCTGTTAGTGCTTTAGAATCTGGCGGTCGAAATACTCGGGCTCGTACTTGGACGCTGGTTAACTCAAAAGAAGTTGATGGTACTACAGCTGACGATAAAAAGACATCTACAGAATGCTGGAAAACTATTGCTGACGCTGGTACTGCATTACACAATCAGGCATATTCAACGAGCGCACCTGCTATTGATTCTGGAACTGCTGGCGCTGCTAGTTCTGGTGGCTCGGCAACGAGTGCTGTTAAGTTAGATACTTCTGCTGGCGGAGCTACGCAACCGGTATATTTCAAAGATGGCAAGCCTGTCGCAACAACTTACGCACTTAATAAAACTGTCCCTGCTGACGCCAAATTTACGGATACGACTTATGGAGACATGAAGGGCGCAAGCACCGCATCTGCTGGTACTGCTGGATTGGTCCCCGCACCTACTGCAGGAGCAGCCACCCGTTATCTTAGAAGTGATGGTTCTTGGCAGGTTCCGCCTAATACTTGGCGTGGGATTCAGAATAGTTTGACGAGCAATAGTACGACAGATAGTTTAAGCGCAGCACAGGGCAAGACCCTAAAAACACTAGTAGATGGAAAAGCAGAAAAGGACCATATCCATGTTACTCTACAAGACGAAGATACTACTCATACTGTATGGTTCGATCTCAATAGTGATAGAATTTCGCCAGAAAACAATTATTGGCTTTGTGCGCATACAGACAATTATGAGAACGGCTTTGAAATCAGAGATATCAATGTGGGAGACCTGAAGAAAAGTATTTATCCTGTTGGGTCGATTTATTTATCCGTAGAATCAACTTCCCCAGCATCGTTATTTGGTGGTTCTTGGGAACGTATCGAAGATAGATTTTTGCTCGCCGCTGGTGATAGTTATTCTGTCGGTGACACTGGTGGTGAAGCTACTCATACATTAACCACAAGCGAAATGCCAGAACATAACCATATAATTGGCAATAAACCTGGAAGTGGTGGCACACCTCAGATATGGTTTAATCAATGGGATTGGTACTTAAAGGATGTTTGGTATCAATTTTATTCAGGAACAACAACGTTAGGTTCCTGCACAAGAACTAATGGTGGAGGGCAATCACACAACAACATGCCGCCATACTATACAGTCTATATGTGGAAACGAGTTGCTTGATAAAAGAAGGAGGCCCTATGAAAATACTAGACGAATCCGGCGCTGAAGTTAGCAATCCAGATCTATCTATCGGATATCTAAAAAACGACACTCTGGTAGTCCATCATGATGCGGTTGATTATGTTAAAGAAGAGTCGCACTATGAAGTTATTGCTGAATATCCGAATGGCGGAAAAGATTTGAAAAAAATCATCGACATTGTAGGTGTTGAAGCTAAGGATGCCTATGATGAGAATGTAGAAATCCAGCGTTATATTCTGTATACAGAGCAAGAGCTTGAACAAAAATTCATCTCGGTCAAGGACAACAAAATTCTGGAATCCAAAACCGCCCTATCTGATTATCTTCAGAATCATCCACTTCAGTGGTCCGATGGAAAATACTATTCCGTTACAAGCGAAAAGCAGTCCTTGCTGACATCCAATCTGGCCTTATATCAAATTTCCGCAGCTGCTGGACAACCTTTCAAATTGACATGGAATTCGACCGGTGACGAATGTGTAGAATGGGAATATGCTGATTTAGCTGCATTGGCTTTAGCAATCGGTATATATGTAAAGCCATTCGTTTCTCGCCAACAAGAGCTTGAACTCGAAATCAAAGCATGTAAGACACAAGCAGAACTTGATGCTATTGAAATTACATATGACATCGCCACCAAGACAAAGGAGGAGGAGGAGGATACTGATGCCATCGAAAATTAAAGAATTTGCTAAGTGCATTGCGCTCTTCCTGATTGGAGGGGCGCTTTATTATTGCATTGAAATCTTGTGGCGCGGATATTCTCACTGGACCATGGCTGTTGTAGGCGGCATCTGTTTTGTCATCATTGGTGGACTGAACAATTATATTCCGTGGGAAATGCCGGTATGGAAACAAGGTATCGTCGGTGCACTATTTGTGACCGGTGTGGAACTTGTCGTAGGGATTCCGCTGAACCTGATGATGGGTCTGCATATCTGGGACTACTCTTCCCTGCCGTTTAACTTTCTCGGCCAAATTTGTCTGCCATTCACTTTGCTATGGTTCTTCTTGTCGATGCTGTGTATTTATGTCGATGATTGGTTGCGGCATTTGTTATTCCACGAGGACAAGCCACATTATCACTGGCGAAACGTGTGTAAACCAAAATTATAAATAAAGGAGGATATTATGGCACAAGAAATCTTAAAGCCTCTCCTGCTTGATGATACCGGAAAAGAAATCGTAACGGCACTGAATGCAATCGCGGACCAGTTAGCTGCGCTGAACGAAACTTTGAAGGCCAAGAATGGAGGTGACGCTACTGCATGAGTAATTTATTAACCGTGCTGGCTTCAGCCGGACCTCATGTGTACACATTTACACTCGAGCAACTCTGGGCTCCCATCCTTGGCGTCTGTGGTGGTATCACAGCTATTGCGGCGGCTATTGCTGTTATCGTCAACGCAATCAAGAAGGCTAAAGAGCCTGATACAAAACAGAACGCAAAGCTTGAAGAGCATGATAAACATTTCGAGGAAACTGATCGTAAGCTTAAAAATGATAAAGATGTTTTGGACCTATATCGTTCTAAGATTCTATCGTTGGAGGAGCACCAGAAGGAACAGGATATTATCATCGAAGACCATGGCCGTAAAATCGCTGGCGTGGAACAGCGAGTCAATCGAAGCGAACATGGAATCAATGTGATGATGAAAGCTCTACTGGCTCTGCTTAGTCACGGCATCGACGGCAATGCAATCGATCCAATGAAGGAAGCAAAAGCTGCTCTTGAAAGTTATCTGATCGATGGTCAGAGTTCAAAAGATATTTGATACATAACCCGGTTGGCCCTACGCCGCCGGGACTTTTTATTTTTATGAGATACAAAATGTTGTCGGGACGGACACGTCCTCCAGAAATTAAAACTATCAAACCTAAAGAAAATATTAAACTACCCGATAAACAATTAAGAATTTTACTGGATTCAAATGAAGGTGAAAATCTCCAGTTTATCGGATTTTATCAGAATCAGGAGGTCTATTATGATTGACATCGTCAATGAACTCGTTTCCGTTATCGTTCGTCTGGTCGTCGCCAGCGCAGGTACTGCATTTATGGCATATGGCATCCCCTACCTGAAGAAGCTCGGTGTCTATAAACTGGTTCAGATTGCTGTTCGTGCCGCTGAAAAGCTGGGCGCAACTGGTGCAATTAACAAGGCTGATAAGAAAAAGTATGTCGAAGATGCTTTGGTCCGCCTTGGCGTAAAAATCACTCCGACTATTGACACCATGATCGAAGCAGCTGTCAAAGAGATGGAGATTCAGAACGACAAAATTTCTGATGAGCTGAAGAAAGACTGAGGTGTGCCGTATGGCAATAAATACATATTCTATGAAGAAAGATTGGAACAAAAAGATTTCAGCTCATTTTTCCGTCTATGAGTTCGCTTGTTCCGATAAAAGCGATACGGTGCTAGTGAGTTCTGAACTGATTGAAGTACTGGAACAGGTACGGACGCATTTTGGCAAAGCCGTCCATATTAACAGCGCCTATCGTACTCCTGCATATAACGTCTCCATCGGTGGTAGTCCGAAGAGCCAGCATTGTCTTGGTTTAGCCGCAGATATTCGAATCACTGGCGTTGACCCGATTCAGATTGCACTGTATGTTGCTTCCTTGCCGTTTTACTCTAAGAAAGGCGGAATCGGCTATTATAGTCGTGCCGGTTTGAAGGACGGTTTCGTGCATGTCGATGTGCGCAGTTGGAAGTCTCGCTGGATCAGTAAGGCTGGGACTGCTTATGTGAGCGTGAATAAAATCATGCCTACTATCAAGCAGGGCGCAAAGGACTGCGTCAATGGGGCCTCTTATGCTGTAACTGTTTTGCAGCGACATCTTGGCATTACAGCCGACGGCAATTTTGGGGCTGGTACGAAAGCAAAGCTGGTTGAATATCAGAAAGCGCACGGTCTCACCGCTGACGGTATCTGTGGTCCTGGCACTTGGAGTTCGTTTACTTAATGGGTATATCATCAAATCAACAACTACACGCAGGAGATAAAATCAAATTAGACGGAATATTATTTGCAAATAGCCAAACACATTGCGGAATGCGCCGCTTTGGTGAATGGTTTATTTATGATGGAAAACTTGTAAATGGCCGATATCGGGTGACGAACCTTGAAAGTCGTATTGGCAAGTATCCAATCTCGGTGAATGTATCGGGTTATGTTGAACCAAGCGATATTGAGCTGATATAAAATAAATGGGGTATTGATCCTTAATTGGACCAGTACCCCATTTTTTAGCATTTTATTTTATTTCTTCACTGAGCCATTCTTTCCAGCCGCTCACTGTGCGAGGGCAGTTGTCTTGCTGGGCTACAATCTCATTTAACGTCGCCGCAAGTTCTTCGTCACTCATTTCGCGAATCGCTTGCACTTTATTGTTTCGACGCCCAAATTCATCTCGGCTGTGTTTATGAAGAATAAAGTCAAGCGCGATATCAAGTATCGTTGGATTGTTCATTGTTTCACCTCGTGG
>ERZ1024365.115-NODE-115-length-11728-cov-308.902147_pt1 | contig 11728 bp, 16 predicted proteins | sample MGYA00520788_ERZ1024365 | MGnify/ENA primary metagenome ERZ1024365 (study PRJEB33242, sample SAMEA3444265) | Homo sapiens | biome: Host associated; feature: Gastrointestinal tract; material: Stool | place: Uganda | collected 2011-01-01 ... | reverse complement strand
AGTGAGGATAAGAAAATGACTGTATGGTATGATTTATTAAATAAGTACAATTTAGCGTATCTTAAAGAAGATGCATACTTATTAAGTAACGTTATGGAAGAAATCGAAAAGAAAAATAAAAATCGTATTATTGAAATTGAATTATATTTATCTATTGATAATAGTAAATCAATTTTAATTTACGTAGGAAGTTTAAGAGAGATATATGAAAAACTACCATTAGGAATTATAGTGTCAAATGTTGATTTAGTTAAAAAAAATATTAGTGGTAGATATATGATATTTGTAAACGTTTAATGAAAGAGAGGAAAAAAGGATAGTTAATACTATCCTTTTAATTTTTTATTAACTAATTTTCTAACTTCATCATAATTCAATCCTAGTTTTTCAATAGCTTTTCTTCTAATGTTATGACCGTTACCATATTTACCGTTGATAACATCATCAACAACTTTATTAATGTCTACCCTTGAAGAATTATTAGAAGTAGAATAATCAATATATTTGAATTTACCATGTTTTTTCCATTTTCGTTGTGATAAAGTGGTAATTTGAATACCGTTTTCAAAACGAGGACTACATTCACATACTTGATAATTACCGATGTAAATACCAATATGTCCGTCTAACCACACTAATTCTCCTTTTTCGATTTTACTAAAATCACTAGAAACATTAGTACAATAATACTTCATCATTGTATTAGCGTTTATGTCAGGTACTCCGTGATTACCAACATGTCCATTTTCAGGATAGCCCCATAAAATTCCTTTAATTAAACCGCTACAATCACACAATAAATATTTCTTTCTTTTTCCTTGTTGATAACTATTCATGAACTTTCCTAATTTGTATAAAGTCGGCATTTTTTCAACTTCTAAAGCTTTTTTAATAAAATCATTTACTTTCATTTAAAACACTCCTTTCAAATATAACTATATAATTTTTTTCTTGACTAATAAAGTGTATTATATTACACTTATTTTTAGAAAGGAATGATTAATATGATAGATAAAATAACACAAGCAATAAAAATAGCAAAAAGAGTGAATCAAAGATTTAGAGCATTAGAGAAAAATAAATTAGAATATTACTCATATGCGTATGAAAAATTCAAAGATACAAACAAAGATTTTATAGGAAATACTGGTTATTATACACAATCGAGAAATAGATTAGAAACTTTTACTGAAGAACAACTGGACAAATATTTAGCAACTTTAGAAAAACAAGATAACATGAGAACAACAAAATTAAGAACAGTTAGAAAGGTCGAGAAAGAAAGCTATAGTAAATTAAAAGAAAAAATAATTGAAATTGAAAAAGATTATAAAGTTACGTTAACTAAAAGTGAAAGAGAGAATTTAGTTAGAAGCGGTTTACTTTCAATTAAAGAAATAGATTCCAACCAAATAATTGAGGATTGGTTAGAAGAAAAAAGCAAAGGTGTTACCATAGAAGAATTTATTAGCGTTTATGGCGAATTTAAAGATAAATTTACTGATAAAGAAAGTTATACGAAAATCAAGAAAAGACTAAGGGACTTGCGGTAATGATAAAATGTGAATCATTATGGAATGATAAAAAATATCATGAAGAATATGCTTATTCTCTAGAGGAATTTAAAGAAATAAAAAAAATTCCTTTAATTCCTATTAAAAAATGTAGAAAACATTACGTTAATTATATAGCTACTTTTGATATAGAAACATCAAAAATTGAAAAAGGCTATGATGAATATGAGGGTTTTATGTACCATTGGCAATTTTGTATAAATGGAATAGTTGTTTTTGGGCGTAGTTGGATTGAATTTGCGAACTTAATTTACTATTTATACAGTAAATTGAAATTATCAAATGATAATAAATTAGTAGTATATGTTCATAACTTATCATATGAATTTCATTTCATGTATAATTTATTCGATATTAGCAAAGTTTTTTGTATTGATAAAAGGAAAGTTTTGAAATGTGTTCTTGATGGTTTTATTGAAATGCGTTGTAGTTATTATTTATCAAATATGAATTTAGGTAAATTTATCGAAAATACCCCTAACACAAAACATATAAAATCTAGTGGTGATTTAGATTATAATAAACTTTATCTACCATCTTCACACCTCACTCTAAAAGAATATGGTTATTGTTATAATGATGTAATGGGATTGTTTGAATGTATAAAAGAAAAACTTCAAGAATTTAATTTAAAACAAATCCCTCTTACTTCAACTGGCTATGTACGTAGAGAATGTAGAAAAAAAATGAACGAAAATTTAAATAATAGAAAAATTTTTGAAAAATTAGCATTAAACCAAGAACTCTATGATTTATTGCGCGATTGTTTTCGAGGAGGTAACACCGCAAGTAATCGTTATCATACAAATGTAATTTTAGAAAATGTATCTTCTTATGATATGACTAGTGCGTATCCTTATGTCATGTTAAGTGAAAAGTATCCTATGTCTAAATTTATGTACTATGAGTTAGAAAGTTTGAAAGAATTAGACTATTATAATAACCGTTATTGTACGATTGGTTATTATTATTTTACAAATATTAAATTGAAAAATAATATTCCAATCCCTTATATACCTATTTCAAAATGTTTAAAAGTAGTGAAAGATGATAATTTAGTTGTATATAACGGTCGTATACTTTCTTCAAGCGGTATTAAAATAGCATTAACAAATGTTGATTTTGAAATTATAAAAAATCAATATGATTTTGATAGTGATTTAAGAATTGAAAGATTCTATTTTGCAAGAAAAGATTTTTTACCAAACGAATTAAGAGAAACAATAATGGAATATTATGAGTTAAAAACACAATTAAAAGGTAATAAAGAAAAAGAATACGAATATATGAAAAGCAAAAATAAATTAAATTCTCTTTACGGTATGATTGTTACAAACATTCAAAGAAAAGAAATAATATTCGATAGGGAAAAAGAGGATATTTTTTCTTATGGAGATAAAGGTATTTTAGAGGATTATTATAAAGGTAGAAATAATTTTTTAAGCTATCAGTGGGGAATATTCGTTACCGCTTATTGTAGAAAAAATTTGCAAATGCCAATAGACGGTATAGGATTAGAAAATAAAGGAATAGGTCTAGACGTTGTTTATTGCGATACTGATTCTATTAAATATCTAAATAATCATGATGAAGTTTTTCATGAAGTCAATAATAAAATGTTAAATTATTGTAAAGAATATGATATACTTAATTACGCACAAAGGAATAATAAAAAGTATTATTTAGGTATTTACGATTTCGAGGGAACATATCAAAAATTTAAGACATTAGGAGCTAAAAAATACGCTTTTTTAAAAAACGATAGATACGGTATTACCGTCAGTGGTTTATCGAAAATAAAAGGAGCAAAAGAGCTTGAAAAAAATGGGCTTGAATTTTTTAAAAATGGAAGTGTATTTTATGATAGTGGTCGCACTACAGTAAAATTTAATAATGATAAATTTCACTATCTAGAAATAGGAAATGATAAAATAATAAATGGGTCTAACGTTGTTATTTTAGATACAACATATACTTTAGGAATTTCTAATACAATGCTTGATATTATTGATTTGTGTAATTTGAAAAAAGGAGGAAATTAAAATGGAAGAAATGGTAAATTTATTTGTAAATAATGGTGTAGCTGTAGCATGTTTGATTTATTTCATGTGGTACAACAATAATACATTGAAAGAATTTACTAGTAAATTTGACGAATTAAACACAAATTTATTAAAAATTATTGAAAGATTAAGTAAATAATGTTATACTTAATTCAGTTAGGAGGTGTAATAATTGATACTATTGAAAGAAAAAGAAATAGTAGAAGTGTTAGGTTGTAGTAAAAGAACAGCCTATAATAAATTGAAAGATTATAATACTTTTACTATTTTAGATATCATGAAAATCATTAAACATTATGGAGTTGATTGTAATACAGCAATAGGTATTATTATATATTCTTCTAACGAATACTACAAACGGAAGAAAGAAAGAGGAATGAAAAATGAAAGAATTAAAACAAGTAGTAAAAGAATCTAATTTAGAAATGAAAGATGCATTTAAAGTAATGAAATCAAACAGTTCTATTGGAGCTAAAGAATTTCTTAAAACACCATTTAAAATTAAAGGATATGTAGTTGTTGATGTTGAAACTACTATTTTAGAAACTGGGGAAGTTGAAAAAAATCAATCAATTTGTTTTTTAACTGAAACTGATGATATTGTAGGTTCAAATTCTAGTTCATTATTAAAATCATTTTTAGAAATTAAAGAGACTTTTGGTGAAGAATATTTAACATTAGACGTTCAAATTACGCAAGGAGTTTCTAAAAATGGAAGACCGTTCTTGTCTCTAGAGTTAGTATAATGTGTAATAAAATTGAATATGAAAAAGGGTTATACTTCCCTATTTGGGAATATTTAAAAAAGTATAACTCTTTTTTAAATATTTGTATCGGCGGTCGTGGGACTGGTAAAACATACGGTACTCTAAAAGGTTTGATAGAGGATAAACACAAATTTATCTATATGCGTATGAGTGAAACTGAACTTGATTATTCAAGTGGTAAAGACAGTCCTTTTAAAAGTATAAATAATGATTTAGGATTGAACATAGAAATGGTTAAGAAAAATAAAAAGTATTCTATTATCGATAGAGATAGTAGTAATTTAATCGGTATTGGTCTAGACCTGTTAAAAGGTGCAAAAGCAAAAGGAAGTGATTATACTGACTTTGATTTTATCGTCTTTGATGAATTTATACCGCTTCTTAGCGTTAAAACTGCAACCTATAAAAAAAGCGGAGACTTACTTTTTCAATTTTTGGAAACAGTAAATAGAAATAGAGAAATTGAGGGAAGAGAGAGCGTTCGTGTGATTTTATTATCTAATGCTGAAAGTCTAGACAGCCCTATTTTGAATTTTTGGGGATTGAGTGATGTAATATATCAAATGATTAATAATTCTATTGAATTTGATTATTTGAGCGAAAGAGATATAACTATATATATTCCAAAAGATGTTCCTATTTCATCAAAGAAAAAAGAAACAAAATTATATAACTCTTTACCACATAATAATAAGGTAGTCGAAATGTCTTTAGCTAATAATTTTTATACTGAAAATTTTTCAAATGTTGGAAAATTACCTAACAACATTTTAATCCCTTTATTTTCAATCGAAGATATATTTTTTTACGATGTTAAAAATACAAACCTTGTATATTGTTGTCGAAGAAAACACAATAGAAATAACTTTGAAAATTTTAAACAAGCTAAAGAAAAGATAGGAATTGAACTTCATGCTTTAAATATTAATGATATGTTATTTTTTGAAAATTACGATGTTAAAAATAAATATAGAAATTTTATTTAGTGAAACAATATACACTATCATTTTTATGTAAAAAATTATACAATAATTTCGAGGGGTAGCTAACAACCAAACCTTGACAGGTAAGCTATGAGATGGTAACTCCTAAGCCCTCTTTTATTTTTTAAAAAATAAAAAAAAGGAAGTGATAAAAATGACAATTGAAGAACTAGAAAACGAGTTAAAAGCGAAAGAAGAAGAAAAAAAAGAACTAGAAAAAAAATTAGATGAATTACAAATCGAAAAAGAGGTTTTAGAAGAAACAGTAAATGAAAGTAAAGATACTATTTCTTCTTTACAAAATGAAAATAGGGAAGTAAAAAAAGAAAATCAAAAACTACTTCTTAAAGTTTCTTCTAATAACCCAACTGTTAAAAAAAATGATGAAGAACTTTTTAAAGGTTTTTCAAAATATGAAAGAGAGGATAATTAAATGGAAATTACACAAATTTATGAGTTGGTAAATTCAGTTACTAAACAGGCTTTAGGTTCTTCTAGTTTAGTAGCAACTGATTTACAAGGACTAATTGCTTTAGGAAATACCGTCTTATCATCAAATACCAATACTGAACCGTGGCTAAACACGTTATGTCAACGAATTGGTAAAACTATTTTATCATATCGAAAGTACGAAAGTCCTTATGCTCAATTAGTATTAAGTGATTTTGAATACGGTCAAATTGTGCAAAAAATTAAAGTTCATATGCCAACTGCTGAAAATGACCCTAGCTATGAACTACAGGACGGTCAAAGCGTTGATATGTATAGCGTTAATAAACCGAAAGTCGCTCAAAAAATCTTTACAAGTGAAAGTCCTTATATGTTTAGAGTTACTATTCAACAGGAATATCTAAAAGAAGCATTTTTAAGTGAAAGTGGAATGGCTAGTTTCATTTCTTCTATCTTTGGAGAAGTTGAAAACGCTATTGAGTTAGCGGTTGAGCGATTAGGTCAAATCGTTATTTGTAATATGATTGCTGAAGTAAAAGACACACCAGCTCGTGCTATTAATTTATTACATGAATATAACACCGAAAGAAATACAACACTAACCGCTACTAATTGTCAACATGATAAAGATTTTATGGCTTTTGCCTTAACACGTATCAAATATTATAGTGATATGATGACATCACTAACAAAACGATATAACGACGGGTCAACTGAAAGACATACCCCAAAATCATTACAACGCTTATATATGTTAAACGATTTTATTAATAGAACTGAGGGTACAGTGATGTATCAAGCGTATCAAGATGAATTTTTAAAACTAAAAGGATTTAGAAAAGTAAATTTTTGGCAATCTATCGAAAATGAAAACTCTATTAATATTAAAAGAGCTAGTGATGGTAATGAAGTAGAAATGAGCGGTATTATCGGTTGTATTTTTGACCGTGATGCTTTAGGACTTTATAAAATGTCTAGAAACGTTAAAACAAGTCCTTTAAATGCGAGTGGACTTTATTATAATACTTTCTATCATTTGAAAGAATTATATTTTAATGATGTGAGTGAAAACTTTGTATTTTTTTACATTGCTGATGCTTAAAGGAGGATGTTTAAATGGAGATTACTTTATACAATTTCAGTAAAAGAAGTAATTCTACAAAACAGCCGAGTAATGGCACTATTAAACATGTGGATTTAAAAAATGAATGCAGTATTTATAATCCTGTATTCATTTTTTCTACTAATAATCATGATTTTAATTATATAAAAGCTTTTTCTAATAAATATTATTACGTAACTGATATTAAGCATACACCACAAAATATTATTGAAGTTAGTTGTGAAATGGATATCCTAGCTACTTATAAATATAATATACTAGATAGTTACGCATTTGTATTATATGCAACTAAATACTACAACACTAGTTTAGTTGATACTAGACTTTCTTCTAATAAAAATGTGATTGTCAATTCAACTAATGCAAGTTTATCATTTATTGCTAAAACTCAAAAAATGCATATTGTTTCTTACATTGGTAATAATGGGGCTAGTTATGTTGCTTTAGATGATAGCGCATTAAACCGATTATGTAATGCTATTCAATCAAATGAATTTGCCGAGTTATTCAACAATCCACAAAATGCATTAGCTAAAGTATTAACTGATACAAGCTCATGTATTACATCATGTTTATATAACCCTTGCACGGTTACTGGTGCAGTTAAAGAGATTATTTTAGCCGGTAATTATGCTCCCGGTGTTACGGGTTATGCTGTAAACCGTGATACAGACATGGAAATAGATATTGCGATTCCTTGGAATTTTACTGACTTTAGACAATGTAGTAAATTTACCACTTTGTTGATATATCTACCGGGTTACGGTTATCAAAGCCTAAATGCTGATAATTATTGTGGAAAAAATTCAATACATTTAAGAGCTAATTTAGATTCAGTGGTAGGAGAGATTACTTACTTAATTGACCATAAAGTAAAGTGTAGTGCTACTCTTTCAAGTAATGAACAAATTTCTACTACTACTAATGGTCGAGGTGGTATTCTTTCAACTGCTAGTACCGCTATCGGTTCAATTACTGGAGGAATACAACCATCTTCAATATTTAATAGCGTTATTTCATCTTTACGTACTGATGTAGGTTCAGTTGGTTCAAATGGTGGCTTAACTTCATTTAATGCAAAGCATAACATAACACTTTATTGTATATCACATGATACAAATGTTGCGCCAGAGAATTTAACAAATAATTATGGTAGACCTTTAAACGAAGTAATATATCTAAATTCGTTGTTAGGTGGTTATGTAGAATGTGCAAATGCTAGTATTAGTGCTAATACTTCACAAGAAAACATTGAAAAAATTAATTCATATTTAAATGGGGGTGTGTATCTTGAATAAAAAAAATAAAAGAAATTTTAGTATAGATAGATTTATGGATGATTTCCCTAAGAACGTAGAGGGGTTAAACAATTCAAGTTATTTCTATTATAGAAACGTTCTTTTAACAAAGTTATATAGTGTTATTAGACCTAAAAATTTTCCTACTGGATGGGATATAGACTATATATATAACGCTATATTTAATCAAGGTTATGTATGTATAACTGATACTAAGAGTGGTGTTTTACCGCTTGAATGTGGTATAGGTGGTATTAATGTGTTCAATAAGCCTACAACATGTTTCATTGCAAACCCTATCTTAGGAAGTTTTGAAAGAACAATTAATGATAATTGCGTACTTATTTATTTTTGGAATATTTACGGACAATACAGTACAGTAAATACAATCATTACTAGATATGCTAGTTTATTAGCGAGTATTGACGGTTCTATAAATATAACTATAATGAATTCAAGGGTTGCTCATGTTTTTGAAGTTGAAACCGAGGGGCAAAAAAGAACACTTGATAAAATTTATGATGATGTGTCAAATGGCAAACCGGCTATTGTAGTTAAAAAAGGTCAACAAAAAAGTATGTTTGACAAAGATGGTTTAAGACGTGATTTTCTAAACGTAAAAAATACTTTTATCGGTAACGAACTAATTGATTTAAAAAAATCTATTATTAATGAGTTCCTTACTGAAATAGGTATCAAAAACGCTAATACCGATAAACGTGAAAGGCTTAACGGTGATGAAGTAAACGCTAATAATCAAGAAACTAAAGCGCTTGTTACTGTATGGATTGATACGTTAAATAAATGTTGTGAATTAGTAAATGAAATGTTTAATTTAAATATTAGTTTTGAATTAAACAAAGACTTAATTAATTTCAATATGTTAGAACTAGAGGAGGAATAGTAAATGCAATTTAGCTTTATGTCTATTTGTGAATTGTATAGTATTGATGAAGTATTTAAAGATATTACAATTCCTAACTCTTATGATAAAGAAGTTTTAATAAACACTATTTTACAAGAATGTATGATGTATCAACCGTTATACGTTGAATTACCTATTTTAAATCAAATGATAGTCAATTTTTTCAAATTGAATTATACCAATTTTAAAAAGTTAGCTTATTTATATGATTTAGAATATAAAAAAGAATATAACCCTATTTGGAATAAAGACGGTTCATATAGTGAAAAAGAAGAATATACAAAAGATAACACTTTCAATAGTAATATTAATGAAAATAGTAATCAAAATAATATTAATCAAGTTAGCGCTTATGATAGTGGAGACTTTCAAAATAAAAATAAAGATACTATAACAAGTAATGATATTACTTTAAAGAATGACAACGGAAAAGAAAAATTTACACACACGATAACAAGAGACGAAAAAGGAAACATAGGAATTACTACTACTATGCAAATGATAAAAGAAGAAATGGATGTTCATAAAGATAGTAGTTACAATAAATATGAAATAATAGCTAAAAAATTTTATGATGAATTTTTTATACATTATTAAGGAGGAATAATATATGGGTTATTATGATTTCCCACACACAAGAAATTATGACCAAGATTTAGGTTTTCTAATTAAAAAATATAAAAATATGATTAGTGAACTTGAAAAAATTGGTGATGTTCAAGAAAAAATATTAAAAGAAATTAATAGAATTATTAGCGATATGCTTTCCAATGGAGAAATTCTTTTAGAATTAAAATATATAGAAGAAACAAAAACATTAAATATGGTGTTTGGTCCTGTAGGACCTAAAAAATAAATTTATTGGAAGGAGGTGTAAAGAATGAATAAGGAATTACAAATTCTTAATATTGATGGAGTTAATTATGATATTAGTGATAAAAAAGCAAGAGAAGATTTAGAAACTATCAAAGCTAAAGAATTTTTAACAAATGCAAGTTTAACAGGCTCATATGTAGAAGAAACTAAAACTTTAACTTTAACTATAGAAACAACTAAAGGAGGATTTATGTAATGAAAGAGTTTGATAATATAAATGGCAAGTATTATGTATGTGATAGTAAATCAAGAAACGATATAGAAAGTTTAAACTCACAAATTTTAAAAATGGGTATTTCTATTAAAGAAATAGAACCTTACATTTTTAACTTAAATGATGATTATAGATATATTTTTGTTTGTAAAATTGAAAAATCAAGATTTCAAACTATTAAAGAGGCTATCGATTGGGCTGTAAATGGTTTAAGCGTTAGTAAACAAAATCCTGTAGGGATTTTAATTGCTCCTGGGATTTACAATGAAAAAATTGTGTTGAACAATGTTCATGGTTTGAGTTTCTATGGTTTAGATAAAAATTCATGTATTGTTGAATATGATGGCTCATATCCGGATTGTGTTGTTCACGTTCAAGGTAATTATTATTTTAGAAATTTAACATTTAGAAATACTAATAAAGATACCTATATCGTACATCAAGACCCTAGCGATAGTGCTGTTGAGGGTACTGTATCATTTGAAGATTGTATTTTTGACGGGGGTTCTAATGGAATTGGTTATGGTAGTGGCGCTAATACTACTTTGAAAGTAGTTAATAGCGAATTTAAAAATCAAGGTTCTTATCATGTTTACGGTCATAACTCTCCATATTCAAGAAGTAACCAAAAAATGATATTGATAGGTAATATTTTTAATAATACTAAGTGTTTAATGCTTGATGATGCCGGAGCTACATATGGTAACACTTCCACTTCTAAAATGGATTTATATTTTAAAGACAATCTATGTTTATATTTCTCTTTAGGTTCAGTATTATTTAGACCTAATACAAATGATGTATCACAAAATAAGCCTTATATTACTGGAGCTAATATGCAACAAGGTATAGGTTGTAGTGGTAATGATAACATTCCATCTATGAATTGTAATTTTAACAATGGTGTGAGCGGTATATTAAAATATAATGTATATGTTTATATTCCTAAAGCCGGCGTTGATAACTATTCCCATGTTTCAATACCAGTTCCGGTCTATGCAAATGCTTACAACGTTAAAATTAACTCTTTAACGTTGCCGGGAGTTGGTAATTTTAATAGTGATGTAGGTTTAGAAAATAAAGGAAATGGTTTTATTAATTTCTTATTTAATAACAATGCTAGTATTGTCGGTAAAATATGTATTTTAAATTTTAATTTAGAAATAGGTGGATAAGAAAAAGGATAGATTTATTCTATCCTTTATTAAATTCTCTTTTACTATCTAAAAAAACAACGGTACCTAGTGCGTAAACAGTTAAAGTATAATTAGTAACGAAAACTAAAACTTTACTTGACAACATTTCTTCAATATTTGATAATTTGAAAAAACCTATTGTTAAATCGTTAATGGTTAAAGTTATATCTATTAAACAATAGATATCTGTATCATAATAATTTTTCATTTTCATAATTTGAGATAGTATACTAAATTCATTCATTTTTCTATTCCTCAC
>ERZ1024365.113-NODE-113-length-11913-cov-9.689239_pt1 | contig 11913 bp, 14 predicted proteins | sample MGYA00520788_ERZ1024365 | MGnify/ENA primary metagenome ERZ1024365 (study PRJEB33242, sample SAMEA3444265) | Homo sapiens | biome: Host associated; feature: Gastrointestinal tract; material: Stool | place: Uganda | collected 2011-01-01 ... | reverse complement strand
TAAATTTTTCCATATTACCTCCAATTTTTATAATGAAATAAAATATATATCTTGTATTAACTAATTTTATGTGTTACAATACAAATCAAAAGAAACAAGCAAATCCTCGTTAAACGGTTTGAGCCAATAATCAAAAAATGGCTAAATATAAAACAAAATACTTAACACATTAATGACCGTGCTTTGGCGAGTGGCGGTCATTTTTGTGTATCAATTTATCTATAAGTCTTACTAAGTATGTAGCAATGACACTACCTACTGTTCCGACAATTAATGCGACAAAAATATCTATTATGTTACCCTCCTTTCTCATTATTTCCTTGAAAGGATTTATATAAACAGGATCATCACTGTTCCTGGGATAACTCAAAACCGCCTAACCATCTCAATCTAGCCAAAATCAAAATGTTGGGAACTTGCTTGTCTTTTTTATTATAACTCACACGACATTTTCTGTCAAAATATTCCATTTAGTAGAGAATAAATAATTATATAGCCGAATGCTCTGAGTTAAGTACTTAACAAGGCTCTGTGAAAATCAGACGGACTAACAGATCGATAGAACTGTATTATCCCAATAAAGCCATTATAAACAGGTACGAAAGGCATATATAAAAAGGTGACGACAATGTAGAGAATAAATAAAAGAACCCTTAAGTGGGCAACCAAAAAAAATAAACTGCTTGCTCTATCAACAACTGGTAGAGTTTTACAAAAAATCATTCTCATACAGAGAATAATATATTAGGAGGAGTTCTAAACGCCACGTAGTCAGCCAAAGTGCTAGGTAATCGGCTATGAAATGTTTAGGCTAACATATTTTGGCATTTGCTATCCATGTAGCATTGTAAGACCTACTACTGCATTTTGGTAGAGCCGACTATATAACGACTCTAGTGCGCACGAAACCTTACTACGGTATATCTATCGTGCTTCTCTACGTTAATGAGAACCCTTATTGTACTACAGTGTCTTTCGAGCCTGTGGTCTAAATATTAAGTATCACCAACGCAAGATAAGTGATACACCCTTATATCCATGAGTTATAAGTATATGATGACAATAAATGCCGTACTGCTATCAGTGTTTATTCGAGTATTTAAAGGTATGCTCAACCCTAAAGCAGTGTAGCGAAAAAACGTGAAAGAAAAGCACTTGCAAGAAAAACGATTGCTCATATACATATCATGCATTTGATGTATATCAAATACGAGTTAGGAATGAGAATACTCAATAAGCATGAATGGAATGCGAGTGCACAATGCATTCTATTCTAAATAACTGGATGTGTACAATTCAATATTAGCTAGTTAGTGCTTTATGCTAATTTACTTTTCAGAGAATTTTCAACATTCTCCTTTTTGTCGGCTAACTGGTAATCAATCGGCAGTAGATCTTACCAATCTATGTAATAAGGAGAGTTCGCTACTCTCCTATCATCATAGCGGAATAGAGAAGTCTGGTTATCTCATCAGCCTCATAAACTGAAAATCGGAGGTTCGAATCCTTCTTCCGCAATTCAAAAGAAAATAATAATTTCTGAATGGAGGACAAATAATGACATATAAAATATTAATAAAAAATACACAAGCAAAATTAAAAAATCTTTGGGAAATATATGGAAGCACAACTACTACTGGTAGTACAGTTACATTTACTGAATACTCAACCGAAGATGTAAATGAATTACAGAATACAATTGAAGAATTAGATAAAACTATTGGATTTGAGAATATTAGAGTTATTGCTGACGTGACATATAATGTTGGTGTAACCGTGGATGAGATTAAGGTAGATAATATAGAATGGTCCTATGTCAAGATTTAGTACAAGTTAAAATGAGAAATTTGTCCCCATTTTAACCAGCCAGAAGCTCAGCCTCAGTGTGCGTTCTTTCATACACTCGTTCGAATTCGTTTGGCGACATATAGTTGCAATGGCTGTGAATTCGTTTTGTATTGTAGAAAGCTTCCAGATATTCAAAAATCAACTGGTATGCCTGCTTATAATCGCGAATTTTAAAGCGATTAAGCCATTCACGTTTGATAATAGAATGGAAGGATTCAATGCATGCATTATCCCACGGAAAAGCCTTCTTCGAGTAGCTACGCTGCATATTTTCGGTTGCTTTTTTATATTCCTTTGCAACATATTGGCTGCCACGATCCGAATGGATAATTAATGGTTGATCGATATTCCGGCGAGCTTTGGCTTTGTTTATAGTATCAATCACGCAAGATACTTCCAGTGTTTCTGAAAGCGTCCAGGCTATGATTTTTCTAGAAAATAAATCCATAACACTGGTCAGATAGACAAATCCATCTATTGTCCAGATGTAGGTAATATCCGAACACCAGACTGCATTCGGACGATCAGGATTAAATTGCTCATCAAGGATATTTTGTAATTCAGTGCTGAAATCGGAATCTTTTGTGGTGATTGTCCATGGTTTGCTCCACTGAGCATGAATCCCCATTTGGCGCATATATGTACCAACGGTTCTTTCCGAAATGACTTCACCGGTTTTTCGCAGTTCTACAGTGATTTTTGGTGCACCGTAGTTCTGCTTGGAATCATCATAAATATCCTGTATTTTTGCTTTTACAGCTTCACGACGTTTTTCTGTATCAGAAGGTACATGTTGGAGCCATGCAAGATATCCTGAGCGAGAGACACCTAAAAATTTCAACATTCCGGAGACGGAAACCCGGCGTCCAGCCTTTTTGGCAGCTTCCGTCTTCTCAGACACTTCGAGATAAATGGCTTCCGTCATTTTCCCAGAATGTTGATTGCTTTTTTTAACACATCAAGTGCATCTTGGGCATCACGTAATTCACGTCTGAGACGGGCAATTTCCTTCTGCTCATCAGATGCATAATTACCAGAACCACGAACAGGAATATCACCTGATTTCCTAAAGTCTTTCAGCCACTTTGTTAATGTGCTGTATCCGATGCCAAGATTTTCTGCACATCCACGTACTCCGAGATCTTTGTGATCCTGATAGTACTGGACTGCATCAAGTTTAAATTGTTTGTCATGTTGCTTTGCCATATGAGATCCTCCTTCAACATGCCTCTATTGTATCATGCTTATGTGTATTTGGAATTTCTCATTTTGGCTTGTACTATTTATATTCTAGCACCATGTAATGTACGTTACACTCAGGTATATGAGTGAACCCAATTTACAATGAGTATCTTACATTCTTGCGAGATACGACTAAACAGCCATTGGAAGATCTGAAAGAAGGCTACTTTTGGCTGGATAAATCCATTATTAAAGGATTTGATAAGCAAGGAAATGAACATAAATTTTATAGAGTGAAGATTGAAAATTCGCTTGAAAGATTGGATTGCACCAAATTGAAATCCTATGACAATATATCAGATGTGGATTTAGCAAGTTGGCAAGATTTAATCGAATTACAGAAAGAACATCTAACGCAGCTTGAAGCTGATTCATTAGAACTAATCAAAGAAAAGACAGAGAAGTTTAATACATATACTTCAATAATTCCTGTTTCTATGGGTAAGGATTCAATGCTTACCTGTCATCTAGTCAGAAAATTATGTCCAGAAACAAAAGCAATATTCAATAATACATCGCTTGACTGTGCTGATACATACAGAATGGTTAAGACTTTCCCTAATTGTGAAATTATGAATCCTGAGAAGGGGGTTTTATCAATATGTAGAATCAGATCACATGATTCCCACGAGATTTGCTCGTTTTTGCTGTAGAATTTTCAAGGTTGGTGTTATGGTATCACAACTTGACCACAACCATCCGTATCTTATGTGGATGGGAATGAGAAATGAAGAGTCAAATACTCGTAGTGGTTATCAGGATGAATGGATAAATGAGCAGGAGTGGGGCAAAACCTGTTGGCAAGGTATTCTTCCTATTAGAAAGTGGACAGAAATGGATGTATGGCTTTATACGATTTGGAAGAATGTGCCTATTTGCTCAAAATATAAAAAAGGATATGCTCGTCAAGGCTGTAATATTGCGTGCCCATTCTATACGAAGTCTACTTGGGTTTTGGACAAGTATTGGTATCCACAGGCTTATGAGAGATGGAGAAACATCTTAAAAGAAGACTTCATTGCAAATAAGAAATGGATAATCATGAACTGCACCATTGACGAATATCTCACACAGGCTTGGAATGGTGGAACATTCAGAGATGAGCCAACTGATGAAGTTATTCAGGAATTTGCGGAGTATACAGGAATTGATAAGTCGGTAGTTCCACAATATTTTAACAAAGAATGTTGTAATTGTAAAAAGAGAATAAAACATAAACAAGTTCTTTCGATGAATCTGAAAATGCATGGAAGAGGTATCAATAAATTCTTCTGTAAAAAGTGTTTAATGAAAGAATTTGATTGGAATAACGAAGATTGGGATAAACAAATCGAAACATTCAAAAAACAAGGTTGTGAGTTATTCTAAATAATTTAAGGAGAGTGGTTACTGCTACTCTCCTATTTAGTTGAAAATAAAGGAGGTGTGGCTTCGTGCCAAAAGAAACAAAAAATGAAAAGATAATTGAAAGCATGAATGCTACCCCAATTATTGATACGAATGTTAATATAAACATTCCACGTTCTGCAATTGCATTTGATGAAAAAAAACATAAATATAAATGCTCTTGTTGTGGAAAGGGATTTTCGAAGCAACAGGGAAATTTTCAAAAAACCAATGATGTTCTGTATCAAGCAAATGGTGGATATTTGCCTTGGTGTAAAGAATGCACCGATAGATATGTAGAACAAACAACTGCTCTCTTTTCGAATAATGAAGAACATGCAATGAGAGATTTTTGTCAACGAGCCGGTTGGAATTATGATATATCGGCTCTTGTTGCTTCAAGGGAAACTTATAGTGGTCATCGTGATAGATCACGTATTTCCCATTATGCTGCCAAGAGAAATTTGAATTGCGGTGGTAGAAAAACATATATTGATTCTTTGAAAAATGAGCAAGAACAAAAAGAGCAAGAAGTAATCTCATCAAAAGAACAAATAAAATCAGATGATATAAATGTAACTGGTTCTGCTGTTGATAGATGGGGCGTTGGTTTTACTCCACAGGATTATAAAAATCTTGATGAACATTACAGAATGCTTAAGCGTAATAACCCAAATGCGGATAATAATCAGGAAATCTTTATAAAAGATTTATGTAACATTAACATGTTGAAGATACATGCTTTACAAAATGGAGATTCTAAAGAATATGCTACACTTGTTGAACAGTATAGCAAAACATTTAAGCAAGCTGGTTTGAAAACTATTGAAGAGAAAGATAATTCTAACAATGAAACTGTTGGAGTCACACTCGCTACTATCTCACAGTTTACACCAGAAGAATTTTATAAAGATAAGGCGTTGTATGATGATTGGGATGAAATAGGCGATTATTTTGAGCGTCACGTATGTAGACCTATGGAAAACATAATGACTGGAAGTGAAACTAGAGATAAAGAGTTCTTTGTTCCTGAAAATGGCGGTGATGACGATGAGTAATCAATATCCTGCTGATAAAAACCAAATGGAATTATATAAAAAATTCCCATCTACTCATTATCTTAGTAATCCCAATAATGTATTACATATGATTGCGTGGTGTACGTTCTGGCGTAGAAACATGCACAGATTCGTTCAAGATTATCTTAAGCTGTCCCTTTATTTATATCAGCAATTAGCAATATACCTTATGGGTATATCAAACTTTATTTGTATTATAGCAAGTCGAAACGATGCAAAATCTTTCATTATTGCATTATATGCTTGTTGCAGATGTATTTTATATCCTGGTACAAAATTCCGTATAGGTAGTGCTAAATTACCTTATATTTTTTGATTTTCATATTTTCATAACTAATTAAATACTAGAAAGGTAGGAACGGTTATGAATAATTACAAAAATACAAATTGGACTCAAAATGAAATAGATTTTTTAAAAAATAATTATATGGACTACAATTATCCGACATTATCAAAAATAATGAATCGAAGTAGAAGTGCTATTCAGCACAAGGTTACAAGATTAAATTTTAAAAAGAGTCCTTATAACAATAAAAAGAAACAACTTAACGATGATTATTTTAAAGACATTGATTCTGCTGAAAAAGCATATTGGCTTGGATTTATTTCGGCAGATGGAACAATAAATAATTATAGAAGTGGACAATATGGTTTTAAAATTACTTTAAAGAAAGCTGATGATGATTTTCTTAGGAAATTTCTTGAAGCAATTAACGCTGCGTTTGATATTTCATACAAAAGTGTAAAATTGAATGAAAAAATATATGAAACATGTGAAGTGTCTTTTAGAAGCAAAAAATTTGTTACTAATTTACTACAATATATTACTTACAATAAAACCTTAGAATTACATATTCCAAATATACAAAGCGAATACATAAGGCATTATATAAGAGATTTTATTGATGGTGATGGATGTTTTTATATAAATCATAAGAACGAAAAAAAGAAATGTTTTGAAATGATTGCTTATAATCAATCTATTTTAGAAGAAATTCAAAATGAGTTTTCAAAATATAATATTATGTCTACTATTTATACAAAGAAAAATGGAAATAAAAAGATTGGAGTATATTCCAATCAATCATTGATAAATTTGCATCATTATCTTTATGACGATGCAAGTATTTTTATGCAAAGAAAATATGAAAAATCATTTAAAATATTAAAGTTGGCATCCTAAATGGTGACATTTAGGTAATAAATCGGGGTGTATCGGTGAAGTCCTTCATAACACAGGATAATACCGAGAGTCGTCATATCTAAGACGATTTGTAACGCATAGGAGTTGACCGTTATAATGAAAGGAATAATACTTCCACGAGCCTCCGACATCTTTTTATAAAGATGAAAATATATGCTGGGCTTATATGATGATAAAATATAAGAATCATAGGATAAAAAGCCTATGAGGTAACAAAACGACAAAGAAACAAGCGAAACTTATCGTATCAGATAAAATTATAGATGAGTTATGTGAATGGAGTAAGCCATTAAAAGCTGAAATTACTGATTGGAGTACAAGTGACAATAATATTTTTGTGAAGTTTAAAAACGGATCAAAAATCACTGTATTTGTTGCAAACGAAAATGCTCGTGGACTTAGAAGTACGGGAATTTGTAGAGAAGAATTTCGGCAGATTGATAAAAAGATTGAAGATTCGGTTATATCTCCATTTCAGACGGTAAGAAATCAGCCATATATGCTTAATCCTTATTACGGTGAAAACAAAGTATTACAGGAAGATCCTGTTGATATATATATTAGCTCATCATGGGTAGATGACGGACATTGGATGTGGGATATTGTGGATCAGGCATATAATGGTATGCAAAAACATAATGGCTCTGTATTACTTACATTTGATGAAAGTATCACTCTTAAGCATCATTTAAAAACTATGAAACAGATGCTAAAGGAAAAACAGAAACAAGATCCTATTACATGGAAAATTGAGTTTTTAAATTTGAGAGTTAAAGACTCTCTTTCGTCTTATTTCACATACACAATGCTCATGAATCGGCAAATCTTAAAACATGTATTTTATCCACGAAATATCATTGATATTAAATCAGGCAGAAAAAATAAGTATACAATTCCAAAACAAGATAATGAAATCAGAGTAGTTTCTTGTGATATTGCATTCGTTGCAGGTGATCAAAATGATAATTCTGTTTATAGCTGTATTCGTGGAATTCCAGAATCAATGACTTATGAAGCAGATAACAACACAGTCGAAGTCAAACAGGGCTATAGAAGACAATACCCATATATTGAATCGAATCAAATTGGTGATACCACTCTTCAAGCAGTTAGAATTCGCCAATTATTTGAAGATTTTAACGCAGACTATATAGTTCTTGACTGTCGTAATGGTGGCTTACAGATTCTTTATTCATTACAAAAGGTTCTTTATGATGAAGAAAGAGGTATAGAGTACGCTCCTATTAAGTGTATGAATAATGATGACTATGCAAAAGTTTGTCCTGATCCAAGTGCGAAAGCTTGTATTTATGCAATCAATGCTACTCAAACTTTGAACAGTGATATTGCTATTGCTTTTCGTAAAAATCTTATGGAAAACAAGATTGACTTTTTGGTTAATTGTAATACTGCAAAAGAGGAAATTCTTGCCGAGAATAAAGACTATAATAATGAAATTGATTTAGATAGACAGATGGATTATGAACGTCCATTCTTAGAAACACAGGCATTGATAAGTGAATGTGCCGAATTACAGTATGAGAAAATGCCCCAAACAGGAATCATTAAAATACATGAGCAAGGGAAGAATCGTAAGGATAGATACACTGCATGTTCTTATGGTTCTTATTTTATTGATCGACTTGAATTAGATATGATTGGTAATTCGAGTGATTATGACTATTGTACGCTTGTAAATTAAAGAAAGGAGCTGGACATGCCAGAAGAAGTTAAAAAGAAACGTGGTAGACCATGTAAAAATCCAGTAGTAGAGACTAATTCGCAGTCCTCTCCTACTTCTGAAAAAACAAATGAGTTTAACAGTTATTCAGATAAGATGTTATTTGAATCCATTTTTAGATGTGGACTGTATGACTATTTCACAAAGGATGAAATAGACTCTGTATTGCAGAATCCTATCGCAAACCATGAAACCGCTATAAGATTATCAGAATTTGTATATGGCAAGAATGGTATTGTAAGCAACTCTATTGACTATATGACTGCTTTAATGACTTTAGATAGGATTGTTACAACAAAGACATCAACAGAAAAAGCGAAAAAAATGAGAGAATTGATGTCTTCTACATTAGAAAAAATCAATGATAAGCAATTTATTCGTGACGCATTATTTACAGATATGCTTGATGGAATTGCATTTTATTATTTCGAGACAACGCAAAAGAATTCGGATAAAACAAAGTATTTACATGATTATCAAGTTGAAAATATCATGGAAATCAATGAGTTGGGTATTAATGCTTCTATTTTAAGCCTTCCTTGGCAATATTGTAAAATTGTTGGGAAGAAAAATGGACGTTATATTATTTCTTTTGATTTGAGATATTTTAGCGATTATACTGGCGAAGAACTTAATCGAAAACTAAGGAAATATCCAAAAGAAATTGTTGATGGTTATAATAATCCATCTCGCACTGGTGATTGGCTCGTTCTTAATTCAGACAGAACAATGTGTTGCAAAATTAAATGTAAAAACTCAGAACCTTGGGGACGTAGTTTGATTATTGCTACATTATCAGATGTATTATATAAAGATTATTTTATTGATACAAAGAGAAATGTTTTGGATGAGGTCAATAATAAGATTATATACGAAACATTCCCAGAAGGTAAAGACAAGGGATCTTGTGCTTTAACAGGAAAACAACAGCAGGCACAGCACGATACTGTTAAAGGTGCGATTATGAATAAAAATAATCGTAGCGGAACAAGTTTCTTCTCTGTTGCAGCAGGTACAAAGCTTGACAAGATTGACGTTGATGTTGACATTTTTGATTCCAAAAACGAGTCATCTTTGAACGATCAAATTGCCCAGGACTTAGGTATTTGTGCTTCGCTTATTGGTGCTATGAGTACAGGTACTTTTGCCGGTGGACAACAGAATCTCGAAATGATAACATCACAGATTTACACATGGGTATGCGAATGGTCAAAAGAACTTGCTTATGTAATAAATAAAAACATAATCAAAGATTCTAAAAATCAGGTCGATATTTATTACTTCCCTACTTCATTTGTAAATAGAAAAGAATTCTTTGACATGATGAAAACTTTATATACTAACGCATCTGGCTCATTGAAGTTCTTGATTGCAAGTACAGGTGTTGATCCTGATATATACTTGTCTGTTATGGACGAAGAAATTAAGGAAGGATTCGATAAAAAATATCTACCTCACCAAACTTCATTTACATATACAGGTGATAAAAGTGATGGTCAAGGTGGTCGTCCAAAAACAGATAATCCATCTGAGAATACTGTAAAATCTCAGTCTAATAACGGAAATGATATTCCATCTCCGTCAGACAAATAAATAACTTTAGTAATTAGAGAGCGGTTTTGTACTACTCTCTTTTTATATATCACAAAAATAAGGAGGATGAATCTATGAATAAAGTCCTCGAAATTAGTTCACGCAAATCAAAAGGTGGCAGACGAAAAATTGAGATTGTTTTACACAAAATTCATAAGGAACAATCAGAAACAAATATAAATGGAATTCATTGGTCAGAGGAAAACACCAAACGAAATATAGAAAGTGTCTCTGGAATCCCTATTTGTGCTGAGTTTACGGATGATACAAAAGAAGTTCCGTTAGGACATGGTTATACGTCTACAGAACGAATTGATGGGAAGGACACTCCTCTCTTTGAAAATTCGGAAGTTGTAGGAACTGTTGAACACGGAGAAATAAAAACTCTTGAAGTAAATGGTGAAACAATCAAAGCGTTAGTCGGTATCGGATATGTATATGACCAACGTTATCCAAAATTCGTTTCATGGGTAAAAGAAAATTTAGCGTTATCCAAAGTTGATACTTCTATTGAAATTATGGGACTTGATGAGAATCAAAACAAGATTACATATGACGAAGAAGAACCAACAGAAGACTATCGTACTCCGAAAGATTATGACTATTCGGGAGTTGCAATTTTATCAATAAAACCAGCCGATTCAGATGCCATTGTTTTAGAGTGTGCGCAAGCTAAAAAACAAGACAAGGAGGAAAAATTAAACATGACAGAAAAAGAAATCATGGATGCGGTTCAGAAGGCTATCGTTGAGACTAATAGTGTCAAGGATGATATGAACGCAAAAATTACAGAGTTAAATAGTCAACTTGATGCAAAAGGGGCTGAATTACGAACTTTCTAATCTCATTTAACTCAGAAACGGCAGACTGATCACCCGTAGAAGCCTTTGCTCCAAGATCCTTAATATACTTAGCTGCAACATCAGCTTTCTTTCCAAATTTTCCAATTTCTTTACCGTCAACCATTGCAGAAAACACTTCTACAACAGGAGACTGTGCTGTAACCTTACCAGAAGCAAGGTCTGCATCTTTATGTGCATTATTTAACTCAAAAGAATAATCCATTATTAAAATCCTCCTTTATTCAATTAGGCAGCAGCAGTTACAATAACCACTTTTGCATTTACTCCAAAATTTGTAACCTCAGTAACCTCAAGATAACTTCCCTTTGCACTAGCGTTTACCTTAAGAGTTCCGTCAGCCTGTGCCTCAAGCTTGTTTCCCTTTTCTACAGATGAAGGTAACTGAGCGGAAGTAATACTTAAGCTTACACCGTCAACCTGTGTTAAGTCAGCAATTCGTGCATGAGCGTCCTTCTTGATGACATAATCATCAGATTTTGCATCATCACCATCTTCAATATTCATAATTACAAAAGTACCACTTGCAGTAGCGGTAAATTTACCATTAGAAACATTTCCAAAAGTTCCATTCTTATAATCAGCAGCAACAACTGCGTCTACATAAGGGTAATTTTTCTCTGTAGTAGAGATCTTTTCAAATCTAATCATTATTACGTTTCCTCCTTAAATTAAAAAATGTTTGTATCTGAATCATCAGCATTATCGCTGTTAATTTCAGAAAAAATGTCAATCGTGTTGTTTTCATTTGCTGAGTTCTGTTCTGCAACTTTTCCATCAGCTTCTGCTTTCTTCTGTGTTTCAACAATATTCATGCAAATTTTTGACTTAATAGAGTTGATTTCAGAAGTAACCTTCTCTAAATCCTCTTTCTTTTCAGCAGAATTGATTTCAGAAGATCGGAAGGAGCGTCGTGTAGGGAAAGAGTGTAGATCTCGGTGGTCGCCGTATCATTAAAAA
>ERZ1024365.112-NODE-112-length-12226-cov-41.994659_pt1 | contig 12226 bp, 14 predicted proteins | sample MGYA00520788_ERZ1024365 | MGnify/ENA primary metagenome ERZ1024365 (study PRJEB33242, sample SAMEA3444265) | Homo sapiens | biome: Host associated; feature: Gastrointestinal tract; material: Stool | place: Uganda | collected 2011-01-01 ... | reverse complement strand
AACGACTTCATCATGTTCTTGAAGCTATCGCCGATGGATGACAGGAAGGTGTTGTTATCGAGATGAGTTCCGATGTTCGCGAAGATGTCTCCGAGAGCCTTGCCGAAATCCTTGACCGCCTGCACCTGGGGCGCGAAGGTCTTGGAGATCGTGTCGCCGGCTCGAGCAAAGGCCTTGCCGACAGCAGAGATCGAGTCCTTCATTCGCTTGGAAGACTCAGCCCAAGCCTCAGCCATCTTAGGAGATGCGTCATCCCAAAACTTCTTGATTCCCTTACCAGCGCTCTCGACAGCACCACCAAGATGCTTGCCGATTGTCTCGCTGATCGGGAGAATCGAATCCGAGAAAGCCTTGACCTTCTCAGACCACTTGGGGCCGATCGCGTCGGCGAGCTTGGTCATGTTCTCAAGGAACCCCGTGCCGAACCCACCGAATGCGGACTTAATCTTCTCCATCGGACCGCCGGTTCCAGCGGCGAAACCGAAGATCGATCCAACGACGTTAGAGATCGCGTCGCCGAACGGCTTAAAGACGTTGTAGGTTGCATTCTTGATTGTCTCGATGAATTCACCGAGCGGCTTGAGCACAGCCTCGATAACGACCTTGAGACCGTCGAAGATCGGGGTGATCGTGACATCCGCAACAGCGTACATCCAGTCGGCGAGCTTCTGGAACTTGTCGACAATCCAGTCAAGGACCTTAGCCAGGCCTCCGAGGACGTCGGTTCCACCGAGCATCTGTCCGAACCAGTCACTGAAGACGGAGACAATGTCTCCAACCTTCGCTGCGATAAGGATCATCGGCTTGACGAAGATTCCGGCCAGGATCATGCCGATCTTGAAGGCCGCGACACCGATCTGGACGATGGCTGCGGCGAACCCGATGAGGACCTCAAGAACTGGCGAGAGCAATTCGCCTGCCATTTTGAAGACCTTGCCGAGGTTGTTGGCGAAGTCATCAGACATCATCAGCCACTGAGAGATCGAGTGACGGAAGTAGTACGAGAAATCGTACAAAGCCTTACCGGCATCCCCTTGGAATGCGCTGAAGAAACCTTCACCGATCTTGGCGAGCGGCTTAGCGATGGCGGTCCAGATTTCACCCAGACCATACCACCATTCCTCCCAACCACCGAGTTCGTCCCAGCGGTCGAGAATACCCTGAATAGCATCGAAGAAGGTCGAGATACCTCCATTCACCACGTCAGACACGGCTGTCCACATGGTGCGTGCTCGCTCGAAGTCACCGAAGATTGTTCGGAAGATGGAAGCCCATCCCGAGCCGAGAGCTTCAGCCGTCGTGTCGATCAGCTGCGAGAAAGTCTTGACCTTCGTCGCGGCATCGTTCGCAGTCGCGGCGAGTTTCATGATTTCGTCAGCTTGCTGCTCCGTGTAGCCAGCGTTAAGTAGCTGCTCACGAGACAAGTCACCCGTGTACTGGGTTAGAGTCTCGATCATGATCTCGGACGTCAACCAACCGCTCGCAAGCGAGTTTCGGAACGAGCCAGCCTTGTTGATCATCTTGTCGACTTCGACACCGTACGTACGCGCGGTACGCTTAAGTGCTTCCTGGAACTGCTCGCCGCCCATACCGGCGTTCACGATTGAGTTCCAGTCTTGAAGCTTTACAGAGCCTGTCGAAAGCGCCTGAGACAGCTGATACATTGCCGTTGCGGCTTGCTCAGAAGTTGAGCCAGACATTGCTGCGACGTTCGACAGACCCTTAATCGCTGCAACCGAATCCTTCAGCCCGACACCCGCAGATGTGAACATACCAATATTGCGTGTCATCTCGGTGAACGAGTAGATGGTCCGGTCCGCGTAAGCGTTCAGTTCGTCGAGCGCGGCGTTAATTGTCGCAGTCGTTTCACCCTTCGAGAATGTGTTAGCCTGAATCGTCTGAACCGCGTTGAGCTGGTTCTCGTATTCGTGGAAACCGTCCAGGATGGGTCCGAACGTGAACGAGGAAAGCACCGATCCGCCGGCCATCAAGGCCTTGGATGCGATGTTACCCATGGCCACGGATGCAGCACCCGCGAGCATGGAGAAATTAGTCGACGAGATCTTTGCTGCTGCGCCAACATTAGCTGTGGCAGCGGCGGCAGTTGTGGAGTTGTTAACAATCGACGTATTGACGTTCTTAACGCCTTCAGCGATACCACCCATACGCTTGGATGCGTCTTGAGCGGCCTTACCGACATTGTCGAGACCGTCGGTTGATTGCTTGAAGTTCATACCAGACTTCAGGCGGTCAACATTTCGAAGGACTCCGTCGACCCTACTGGTGAACTTGCTGTCATCAAGCTCAAGGGAGACAACCTTGTTCTCAATACTTTTACCCATTGATGGCCCTCCCAACCATTTGGTCGATTTCGTCGAATATGGGCTTCATCGCAGGGTTGATATAGTCTTTACCCTGGACGTAGCCGCCTTGGCGTGTCCCGTGTCCGTACTGCAAGATGATTGCGATGGGAACTTTGGACACGATATTGGTGTTGTACCAAACGATCTTAACGCCTCGCTTGGTCTGCTTTACTTTGTACGCCCATGAACGGGCAGTCTTTCCCGTACCAACGGGAGTATTGGCCCGGAGGGCCGCCACGCCGCGATCGCCGGCTGATGCCAGGACATCACGAAGCTTTCGGTTTTTGACTTGTGACAACCATTTTGACATGTCAAAGTCAGCGTCAAACTTCATCTCGATCATGACGGCCCTCCTTTCTTTCAGGACCAGAGCGTGCCGTTGTTCAGCTCATACTGAAGGCACTCAACAGTACGGTAACCTGCAACACCATCGACCTCGAGGTCATGCCCGCGGTTCTTGAGATGCTGCTGGAGAGCTGCGATCGTGTCGGGGCCGATGAAACCATCTGCCTCAACGCCGAGCTTCTCCTGGAGAGCCTGGATCACCTGGGAACCCTCGTCGGGATCCTCAGTGAACTCCCAGCCAGTGCCGGCTCGAGTAACATCCTCTTCGGCATCGATGTCCTGGTTGGAGATGATGCCATCGGCAGGAGTGTTGAGCGAAGCCTGGAGAGCGTACGTGGTTGCACGACCCCACCAAGCATCGGTCATCGAGTTCGTGCCCTCGGTGGTGTCCTCGGTCTCTTCGTCAGACCACTTCGGACGGAGCACGCAGTCGATACCCCAGCTGCGCTGACGACGATAGACGCCGTTGCCAGCAGACTGAGATCCTGCATTGGACGGAGAGGTGTTACCCTCGATAGTCTGGAGCCAGCCGTCGCCGAGATTCGCCTCGACAATGCCGACGTGGTCGGTCAGGCCATCCTGGTCCCAGTCGAAGAGCACAACGTCTCCGCGCTGCGCGTCCTCGATGGAGACCTTCTCCATGCGGTTCTTGGTGACGTCGGTGTTGTAAGAGAATCCACCGATGGCGTCGATTTCGCCCGCCATGTCAAAGCACATGGAGACGAACGCCATACACCACCAAACCGACTCGGAAGGACCGGCCAGCCAAGGCTGACCCATCTTGTTAGCAAGCCAGCGGCCTGCCTCCGAACCGGGTTCAGGATCGTCGGGAGCGTAGTACCCGATGCGGTAGGCGGCATGGTTCAGAACTTCATCAATCTTGCTCAAGATCGTGCCCCCTCAAAAATCGCGCGATTATCATCCTCGTGCGGATCAGGTCCAGCAGGACGCTGAGCGTCAGCGGGAATGTCAATCATCCTCTACTTCCTGTTCTGGCTCTACGAGCCTGGTTCAAAGCCGCACGCTGAGCTGCCGAAGCCCTTGCGTCCGACTTACCACTATTCTGTTTTGCGGCACTCAGACGAATGAGCGTTAGGAGTCTGTTGAGATTCCACTTGTCACACTCAAACGGAATGCCGAGTTGAGACATGTACCAGTAAATCAGCTCACTGGTCATCGTGTCTCGCGGTCCGCCGTTCGAAGGCGGGTTCCAGAGAACCGTTGCCGTCGCATTGTCGGACAAATAGTCTGCTATTTTGACTTGAACGGATTGGTCCAGTCGCTTGATGAAATCTCGAGGGAGAGGGCGGTCCGACATACACTGGATGTAGTACACCAACTCTTCGCCAGTCTGCGGTGGGGTTTCCAGGAACGATCTCTTGTAGACCGATTCCCACTCGGCCACGGCGGACAGTGAGTGCGTAAGAGTAAGTGTAAACGGCTCCAGCGTAACGAACGTGTTGGTTCGCTCGTCAAACCGCTCCTCTCCCTCGAAATCAAGCTCTAACGAGATCACGCCAGGAGGGTACGGAGCTCGTTAGGCATGACAAGCGTCGGCGTACCGGTACCGCCGGCACCGGTGCCCACACCATACAGCTTGTCGGTGACCTTCTTGTACTTCGCAGCGTCGAGCTTCGAAGAATCGATGGTCAGGACGGAGACAGGTTGGAAGCCGTCGACCTGAACCGGAATCGTGGAGCACTCCCAAGAGAAGGAGATGGCTTCCGGCGAGTCCGAAACCGTGTTGTACGCACGCTCCGAGGGAGCCGCCGTCGCACCGTAGATGATGTGCAGCAGTTCGCCGAACGCGTCACCCTTGGTGTCGTTACCCAGCTTGGTGCAGTACGAGAACGCGAAACGCGTACGCGGCTGCTGACCGAGGTTAACACCCTTGACGAGCTGTGCGGTGCCATCACAGATGGCGAACTCATCCGGGTAGGTGTACGCTTCGATCGTGAACTTGAACGAAGGAGCCGACATCAGGGTCAGGTACTTGAGGTTGTCGGCATAAATATCCGACGCCTCGTCACCCTCAGGGGTTTCGGTGACGGTCTTGAGGCCGTTCCAGGCCACTCCGGTACCGTAGCGGTTCTGAGCATTGTCGAAGGGGAACAGAACGCCCTTCGAAACACCAGTGTGATAGAAATGGGAACCCTCTTCGTCCCACTTGATCTGTGCCATAGGATACCCTCCTTAAAGGTAAACTGTGAAGACGAAATGGTTCATTCCGTCCGAGATGTACGTCGTATCCAAAGACGAATACGGGATCTTGAGGATTTCGTTGATCACGTCTGGCTCTGGATCCTTGGTGATGAGAGTGACCGAGTACTCCTTAGCGCCTTTGTACGGCACGTCAGAAGCATGGTCGACTTCAATCTTCGACAAGTGGAAGACGACCGCCGGGTATCCGATCTTCAGATTCTCGGGAGGCTGGAAGTAGACCCGGTTGTGTTGGACCGCTTGCTGAAGTAGGTGAAGAAGGTCTCTATACGTGCGCATACAGACCGCCTAGGTTGATGGTAAGCCGTGGATAGTTCACTCCGATGGACTGCACCTCCCATTTTGATCCCTTGAAGACAACATACTTCAAAGTTTCAAGATAAGTCCGGATCTTGGTGTCCATCAGGATGCTGATCTCGTTCGTGAGACGGAGGTTGGCGTTGACCGAAGAGGAATTGTCGTTCCGAACGTAGAGACTACGAATAGTCCCCTTCGCCGGAAGTTCAATAACGTTCTCCAGCCAAACACCTTCCTCCGTCTCGTGAGTCATCACGAACCCCAGCTTACCGCTGAAGCGAGACATCGAATCAGGACTTCTTGCGAGAAATCGTCAGGGCCGAGTACGGTGCCGTCAGGGAGCCCGACAGGCGGGTTTCCATCAGGTACTTGTACTGGTTGAAGTCGATGTCGAAGGTCTCAGCCATACCGAGCTCGGCACCGGCATTCGAGCCGATGGTGTAGTCGCGCAGGTCGACCACAATAGCCAGAAGCTCGTGGTTGACGCCCTTGATCTCGTGCTCGAAACCGTCAAACTGCGGGACCGTGACGATCTTGGAGACGCCAAGAGCGCCAGCAAGAGAAGCCTCAGTCTCGTAGATGCGGCGACCGTTCTTGTCCTTCAGGAGAAGCATCTTCACGAGGCGCTTCTTCGAGATGAACAGGGTCGGAGAGCCAGAGCCCTCGAGATCCGCGGACGCCAGGACGATGTCATCGACAAGAGTCTCATCGGTCGTGTTGGCCTCAAGGGACTTGTGGAACGCGTAGAGGTCGTTCTCCTTCAGGATGGGGCGGATCGCCTCATCATCGACACGGTCGGGATCAGTGATCTGACGACCATCGCCGATAAGGATCGCGCGAGCGATTTCCTCGTTCAGCTTGCCCTTCATCTCGTTCTTGAGCCACGAAACGACATTGAAGTCGGTGATGTCCACGATGTCATCGCGGTCGAGCTTCTGCTTCTTGTAGATGGTGGTGGGGGACGTCGTACGGGTCAGAAGCTTGATGACCTCTTCGGTCTTCTTCTGAGCCTTCTTGGCGTAACCCTTAGCACGGGCCTTGTCATCGCGGATGTCCGCAAAGACGGACTTGATACGAGCGAACGGAGAGTGCTTCGTGCCGTTCATCACGACAGAAACCCAGGACTGGTCGCGGTCGATGAACGTCGGCTCATTCGTGACCGCCTTGGCGTCAGGGAAGAGGTAGCCGATGTTCTCGATGCCATAGTCCGCATGTTTCAGCTCGTCCAGAAGAGAAGAGCCGTTTCGCTTGGCCGTCTCAACGAGCTCAGCGAAGTCCGCATGCGAGAGGGTGTTCTGGGGGTTCGTATCCCCTTCAAAGACGTTGTGCTTCATATCGTCTCCTTCATTGTTGTCTTCGTCGGTTTCGTCGGAGTCTTCAGACTCCCCGTCGATGGCTGCCGCAATCAGGTAATTGACAGCCTCCATCTGCTCCTCGGTCAGGGTCGACAGAACCTCACCGATTGTCTTGTCCCCATTCGAGGACTCATCTTCGGAGTCTTCGGAATCCTCAGACCCTTCGAAGTCTTCGTGAACGGCATCGCCGTCACCCATTTTGATGATCGCGGAGTAGCCTTCGCCATCACCGTGAGCCATGGTCACGTTCTCGATCGTTGCCTTCGGGTTTGCACCCTTAAGAACGAGGGAGACTTCAACAATGTTACCGTGCTTGACCACATTGCCGTCCTGCTTAAGATGATTGGCGAAGATCGACATTGCGGTCACGTCTCCATGTTCGATCAGTTCACGAGCGTGATCCGCCTGCTGAGATCCATTGAAGAATCCATAGGCGTAAACACCCTCGGGCTTCTTCTCGAGCTGGGCGTGCCCGAGAACGTTAGTCACGTTGTCATGACCATGCTGCCAAACGAGAGGCACAACAGCCCCATCGTTCTGCTCAAATGCCTGGTGAGCGATGACACGCCCATCAGAGCACTTAACTCCTGCGACGGTCGCCCAGCCGTCGAAGTCAGCGACTTCATTAGGCGCTGTCATTTTGAACCTCCTGGTCGTTAGACCGTTGATCCGCATTCGCGGATGATGTATAGGGATTCGCCAGTTGGTCAGCCTTGGGATCGGTCGATTGCGGCAAACCAATAATGCTTCGGATTTCGTTTGGTGTCATCACCTGGTTGGTAATGAACGTCTGCGCCATGGATGCAATCGAGTCCAGTGACGTAGCCGCGAAAGGGTCTCGAACGTAGATGATCCGCTGACCCTGCGATCGCGCAGTCTTGGTCAAGAAGACCATCGTGGCCGACTTAGTAATCGTATCCAGGATCGGCTTGACGGTCCTATTGTAATACGACAGATTCGTTTCCGCGTCGGCGGTTCCGTTGAAGACAGATTCGGTGAAGCCGAGAGCGTTGTAAAGCTGCTCCGAAAGGTACTTCACCTGATCGAGAAGATTGTTCTCAACTGGACGATTGAGCTGTGTGATCTTCTCGGCACCATCAACGTAAGCGACGCCAATCTCCGAATTTCGAAGCTGCTGTTCAATTGCTTCTCGCCGTGTTTCAGCTTGCTGCTGACGCAGTTCGCCTCGGACCGAGTATGGAAGCTGGATGATCAGATCCAACTTCTTACCGAGTGCCGAATTGTCGATTGCGTCCAGTGCATCAAGCTTACGCGCTAGTCGGTTTGCAAGTGAGTTGTTCGCGGCAGTGACGTCGTACAACGGACTGTACACGATTGCGGCCGAGTTCTTCGAAATTCGGATCGTTTCTCGATTACCGGTGCGATCGTTATACAGATTGACGTCGACGGAATCAGTGTACCAACTTTCGATTCGTCCAACTCGGAGAGAAAGAACGTCAAAAGAGCCTTCCTCGTTCAGAGCGGTGTCGGTGTCGACAGGAACGAGAGCAGCACTCCCGGTTTCCAACATTGTGTAAACCAATTCGTAGATCAGAGCGTTGGAAGTCTGATCGATGTTCGCCATAAGAGACAAACACTCGTTCAGATTTGAATCCTTCTCACTGTCGTATCTACCATTTTGATCTACCTTAACATGCCGGATCGGAGTGTTAGACACGTCGAGCGCGATCTTGTTATACAGCGTCTGGACCAGGTTGGTTGTTCCGATAGATCGGTAACTTGGTCTGTATTCGCTGTAATTGCTCCTAGCATATCGCTCAGGGTGGTCGTGTACAAACACATTCCACGCCCGAGTTAGCCTGGACATTATACCCATGCAACCTCCTCTCCATTAGCTGAAGTCATCTAGTTGGTTCTTGTAGGCGACCCAAGCATCCATGAGCGCCGCGACTGAGTCGATCTTGAGATCCATTCGTTTCTTCAAGATCTTGCGGTTGCCGTTAGTGTCCTCAAGGGTGATGGTGTTACCCATTGCCCATGAGAATAGCTCTTGATCGAAGATGAGCCTCCGATCCTCAGCCAAACTCTTGAGTTCACCTAGCGGAACTGACTCAGTTCGAGCACCCTGAATGACTTTGTGGATGCCATAAGGGCCGTTATCAGTTGTCCATCTTTCAACGAACTCTCTGGCGTTGTATGGGTCGTATCCAAATGCTCGAACGTCGTATTCAGATCTCAAGATGTGCTCGTCGAGATCAGTGTAGACTTCGATCATGTCCAGAATTGTCCCGTCCATGACCTGGAGCGAACCTTCTCGGATGAACGACTCATACTTAGCGCGTCCGGCAGCAGGTAGCTTGTCGAACGTTCGCGTCGTGATGTATGCTCGCGTCTTAACCCCGAAGTCACCTGTGGACAAGGGGAACAAGAACGTAAACGCACAGAAGTCGTCACCCTGTGAGAGGTCCGCACCCATGGCACACGGCATTTGCCAGAACTCTCGCGGGTTGTGGGGGATCGTTTCTTCGTACTTGAAGAAGTACGTGTATCCCTCACACGGGATGCCAAATCGTTTTGCCAGAATGTCGTTCCTTGCGGAGGGAACATTCTCTGCCCTAGCGACATCTCGTTGGTATGTGTCGTAAGACACAGTCTTCCCAAGATTGGGCTGGGCCTTAACCCACATGTTTGGGTCGGCCACCTCGGACACATCATCCAACCGGTAATACCAGATGGATGTGTGTGGATCGTAGTACTCGCCCTTAAGGATCGAAAGTAATTCCATTTTGATGGAATCGCCAACGCCGTTTCGGACGGTACCTTCTGAAGAGACCGCGACAACGACCCAGTCATTGAGTTTCGACGCACCCTGCTCCAAAGCTGAGATGACGTTCTGTCGAACATCGCCCGAGAGCCATTCGTCGATGGTATTCACCTTCGATCGAAGACCCTGCAGCTTGTCCACGTTCATCGGTCGGACCTCAAGGAGGGAGCTGGTCGAGAAGTTCTCAATCCCTTTCTTGGTCGGCGTGAGCAGAGACCGATTGGCCTTTGCTCCGATCGTGGCATGGACAGAGCCGGCGGACAGGAATTTGAACAGCGGTCCTCGACTGCGCGTGATGGCAGTCTTGAATGGCGACAGCGTTTCCTCAGCCTGTGGCATCGTAGGCGCGGTCGCGATCTGATGTGTGGTCGTTGGATCGATTGTGAGAAAGTACGCGTGGATGAAGGCCATATACATAGACTTGGCCGCACCACGTGCGACAATGAGGTATTGCTTGTTGACCAGGCGTCGCTTGACATCGACCTGAACGTACTTACCGTTGTGGCCGGTCTCGTCGGGGATGAACTTGGTCACTTTCTCGAAGTAGAACCACGACAGTAGAGATTCAGCCCAGAGTTTGAACGAATCTAGCAGTTTCAGGTCGCTGCCGTCGACAAGGGTCATCTCGTTTTCGCAAAAAGCGATGAAACCGTCGATAGCGCCATCGTCGTAATAGTATCTTGGGTTAGCAATCAGGTCGTCAATTCGATTCATCTCCATCTCAACGGTGTGCGAGACGGGGATTTCACCAGCTAGAACTTTCTCGCGGAACTGGGCGTAGTATTTAGGCGTGGCTGTGTTTGATAGGGCCATACCTACTTCTTACCGCCCGCGTTCTTGAGAATTGCGTCGAGATTGAGCGAACCCTTGGCCATCTTAGCGATACCCTCGTACTCCGTGCCCTTGAGCTTGGAGTCGAGGGCTGCCGTAAGCATGTCCGTAGCAGTACGAGCTGCATACTTCGTCAGGTTCTTTCGAGCCTCATCAACGAAGAGGTCTGCCGTTTTGGCCAGAACACTCCTATTTTGACTCTCGTACTCGGCAAGTTTCTGTTTGAGCTCGTAGTTCTGCTTCTCGAGGTTGAGGCGCTTGTTCTGCTCGATCAGATCTGTGGAAGAAAGATGTCGAGGAGCTTCTTTCCGCAATTCCTTTGAGATACCACCCTTTGGGATGCGCTGCTTCTCCAGTTCCTTCTGCTTCTTCTCGGCTTCCTTAGCAGCCTTCTTCTCTTCGGCCTGTCGCTTCTTCTCGGCGCGCTCGGCTTCCTTCTGCTTCTTCTTACGCTCGGCTTCCGCCTTTCGCGCTTCACGAAGCTTCTGGTTCTCGAGCTTCTTTCGGGCACGCTCAGCGGCAGCCTTAGCCCGAGCAGCCTTGTTCTCGGCGTGCTTCTGGGAGGCGGCCTTTGCGCCCTTCTTAGCGGCTGAGGCAGCCTTCTTAGCCGCAGCAGCCGCAGCCTTGGCTGCCTTCTTGAGCTCGGATTCGTGCTTCTTGCGTTCCTTCTCGGTGGCCTTCTCAGCCTTGGCGCGTTCCTTCTTGAATGCCTCAGCGTTGACAGCTTCGCCGATCTTCTTCTTCTCTTCGACGGAGCGGAGGCCGCTTCCCCCGGAAGAGGATTCAGTCTTCTTGCGGACGCCCCACTTCATACCGAGGACGCCGTAGTGAGACAGGTAGTCTTCATCCATGGTTTTCTCCCATCATTGAATGGTCAGTCGCCACTCCGCCTCTTGCTTAAGAGCCTCGATAGCCTTGATGGCGAATGAGGTCTGTGGCGGGTCGAACGTCAGTCGAACTGAGTAGTTCACATACTGGCGCAGGATCCTCCCAAGAGTCGTTGTGGGGTATTCTGCCTCGGAAGACTGGATGGCGCCCACCTCGCTGTTCAGCTGAGTCGCAGTGGCCAAAGCATTGTCGATGGCGTCCTTGACTTCACTATTGAAGGAGGTATCGTCTTCCATCAATCCGAGGTAGGTCTTTGTATCTTCAAGGATCGTCATATACTCTCCTACCAGAGTTTCGTATCGCCTGGCGACCTCGGATTGAAATCGTCAAGAGCCAGTGCCGGAGTTCCATAGTGGATTGCATTATGAGTATCTCGACTCACGCAAATAAGATTGTTGGTATCCCACATGCATGGGTCGAAATCCTCACACTGACGAGGAGTGAGAGGGTTGATGTGGTGCACGACAATGCCGTCGTGGATCTCGTATCCCTCAACACCTAGGTCACAACCAAGGTCTCGTGCGATCACCAGGTTGCGAGCTTCTCGCCAAATATCGCTTTGGTAGAAGCTCTGGTTCATCCACCTGTGACCGCCGAACGTCTCGCCGAAAAATGCTCCGTCAAGCGACAGATACTCGAGACGTTCCTCGAATGTGTGAAGGAGTCGTAATTCGTCATAGCTCCGCATCTGAATCTCCAGAATATACCTTGAATGCAGCAAGTGCTTCCGACACGAGTTCCTCGGTCCTCGCCGCAGATTCCAGAGCGGAAACCTTGGCTCGAGCGAGTGTGGTGTCAGCCTCAAGGCGGGCCTGTTCAAGTCTTTCGCGACTGGAGCCCAGCTTGAGGAAATGGATGATCATCGAATTGCTCGCAGTGCCGTCAAGAATCTGTTGTGTTGCAAGTTCCATGGCAGCACTGATAGCCAATCGTTCAGCTTCCTCGGGAGTTCGAGGAGTTTTGGTCTTCTTTTTGACCATTTTCGCGTCCTTTCGAATACTTCGATCTGAGTTTTCGCCTGCCCCAACCCTCGCCCGGAAAGGAGCAAGAAACAGGCGTGAGAACTAATGGGCCGGGGCAAGCCAAAACCCAAAGGGTGGTATCTCAAAGGAATTGCGGAAAGAAGCTCCTCGACATCTTTC
>ERZ1024365.110-NODE-110-length-12286-cov-12.737389_pt1 | contig 12286 bp, 18 predicted proteins | sample MGYA00520788_ERZ1024365 | MGnify/ENA primary metagenome ERZ1024365 (study PRJEB33242, sample SAMEA3444265) | Homo sapiens | biome: Host associated; feature: Gastrointestinal tract; material: Stool | place: Uganda | collected 2011-01-01 ... | reverse complement strand
CCTGCCCACCCTCCCAAATAAAAGGAAGTGAAAGAAATGTTAAAAGCTATGTTTGAACAGTTTATAAGTGAATACGATATATACCCTTACACATGTGCAAAAAGCAAAGAAGCAAATGCAAGTCGTTATATATGTAAATCAGATAAAACATCAATATGTTTTGTAATTATGGTTGATACCGCCTTTCCATATCGTTGGACGGATATCGTTGAATTAATCCATAAAGACATTTTGCATATCACGGAAATTAAAGTGTTTTGATGCAGGTATTCAAGCCTAACAGGCGGTGCAAGTTCCGCCACATCAATTCGGACAAAAATATAAATAAAGAAAGAGAGGTATCTCCGCTTCATTAAAGTCACAGGATGCAACGATTATACAGTCCGATATAATCAAAATCTGATTTAGATAATACAGCAAACACAAACAAACAAAAAACAAGTAAAAAGGAGAACAAAATTATGACAAGAAAGGTAACAAGAACAATCATCACTACAAAGGCAACAGCATTATGCTTAAATCTTGAGACAGCAGAACCGTATAATGAGACAATTATTCTTTCTGGCACTTTCAAGTCTAAAAAGGATGTTTTAAAAGCTTTTTCTAAGGCATACGACGAAGAGGACGTAAAAAAAGCCGTTTCAATCGTTGACTACACCGAAGAGGAAACCTTATACGGTATGACAGAGCAGGACTTTTTACAGTATGCAAAAGTGCTTCCGAAACGTGGCGAGAAAAAAGCAGAAAATTAATAACAATATAATCATTAAAACTAAGAGGGGAACAAAACTATGGCAAAATCTTTTGAAGTAAAAATTATCGAAACATCTTTGGAACTTACACACAAAGAAAAAGTTATGCTGAAAGACACATCCAGAGCTATCAAATTAGACGAAGTGTGTGACGGCGGAAACGAGATTCAGATTAAGCCAACCGGGTATGCAAGGCTTTCAGTTCACAACGAAAAATCAGACAATCCGGACTATGAGCAGATTTTAGTAATTGACGAGTCCGGCGAAAAGTACATCACAGGTTCTAGTTCCTTCTGGCGTTCTTTTAGTGAAATCTGGGAAGAGATGATTGAAGATGCAGACGAAAAAGAGGAATGGTTTTTAATCATCTATAAGAAAGACAGTAAGAATTACAAGGGCAAACAGTTCTTAACTTGTTCTATCGCTTAACTCTCACGAAGCCCCATAGAAATATGGGGCTTTTATTTTACATAAGGGGGTATAAATATGGCTAAAATTAAAGATGAATACCGCAAACAAAGAAAGCTTTTACAGAATCAAATGCGGCGTATGCGAAAACGTGGTTATGCGTTCCCATCTGATTTTCTACCAGAATTACAGACAAAACCGAAGAAAAAAGACGTAAAAGAACTTGAAAATTTAAGAAAGAATATCTACAAAAAATCTCGTTTTATTTACCCCGGCACAGCTAAAATTTTGAGCGGTGAAGAAGGCAAAAAGTTCGAAAAGCAAAAACAGGCATATAAACGTAAACAGAAAAAAGAAGCAGATGAAAAGTTTTGGACTACTGATATTACCCCCATTCCAGAACAGAAACAAGAAGAAAAATACGCACACTTTGCTGATACAGTAATTTATAATTACAAACAGCTAATAAACGGTTATCCAGATAGAGTTGCTGACATTGTATTTCATGCGTTAGATGAAGCAATCAGAAACTCTGGCAAATTAGCCGTGGCTATGCGACTAGAAACAACAGCCGAAGATTTAGGGTGGTACTTAAATAACATTGGTTTATTTGGTGATAGTATAGCGGCAATTATAGCCTATTGTTCTGCAGTATTTGGTGCCTTGCCCGGTATGACAGATGAATATATCAAATATGTGAACGACATATTGGATAGTGAAGCATATGAAGGTTAGACAGTACAGAACATTTGTAGCCGACTTTGAAACAACAGTGTTTAAAGGGCAAACCAGAACAGATGTGTGGGCAAGTGCTGTGGTAGAATTAAATACAGAAGATGTAAAAATTTTACATAGCATTGAAGAAACCTTCGATTACATGCGTTCATTCAAGGGGAACTTAATTTTTTACTATCACAACTTAAAATTCGATGGTTCTTTCTGGCTTGACTACTTAATTACTGTATTAAACTATAAGCAAGCGTACATACATCCAAATGAATCAACATATGTGTGGTTACATGATAAAGAAATGGAAAACAAGTCTTTTCGTTATTCCATTTCAGACCGTGGGCAATGGTACACAATTTCCATTAAAGTTGACAATCGCATCATCGAATTTAGAGACAGTTTAAAACTATTACCATTTTCAGTAAAAAAAATCGGTGACAGTTTCAAGACCAAACACAAGAAACTTGATATGGAATATACAGGTTTCCGTTATCCCGGTTGTGAAATAACAGACGAAGAAAAACACTATATTGCAAATGACGTATTGGTAGTAAAAGAAGCATTAGAAATAATGTTTTCAGAAGGTCACAACAAATTAACAATAGGTACATGTTGCCTTGACGAGTTCAAGAAAACATATGATAAGCATGATTATGAAACTTTCTTTCCTAACATATACGAGATTCCGATTGACAAGAATCTATACGGGGCTGAAAATGCCGGGGAATATGTTAGGCGTGCATATAGAGGTGGGTGGTGTTATTTAGTAGAGGAAAAAGCCGGGAAAATAAAAACAAATGGAACAACCGCAGATGTAAATTCATTATATCCATCTATGATGTCATCAGAAAGCGGAAACTCTTATCCAGTAGGCAAGCCCACATTTTGGAAAGGTAATTTTATACCAGATATAGCTATTGACAAATACTATTTTATAAGAATTAAATGCAGATTTCAGATAAAACCCGGTTATTTACCATTTATTCAAATTAAAAATAGTTTTCTATACCGTGGTAATGTATCACTTAGAACATCAGATGTTTTAGATGAAAACGGAAATTATTGTAGATATATACAAAAAGGAGATGGAACATTGGAAGACACTGTAAGAACTATGACATTAACTATGACAGATTTTGATTTATTAAGAAGGCATTACTATTTAAGTGACTTTCAAATTCTTGATGGCTGTTGGTTCTACAAAGAAACAGGAATTTTTGATGCTTACATAAATAAGTATAAAAAGATTAAAATGGAAAGTAAGGGGGCTATTAGAGAGTTAGCAAAGTTATTCTTAAATAACTTATACGGAAAAGAAGCAGCAAGCACTGACTCCAGTTTCAAAGTAGCGTATATAAAAGCTAACGGTGCTTTAGCCTTTATCAGTGTAAAAGAAAACGAAAAGAAGCCCGGTTACATTCCATGTGGGGCGGCAATTACAAGCTATTCAAGAAACTTTACCATAACAGCGGCACAGAAAAATTATCATGGTGTAAATGAAAGGGGGTTCATATATGCAGATACAGACTCTATCCATTGTGACTTAGAACCAGATGAAATTGTAGGAATTGTAGAGCATCCAACAAATTTCTGTTCATGGAAACTAGAATCATGTTGGGACAAAGCATTTTTTACAAGACAGAAAACCTATATTGAGCATATCACAAAAGAAAACAGACAGCCAGTAGAACCACACTGGGATGTTAAATGCGCTGGAATGAGTGAGAAATGCAAAAATATGTTTATACACAGTGTATTATATAACGAGTATACCGAAGAACAAAAGAAAGAAATAGAGGAAAATTACAATGAATCAGAACGAAAATTTATTGAGTCTGGCAATAGCTTGGAATCTTTTAATGTGGGGTTGGAAATCCCTGGCAAGTTAATGGCAAAAAGGATTCCAGGTGGGGTGTTACTTGTTGATACTACATATAAAATGAGGTGATAGCATGGTAAATAAAGACAAAATAATAGTAGACCATTTAGAAATTATAACTACAAAGACATCACTTACTAAACCGTATTATGAGTTAAAATATCATGATGCAGATACAAATGAATGGTGTATTGGGTATAGTTCTTATAGCTTGCCTATTGTATTAGCATTTATTTTAGAATATTTTATAATAAAGAGAAAGGAAAAATAATTATGTCAGTTTACGTTAAACTTCCAATGTATACAAGTTATGTTATATTAAAAGGAAACTTAGTGAAGGAAAATGAAGATAGCTATGTTATTACAATCGGTGATAACAAGGTAAATGTTTTAAAGGGGTTTGTATTCGTTGATAAAGAATGCTCAACTTATTTTTCTTATCAAGATAAATATGCGATGTTATCCGAATTAGTTAAAGATTATCTTACTTCTAGCATTGACTATTCAGAATTTAACAGAAAGGTGCGTGACATTGTATGTTAAATAAAGTAATTACAGTAGCAGATTTAATGACAATCTTATGTGATTGTGTTGATAGCGGCACATTAGACATGGATTCTGACATATGTATTTATGCAGAAGTGCCAAAAGAATTAAAAGACAAGCCTTTATATAATCGTGTTAGAGGGCATAAAGCTATTTACAGAGAATGCTTTGATAAGAAATATTTAGTTTTAAGTCCAGAAGAATTTAAATAACAGAAAGCCCTAAGAAAAAATCTTAGGGCTTATCTTATATCTATATCTATGGGTATCACAATGCGGCAAGCAATACCGACAATATAATTAGGCAGTTTCTTTCACCTGTGCTTTCCTAATATAATCATTGAGACATGCCATAGTAGATACCATACTAATAACTTAACGCTTTTAACAATGCATCCTTGCATCGTAAATCTTTAAAGCGGAAACACCCTTTTTCAAAATAGAATCTAAGGTTATTTAATAAAAAATCATTTCGCTTTAACATAACATAGTTTACTTCATGGTCATCAGTAGTTACTACTACTTTTAACGGAAACGAAGTATCGCACTTATCATTGATAAACAAGTAGCCACTTTCAGCATATTCTCTAATGCCATAATTTACACCGCCATATCTAAGAGTACAAATATATCTTCCGATTCCTTCCGGTTTTTCAATAAACGTCTTACTATCATTCAAATAAATAGCCTGTGAGGAATAAGCTACATAGTCATCTTTAGCAAAAGCCCGGTTGAATCCACTTTCTTTCTGTGCATCAGAAGCACTTTTCACAAAACCCTGTTCTAGTACATAACCGTCCCCCTTTAAGAAGTGCGTATCTTCTTTCAATCTATCACAGATTCCTAATTTTGTATAGTATGGATTGATTAGAGATACTGGATTAGCAAGCATATAAACAGGTACATATCTTACCTGTTCCCCTTGTCCCCTTGCAATACTCGTGTGTAATGAAATATATTTCTTAATTTCATTCGCACAATAGTGGTTTGTTTCACTCTGAAACTCATCAAAGATTAAGCGGTTAATATCACTAAAGAAATGGGCATACTTCTTTAACTGGTCGGCACTATTTAAACTTAAAGCATATCCACAAGATGCCCCATCTAAAAACAACTCATGATAAATACCGCTTGCCCGTCTCTTACTTTCCATAGTAGCACCATTAAAGAATAAACCAGATAAATCTTTAAAAAACTTATCCGCACAAGCATCTAATTCATAATTATAACGATAGATAAGTCCGAATTTTCCTTGCCCCTTTAAGAACTTATTCACGCATAATCTTCCGAAATATGTAGTTTTTCCACCTGTTCTATTAGTGGTGCATAAATACAGTTCTGGTGTAACACCGTTAATATCTTTCATACTTAACAGTTTTGTGCCGTCATAATATTCGCCCATTTCCTCTATCTCCTTATTGTTCTATATGATATAGAACAGTTACATATTCTATAACAACTATATGTTATATAAAAATTATAACAAATATATTGACTTTTGTCAAGCATAATGGTATAATAAAATAAAAAGAAAGGAGACAGCCGATGGATTTTAATTCTATTGTAGAAGCAACAAAGTCATTAGGTGTAGCTATCATTATGTGTTTTCTTATGGCATGGTTTGTTAAATATATGTTTGATAAATTTATGTCCGAACTTGAGAATGAAAGAGAAGCACATAAAGCGGAAATGAAAGTATTACAGGACGCTTTAACAAATAACACCTTAGCACTCACTACTCTTTCAGAAAGGTTAAGTAAAAATGATTAAAGTCGTTAATCTTCCGGGCACTTTTGGTGCGGCTATTATGGTAATTGCAGGTGGTTATGGGACAGGTGAAGAACGTAAAAAGAAACTTGAGGATGAAGGGTTTAACTATTCAGAAGTCCAGGAATGCGTGAATAAGTTACTTCCTATTTTTAACAAATATGAGTAAGGTGGTGAGAACATGCCGTTCAAAGATGGGGTTTACATTCATGAAACAGGGTTTACAGTAATGGTAAAAGATGGTATGATTATGTTATCTCCGAACCATCCTTTATCGTTAAGACTTTCAGAATTATTCGATTCTGGAAAATGGAAAGAGATGAACTAAATGATTCTTAGTGCAAAATATAAGCCTGTTGTTGGGCTTAAAATCCCTTTATATGGATTAAAAAGGGCCCTAATTAGAACATCTACGCAATATCTTGAAATAAAAATTGGTGATAGCTCATATGTAATTACAACCGCATTTAATGTGTTTGAATTTCCAATTATAGATGGTAAATCACCTAATTTTGCTACTATAGTCTCAAAAGGTGAAGATGGTACTCAAAGTTTATATGTTTCTATTTTTGAGTTAGGTGGTGTCCCTTCAGATGATTATGGAAAAGAGGTGTAATATTTGGCTATTAAATCGCGTGAAGATTTATTAAAATCTTTAAACACTTTAATCGGTGATAATTCCACTGACGAAAATCTTGCAATCTTAGAAGATGTTGCAGACACCTTAAAAGATTACGAGTCCAAAACCGCAGACCAGACAGACTGGAAAACAAAATACGAACAGAATGACGCAGAATGGCGTAAAAAATACCGTGAGCGTTTTACGTCTGGTGAAGAAATCAAAGAGGAACAGGAAGAGGATGTTGAAAAAGATTCAAAACCTCTTACCTTTGATTCATTATTTAAAGAAAGAGAGGGCTAATTAAATGGCAACAAAACCACAGGTAGTAACATTAACAAACTCCTCTGTTGACATCTTAAATGTCATTAGAGAAAATGCTTCGCAGAACTATAAGGATTATGTTACAAAAGCAACCGCTGATGCTGATGCTATCCGCCAGATTGGTGCAGTCATCATGGACTATCCGAACTTACAGAATGAGTTTCTGTCTGCATTAGTAAACCGTATCGGAAGAGTTCTTATTACATCTAAGATGTACTCTAATCCGTGGGCAATGTTCAAGAAAGGCTTACTGGAATTTGGTGAAACCATTGAGGAAATTTTCGTTAACATCGCTAAACCTTTCCAGTTTGACCCGGCAGTAGCTGAGTCCGAAGTATTCAAGCGTGAAATACCGGACGTTCGTGCGGCTTTCCACATTATGAACTATCAGAAGTTCTACAAAGCTACAATTTCCAACGACCAGTTAAGACAGGCTTTCCTTAGTTGGGAAGGTATTACAGACTTAATCGCTAAAATTGTTGACGCTATGTATACTGGTGCAAACTATGATGAGTTCTTAACCATGAAATATTTACTTGCACGCCACATTTTAGACGGGCATATGTATCCGGTTCAGATTCCGACAGTTTCCACAGAGAATATGAAAACTATCGTTTCTGATATCAAGGGAATTTCTAACGCTATGGAGTTCCTTTCCACAGAGTATAACTTAACAGGGGTTGCAACTCATACACCGAAGTCAGACCAGTACATGCTCATTAACTCTAAGTTTGATGCTGTAATGGATGTTGAAGTTCTTGCAAGTGCGTTCAACATGGAAAAGGCTGAGTTCTTAGGAAGAAGAGTTCTGGTAGATTCCTTTGGTAAACTGGATATTGCTAGACTTGCTATCTTGTTTAAGGATGACCCTACTTACCTTGAACCAACATCCGATGAATTAGCAGCATTAGATAAAATCCCGGCTGTCATTGTAGACAAAGACTGGTTCATGATTTTTGATAATTATCAGAACTTCACGGAACAGTACAATGGACAGGGATTATACTGGAACTATTGGTATCACGTTTGGAAAACATTCAGCGTGTCACCGTTTGCTAACAATGCGTTATTTGTACCGGGTACACCTTCCGTTACAGGTGTCACTGTTACCCCGGCTACAGCAACAGTGACAAAAGGACAGAGCATTCAGTTAAATGCTACTGTTGCAACAACTAACTTCGCACCTCAGAGTGTAACATGGACTAGCAATAGTGATAACGCTATTGTAGATGCAAGTGGTAAAGTTACTCTTACTTCTTCGGCATCTGGCACAGTTAAAATCACAGCTACTAGCACTTATGACACAACAAAAAAAGGTACGTGTACGATTACAGTTGCCTAATTTTTCCACAAGTTATCCCCATTATTGGGGGTAACTTTCTTGAAAGGTTGATAACATGCCGATTTCAAAAAACAAATACTTAACATTATCAGAAATGCAGGAAAACGCAAACTATATCAGAGGTTATCTTGAAAACGAAGGATGGACGTTACAGGCTATCTGTGGAATGTTAGGGAACATGCAAACAGAATCAACAATCAATCCGGGTATTTGGCAGAATTTACAGGTAAATGTAAAGAACGGTTTTGGTCTTACACAATGGACACCTGCTACAAAACTTATTAACTGGGCAAAGGATGAAGGTTTAACCTATAATGATATGGATACACAGTTACAAAGAATTTTGTATGAAGTGCCACGGGAAGGTTTACAATGGATTAAAACAAAGTCTTACCCGTTATCATTTGAAGAGTTTACTCAGTCTGAAGAAACTCCTGCGTATCTTGCGCAGGCTTTCTTAAAAAATTATGAAAGACCTAAAAACCAGAATCAGCCGAAGAGAAGTACGCAGGCTACTTACTGGTATGAATATCTGAGTGGGGAAGAACCACCGACACCGCCAACGCCGCCTACCCCGGGAAGGACTAGGAGAAAAATGCCGTTTTTATTTTATTTAAGAAAGAGGGTGTAATGCATGGCTTATATCGCTCCAGATTCTATTGTAAGAATCTTAAAAGATGTACCGTTAGATAATACTTATAAAGACACAATTAGTTTTGAGAATGCAACGGTGCAGGTAAACTATTTTGTAGGTAAAACGAAGTATAACAACGTGCAGTATATCTATCTTAGAAAAGAGAATAAAATCCGTGTAGAGATTCTAGCAGATAACTTGTATGATTGCAACTATATCATGTTCCAAAATAAAGCGTTTGGAAATAAATGGTTTTATGCTTTTATTACAAACGTGGAATACATCAATAATGTAACAAGCGCAATTAGTTATGAGATTGATGAAATGCAAACGTGGTATTTCAATTACACTTTGAAGCCTAGTTTTGTGGAAAGGGAACATTCTAGCACAGATGAAATTGGGGATAACTTAATTCCAGAAACATTAGAAACTGGTGAGTTTCTTTTTCAAGATTTAGGCGTAAAGGGAATGCCTACAAACTGGGTTCCAGTTATTTGCGCTACTGTGAATCAAGACTATTCAGATGCAACACCGGGTTTATATAATGGAATTTATCAAGGATGTAAAATGCTGTACTTAGAAAGTATTAACACTACTACTGAGTGGCTTAAACAATTAGTCATTGACGGAAAAAGCGATTCTGTTATTACCATCTTCATGTTCCCAAAACCGTTTATTCCGACAAGTGGAAGTCAGAATGAACCTATCAGTATTCCGTTCAGTGTTGACAAACACATTTCAAGCATTGACGGCTATACACCTAAGAATAAGAAGTTATTAACTTATCCTTATAATTTCCTCTATGTTACAAATAATGAGGGAAAGAGTGCGGAATATAGATATGAATATTTTACCGAAACAAATTGCAGGTTCGATGCTAGGGCTTTATATGCACCAAAACCAGAAGCTTGCATTATTCCTCAGAATTATAAAAATGTAGAGAATAACTATAATGAACGAATTACACTTGGCGATTTTCCGATGTGTTCATGGCAGACTGACCCGTTTATGGCTTGGTTGGCTATGAATGCAACGCAGTTAGGCACAGTAGCGGCGGCAGGTGTTGGACAGATTCTTGCAGGAGTAAAGCCGTATGAAAATTATGGTGGTACTACTGTTTTACCTAGTTCTGGCGGTACAGAGTTAGCCATACCAGACACTGGACGGTTCGATGAACTTCAGACCTATAATAAAGGCGTAGGCATCGGTAAATCCGCAGTAAGTGGTGCGGCTACTATCGCAGGGTTAATGTCTAAGGCGGCAGACACTTATATCTTGCCACCTAGACTTAATGGGGCTAATACAGGCTCTATGAACATGGCGATTGGTGAGAAAGGTTTTCATTTTTACTATGCGTATATTAAGAATGACTTTGCCAGAATGATTGATGATTTCTGGACAATGTTTGGATATCCGTGCAGAAAAGTGAAAGTACCCGCAAGGAGTGTAAGACCACATTGGACTTACACAAAGACAGTTGGTGTAAATATTGTTGGTAGTATTCCGGCAGGAAGTATGGCAATTATTAAGAGTTGCTATAACAGAGGAATCACGTTCTGGAAAAATGGTGATGAAGTCGGAAACTATAATCTTGATAATTCATTAGGTGGTGGTGATAATGGCTAGAAACAAGCGTGATTCAGAAGCTTTAATAACTAACAATATAGTATTCGGGCATTACTACAATAGACTGAAAGAACTTGCATTAAGTATGTTTGAATGGAAAAACTTACCAGATAGCATTGATAGTCGTTTCCTTGAGGATTGTTTATTCCGGGATGGTTTTTGTGTATTCTTTAAAGATGAAGTCATGGGTTATTTGTGCTTGAAAACAATGATTGGTGGGCAGTTGGATGTATATAATATTCCAACAAACAGAACAGCATATGCATCAAACGGATATAATCGTGCATTAGATAAAGAAAACAGCGTGTTGATTTTTAACAATATGCTTCATAATAACAGTGTGACAGATATTAAAATGTTTGCCAGACGGCTATATGAATGTGACAGAACGATTGATGTAAATGTTAAGGCACAGAAAACACCTGTCATGATTACATGTGACGAAAATCAGCGACTTACAATGAAAAACTTATATGCACAGTATGAAGGAAATGAACCGTTTATCTTTGGTGGTAAAGACCTTGACTTAAAAAAGGTACAGGCTTTGATTACTGGTGCCCCATATGTAGCGGATAAGGTTCATGAAACTAAGATGCAGATATGGAATGAAGCTATGACCTATTTGGGGATTAGTAACGTGAGTATGATGAAGCGTGAAAGGCTTGTAACAGATGAAGTTTCACGAAACATGGGTTCAGTTGTAATGTCTCGCTATTCAAGACTGAATGAAAGAAAAGAAGCTTGTAATAAAATCAATGCTATGTTTGGACTTAAGCTTGATGTAGATTACAGAAGCGATATACAGGTCTATGACAATGAAGATTTAGCACCTACTACCATGGAAGAAGGTGAAAAGAATGAGTAAATACACAACCGAAGTAAGATATATTTGTGAGGTGTCCGCAGGACTTGTGGAGAGTACAGATTATACGGGAGTTGAAAATGTTATTAAAAAAGCTTTACCTGTTGTATTTGATTTCTCTTTTCCTATCTTCGATGAAAGTTATAGAAGCGTTTTAGAGACTAAGATTCTTAAGCATTTCTATACAAGGGAAATTGGGCTTGAAACTGTGGGTCTATGGAAGTTAAAACTGAATACAAAACTGAATGAGATTATGCCTTATTATAACAAATTATATGAAAGTGAATTATTAAAATTTAATCCTTTGTATGATGTTGACGTTACTAGGACGCATAATTTAACAGGTAATGAAACAAAAAATAATACAAACGATACAGACTCTACTTTAACAATAGACAAAACATCAAATGAAACAGGAAATGACAAAACTACTGGCAGTAATTCTATAACAATAATTGAAAACTCAACAAATACTGGAACTAACAAAACTACAAATAAATATAGTGAAACACCGCAAGGTGGACTTAATGGTGTAGAAAACGATACCTACTTAACTAACGCAACAATAAATAATAACAATACTCAAAATGTAAATGATACAACTACAAACAATGATAGCACGAGCACAGTTGAAAATAATAGCACAAATAAAGTAACAAATAATGAAGAACATACAAATAAAATAACATCAAAATTAGACAGTGTATTAAATAATACAGAAGAATTTCTTGAACATGTAATTGGAAAACAGGGGTCTAATACATATAGTTATTTAATAGCTGAATACAGAAAAACTTTT
>ERZ1024365.109-NODE-109-length-12303-cov-9.399331_pt1 | contig 12303 bp, 20 predicted proteins | sample MGYA00520788_ERZ1024365 | MGnify/ENA primary metagenome ERZ1024365 (study PRJEB33242, sample SAMEA3444265) | Homo sapiens | biome: Host associated; feature: Gastrointestinal tract; material: Stool | place: Uganda | collected 2011-01-01 ... | reverse complement strand
CAGCACCGCATTTCCTTCTTTGCTATGTCCATCACCTCCTTATAGGTAGCTCCGTCCGAAGATCTCCCGGAACTCCTCCACCGTCCATCCCTGCTGCTCCATGGCCAGCTTCTGCCCCATTTGGTGGAGCCTCTCCATGGTCTCCCGGCAGTTATGGACGGCTTGCTTTCCGAAAATATGGCACTCCTTATGGTGCAGCGGCACCACAAGTCCGTACTTCTCGCTGTTGCGGCGGTTGCTTCCGCCAAATATGTGGTGCTTGTCCAGGGGGTCCAGGTAGGTCCCGGGTTTTCCGCACAGGGCGCAATATCCGCTCCTCATACCTCTGCCCCCTCTTCTGCCCGCCGAAATACCGCCTGGCCCCGGAACAGGGCATTCAGGTAGGTGATCTTCATCTGCGTGGCAAACGCACGCTTCTGCTCCGGAGTGAGGGTATCTACATCCACCTCGCCGCCGTCCGCCGTCTTCACATATGCTTTCACAATGATAGGCTCCCGCTGTCTTTTCGCCATGCAAAACCACCTCCTTCACATCCCTATGCCGTCCCCGGCTTGTCTTATCCGGCCTTTTCGCCGCTCTGCACGCTCCTGGCCCCGTCGGCCAGGCCGTTGCCGTATGCCAGCCAGGCTGTCCTCGCCTCCACCGACATCTTCTCCGCCAGCTCCGCCAGCGTCTCCAGCATGGTCTTCTCCTGCTCGCTCATGCTCTCACCCCCCGATTATTATTCATGTTCAATCATGGCTTATTCATACATTATCATGGATTTTCCATATTGTCAAGTCATTTTTTATGGCTTATTCATATTTTTGCATTGACATTATGTTCTCTCTGTGTTTTAATATCTGCAAGGAGGTGAACTATGAGCGAAATCAATTCCCGCATCTCCGCTGTTATCCATGCAAGCGGTCTTACCAAGACCGCCTTCGCTGGCAGATTGAACATCTCTCAATCTCACATTTCTAAAATTACCAACGGAGATTCTATCCCCAGCGACCGTACCATCGTGGACATCTGTCGTGAGTTCGGCGTCAGCGAGCACTGGCTCCGCACCGGTGAGGGCGAAATGTTCGTCCGCCTTTCCCGGGAGGAGGAGATCACCAAGTTTGCCATGTCCATTGTTCGCAACCCAGACAGTGAGTTTCAGCGCAGATTCATTTCTGTCCTGGCCCAGCTCACCCCGGAGCAATGGAAGCTCATGGAGCAGATGGCCCACCAGCTTCTCGGCGGAGACGAAAAATAAAGAAAGGGACCGTCCGGCCCCTTTCTTTATTTTTTCTACATATTTTTCCCCCCATAATTGACAAATCGAATGTACTTATCTATTATAGGTATAAGTCTCCAGCTCACGCACAAATTTTTAGATATTTTGGAGGAGCGTTTACATGAAAGAAAAACTAACTTCTGCCCTCGGCGCATTCGGCAGTGTCCTGTACTTCATTTTGCGCATATTCGTTGCTGTTTTACCCCTTGTTATGATCCACGGAGGATGGCTGCTGACCTTTGTTCTATGCCTTGTGATGTACTTCATCCCCGCCACCAGTATAATCTTCTGGATTTGGGGCCTCGTCTGCGCCATCGGCGGCATCCAGGATATTTTTGCAATTATATATTATGTGTGTTTTGCGGTCATTTTCCTGCCGGTGTTCGCCGATACCCTTCTTGCCATTTTTAAGCGGAGGTGAGTGCACTATGGTTGGCTATCTAATCGCCGTTCTTTTACTGGTCGCCCTTGTGATATTCATATACTTCGACCAGCGAAAAATGTCATCTAAAAAGAAGCCATCATTTTCTGGCACAGTTTACTTTAGTGCTGCGCACAGCAGTACTGACGATGAATCTCCTTCCAATTTTGCACAATCGAGTTTAGAAAGTCTTTTTTCAAAGTATTGTCAGGGTCTCTACTCCCTTTTTAGGCCCCTTCCTATGTGGGAAAGTGCCTCCTACGCCGTTCCTGCTTTTCTTTTTGTTTTTAGTCGTTTATGTTTGATTTCCAATGGCTTTCTTACGCGGAATACACCAATGATTGAAGCCGCTCTGGATGCTTTACTCGAACAGTCAGATTGCAAATATATTGATTATTTCCAGTCCTTTTTGCCTCCGAACAAAAATCTTCCCCGCTGCGACATTTTCGCTTTTGACGATTCCGCTCTATCTTCTAAAGATAGAAACTATCCCTTTATTTTACTTGTAGCTCTTGGAGACTGCATCTTAAATCCACAGCTCGTTTCAGAAGGTGAATCTGCTCCCATTGTTATATCTGATGCATTTGATCAAATTCATCTCCTGTCTATTTTACGGGAACAGCTCACACCATATCTTGCTAAATTTGCCGATGAACTTTACGGCCATTTTATCTTTTTCCACAACGATTATTCTCTTCCACTTTTCTCTTAACATCTCCCGGCGCAAAAAAGAAGGAACCTGATCGGTTCCTTCTTTTTTCGCCTCAGAGCAGGTGCAGCGCCGCTATGTACAGGATCCGCAGCTGCTCCTCCGTGGCTTGCTCCAGCATCCTCTTGATATATGCCAGCAAGGTCTCTCTGTTCATTTCCATGTCTCTCTCCTTTATAGTTTCAGCCTCTTTTCCCGGTGGCCTGTGTCTATGATCCTACCACCTCCTATCTTTTTGTTGTAGCAAATCCGGCCCATTCCGTTAAGTTTCTGTTTGCTTTGTCTCATATTATGTTGACAAAGCGGGAATATTGCCCTATTATGTCTTTATAGTAGTAATGACAGGGCCCCTCCGCCCCCGCACCGGACATCGGGGCCCTTTTCGCATCCGGCCGCTTTCGTCCAGCCCGGGTGCATCTTCACCATAGCAGACTTTGGTTTGGTAACGCAATAGCAAGATTGGGATAATCCGCATAATCCATGGCCAGAACTTGTGTAATACCTGCCCGCATCGGGTTAATATAAGGAAAGAGGCGCATCATCATGGAAAAGAATTTACAGGATCTATGCCGAGAATCTAAAGCTGCGCAGAATCTCACCTCCAAGGATTTATCGGAGCGGTCCGGAGTCCCTTTGTCCAGTGTAAACAACTTCTTCGCTTCCGCATCCAAAGCTCCGGCTTTGAGCACCGTCACCCCATTGTGCCGCGTCTGTGGCGTCTCCCTCGATAAATACTTTGGCATTTCCGAGTTTGTTTCTGCCGAGGATCGCCTCGCCGAAATGACGCAGGACCACGAGACCGATCTGAAGCTCGCCCTCCTTCGGGGCCGCATCGAGGAGCTTACACGGCTCCTCGAACGCTTAGAGCGACGCGACCGAAGGCAGAGGGCCCGCTTTTATACCCTTCTGACGCTTTGCACCGCCCTCTCCTGTCTGCTTATCGGCTATCTGGCTTTTGACGCCAGCATTCCCAACGGCGGTCTGGTCCGGGATGGTCATGCATCTGTTTTCGCCTGGGTCGTTATTATCCTGTTGTCCGTCAGCGTGGGTGTCCTGGTCTCCACCCTCCTGCGCGCCCTTAAACACTCTCGAGACCGCATGTCGTTCCATAGAGAGGAGAATCCCACAGATGACACCTAAAGATTACCGCATAGCCGCCGCCTACATCCGCGTCTCCACCGATGACCAGGTGGAGCTCTCCCCTGCCTCCCAGCTGGTGGAGATCCGCAAATGGGCCTCCGCCAATGGATATATTGTTCCGGACGAATTCGTTTTTGTGGATGAGGCCAAGACCGGGCGCAAGGTCACGGGCCGCGACGACTTCCGCCGGCTCATCGGCACCGCCAAGCAAAAGCCCAAGCCCTTCGATGCCATCCTCTTGTGGAAGTTTTCCCGCTTCGCCCGAAATCGTGACGATGCCGTGCTTTATAAATCTATCCTGCGCAAGCAGCTCCACATTGAGGTCATTTCCATCAAGGAGCCCATCGCCGAGGGAAAGCTGGGCATTATCATGGAGGCCATGATCGAGGCCATGGACGAATACTATTCCATCAACCTGGCCGAAGATGTCAAGCGCGGTATGGAGGAGAAGCACCGCCGGGGCGAGCTGCAGTCCACCCCCTCCTTTGGCTACTCTGCCCAGGACGGCGTGCTGGTTCCGAAGGAGCCGGAGGCCTCCTATGTGCGGGAGATGTTCAGTCGTTTCCTTTTCGGCCAGGGATTCTATTCTATCGCCCGCTGGCTGAATGACCTGGGCGTTAAGACGCATCGCGGCTCCGCCTTTGAAAACCGGACTGTAGAATATATACTGCGCAACCCCGTGTACATCGGTAAGCTCCGTTGGAATCCCGCCGGACGCAGCCGCCGGAATTATAACGATCCTAATATTTTGGTGGTGGACGGGAAGCACCAGCCCCTTGTGGATGCCGATACCTGGAACGCCGTGCAGGACCGTATTTCCCAGATCAAAGCAATACATAAGTATCACGGCCGCCCTCTGGGTAGTAACAAGGACTGGATCTCCGGCGTTGTTCGCTGCGCCACCTGCGGCGGCACCCTGATTTTTGCAAAGCCGAATTATTGGAAGTGCAACAACTATGTGCGTGGTCGCTGCAAGACCTCACAGCATATTTCAGGCGATGCTCTAAAAGAATCCATTCTCGCACGGCTTCAGTCGGATGCCATATCTTCCGACGCACTGACTTATGATGTCGTCCGCGCCGGGTCGAAGGCCGCCGACGAACTGTCTCTTTTGCAGCAGCATAAAATCAGTCTGCAAAAACGCCTGGAACGCCTGCGCGAGGCCTATCTTGCCGGCGCCGAGTCCCTGGAAGAGTATGCCGCTGCCAAAGCTGCTACCCTCCAGCAGATACAGGATACCGACCATCGCATTGCTGACACAGAGAACAAAAACGCGGACAGCGCCACGCCCCAACTGGTACGCAGCGCCATCCGCTCTGCTGTGGAAACCCTCACCAGCAGCTCCTCTACTCTGGAGCAGAAATGTGAGGCCCTCCACTCTATATGCGATAGAATCGACTGGGATAAATCTCAAAATACCCTCACGATTCATTACCGTTTTATTATCCCATAATTTTTTTTGCCCGTAATCGTAGTTAAGTGGTATATGGTGGCCCTTACATCATTTAACTATAAATTTACCTTTACCGTCCTTACATCTCCCGGTACATTGCCAGCAGATTCTTGATCTCCTGTGTCTTCTCTATCTGCTTTTCGTGGAGATAGTCGTAGACGGCAGCCATGGCCTCGGGCGGCTCTCCATTGGAGCGCTTGTAGGCTTCGATGTGTGTCACCGCGCACTGATGCAGCGCGTTCATGTGACCCATTTCTTCCCCCGCCAGTTTATAGAACAGGTTTGCCATGTCGGGGTCCTCGCTCTTATACTTTAATGCCAGCTTGGCATACTTCCTGGCATCGCCCAGCTCTTCGCCGATGTTTTCCACCAGCATCTTGATCTCTTTCATATTACGCCTCCTTGATGTAAGTATACAGTCGTTCGATTTCCGCCGCCGTTAGGCGCAGCGTGACACCGATGACGGGAATTTTCACAGGGATGGGGTCGGCTCCAATATACGGCCTTGCCGCCTCATAGATGGCGTCAATGTCAATCTCGCCCCGCTCCGCATCCACGACTCCCAGTGCGTTCACTATGGGATTCTGGGAGACGGCAGCAAGCACCTCAGGCATCTTTGCAGCGATCAGTCCTCCCCCGCCGCCCACGACAATGCGTTCCCATGCGCTCAATTTCGGTATAATGTCTCTGTCGATAAAATTGGCCAGTCCACGCTGGATCTGATTGATCTCAACCATATTATCTCCTTCCTGCAATGGTCGGGGCGGCTATTGCCGCCCCGCTTTGCTTGGTCAATTAGGTAGTGGTCGTCCCCGGAGAGACAGATACGGTTGCGTTGCCCCAGCCAGGACATACGGAGCTGTTGGGAATGACCATCTTGGTCATGCCCTGAAGCTGCGCCACCTGGTTCTGCAGGCAGGCCAGTGCCGCAGTATTGGTGCCGTTATAAACGGCCTGCTGCAGGTTGATCCCAGCCTGCTCATCCTTGTTTGCACGCACTTCCGAAGCAACACCGTTGATGCGGTTCTCCAGCTTGGTGTATGCATCAGTGATCTTGCGGTTGGTCTCGTCCTGTCCGCGCCAGTAAGCAATCTCCATATCCTTGTTGGAAATGGTTCGCTCCTGTTCCAGCTCAAAACGATTTACACCGGTGTTCTCGCTACACGCCACCTGTGCGGCTGCCATGGGCACAGCACCGCCCCACAGACCGCCAAGACCGCCGTTAAGGAGTCCCAGCGCCGTGCCTGCGATACCCAGTCCGAGGCCGGTGCCGGCCATCCCCTTAGATGCACAGTTTGTTCTTTCGACTTCCATGGTATTACCTCCTGAATTTGAATTTTTAAGGTGGCCACCTCTTCTTATATAGTAATCAAAAAAGGGCCGAACAAAGAGCCTTGAAAAGGTCTCTGTTCGGTCGCTTTTTACTGGATTTTTAAGTGGTCGGCGATTTTGGCGTACCCGCGCCGCCTGCTCCGTTTCACATACTCCACCGACACATACAGGGCATTGGCCACCTGCACACAGGATTTTCTCTTAATGTCGCATTCTATGATGCAGTATTCTTCCGCCTTAGGCAGACCCACCGCCGTCACACATGCGGTCGCCCGCATAGGTGCCATGCTTTGTAGCTTTGCTCTAATTTCTCGGTGCTGCTTGTCCATTTTCGGCTCTCAGCCGTGGAGGTGCGGATGTTTATGCATGGGCGTGAGGCCGGCGTAGCGGTGTCCTCTGCGCCCTCCAGTGGATTTATTTTACCCCTTATTTCAGCAGGAAATTCCAACTATTGGAGCCCAAGATGCCGTCCACGCCCAGACCGTGATCTGCCTGCATCCGACGCAGGCCCGCCTCCATCTTGGGGCCAAAGAGCTTGTCACCGCTCCAAATCTCATGCGGGTAATAGCCCTTGTCCTTCATGAGCAACATAGCCGCTCTCACATCATTGCCTTCCATTCCTCGCTTGAGCATACGCAGTTCCATGTTGATCGTTTCCTCCTCGTTTGTATCGGTGTTGTTATCTTCGGCGGGAATTTCCGCCGCCCCCAGACGCGCGTTGACCGCTGCGGCGATCTGGGGCATACGCTCATGCAAATACAGGCCGGGGCAGTCCGTAGCCATAAACATGCGGTGCTCCGTTAGGTTGCCGTCTGCGTCCCCGGTGTAATTGAGGGTCTTAATGCCGTTGCGTTGGCAGATGTCCACGCACAGGTCGATCAGCCTGTTATAGGCAGCAGAGGACACGGGCCAGTCGCCGCCGCTGGCGCAGTTGGCAACCTCGATGTTGACGGCTCGGTTGTCGTTGCTGGGGGATGCAGAGGCCCATGCACGATCTCCCTCGTCCACATAGAGGCCCACCCGGCCATCGGAGCCGATGCCATAGTTGGCGCTGGCTTCGCGGTTTGGATTGGCGAAAAGATTACCGCAGGTCTCCACAGATAGATCACCGGCCATGTGGTGGATGGTGATCTTGTCAATGGCGTGGTTCCGGGGATGGTCGCAGTTGGGGGAGAGCTTGGTGTAGGATACCAGGCTGGAATTACTCATTGCCATTGCCCCCTTTGTTGTAGGTGGCGCTGGAGATGCACAGCACCGCGCCCAGGAAGGTGTCCACGGCGGTGATGGTGGTCACGACCTCTTCAGAGTAAGGCCATGCCCACACGGCAGCCAGGGCGGCATACAGCGTCGCCACAGCGGGCAGCACGATGATGACCACCCATTTCAGGATGTCATACAGCTTGTTCGAGATTTTCATTTTGTTACTCCTTTCCGTGCCCGATTCGGGCACACAAAAAAATTGTTGATGGGACTGTTAGGAAGCACTCAGGCTGAGGAACAATCTTGGTGATGGGGCGGTGACCTTTATAACCAGCGCTGCCTCGGGAATGTCCCATTCTGCATCCATTGCACCAACGCCAATGTCCTCCACCCCGACAGTATCAGAAGTAGAAAAATGCGACGATCCAGCGGGGTCACGCGTAAAAATAGCATATCCTCCGACAATCACATTGGGAATCGTAAAGCTTGTTGTAGTGTCAAAATTTGCTGTTCCCATCCAGCCATCACTTGTTTGCCAAAGGCAAAACAAGGGTGCCTCTACATTGCCCTCTACTATATCCACTTTTAGCGATGTCGTCTCTCCACCGCCGGAAGATGATGCATCCAGCGTGCCGGTCACGCCGCCGATCACCACATCCTTCTTGATGTTCTCGGGCAAGAGGGTGGCCGGTTTCTGCACCGTCACCTTGCGCATGACCTTGCCGCTGGTGGGCAGGATGACCTGATTGCCGGAGGGCATAGACAGCTCCACCGTCCGCTCCTCGGTAGCAGGCACCTCCAGGGTGCCCGTGATTTGCGCGCCGCTTTTGTCGTGAGCGGTGATGCCCTTGGCCAACATCCCCGGATACACGGTATCGCCCGACAGGTCAAGGACGGTTTGCCCGTTGACGGCAACCTTGTTTACATGCTGATTGGCCATATTACGCTCCGATCGTCAGCGTCTGCCCGCCCGCAGCGTTGTCTACATAGGCCACGGGGATGGCACCCACCGTCACCTGGGACAGGCAGTTATAGGATGCGTCCGGGGACACCACCTGCTGGCTAAATGTAGGCGTCACCGTCTTAGCCTGAGGCTTCATTCCCTCGTTGCCGCTCATGGTGCCGGTAACGCCCAGGATGGTAATGCCCTCCCGGATGTTCTTGGCAATGATCTTTGCCTGCTCGGTGGCGTCGATCTGCACCGTACCGCTGCCATCGTGGAAGCCGGTGGGAACGGTATACTTCTCCGCCACTGTTGTGATCTGGCCGTCCACGGCGCCGTTGTCCGGCATGGTGCCGGTTAGTTTTGTGCCTCGCGCATAGGCTGTTTTGCCCTTCAGGATTTCCGCTACCGCCGCTGTGGCGTCAGAGGAATCCACATCCAGAGTGCTGGTACCTACGATGGGCGCACCGGACTTGTCGTGGGCGGTGATGTTCTTCGCCAGTTTGTCCGGGCTGATGGTGTCCTGGGACAAGTCCAGTTTTACATCAGCTCCCACAACCACCTTGTTTACATACTGATTTGCCATGTTCTTACTCCTCTCCAATAATCAATGTTTTACCCCCGCTGCCGTTGCTGACCTCAAACTGCGGGATCTTGTGAACCAGAACATCTCTGCCCAGTAGCTTTCCGCCGGTGGGCAAGGTTTGCTCGGTGTACACTTTAGGGACGACCTCATACTCCCCGCCATAGGCCGGTGCCGTGGGAACTTCCATCACCTGACCCATATCGACATCCAGGGGCACATTTTCCGCGAACTCCACCTCCAACTCAGCGCCGGGAGAAAAAGTTACCGCAAACTCGATCATAACGCACCGTCCCGGAGAATACGCTCCACCGGCACAGCGAATACCTGGGATGCCATGCGCTGCGCCCCAACGCCCACACGGAGCTGTATCTTTGCGTCAATGCCTGTCCCGGCAGTAAGAGACAGGGTCTCGGCCTCCGTCAGCGTGCAGGAGACAACATTCCCGTCCAGATGTACATCCGACAATGTTTTCTCAATTTTGACTTGTCCTGCCTGGGCCACGGCAACGGACAGCGCTGTGATACTCCCCGTGTCGATGGGCAGCTGGAATGTCAGCGTGGGGGTCGTACCTCGATACATACATATCCCTCCTCATACTTTAGATTCGCGATGCTCAGTGGTTGGGCAATCTTTCCAAATCCGCTATCCTGTGATTGGCGACCTTGATCTGCTCCTCCAGCACCGGCACGCGCCGGGCGAAGTTGTTATGCTCCCGGACTTCCCGGGTCAGCTCCTCCAGCTTGGTCTCGGTGACGGCCTGCTGCATGTCCAGCTTAGCCTGCACATCCCGGGTGGTCTTGTTGCTGGTGATGATTACCCCCAGCAGCGACAGGCCGCCGGTGATGAGAGCCACGACGATTGTTTCCATTCAGTAATTTCCTTTCTCCTCTGGGGCTTGGTTTGCTTGCAGCGTTGGGTTACTTCCAGCGGCCCTTTTACTTCATAATCTTCGCCCCTGCTACCGGGCGCAGAGCCTCTACCGTGATAGGCATATTTTTCATCCGGCACTCCCCTCCTTCTGTTTCGTCGCTCTCATTATACAGGTCCGCCCCGGGTCTTTTCTCCCCTCCGCTTCCAATTATTTTTGCGCAAATTCCCAATCGTTTGGGAATATGAAAACAGGCCCCACCATATGGCAGAGCCTGTTTTTCTTTTACCCCCACGGGGTCCCTTTGTCGCTCCAGGAGGAATTCTTCGCCGCCTCCCACACAGCCTTTTCTTGCGCCCTCGTCAGGCCCATTCCGCGAATATATTCCACATATTTCGCCTTCAGGGATCCGCTAATGGCGTTGCCGTCGGCGTCTCGGTCACTCTCAATCTCCTTCAAATCCTGGATAGCTCGGTACATGACCGCATAGCTCACACCAGAGTCCTTGCCGTAGTTCTCCCAAGCCTTCCGGAGCTTTTTATCCTCGTAGGTACGCATTTTGAGTGCCGGCCACACCGTCCCCACCGTGGTATTCCACGCCGTAGCCACTTCGCGCATGGCCGCCGATCCCGGCAGTCCCGTAAGCTGTGACAGCGCCTTAGCGGTGGGATATATCATCCCATAGGTGGTCATATTGCCGTAGTAGGTGGTCTTGGTAGCCTTGTCAAGGTCTCCGGTCTGCAAGCGGATCACTTCGTCCCAGATGTCGATTGCTTTTTTCAGGTTTGCCACGGCCTCCGTGTCCATGCGCCCGTTGCTGTAGCCGCCGAGGATGCTCACCACATCCCGCAGGTACGGCACCTTTCCGATGGGGTTAATATCCCCCGCAAGGTTTCCGTTCAGGCCAAAGATCACATCCAGAATCCCATCCTTCACCGTCTCCGGCTTTTCTCCACCCAGAGCTTTCCACACCTTGTCCAGGTATTTGTCGTCGTCGGAATCCCGCAGGGCGTCATAGAGCGATTCCACTATGGCTGTCACAATGGCCGATACGATATAGGCCTGGTAGGACCGCCCAGCCGTTTTCCAGTTTCGCCGGATGGCCGTGCGCAGTCCCATACGCTTGGCGTCCTCCGCGATCTTCCGTGTGGATTCCATCACCATGTTGTAGCTCACCGTTGGCTCGCTCATAAAGCTGGTGGCCATCTTTGTCAGGGTCCCGCTCCCACGCATGGCATGGCTGCGGGTCATAGTGGAGTCTACTACCTGCGTCCGATAGATAACCTCCCGGAACCGCTCCGCTGTTGCATTCAGCAGTTCCTCCCCTGTCAGATGCTGCTTGTCCTGCACCTCCAGCTTACAGGCACGCCACAGCCGCGCCCAGGTCACTTCATCCCCTTTTTCCGCCGGAACCATAGTTTTGTCCACAAGATCATCGATTTTGCTGCTCTTGCCCTTGATCTGGTCGCGGATGGAGCGGCCCACATCGGTGTCGAAGAACCCCAGGCTTTTCCATAGAGCAATACCGCTGTTCTCCATCATTTCCTTTGTGGCCTGCTTGGTGCCTGTCTTGTCCTTGAATGCCTTCAGCAGATACTTGTAGTCCAGCACCGCCGAGGCCCGCGCATAGGCCGTCGGCTGCAAGAGGGCCACGCGCATATTGGCGGCCACCATGGCCCGCTTATAGTTTGAGATCATTCGCTTGGGTATGGTGTCGCCCCGGTCGCCGTTTTCCTTTACACCGTTCAGATCCTGCAAGTACTTTATAATGAAGTTGTTGGCCACTTCACCGTAAGCCTTGGTCATGGCTCGCTGCACGGTTCTGGTGTACACCTGGCCTGCCTCGTTTTTCTCACCGTATCGGTAGTTATACCACTTCTGAGCATCTATGATAGGCAGCACCATAGCGTTATACTTTGCCATATCCGCCGTGTGGTTTGCAAACACATCAAAGATGCCCCGCAGGATCAGCGCATTGTTGGCATTCTTTACCAGCGGCTTTACTGCCGATATGTTCTGTAGCCTGTACAGGCTGCCCTCCTTGGCATCTCCGGTTTTTGCTTCCCGGTCCTGCCGATCCGTTTCGATGGGGAAATAGTTCTGCTCCGTGAATGCCCGATACCCGAAGCGTTCCATGCTTATCGCATTACCCCAGGCAGACCCCTGCTCGGTCATGAACTTTTGCATGGCGTCAGCCACCTTGATCTGTTCCGGCGTCAGCAGCTTCAGCATCTGCCCCAGGGATTCCTCCGTCAGCTTAAACTGCTTGTCCTGGTTCCACTTCTTCTTTTTGATTTTATCGCCCAGGGTATTTGTTACCTCGATGGCGTCCGGTCTTATGCCGCCGCCCAGCAGATGGCCCAGGGCCTGCTTGCGCTTGGATAGGCAGT
>ERZ1024365.108-NODE-108-length-12407-cov-13.209521_pt1 | contig 12407 bp, 13 predicted proteins | sample MGYA00520788_ERZ1024365 | MGnify/ENA primary metagenome ERZ1024365 (study PRJEB33242, sample SAMEA3444265) | Homo sapiens | biome: Host associated; feature: Gastrointestinal tract; material: Stool | place: Uganda | collected 2011-01-01 ... | reverse complement strand
GGCGACCACCGAGATCTACACTCTTTCCCTACACGACGCTCTTCCGATCTGGAGGGATGACGGACTAATCGACGAGGACGAGGCGGACAGCTTGCGTTGGCGCAATGATTCTGAATTTAACTTTTGGCAGCGCGTCACAATTCTGTGACGGTGCCTCGCAGGATCCGCACCCGTCCGGAAATAGGCGGGAAACATGTAGAAAACATGGAGGAAATAAGAAAAATATGGTACTTGTAAGGATTCGGAATATTCAGACCGGGAAGGCTATGGCGCGCATTGTTTCGGGGGTTGAGATCAAAATGATTCCCCGAAGGGTTAAAGGGGAAGTTAAAATAAATTGGTACTTCGATATTACTTTTGGGCCCATTGGTAACTTCTCGAAATTGTACTATTGCGACGAGTGGGAGTTCGTCGAGGCCTTCCCCCTTTGTGAGGACGATCTGCACAAACCGCACATTGAAAAGATCCTGCAGGATGAAAGGTGGGAATGGGGGTAAAGTTGACTATGATTGAATATCTGGTTCAATACAAGGGCGAAGTAAAGGCTATTTTCGCGCCGGATCCCAAGACGGCTGCCATGCTGGCCGGTATAGGAGAACATCCAAAGTATAATCCAACGTCGTGTTTGATTAAGCGCGGTAGAAAAACAAACGTGGTAACATTCCGGACGGATATTGGAGGGTTAGTTCACGTTTGCCCAATAGATGAGAGGCCTTACTGCATAGATCTTCCCTTGAAGAAGCAATAAAAGAAGCCGGCGAGATCTCGCCGGCTCTTTTCAAACTGTTATTTTTATAGTTGCTTTAACGGAATAATACGGGCTATTTGATCCATAGAATATAAAAACAGTGTTTTCACCTTCATTCAATGTCACGGCGTCTTCCCCTGTGGCAGTATTGGAAAGGGAAATATACACATTATTTGCATCAATGACACTTGCTCCGAGTGCTGCATTGTGAGCTGACCAGTAGTCATAGATGCTTCCATCATTCCACACCGTTTTGATGTCGAAGTTTTGGGGAGTTATTGAAGCCCCAGCCGAGAAGGTGCCCTGTGCCTTAATTTGAAGGCTTACACACTGTGGGAAATCATCCAGAAAATCAGTTGTTTCATTTTCGCCGATTCGGAGATCTTCCGGAATGGTGCTCTTGTCAATCCCCATTACTTCCGCTATATAGTTTGCAAAAAGCGGCGCTATATAGTCGTGGTGGTATGCGTTGTTGGGATGCCCTGGAGCTGCTGTCATATCATAAGTTCCCGCGAATGCATCCCCAACCGTCTTTGCATAGTTTAGCCCTTCTACCTTGCTCCTCGTATTGAAAGTATAATTGAACAGGAAAACATACTTTCCATAGTCCGGATTTGAAGGCTTACACACCGCCCGCGAAGCGAACATATCATAGAATGGGATTCCGTACTTGTCCGCTTTGGCTTTGTTCATCGCGGTTGCATGTCTCCATGTCGGGCTGTTTACGCTTGAAGTGAAATAAGGGGACCCGATAATTATAATATGCGCATTCGGTGCCTGTTCTCTTGCAACCTTGATTGCTTGGTCAACGTATCCAGCATATGTACCGGCTTCAAGCGTATCATCAACCGTCCCAATGGTTATACCTCCGTTCTTCCAGTACCAATCATTTACACTTCCGAAAATCGTTATCAGGTTTGTATCAGCTGGTATGTTTCCCTCCATTCTTTGATAGAAGCACTGATTGCTATCAGATCTCCTCCAATACCCGGTTCCACCTTTTCCAAGAACGGTAAGACTTCCGAGGCTTATATCATGGGCTATCACTGCGTGGTATTTATAGGTTGCATTGATTGTTGGGTCGGTCAGGCTGTCACCAACACATACCCACTTCACATCAGACCATGATATGCCGGTGCTGTCCGGAAATACCTGTTCACCGTTCTTATTATAAGCAGACGGCGCAATTCCGCCCATATGGTCGTATATGGATGTTAGCTGGTTTCCAGCTTTTCCGTAAATCACGACGACACCTCCATAGTATATGTGTAGCCTTCGACCGTATAGAAATTTACTGCAATACTCCCCGATTGGAATTTGGGTAGACCAATGTCAGTCACGATACCATTGGAGATTGTGACGGTGGCATATGGATTACTAGTTTCGCCGTATACCGGAGTATTTTTTGACGCGAATCGGTAGCCCTCCATTCTCCAGTTATCGCCTTCTTTTGTAAGAATGGCCTTGTAGCATCTGTTATCGCCCCCACTTGGTTTTGTTTCATTTTGGCTTGTAAGGGTAATTGATGCGGGGTTTGTGACGGCGTTGTCCTGCATGATATTGGAGAATCGTTTTGTTCCCGTTCCTTGTGCCGTACCGCTGGAAGAGGTAGCGCCGCTTGGAACTCCCACCACAACCGCCTCCGTCCTCAGTGTAGCCGATTCAAGGAAGAGGGAAAGACCGAATGTATTGTTTCCTTCGACAAGAGCATTTCCGGACGGGACGCACTGGAAACTTCCTGTAACGTCCATATTCTGTCCGTACTGGTCTTTAACCGTGTACGACCAGTTATCAGCAGTCACCACTGTTCCCACTGCTGTAGAGCCTGTATAAGTCACTGAAAGCGTAGTAGGCGCGGGCTTCTCCTTAGCTCCTGCAATCGTATACGTAGCAGACAGGGATCCATAGCTCACTGTTGTTTCCGTTGATTCCCCTGTAATGGTAGTCGGTGAAACGGTTATAGGCGACCATGCCGTCATGGTCTGGCTGTTTCCCCGCGCAAATGTGATGACGTAGGTGTAATAGCCGGACGTGGCGATGACGTCTCCAATATACAGAGTCTTGGTCGGCGTGTAGCTCACCACCTCAATACCGGTTGCCACATTCTCCTCTGCAGTCATCGGGACGGACGCCGTGAAAGCCTTATAAGTCACTGTGGCAGTGAAGGACGTTGCCGTGATGACCTCCGGGGACACCGTATAGCCGGACGTCACAAGCTGACGCGTCCCGTCACTGTACAAGGCATACACATTGAAATCCGCTGCAGTAAGGCTATCTCCAATGTAGCGCGTCTTTGATACTACCGTTGCTGTTATACCGGTAACCTTTGCTCCGGCTCTCAGCGCGGCTATAAGCTCGTCTGCGGCGGTCTGTCCGGCACTCTCGCTTGTATAGGCGATAGTCTGGAACACGGTCTCAAGAAGGCTTATTTCCTCCTCCGTCCACTTGTCAGCCGCTGCAGCCTTTGAGGATATGACAAGCTCCTTGTTGTCAGAGCTGGCGTCAATTATGATATTCTCTCCAGCTCTGATAGGGATTGTCAGAACCTGCTCATATGATTCAGTCCCGTTGATCCTTCCGTGTCCGTAGATCTTCAGCCCATCCTCGATGCTGTAAGTGATGCTGTCTATGGTGTACGGCGTTTCCATCTTTTCGATGGTGTCAATGCCTTCTCCGGGTTCTCCTTGGGCGCCCTGCAGGTCGGCATATATCAGAGCCATTGCACAAGGAGGAGTCAGAGCTGTGACGATGGCTGTTACGATTGAAAGCCACCTTCCGGAAAGCAGCACAAGGTCATTCACGGCGGGATCTCCATTGAAACTTGAAAGCGGGACGCGGTATGACTGACCGATGGAAGCCGGGGAAGGGGAGAACGAGGAGACAAACACGGATCTACCGTTCTCGCCCGGAGATCCCGGAGATCCCGCAAGCGGGAAAACTCCGATATTTACCCACATTCCATCTATAGCCACGTAGTAGGTGTATGGCGGTTCCTGACCAACGGCAAACGTGGATCCATTCGCATAGAGAGAAGCGGCAGGCAATGTGCCCGCCGCGTCCACTCTTCCGACGATGGATTTTACGACGTCCGTTGCCTGACCAGCAATCCAAGTCAGGTACATGACCTGCTGCTGCAGGTTTCGCCCGTAAAATCTGTCGAAAATCATTTCTTTTCTTCCTCCTTCTTCTCTGCGTGGATCCGCACTTCCCCCAGCTTGATTTTATACTGGCACTGCGGGCAGTTGATGAAATACTCATTGTCGGACGTATCCAGGTATTCCTGAATCGTCTTGATTTCGTGGGACAGCTCCTCAGTCCTGATTTTGGACACAAGGTAAGAGCATACGGCCGAAAGAATAGCTACCAGGTAAGGCAGCATCTGCTGAAAGAATTCCATGTTTTATCCTCCATATCCCGGAACGTCCGGGTAAATTAGCGGTTCTTCGGGGTAGGTAATTTTTATGAAACAGTCTGCAAATTTTGAGATGAACGGCTCCGTCACATCTGTTCTCAGAATTTCCAGCTGTGCCTCATAGGCTGCCGCATCGTCTCTTTTTGACTTGGCGGTTCTCTGGGTGTTTATGTATGTCAGCTCATCTATAGTGTCGGTTGTTGGCTCTGTTGAAGGGTTTGCCGCCTCGTTGTAGATCATGGACGTGCCGCGCTTCAGATCTTCCAGGGAAAGCGCCCGGATCTTGTCCTGGAGCTCTACTCTTTTCGCCCACGCGCCGCCATATTGGTACACTACCGAGAAGATCCGGTATTTACCCTGGAGTTCATCGGATGCTGCCAAGTGGCTGTTGGCGTATCTTCCGAATAGCAACCAGTACAAGGCGACCTTTATTTCTTTGTTGCTGTTCCCCAGCTGGGAATCAAGGGGAAGTTCGCAAGCGTCCCAGTCCGCCGCCCATTCTTTATAGGATGGCCAGATCTCGGAAAAGGTTCGTGTCCGGAAGCTGCCGTATAGATCAGAGCACCAAAGCGTCAAGTCACAGTTCATCTTCCGGTTCCTCGCTTTCCTCTTCTGACTTGTCCGGATCCGGCATTGCATTGTCATTTATCCGGACGGATACATTCCATCCGAAAATCTGATTTGCCAGATCCCAGGAAATCTTTCGTTGAATCAGTCCGTCCTCCAGGACAAGACCGGTCGCGCCGCCTGACATTTCCTGCTCCCCCTCCAGCATGTGTGCCTTCTTAACGAACGCACCCTCATTTCTGATGCCGTGCAGGGAAAGTCTATAGTTATCAAGTGATGTATACATCTGCATGAAGTCAATCACGCTTCCGGCGCTTCCGGACGCGAGATCCTGAAAGTCCATAGATCCTACAATGGGGACAAACCTGTCTGCATTGATGGCAGCGCGTCTTGTCGTTGAGTTTGCCGCAATTACATTGCTACTTTCCCCCTCATTGTTCACGCGCATACCCTGAATGCCGGTTGAATTCTGTAAGGCTGTTCTGGCAAACGGGATGATGTCCGACATGCAATCAAGAAGAGGGGACATAAGCAGGTATCGCGGGGTTATGAGCTCTGCTCCTGGCTCTATATAGTCTCTGATAATGACGCAGAGGCTTTCCGGGTCTGCGTTCGGGGGAATATCCTCCCCCGCATATACCGGTATCAGCTTGAGCCCGGAGATCCACGGCGTTATCCTCTCTTTTGATCCTTTCTTGCCGCTGGCTGATACGCCACCACGGAACGGCAGAGGAGTAACACCACGGAAACGCCCGTACACGTCAATATTCCCATCCAGAGCGTACGGGAGTATATACCCTACTCCATAACGCCGGAAAATGATTGCTTGCCCTGTATAGTACAGAACGCGCTCTACGAGCTCGTTGTTGAGACCTTCCGGCAATCCATCTATCAGATAGCGCCTTGTGGCGTCCTGCTCGTCCATGACTCCAAGCTGACGCCTTATTCCGCTTTTCAGAGCCGATGTTCCATTTCCGGAAAATGCGATAGGCAATCCTGTTTTCGGATTTATCCCGGCCGCAATGATCGGCTCTATGTTCGGTAAGTATGGGACGCCCATTTACTCCTCCCCTCCTTCGTTGTAGAAATAGCACCCGCCGGATAGCTCGGCATTGATAACCTGCGCCATGTGCGTGTCAACCTCTGCGCTCAATCTGAGTACCTGCGCTCTAATGTACCTGTACTTGTACGGATTTTCCCGGAGGTATTCATTCAGGCGTCCAATGACTCCTACGGTCATACTCGCATACTTCCGCAAGGCTATGTATGCGTCCATCTCATTCTGAGGCGCCGTGTAGATCTCCGCAACCGGCCATCCCTTGTTCTGCCTGTTGATGCTTGACACCTTGGTCAGCGTGTCCGGTCTGGCTCGAATATTCCCCAGGTTGTAGGACTGCATGTCCATCATGCTGTCCCGTGCATTCTGCCGGAGCTGCTCTGACTCCTGCATAGACAGTGCAGAGCCGATCAGACCACCTGCAGATTTAGCAGCTGAAAGCAAAGCCCCTCCAGCTCCGCCTGATGCATAGGATCCTGCAGTTGCAAATCCGGCATTGACCAGACCTGATACCATATCTCGGAAATCTTGCTTGCGCTCGATAGACTGCTGCAGGTCCAGGGTCTGCACATTTCTATCGAATATAAGCTGGTAATTTTTATTTGCGATTTCGTATGACGTCCACGCGCTGGACACTATATCGACGGAATAGTTCCCGCCGAGTATAAGTCCCTTTGGGTCGTACTGATACATTGGCGAGTACATACCGCCCCATATTGGCGCCACATGTATGTATGGCTGATACGGTCTGACTGTCATTGTAATTGCCCAGCCAGTCACCCCTCCGTTCTTTGCAACAGAGAAGTCATACAAACTCGCATAGTTTGGCGATGCCAGACGGACAAGCCGCGTCTCGTTGTCCAGCTTGATATCATCCCATGCATCAATTCCGCCTGTGATAGCGCCTTTGTCGCAAGATATTGAGGGAAGCCAGCAAATTATTGTGTGCCTATCACCGGCTCTGACGTCGGTGTAATAGTCCGTATTCGGAAGGAATAATCCGCCGGTTTCAAGCTCTAGATCGTGACCGCCCGGAAAATATGGCAATGCCTGAACATCGTATATCTTTTCCCCAAGTTGCCGTATCATGGAATACACGAGGTCGTCAGCAAGCGAAGTATCTACCAGAGTTCCGGTTGTGTCCGGGTATTGCACATTCAGAACATCGCGCGGTATTGCGAAGACATAGTATGGGGCATCTCCAGCTTTAACCACTTGGTTTGATATGGAAATTGTTTCAGGCTTTGAGATCAGGTTCCATACTGCCTTAACCATTCTGGCATTGTACGTGAACGAATACGTAAATGTGGAAGCAGCTCCATATTGATTTTTGCGAACATATGGTACCCCATCCAATACACCGTTAATGTACTTGTACCCTTCTCCTTCTCTCGTCATGTCCGATTCCTTGCTTGTTTCGGAAACCTCGTAGACGTTAAGCTGGTAAAAGTCGTATGGTTCAGATCCGACTCGTATTAACTTTCCGCCGGATTTCACAGTTTTTGAATACTCCTCTGATGCCGTTCCAGTCTCTCTGAGCATATCTTGCAGAAGAGATTTTTTTACATCATCTGCATGAAATGCAGAGGAAAGCGTTCCGTTCAGTATTTCAAACGCATTGCTTTCTATCACGGAAGGTATTATTTGATAAGCTGGTCTTGCACCATTTCCGACTTCAGATGTAGAATAATACGCGCCTACATTTACGGTAAATGTGCGCCTGCTTGTGAGAACTGGTGGTTCTATTGTCGGAATAACGTCATATAGCGGAACCTTTAACTGCCGTATATCATATTCTTGCAACATGTTTGAAGATCCCGTCGCATCTATAGCGCTTCCTGGATATTGGGAAATGGCTTCCGCTATACTTGTATAGCTCTCGTCGTATTCACGCTTCGTTGAATCATCTATTGTTATAGATATATCCCCGCTGTCAAATGCATTTCCGGTAAGATATCCGACATACCATCGGGACTGCGTATAGTCCTTTATCGGAATCTCTCCCGTCTTAAGCTGGGAAAAGCTATTTCCTTCCGGATTGAAAATCAGAGTTGACGCAGCGGGACACCACCCGCGCTCAATCTTCAAATAGGATCTTCCGATTTCCGGGTAGAAGTCCGCCAGGACGTCACGCCGAAGGCGTAAGCTATACTGTCCGGAAAGGTTCCGGCTGCTCTCCATTACAAACCAGCGTTGCTGGACATAGTACGCCGCATCCGTGATCAACAGATAGTCCGGCTCGAATCCTTCCCCGAGGTTAAGGACTTGTGAAGTTTCGACACCATCCGCAGGATTGAAGTTGACTCCCTCAAACCGTTTGAAGCTGGCTGCCCTCTGAGTGTATGTGCTTTCGGTTATTGAAGAAAGGACGATACGGTTCTGGTAGTTCAGGCAGCCAGCAAGAACGGTCAGATATGCCATTATACCCTCCTGACAGTCAACATCGGGTAGTTGGCGAGGTAGTCAAGGGTATTGTGCCCCCAGGTCAGATACTGGTTTGTCAGAAGCGCCTGCGGATTGTAGAACGAGGTGCCAACCTCGAACGCCGACATATACGGCACGGAGCGCCGGTGCATAACCTTGAACAGGATTGTATCATCCTCCGTGTAGGAAGTCTTGGCGGGGGCAGTGTCTTTCGTTTTGATACTATCCCCGGCGAAGTAGTGGTTTGCTCCGATCTCCTGCTCAATCAAGGATCTGACCTTCCCGTCTGCGGTTCCCTTCGTTGCGTCATTGTTGACTTTCCCGAAGAACCGGGACGGCAGAACATACTCGCCCAGTCTCTCCACAATGTCCTTGTGATAGATCGTCGGCAGGTCTCGGTGTTCGATTCTCGATACAGCTTTAGCCGACCAGATGAACACAAGGTCACTTGCGCTCAGACTCCGCATGAACCCGTAGTCATTGAACGAATACGTGGTATCCTGGAGATCAACCAGCAGGTTGGCGATCATCTCACCGATCACGGCGCCTTCGATTCTTGCCGCATCCTCACCGGTCGCTGCTCCGACCGCCGAGGTCACATCGACCGTCTGCGTCTGCTTTCCAACAGCGCTTTCAATCGTACCGATGAACGCATTGTAGGTGGTCGCATCGTAGATTTTCTTCGTTTCCCCGATCCACCCCATCATGACCGCTGCAAAGCTGCTGAATGCCCCCTCAGTGCTCCAAGCTCTCTTGGTCATATATTCGTCAGTTGTCAGGGCGATCTGACGGAATATGTCAAGTTTGATAACCTGACATTTCGGGGAAGGCGGTCTGTGCGTCTCCAGCAGGTTTCCCGCCATGGCGTCATTTGTCCAAGCGTAGGACTTCAAAACGTCAGTTGCATAGTACAGTTTGCGGTCTCCGTAGAGCCCGCCGTCCACTCTGGACATGTCCACAAGAGTGGATCCGGTTTCGCTGATGTTGTCCGCGAATACCTCCTGCGAGATGATCATGTTGTATATCGCCGCGAAAATCTCATTCGCGCCGAGCTGGCCATTGAAATTTACTGGCATTTTTTATACCTCCTTACCTTCTGAGCTGCGGATCATATGTCCGCGCCATGAGCTGCGCTGTGAATACGCCGTCGTTCCCGTCTGCCGCATCCACGCATTCCTGCATCACTGCCGCCACTCTCTCGGCAGCTTCCCTGTCTGCGGCAGTGGCGCGAGCGTGTGTCCCATTCGGCAGGAATGGGTCATCCCCTCCGGACTCCATGACCTTCTCTCTGAGTTCAAGCGCGGCTGTGACGTACTCAAGGTTCGTCATGTCTTCGGGATTTGAAAGTTTCTTGCGGAGTTCTTCAAGCGTTGCGCCTGCACTCGCGCCTTCTGCTTCCCCTCTCTCTCCGCTTGCAAGGGATTGAATGAGTCTCTTGTTGTCTTCGAGCAGCTTCTGGTACTTCTCTTTTGACACCGTGGATTCTTTCAGTTTCTGAATTTCCGCAATGTAGTCCTTCTCGTTGTCCTGCTCCATGGCCTGTTCGGTCTCTTCATCCAGCATCTTTCCTACCTCCTGAATAGAATTTTATATAGGCGCTCAGGGGCACCCCGACTTGATGGACTGGCGCGTGCATCACGCCTCAGCGCTCGGCACCTCTTCGGTGCGACTCCGAGATTCGCTGATTGTACAAGATATAAGCCGGCGCCACCGCGCCGTTAAAACTCTTAACGAGTTCTAACCATTTTTAATGCGTCCGTGAAATATGCTTGTGTTATCAAGCTGTCAAATTTCAAAGCGCGGGCATCATATAGATCTATTATTGCCTGCCTTCTTTCCAGGCTATAATATGTATCTATGTAAGGACGCATGCAGAAGTCCGACTCCTTGGGCAATGATTCGTTTTTATAACGTTTCAGGACTGCCCCGTCCCATAGTGTGTACCAATCTTGCTTGCTGGTCGAAAACTTGACAATTCCGGTCGGCTTAACGGTTCGCCCTTTGAAAAGCAATTGCCGGTCTTTGGTAAGCTCGTTCGTGTAATTCGACATCTCCCCGCCGCCCAGAATATCTGCAATGGATCCTTTCCGGTCGGCAAGGTATTCTTCCGTCGGCTCCAGATTGTCAATTACGCAACGCTTGCTCCTCAAATAGAATCTGCCGAATTTTTCCGGCAAGAAATTGAACGCCTTTAATATTGTGCTTGCCTCTTCAAGCGTATTGCCCAAAAGCCAAACTTCCACGCCGTGCTTCCTTGTTCGGCAGAAGTTTTCGCACATTCCGATGAAGTTGTAGAGAATGTCAAACGACGTCCTCTTCTCTCCGATTTCAAGCTGGAATTCGTCAAGAATCAGTATATATTTCCCTTTGAAGTCCTTGTCGAAATGCGCAACGCCCTTGTCCTTGCCAAATGAGGCAAGCGGATATACGCCGCAGAACTTCTTGCCATCATTATATACCACATTTCCCTTTGTTGTCAAGTGTAATTTATATTTTCTCTGCAAATCTGGATCTATCAATTCCTCGGCATCCCTGGCGAGAAGCGCCTTGCATGACGTAGGGGATATTCGCATCCAGTATATCTTGACATTTTCCCCGCGCTTTTCTTTTTCGGAACAGATCATCTGTGCAACAGAATAGCTCTTTCCAGTCATTCGACCGCCGCATATTACATGGAATATTGCCCATGTATTCCCGCGTTGGCTTCTAAGGCAGACGAACCGCGCGAGCGCCCGTTTTTTCTGTGCTCTTCGGTTCCTGGTTTCCTCCTCTGCCTTCCTTCTGCGTTCGCGGTTATTTACCGCCATATATTCCCCCATATATTCCCCTCGCTCTCTTATACATATCTCCGCCATCGTATCCGAGAAATTCAAGTGTTTCTATTATGTAATTCCATCTTTGCTTTCTGTCCATTTTTACTATTTTCTTAACATTAAGGGATTTCTCAAATTCTTCTATTACATCCCTATATTCAGAGCCTGTATCTCCTCCGGATTCTTTATATTCCTTCTTTATTTTCTTTAGCAAACTTTTTCCTTTTTTGACAAGTTCGCCCGCCTCTGAATAGGTCGTTTGAATATGTGCACGGATTCTCTGTTTAGCGATATCTTTTGATTGTCCCACTGAAATATAATTCAGATATTGGTTAGTATATGAAGCCGGGCTGTCCTTAACATATAGCGCGCGTCCTTTGCTTTTTTCCTGCTCGTATAGCCTGGAGAAATAATTGTATGACTGTTCAACGCGCTTTGCAAATTGCTTCTTGCTCATTGTAGATTCAGGACGTATACTCTTATAGTCACTATAGAAGTCGTCGAGCTCTGATACAGAAAGCCGGAATCCCTGACTTGTAACCTTGCGTCTGGCCATTATACCCTCCATCTCTCGCGGACTTCCGCCCGCTGTTTCTTCCTGATTTCATCCAAATTTTCCGCAAATTCTTCCTCGGTGCAAACAAGCGCTCCATGCTTAACCATGGCCGTGGATCCGTCCTTGTTCCAGAATACATATTGATTTATAGCGTTTGTTTGGTCGTACTTAAGTCCTGATATCTCTGTGAATAGTCCGCCCAGAGTTTTGGAGCGGCTTCCATACCCCCGGACAGATCCGGGGGTATAGATGAAGCTGTCAACGACCATTTGATACACTATAGCCCCATCCGCAGTCATTTTCTTGTACATGTCCAAGTGCTGCTGGACTGCCCGTGAAAGGATAGTTGCCGCAACATGGTACTGGGCCGGGAATTTTGCACGGTCTGGATGCAATGTTCCGATGGTTGACACCATCGCTATTTTGGCATCAGGATCCCCTTCCTTCTTCCTCCGGTACAGAGTCTGCCATATCTGTGTCATTGTATAAGTAGATGCCTTGCATAGTATTGTTTTGGCTGGCTTTCCTGGTATCATACGAGATACCACATTGTCAGCAGCTGCCCCATACTCTGACCACTTCCTGCTATCCACGCGCCCATATTCTGCGTATTGGTTCGTTCCAACGTAGTAGGCATATGGGTATTCCTCCGTTGGTTCCCCTTCTCCGTCAACCTCTATATGCCCTTCCCATGTTGGAAGGTTCCCGCATCCCATTGCCGGATAATTGCTTGAATAGTCCTCCAGCCAAACGTTCCGCTGTGTCACGTCACTGTACCTTGCGTCTGGCCATTATACCCTCCATCTCTCGCGGACTTCCGCCCGCTGTTT
>ERZ1024365.106-NODE-106-length-12898-cov-36.447014_pt1 | contig 12898 bp, 17 predicted proteins | sample MGYA00520788_ERZ1024365 | MGnify/ENA primary metagenome ERZ1024365 (study PRJEB33242, sample SAMEA3444265) | Homo sapiens | biome: Host associated; feature: Gastrointestinal tract; material: Stool | place: Uganda | collected 2011-01-01 ... | reverse complement strand
GCTTACAAGGCTTGTCATAAGGTATTCTTGCCCACATCATACCTTCCATCGCACGAATCGCGTTGTAATATTTCTGTGCTTGATTGTTTGGTTTCCTCCTTTCAACTAATACAATACTTATACTCATAAAAAGTCTTGTAAGCCCTTTTAAATGTTATCTAAACCAGTGCTAAACATTATCATAACTGTAAGAAAGGAGGCAGTAAGTATGGCAAAAACCAAAGGCTCTGATAGAATTAGAGCCATTAGACCGGCATTATCACCGGAAGCTAGAGAAAATCAGATGATATCTTTAGCAGTTGATCTGGCCGAAAGACAATTGCAAGAAGGGACTGCCTCTTCGCAGGTAATAACCCACTATTTAAAGCTTGGGTCAACAAGAGAAAAATTGGAGAGGGAACGACTTGAGGAAGAGAACAAACTTCTTAAAGCAAAAACCGAGCAGCTTCAGTCTATGAAGAGAGTTGAGGAGCTCTATGAAGAAGCTATAAAGGCTATGAAAACTTATGGCGGTCGAGGTGAGCAAGATGAATATTAAAACATATTCAGAGCTATCCAAATTAGTCACGTTTGAAGAGCGTTATAGCTATTTGCGATTAAATGGGTTCGTTGGTAAAGAGACTTTTGGTTTTGATCGATATCTTAACCAGGTTTTCTATAAGTCTTCAAAGTGGAGGTCTATTAGAGACTTTGTGATCATCAGAGACAATGGATGCGACTTAGGAATAGAAGGTCGAGAAATTTATGGAAGGATTATTATTCATCATATGAACCCAATCACAATTCAGGATATCACTCAACAATCAGAATTCTTATTAGATCCAGAGTTTTTAATATCCACAATCCATGAAACACATAACGCTATACATTATGGAGATGTAAATCTTCTTATTCGAGAACCAGTTGAAAGACAACGAAACGATACTTGTCCATGGAGACATAATTAAGGAGGCTTATATGGCTAAGAGAAATTTCAAATCTGAGAAGGCACATACTACATACTCAGATGATAATACTATTGCTACTGAAAAGCTTGAAGAATCAGGCATAGACGTAACAGAAGAAACAATGTCGCTTTCTTGCGAAGATGAGGATACTGAAATTCATGAATATCCGGCAGAAGTTGCTGGATTTAAGGAAAAAGTTGGAATCGTAAACTGTGCACGACTTAATGTACGAGTTTCTCCGACACGCGATGCTTCTATAGTTTGCATTCTTGATCGCGGTGCAAAGGTTAGCATCGCAAATGATTCTGGTGATGAATTTTATAGTATGTACACTGAGACCGGTGTCTACGGTTATTGCATGAAGAAGTTCATCACGGTTGAAGAATAAAAACAGAAGCTGCGATCGACAGGAGGATTGATATGGAGAGCATACTCACATCAATTAAAAAACTACTCGGAATCACAGAAGAATGCGAAGACTTTGACACTGACATAATCATACATATCAATTCTTCATTTATGGTTCTAACACAACTCGGTATAGGGTCGTCCGACGGTTTTGCAATAAAAGATAAAACATCCGTATGGAGCGAATTTATACCAGACAGTTCAAATTTAGAATCTGTAAAATCGTATATGTATCTTAAAGTTAAACTTCTTTTTGATCCGCCAACTAGCTCTGCGGCGATGGACGCATCAAATCGAATGATAAGTGAATTCGAATGGAGACTCAATGTTGCTGCTGATTCCGTTACTAACGGAAAGGAGGTAATTCAAAATGGACAATAACTCATTAACCCATTGGGGTATAAAAGGCATGAAATGGGGCGTTCGTAGATACCAGAACGAAGACGGATCTTTAACCACCGATGGGCAGAAAAGATATGAGCGCGACCAGAGAGAAAATTCTGGAAAGAAAAAAGGAAACAAAGTTGCTCAGGCCGATCCAAATCGATGGGTTAAAGAAGACTTAGAGCGTTCAAAAAAATTAACAGATGCCAGTTCAAACATGGTTAATCAGCTTAAGAACGCCAATAATATAAGTATCAAAAACGGTAAGAAAACCCGCGTTGATTTAAGTTCCATGACCGATGATGAAATGCGAAAAAAGATAAACCGCGAGTTTTTAGAGCGTCAGTATAATGACATGTTTACGCCTCAAAAAGCTGCTAAAGGAAGGGAATACCTTAACAAAATACTCGACACAACCGGCGCCATTTTAGGCATCAGTAGCTCGGCCCTCGGCATAGCTCTTGCGATAAAGGAGCTAAGTGGGTGATCGTTTGGAATTATGTCACTACGGAATAAAAGGACAAAGATGGGGTGTTCGTCGATATCAGTTTGCTGATGGATCTTTAACTCCAGTAGGACGAAAAAGATATAAGATCGATCGGAATGATAAAGGTGCGAAACGTGTAGCTGCATTAATGAATATGCATGTTAATGAATTGGTGAACAAAACAAAAACCAAAATCACAGGAAAACAATATGTTGATACATACTTGAAGAAGGGTACAAAGTTCTCAAGGATTCAAACGTCTAAAGAGTTTGAAAATTTTGCATTTTATGCCACCTACAAAAAACAAGACGCGGATAAGTATATGGGCTTATTTGGAAAAAACCTAATGAGCAGAGCAAAACATGATGCAGAGCAAGCCGAAGAGAAAGCAAATATTTCCGGTAATGAGGTTGATATAGAGACTGCAAAAAAAGCACGAGACAATGCTAATAACATGAAAGTGTATCAGTTAAAATTATCAGTCGTAAAGAAATTAAAAGTCCCATCTGACGAAAACGCCGGATACATAACGGCTAATCTACTTAAAGATCCAGAGTTCAAAAAGAATGTAGAAGCGTCGATACAGGATTCCAAAGAAAAAATGAAACGACCTACGCAGCATCTTTTGTTTAACCAGGCTCAAAATGCTCTTAAAAATGACCCAGACAAGATGACATCTTCTGAGAAAATTGCGGTATATAAAGCATTAAATCTCTCACTGACAAATCATAATCAGCAAGAGATAGCAGCTCAAAATCGTTTTTATTCTGAGTTGAAAAAGAAGGGTTATAACGCATTGCTTGATTATAACGATAGAGAGTATTCTAGCTATCATGCGAAACGTCCTATGATTGTATTCGATACCGATTCGGTAAAACTCCAGTCTGTCTCAGAAACAAACCCTAAGATCGTTAATAAATTGTATAGAAAATACAATGCTGAAAGGCTTAGAAAAGAAATCTCGGCTAACACAATAGGATATGCGGCCAAATTCGGATCAAAAAGTATATCTGAATGCAGCTCATATGTGAAGCGAAGGCTGGATCAATATTTAAGTTAACAAGGTGATTATAAATATGGCTATGTCAAATACGGCAATACCTATGTATTATGGTATGTTTCGAGATGCGGTTATTCGTGGCGATATACCAGTATGCGAAACTGTATCTTTAGAAATGAATCGAATAGATTCTTTGATTGCTAACCCTGGGATCTGGTATGATGACCAAGCTGTGCAGGGCTTTATCAGTTATTGTGAAAAAGAACTGACACTAACAAATGGCGATGATCTTTATTTGCTAGACTCATTCAAGTTATGGGCTGAACAAATATTTGGATGGTATTACTTTATTGAAAGAAGTATCTACGAACCAAATCCAAATGGACATGGTGGACGATACGTCAACAAGACTATTAAGAAACGGTTAATAAATAAGCAGTATCTTATAGTCGCCAGAGGTGCTGCAAAGTCTATGTATGCATCGAATATACAAAGCTATTATCTAAATGTTGACACCTCGACGACGCATCAGGTCACAACTGCCCCTACCATGAGACAGGCAGAGGAAGTTATGTCACCGATAAAAACCGCGATTGCAAGGTCTAGAGGACCGTTGTTTAAGTTTTTAACAGAAGGTTCGCTACAGAATACAACCGGTTCGAAAGCGAATCGCATGAAACTTTCACCAACAAAGAAAGGAATAGAAAACTTTCTGACCGGTTCGCTCCTTGAAGTAAGACCTATGAGCATTGATAAGCTCCAGGGTCTTAACAGCAGGATTAACACAGTCGATGAGTGGCTTTCCGGAGATATAAGAGAGGACGTTATTGGTGCTCTCGAACAGGGCGCTTCTAAAAATGATGATTATCTTATAGTGGCAATCAGTTCTGAAGGTACAGTACGTAATGGAAGCGGCGATACAATCAAAATGGAGTTGATGGACATCCTTAAAGGAGATTACATCAATCCTCATGTTTCCATTTGGTGGTATAAACTGGATTCGATTGACGAAGTAGCCGATCCAAATATGTGGCTTAAAGCAAACCCGAATCTAGGTAAGACCGTTACTTATGAAACATATCAGCTCGATGTTGAAAGAGCGGAAAAAGCGCCAGCCGTGCGAAATGATATTTTGGCAAAACGTTTCGGTATACCAACCGAGGGCTACACTTATTACTTTACATATGAGGAAACACTTCCGCATCGTAGACGAGATTATTGGGAGCTGCCTTGTGCGTTAGGCGGTGATCTTTCAAGAGGCGATGATTTCTGTTCGTTTACATTTATATTCCCTTTGCGAAATGGAGCATTCGGAATAAAGACCCGAAATTACATAACCGAACTTACTCTCAATAAATTACCTTCCGCTATGCGATTCAAGTATGAAGAGTTTATGAAAGAAGGAAGCTTGATCGTTATGCCTGGAACGGTTCTTGACATGATGCAGGTGTATGAGGATCTTGATAATCATATCGCAGAATGCAGATACGACGTTCGTTGCTTTGGGTTTGATCCATATAATGCAAAAGAATTCGTGGAAAGATGGGAACGAGAAAACGGGCCTTTCGGAATAGAAAAAGTTATACAGGGTGCAAAAACAGAGTCAGTTCCATTAGGCGAGCTCAAGAAGTTGGCTGAAGAAAGGATGCTCTTATTCGATGAAGAGCTTATGGCATTTACGATGGGCAATTGTATGACTCTCGAAGACACGAATGGCAACCGTAAATTGTATAAGCAACGGCACGAGCAAAAGATAGATGCCGTCGCAGCAATGATGGACGCATATGTAGCTTACAAGATTAATAGGGAAGCGTTCGATTAAGGATGGTGGTGAAAAATGTACGAACTTTATCACAGCGGTATAAAGGGTATGAAATGAGGCGTCCGAAATGGTCCTCCTTATCCTTTAACGGATGCGGTTAAGAAATCAGCATACGGCAGCGGGTCGCATAAACAAAAAAGTACCACATATGGCAAAAGCATAAATGAATCCATAAGAATCGGAAAAATAAAAATTAACGATTTACAGGATTATGCGGTTGGTTCTCTTACCGAATTTGTAAATTCTGGGAAAGAATGGGTTAGCGGATTAATGAATGGACATGATTTCGACTGGCAAGAAGTGACCAACGATAGTGATTATGGTTTGCAACCTGTCGCCACAATTGCTAAAGAACGTCACGATGAAGAAGGGAATTACGGCAAATATGAATTTGCTGAAGATGACGGCATATATGATAGATCTATAAATCATGGAAGAGTAGATGATTATTCCATGGAAAAATGCAATCCTACTTTTGGATCTAGTGGCACAACTCAAAACTGCGCGAAATGCTCGGCTACTTTGGAACTAGCCTCTAGAGGCTTTAATTTTATGGCCGGTAGGCAGACGTACCCATCAAGTGTAGACGCTCAAAGCCATTGGTTTAAAGGGGCTGAACGAATGCATATGGATACCGATATAACAGAGGAATCTATAAAATCTTTCGGAAATAAAACGTCAGGAACTATCTCTATAAGATATCCAGATGAGATCGGCGGTGGCCATTCGATGCATTGGACCGTGGACGATACTGGATCTTTTGAGATTCAAGATGGTCAAAATGGACGAAGATTCTCAAGTTTAAAAAGCATGATGGATAAATATGGCGCAGACGAAAGTAAAGGTCTAGATGTATTTCGGTTAGATAATTGCGAACCAGATTAGGATCATCTGGCCAGTGACAGCGTCATTAGAGATCCAGACGGCGAAGGTGCCGGATATAACATGGTAAGAAATAAATTTAATAGAAGGGTTGTGAGCACATGGTAGTTTCAAATAAGTATGCACAGGCGAAACAAAAAATACTTTCAGCGTTTAAAGACTCTGAAATATTAAGCGTTATGCAGTTAAAAGACGGCTTTTTGTTTTCTATAAAACCGAAGCAGATGAACGATTATGTTTTAGACGGCTTTTTTAAAGTAACAAATGCTGGAAGTATAAAGGAATATTCGCCAGTTACAGATCCCGAAGAGTTTAAGTTTGCTATGAGCCATGTTATATATAGTAAGAAAAATAGATAGGAGGCATTCAAAATGGGTTTTACCACTAGGCTCCAACATGCTTGGAACGCCTTTTTTAACAAAGACCCGACTAATAATTTTAGTGGTGGAGGGGCTAGCTATTTTTATAGACCGGACCGACCAAGATTTACAAGAGGCAATGAACGTTCTTTGGTCACGGCGGTGTATAACAGGATAGCTCTCGATGTGTCAGCGATAAACATTCAGCATGTGCGTCTAGATGAGAATAATCGATTTAAAGAGACGATTGAATCGGGGCTTAATACTTGCCTAAATCTTGACGCCAATATTGATCAGACGGGTCGTGCGTTTATTCAAGACGTGGTTATGTCTATGCTCGATGAGGGTTGTGTAGCAATAATACCTGTGGAAACCGATATAGATCCTAAAGTTTCCGACTCTTACAAAATTTTATCTATGAGGACCGGAAAGATAATTTCGTGGTTTTCGGATAAGGTTCGAGTACAGGTATACAATGAAGCTACATGTAGGAAAGAAGAAATAGTAGTACCTAAACGCACGGTTGCTATTGTTGAAAACCCCCTCTATTCTGTAATGAACGAGCCAAACTCCACCATGCAGCGTCTCATTCATAAGCTAAGTCTCTTAGACGTTGTTGATGAACATACGAGTTCTGGTAAGTTGGATCTAATTATTCAGTTGCCTTATGTCATAAAAACCACAGCAAGGCGCCAACAGGCTGAAGAAAGGCGCAAGGACATAGAGATGCAATTGGCAAGTTCTAAGTATGGTATTGCTTATACCGATGGCACTGAGCGTGTAACGCAGTTGAATCGGCCGGTTGAAAACAATCTAATGAAACAGATTGAATACTTAACGAGTATGCTTTATAGCCAGTTAGGAATCACTCAGAGTATATTAGATGGAACGGCTGATGAAAAAACAATGCTTAATTATTACAGCAGAACAATCGAGCCAATCATATCCGCCATTGTCGATGAAATGAAACGCAAGTTTCTAACTAAAACTGCTAGGGCGCAAAAACAGTCGATTCTATTCTTTAGAGACCCTTTCAAGCTTGTTCCAGTAAACGATATGGCTGAAATTGCTGATAAGTTCACCAGAAACGAGGTAATGACCTCGAATGAGATACGGCAAATAATAGGAATGAAACCATCAGATGATCCGAAGGCAGACCAGCTCGTCAACAGCAATATAAGTCAGCCAAATGAATCATCGAATGCCGTTGAAGAGGGAACGCCCGATGATGCTTCGGGTGATTCAGAACAACAGTTGGAAGATATTCCAGTTAAAGAATTATCGACATGATAGGATGCGAACAAAAATGCGTAATACGGAACTTTACCACCATGGAGTAAAAGGCATGAAGTGGGGTCATCGTAAGGCTCAAAAATATGCAAATAAGGCCAAACTTTCCCGTGAATCTTCCAAAGAGTGGGACACAATGGCTAAATATGCATTGAAAAAAGGCAAAAACAAAAAAGCGGCTAAGTATAAGAAATACGCAGCAGAGGAACGTGCTGAGGCATCTCGGTATGAAAAAGCAGCGGCTGGACAAAATAAAAAGAAGTCGCCAAAAGAGAAAGTAACTTCCGGTAAGAAAAGAGCTAAAAAAGCAGCACAAAAAATCGGAAGCGCAAGCGTTAAAACCGTAGGATATACAGCACAATTTGGTTTAAGAATGCTACAAAACTATGGCAATGCGCAGCGAATAAACTACTGGTCTAATTCTTAAGAAAGGAGAAAATCAAAATGGATAATTTCGATTTTTGTGGATGGGCGACCAAAGCGAATCTTATGTGTTCCGATGGTCGAATCATTCGTAAAGATGCTTTTAAGCATAATGATGGGCAGACTGTACCTTTAGTATGGAATCATCAGCACAATGATCCAGACGAAGTTCTCGGTCATGCTTTATTGGAAAATCGTGATGACGGCGTTTATGCATATTGCAAACTCAATGAAACTGAGTCTGGAAAAACAGCTAGACTTCTTGTTCAGCATGGCGATGTAAATGCTTTATCGATTTATGCCAATCAGCTTAAGCAGCAGGGACCTAATGTTATGCATGGAAACATTCGGGAATTAAGTCTCGTTCTGGCTGGAGCTAATCCTGGAGCGTCCATCGAATCAGTAATCATGCATGGTGAAGAATCGGACGAAGAAGCCGTAATCTTCACTGGCGAAGAAATATCTTTGTTCCACGCTGCAGATAGCAACTCGGAACAGAAAGGAAAAGAAGAAATGGCTAATGAAAACAAAAAGTCTGAGGAGGGCTCTAAGAAGCCAGAGGATAAGACCGTTGCAGACGTGTTTAACGAGTTAACAGAAGAGCAGAAGACCGTTGTGTATGCGATGATCGGTCAGGCTCTTGAGGATGCAGGCGTATCAGACGAAGACGAATCAAATGAAGGAGAGAAAGACATGAAGCACAATGTATTTGAACAGGACACAAGAGAAGAGAGAGGTATGCTTTGCCACGCTGATCAGGAGAGTATCATTGCCATGGCTAAGTCGAGTCAGGTCGGAAGCTTCCAGACAGCTCTTGAAATTTTCGCAGATGAAAACAATCTTCAGCATGATGCTGTAAGCAGCGGCTTTATTCAGACGGGAACCGGTAACGTTACGGCACTGTTCCCTGAGTATGCTGAAGTGAGACCCGGCGCCCCTGAGCTCATTACAAATGATCAGGGTTGGATATCAGTGGTTATGGGAAAGGTTCATAAGAGCCCTATTTCTAGAATCAGAACAAGTCAGGTTGATATCAGAAACATCGATTCGCTCAGAGCGAAGGGCTATAAGAAGGGTAAACAGAAGGGCCAGGCCGGCAATTTCAGCCTTGTGAGAAGAACGACCGACCCTCAGACAATTTACGTCAAGAATGCGCTGCACAGAGACGATATCATCGACATCACAGATTTCGACTATGTTCAGTATTTATACAACATTGACAGAATGATGCTCAATGAAGAGCTTGCAACTGCTATTATGCTCGGCGACGGACGCGAGGAAGGCGATGAAGGAAAGATCGCACCTGATAAGATCAGACCGATCTGGCTCGATGATGATCTGTACACACTTCATACCGATCTCAATATAACAAGCGCAAAGTCAGAACTCCAGGGCACGGGTACAGGTACAAACTTCGGTAATAACTATATTACCGCCGAGGCGATGATAAACACAGTTCTTTATGCAAGAGAAAAGTTCAAGGGTACCGGCACTCCGGATATGTTCATTACACCTCATATGCTGAATGTTATGCTGCTTGCTCGTGACATGAATGGCCGCAGAATTTACAGCTCTAAGGCCGAACTTGCATCTGCGCTCAACGTTGGTAACATCTACACAGCTGAACAGTTTGAAGGAAAGACAAGAACAACATCTGATAATAAGACTAAGAAGCTGCATGCAATCATTGCTAACCTGGCTGACTATTCTCTCGGTTCAACAAAGGGCGGCGAAGTAACCCACTTCACTCAGTTTGACATCGATTTCAATCAGGAGAAGTCTCTGCTTGAGACAAGATGCTCTGGTGCTCTTACAAGAGTATATTCCGCAATCGCGATCGAGGAAGATGTAACACCTGCATCTGCTGACTCTGAGAATAATCCTCAGGGCTGATAAAATTCAAAATGGAGTGATATGATATGGCAAAATTCTATGGGAATATCGGCTTTGCCGAAACAGTAGAGACTGACCCTGGCGTATGGGTTGAAGAAATAGTAGTTCGTCCGTACTTTGGCGATGTTGTCCGAAATGCTAGGCGGCTTGAAAATTCAGGCGGAGTTAATGACAACATTAATATCTCAAACGAAATCAGTATAATTGCCGACCCATATGCCAATCAGAACTTTCACTCAATTCGCTATATCGAATTCATGGGTACCAAATGGAAGGTTTCTAGTATTGACGTTAGATACCCGAGATTAATCTTGACTATGGGGGGCGTATATAATGGCTAGCAGGCTGCAACTGCAGAGTAAATTAGAAGAATTACTCGGAACTAAAAATGTATACTATCAGCCTCCTGAGTCAAAAAAAATGCAATATACAGCCATCGTGTATTCTAAAAGCAGATTCGATGGTACACATGCAAACGATTCTATGTACTTAAAAAACACTAGGTATGAAGTCATCGTGATTTCAAGATTTCCGGATGATCCGGTAATAGATAAATTGCTGGAATTCCCATATTGTTCGTATGATCGAAATTATGTGGCTGATAATCTACATCACGATGTATTCACAATATATTTTTAAAAGGAGGACATAAGCATGTCTAAACTTATTTGGGACCAGTCCGGTGAACGTTTTTATGAAACCGGCGTAAAGCAGGGCGTTCTCTACCCTCAGGTATCTGGAGCGTATCCTAAGGGTGTTGCTTGGAACGGCCTTACTGCTGTAACAGAGAGCCCTTCAGGCGCAGAAGCAACGGCTCTGTATGCCGATGATACGAAGTATCTTAACCTTTATTCGGCTGAGGAATTCGGGGCAACAATCGAAGCATATACATACCCTGCCGAATTCACAAAGTGTGATGGATCGGCTGAATTAACACCCGGCGTTACCGTAGGCCAGCAGACAAGACAGGCATTCGGTCTTTGTTACAGAACAACCCTCGGTAATGATACAGAAATGAATGATTATGGATATAAGCTCCATATCATTTATGGTGCTATGGCATCTCCATCAGAGAAGGCGTATGCAACTATCAATGACAGCCCCGAGGCAATTACTTTCTCATGGGAAGTAACAACAACTCCCGTAAACGTAAACGGATTCAAGCCTACGGCTACGATCACTATCGATTCCACTAAGGTTGATGCTAAGAAGCTGGCGGATCTTGAAGAGATCTTATACGGAAAAGACCCGACAACAACTGATGGTGCTGATGGTGTTGACCCCAGACTTCCTATGCCCGATGAGATCATGACACTCATGACAACGGAAGGTTAATAATTTTCAAACAGCGACTTTAAAGTTTGGAGCCGTATTCAGTTTAAGCTGGCGGCTCCCATTTTTTTATTTCGAAAGGAGAATACTATTTTATGATTAAGAAGACTATCACTTATGTTGATTACAACGGCAATGAAAGAACAGAAGACTATTGGTTCAACCTGTCTAAGGCTGAAGTTATGGAGATGGAGATGAGCACGACCGGTGGCCTTGCTGAAAGAATTCAGAAAATCGTAGCTGCTCAGGATGCTCCCTCTATAATAAAAATATTCAAGGAACTGTTACTTAAGGCTTACGGCGAAAAAAGTGCAGACGGCAAGAGATTCATAAAGTCTGAGGAGATTTCAACGGCTTTCTCACAGACAGAAGCATATTCTAATCTGTTTATGGAATTCGTAACGGATTCCGATGCCGCAGCTGAGTTTGTCAATGGCATCATTCCGGTTGATATATCAAACCAGAAGGTGTCGCCTATGCCGCCGGTAACAAAGTAATAACGAAAACAATAGGAGGTCTTGCGAATGCTCCAAATAATGATACCATCCGTAGAATTATGGGATGAATCTAAAGAAGAATTCGTTTATATGAAAGAGCGGACGCTTCAGTTGGAGCATTCTCTAGTCTCTCTTTCAAAATGGGAATCAAAATGGTGCAAATCATTTATTTCCAATAAAAACATAACAGAAGAAGAAACCATGGACTACATCAGATGCATGACTCTTACCCAGAATGTGCCAAAAGAGGTTTACGATTATATGCCCGATTCAGTGATAAGGCAAATAACTGATTATATAAACGCGCCAATGACAGCCACATGTTTTTCTGGTAATAATAACAAAAAGACCGGTAGAGAGGTAGTTACCTCTGAGCTCATTTATTATTGGATGATTGCTATGAACATACCATTTGAGTGCCAAAAGTGGCATCTTAATAGATTACTTACGCTTATAAGGGTATGTAATATTAAAAATACGCCCCCTAAGAAAATGAGCAAAAGATCTATTATGAGTCGTAATGCGGCTTTAAATGCCGCCAGAAAACAGAGATTAGGAACCATGGGTTAATACTATAAAGGAGGACAAGTATATGAGTAATAGCCGTCTCGTTAGCTATACAAAAATCAGTCCGCATCGAAACAGCCCTCGTAACCATAAGATTGACACCATCACAATTCACTGTGTTGTCGGTCAGTGCGCTGTAGAGCCTTTAGGCGAACTATTTCAGACGAAGGAAGCATCATCCAATTATGGAATCGGTTATGATGGACGAATCGGAATGTACGTAGAAGAGAAGGATCGTTCATGGTGCTCATCAAGCGCTTCCAATGACAATCGTGCAATCACAATCGAATGTGCAAGCGATACGTTTGAGCCATTCGCTATAAACGATAAAGTTTATGCGTCACTCATTGATCTATGCACAGACATTTGTCGTAGAAACAATATAAAAGAACTCAAATGGAAGGCCGACAAGTCTTTAATCGGCCAGGTCGATAAACAGAACATAACCGTGCATCGCTGGTTCAATTCTGCTAAGTCGTGTCCGGGCGAATATATATATAGTCGTCTTGGAAAGATTGCAGCGGAGGTTAACGCTCGACTTGGCGTAAAACCTAATAAACCTGCAAAGAAAAGCAATACTGAGATTGCCAAGGAAGTTATCCGCGGT
>ERZ1024365.104-NODE-104-length-12960-cov-12.540411_pt1 | contig 12960 bp, 19 predicted proteins | sample MGYA00520788_ERZ1024365 | MGnify/ENA primary metagenome ERZ1024365 (study PRJEB33242, sample SAMEA3444265) | Homo sapiens | biome: Host associated; feature: Gastrointestinal tract; material: Stool | place: Uganda | collected 2011-01-01 ... | reverse complement strand
CGCTGTATCCAATGCTTTTTGCATTTGTTCATTGAAAAAGAAGTCCATATATCTCTGCGCTCGGTTCTCGACGATGCGCTTCATACTGAATTTCGGATTGATTGTCTGCTGACGTCTGCGTAAAAACAAAGGCTTCAGCTGTTTCATTTTCCCTTTACGCTGAACGATGAGCGAGCCGCGTCTACCATTGATAACAAAAACACCTTTTTGCCCCAAGGCCTTTTTCGGACCGTAATTGCGCTTGCGTCCCTGCAACGGCACCCATAGATATTTACTTGTCTTTGGCTTTCGGACTGTTGTGCTATCATCAATTTGTTCTGCAATACCCCAATGCTGGTTTCCGAGCGTGGCTTTCATGCGGTCAATTCCGTGGTTCTTATCTGCCGGAAGTGTTGCATAAGAACTTCCAGGAGAAGGACGTCCGCCTATTCTGGCTGATTTGTGGGTTCGGGAGAATGGTGTCAAAGTGTGAAATTGGTGGGCTGATTGTTTGGCCAAGTATTCGCCGATGGCTATTGATGTTTTGGTTAAGGCTGAGGAACAGGCAAAAGGAAGCTGTTTCCTGGCCAAATCGTCCATATAGTATTCTGCATCTTTGAGCTTTAGGTTTATCATTGAACCTCCCTTGAGGACATCATAGTTCAAATCGAACTGTAAAGTCAAAAATTTTCTTTTCTTTCTTTTTTTTCTTTACCGTTTTTACCATTTTATCGGTGTTTTTGGGTTAATCCTATAAAGAAGTCAAAAGATATACTGAAAAAACCATAAAAATAAGTAAAAATAGTAAAAACAGTAAAACTATTGAAAAATCAAAAACTTATATAAAAACAATTCTGTTTTAAATTCTCTATTTTCAAAAATAAACTCAAAAAATCGGTAAAATCGGTTAAATCGGTAAAACGCAATTTTGAAAATAGTTCAAATCGAACTGTAAAATGACTTGATTTTTGCAAGGATAAGAGCGACATTGTCAACGTAATGAGGCGAATAGTTCGTCAAAAAACGGTAAAAAGGATATGATTATGACTGATAAATTAAAATTAGCGATGGTTCAGGGAAATGTTGCCGCAATGAAAAACTTGATTTCGGAAATTGAGAAAACTCTGGAGCTTGCCGAAGCTGAGTTAGCTGATGTAACCTTGGAAAACAACGCCAAGTGCCTGCGTTGCGTTTATGGCGGGTTATCTGGTATTCAGACACGTGTTGACGCCCTGAAATCGTTTGCTGATGCTACAGTCAATATCGGTTGGGTGGAGTTATAAAGGCACAGAAGACAACTTGATGTATCAAGTTGTCTATTCTCTCGTTCCGCCTGGTGGCTCTGTGTGGCGCATGGTGGCTCCTTGGCGGGCGCGTGCTCTTTCACCGCCCTTGGCGTAGCCTCCGGCCCCTTGACCACGGACGCCGGGATTCGCGCCCCTCTCTGCTTCCGCATCGCGAGCCTTTTATAAAATAAAAGCCCTGGATTATTCCGGGGTTTTGCTTTCGGTGCGCCAAGAGTTCGACATAATTGCGTAGGTTTGGATTGCTGGAACTTTCCCCATAAATACTGAACTCAGTATTTTATCGCCCCTGCCGCCGTTGCTTATCCAATAGTCAACCTCGAAATCTTTATCCGGGAAAGGTTTGACATAGGCTATTTTACCTTGCCGCATCTCTTGCATTGCTTCTTCAAAGGTCATTTTACCACTCCCATACGAACGAAAACAGACCGATATGGATTTCAAAGCAGTTTTCGGTAAATTGCCAGCCGACCATAAAGCAGCTGAGCGGGTGCACCCAAAATTCAAACCTCATATTTTTCTCCTTTCAGCGCCTTTTTAGCAATAACGCAGGCACAGGTGGCGCATCCCTGGTCATATCCGTCGCCGCTGTTTAGCGGGCAATCTTTGTCATATTGGCACGCCGGTCCGTTGGTCAGGATGGCGTTGAGAGCGATTTCAAGCTCAAGCTCGCGATCGGTTTTAAGGTTGCCGTGGCCGCAGTCGATGATGTTTTTGCCGCACTCGGAACAAATAAAGTTGCTCATTTTGCCTCCCTGTCATTGATGAATTCATGTGTTACGCCAAGAATGCCAACACGTTTAAGTTCAAAATCTACCAGTTGGCGACTGCCATAGAGGTCGTTGGTGGCTTCAAAACAAGCGTTGTCAGGGTGGCTTTCCTTGATGCCGAAGTCAATCTCTCGGTTGATGACATAAAGCCGCGGATCCGACCAGTTGAATTTGACAACATCGTCGGTTTGAAATCCGGGCTTTCTGGGAATTTCAACAAGTTTTTCGCCTTCAAAGCGGTGGGTTATGCCAAATTTTCCCCACAATCTTATATCTGCAAATTCGTCGGCGCTTTTAATTCCCTCTGCAGCAGGCTCGCCTCTCTCGTACATCCGGGCAATGATGTTGTTCCCGTGGCTTAAGATAAGGAATTGGTTGCGGTGCGCTTCCCAAATCTGACCTGGGCGAATGTCTTTGATTTTAACAAGTTTCATTCTGTGCCTCGCTTTCTTGTATTTTAATATCAGCTGCCGGGGCAGGTTGTATTTTAGCAACGGCAAGCGTTTCCTGTATTTTTTCCAAAAGTTTGAGGTTTATCGGAATTTGCGGAATCCTATCCCAGCACTCTTCCAATAATGCTCGGAGCCTTTCGATTTCCTTCAGCCGGTTGCTGATTTCGTGGCGCTGGTTTTTAATTCGATAACTTTGGTTTTTGTAATTTTCTAACGCGCGGTTCTTTTTCTCCAGTTCGTCAATTTTGGCCTGCAGACGATCGGACTCTTTGTTTGCGGTGTTGATAAGTTCAATTTTGTTTTTATTGCTCATTGGTTTTTCCTTCAATAATAAAGTTCGTCTATTTGGTCGCCGACATATTCCAATGCTTTTCCTAACGGATAGCAAAGGTATTTATTCCACGAAATCGGAAGCGCCAGCAATATGATTACCAAGCCGAGAATTGACCAAAATGCTAAAATGCCAAAAACTGCTAATGACCTAATAAAAACTTCGAATTTTATTAAATTATCCATTTTCTTTTCCTTATTCAAAAATTAACCTAAACATAAAAATAATAAGATGCACTACGCACATTCCACAGCAGATGGCTATCATGGTGACAAAGCGCATTTGCATTTTTCTCTGGTAGGCAGCATATTCCTTTTGCAGACGGACATAACGCTTTAAGACGTCAAAATATGAAGTGCCGTAATCTATCATTGTTTTCTCCTTCCTTAAAATAAAGGCAATTGCCGTTGTTCTTCTTCCAACCGCTGACAAGATTTCGCCCAATATTCTGAATCCTTTTCAATACAGATAAAATTCAAGCCAAGTTTATATGCCGCAACGGCGGTGGTACCTGAACCTGAAAACGGGTCAAGGATTATGTCGTTAGGTTTTGCGAAATCCCGCAAAACCTCCTGGAAGAGGAGCAAAGGCTTTTGCGTTGGATGTATTCTTTTGCCTTTTTCTGCTTTCCCAGAGATAAAGCCCATATTCACATGAGTATATTTTTTGACTGTGCAGTTGAAACTTGTCCATGCCAGCTCACAATCTGAAAACGGATTTTTAAGATCGTATTGCCCGATTTTATCCCAAACCAGCCAGGCCTTTGTCGGTTTCAGGTATTCGGTGAAGTAGTTTCCGCCGAATATGATTTGATTTTTTGAAACCCGCATGATTTCGTCAAAGATTTCCTTTTCTGGGATTTTATCATTCCAATCAAAACTTCCGCGTTTACCCTTTCTTTCCTGTAAACCGTATTCCGATGTGAATTTATTGCCTATACCATACGGCGGGTCGGTCAGAACCAGATCAATGCTTTTGTCCGGCATCTGACGCATAATATCAAGGCAATCGGCATTGATGATCTTGTTAAGCTCCACTGGCTACCTCTCAATTACTCGGAACGGAGTTTTACCCTCTGGATCGCAAAGTTTAATGATGTTGTTAATAAATTTGACCACATCATTGGTATAGTTCCTCATTTTACAATCAGAGGAGGAAATTTGATATTTGAACTCTCCGTCTTTGGTGTGATTTAATATGGTGGCAGTGTATCCTCCACAAACCCGGTCAAAATTTCGCATTGCAGCGCAATCGTCAGCATCAAGAGCATGTCCATAAAATGGGCGTTTAACCGGCACGGCGGTCGGTGCCGTTTTGTTTACCTTGTTTATTTGGAGTTTTTTTTGACCGCCTGATTGTTCTTGTTTCTTTTTAGCGTTTTCCATGACATTATGATGATTTTGGCGGAAATCTTTCTCAAAAACATAGTGTGTTTGAGACCCGTATTGTATTGTTGCCGGAGGAAGCGGCTCCTGGTCCACTTCTTTGGGTGTTGATTTAATCGGCTGTGGCTTACCACGTTTTCTCATAGGTGGGGTGTTGAGCGCTTGTTCTGGTGTCATGCCTTTGGCGATGCGCTGGTAGTAAGTTGGCAGGCTGATGCCGATGGCTTTACATTTTTGGGCGATAGACTGTGACATTTGTTTCTCCTTTAGTTTAACAATTTTGCGGTTGGGATAGTGTCTTTTTTGAACATAATGGCGACAATGTGGCTTTTGGCTATGTGGTAGACTTCGGTCGCTCCTTTAATAACAATTCGGCTGCAACTTGGGCTGTCGTAGGATTTTATGAGTTTTTGCGCCTGTTCTTCGCTGACCTCATGTTCAATGAATTGGTTACCGGATAAATAAATATTGATTCTCATTACCACCCCCTGAAGTTATTCCATGTCTGTTCTTGCGCCAATTTGATGCCGACGTAGGCTTTTTCGCCGCGCGGCGTATTTCCCTTAGTGATGTGGCGTTCGTACAAGCGGCGGCCGAATTTATTTTTGCTGTATGGTGAGTTTCCGTTTTCTTCGCACCATTTGCGATAATCTTCGTATAATTCTTTGCAGGATATGCAAGACCCAACTGACTTTATGGTGTTTTCCTCTAAATAGGTGCCGAGGACGTCCATTTCAGAGCGGTACTCTCTGGTTGCCTCAAGCACGACATCCGGAGGATTAAGCCCTTGTTTAAGCCAGTCAAGACAGCCTTTGACAGCCCACGCCAATATTCCCGGAAGCTCGTTTTTGAGTTTGGCCATTAACATCTTGTCTTTAAACGGTCCGTTTGTCGGCGCGTCAGCGTCGGTTTTGTCGTAAAATTTGACGGCAAACGGAATCAGCATCAAACGGCGCCAGATACCGTCGTCGGTGCCTCTGATTTCCGGTTTGTGGTTCGTTGCCAACCATAGCTTAAATTGAGGACTAAATTGGAACGGGTTTTGATGCAGGTTTCGCGCGGTGATGACGCTGTCGCCGGTGGCTTCTTTGATAAGGCTTTCATCCAAGGCGCGGTCGCTTTTGGTTTCTGACGCGGTGACAAAACGTGCCGAGCGGAGCATTGCCAAAAAAGGATTTGCGTCGGTGACTTTGCCGGTTTCCATGAAGGCATCGGCTTTTGTTTTGACAGCGTATGCCGCTGTCATTGTCTGGATTGTATCAAGAAATGTTGATTTGCCGTTGGAGCCTTTGCCGTGCATAACAAACATACATTGTTCGCGTGTGTCGCCGGTCAGGCTGTAACCGATGGCGCGTTGGATAAACGCTATCAGTTCGTCGTCTTCTTGGAATATGTCTTTTAAGAATTTGCGCCAGGCTGGGCATTTTGCTTTCGGGTCGTATTCGACCGGAGATTGTTTGGTGCAATAAAACGATGGTGAGTGCTTTAAGAGTTTTCCAGTGGTCAGGTCAATGACACCGTTGGCGCAGTTGAACAGCATCCGGTCGCGGTCGAGCCTGTCAATATCGACTGCCAGGTCAGGCTGGGCAAGCTTTATGGCGTAACTTATCCGTCCTCCTTCTTGGCTTTTTCGGCACCAATTGCGAAGTCCAGTTTTCATATGCTCTTCGACGTAGTCGCATTCTCGTTCAATGTCGAGCGCCGTGCGCTTGGCCATATTAACGACACGAAGGTCGGCGTGCTTGTTATCCCAGAATCCTTTTGAATAAATTATCCAACCCATTCCAGGGGCATATTTAACGATGTTTCCCCATCTGGCGACTATTCTTTGCGAGTTGCCTGTATCGGTGCGCGGCTTTCTTGCCAGCATAGAGAATATGGCGTCTTCAGGGTCTGGAAATTCCGGGGCGCTCTCATAATAATCCGGCGGAGGCGGTGGCGTGTTGCTTTCCTCAAATCTTGCGTCGCGCACCGGCTGGGCGGCGTTGACCATATCACGAACGGCTTCAATGCCTTTTTCTTGGAGAAGCTGATTGCTATCTTTAATCCCGAGCGGCGGCCGTGCGCACATAAGATTTTTAAAGCCGCGTTCCAAAAATGACACCATCGTTCGGTTGATGGTTTCATCCGGTTTTGAGCCTTCCTCATCATTATCGCGGACGACGATGACGGTTCTTCCGTTCGGTTCTTTGATTTTCCCCATAAAATTAAGCCCTAAGGCGCACCATACTTCCAAGTGTGTGGCTTGAGCCAGCGTCAAAGCGTCTTCCGGTCCCTCGGTCAAAAGAACCGGACCATTGGCGTCGCCTTTTATTTTGAGAGGGTTTCCGGATGGGAAGCCATTTGTCCGCTTTTTGACGGAAAAATTAGCCTTTTTGCCATTGGCATCCAAATATACACTTTGAACGGCCTGGATGACACCATCGTCATCTCTGGCAATGCACACCAGGCTACCGCCGGATTTGCCTTTATTCGGCCGCCATTTGAATGACGAACCAGGAGCACCGGTAATGCCGCGGCTTTTAAGATATGCCTGCGCAGGGGTGTTTCGCAAATCAACCAGCTCGGCGACAATCTTGTCGAGTTTGGCTCTTTTTTCTTCGTCATTGTCTTCGGCATCTTTGTTCTGTTCTCCCGGTTGTCTGATTGGCTTGGTGTATTCCTCGACATCATTATCACCGCCGGGGAGGTTAAACATCCCGGCGATCTTCCTCGCGGCATTGACGCGGTCTGTTCTGAAAACATTGGCACAAATACCTATCGGGTCACCGACGGCTTCGCCTGACGAAAAGTCAGAGCCTTTTCCGGTGTGGATGTTAATCAAGAGGCTTTTCCCCGGTCGTCCATCCCAGTCGCCGCATTGCCATTCGTTGCCTAAGCGCTTGCCGTTTGGCAGCCACTCATGTAACAATCCCTCAAGATTAGCCAGGGCGACGGCGTTCACTTGTTCAAAATCAACCATTTCCGCCATTTTTTAGCCTCAATTCATCAATAATCTGCTGTTCGACCATTTCCGGATCCCTGGCGACAATATAAATGCCGCCCATACTCTCAATCATTTTGGCAAACAGCTTTTGTTGCTCTGTCTGTTTGTACCGGCCATATTTTGTTTCAATATAAATCACGGTTCCTTTGGGGGCGATAATACCGGCAATATCTCCAGAACCTTTTAACCCGAAGTTGACAGGATGAGCCCTGCGGATGAGAATGTCGTCATTTTCGACCACAAGCTCGCGACCCATGCTGTCAACCACTCTGGAGCCTTTTTTTAACGAAACGCGGACACCGTTCCAGGCCTGACCGGTGTTGTTGCGCCAGATTTTGAGCCACGGTTTGGTTCCGAGTTTAAGCATAATTTTCTTCAGAGTATCGGATTCTGCCATTCTACTCTCCGCGTAAAATCACGCGCAACCCCTCGACAGCAATGCTCGGCAGATTGTTGTCGATGATAATTCTTGCAAAAAGTTTGTGATTGACGATTTTTTTAAAATCTGCCGGAGTGACTGACCTCTGGTTTTGATTACCTACCTCTTTTATCAAGATTCTTCCGTCCAGATTTTCGATACAACGTGAGAGTTTGACTATTCCATCCGAACCATTGACACCATAGACACCGGCTCCTGCATAGAAGTTCATTGGGTAGGCTACGGCATAATCGCCTTTTTTGAGTTCGAGTTCGGGAAGTTCTTCCGGCACTTCTTCGATGATAATATTTTTTTGCATGGTTTTTCTCCTTTTGTTAAATATCCAATGCTCTGCGGTAAGTGTCGGTCAGGGCTTCCTGCTCGTCACGGTCCGCCGCGTTCATCTTACGCAATTTCAAGACAATGCGCATAATTTTGATGTCAAATCCGGCGCTTTTGGCTTCGGCGAATATGTCACGGATGTCACTTTGAATGCCTTTTTTTTCTTCCTCAAGCCTTTCAATGCGTTCAATCAGGCTTCTCAATCTGTCGGTGGCTATTCCGCCTACTTCGGTGTTTTCACTCATATTTTTTTCCTTTCAAATCAGAGTTTTTAACAAAATGTCGAATGCTTTTTCCGGCTCGACTTCGGATTTTTTCACAACATTTTTATATTTGAAATATCCATCAACGAGGCTGTTATCGTCGATTTCAATCGCCGATGCCAAAACGCGCAGAGATTGGCGCCATTCGTCTTTTGGCTGTCCTTCAAACATTCTTTTGGCATACCTTTGTTCTTGACGTTGGTGATATCCATAATATTCCCCCTCGGCGGTTATAATCATAAAAGCGTCACACCAGGCTTGCCTCAAAATTGCAGCGACCAAATTTTCTTCTGGCGTCTGGAATATAAAGCGGTTTAGCAAGCTGGTGTGTGGTTTACTCATCTGGAGGCTCTCCGTTCTTCTTTGGCACGGCGGCCATTGTAAACATATCTTGCCCAGGCTTCAGCCCGGTTCCCGTATCCTCTCTTTTTGCCAATCTCGACAAGTTCCTCAAGCGTAGTCGCTTGATATTGTTCTCTTCTTTCGGCACGCCTTTGAAACTCGACCAGTTCGCCCTCAACTTCCTCAATCTCGGCTCTTGTCTTGGCGGCAGGTGTCCCACACATTGGGCAAACGTTTGCGGTGGCGGCATAAACAGCGTAGCAGTTCAGGCATTGCCGGGTAGCACATCCGCCGCCGGATGATGACCTCGTCCGCGAGATGCGCCCATCCAGCGTCCATTCGTGGTCGTCTTCGGGCAGACCGTGCGTTTGGCAGTTACCGACGTGGTCGAGGATGATGCTTTCCGTTTTTCCGGGATATGGACGCAATGCACGTCCGGCTTGTTGGAGATAAAGCCCGAGGGATTTTGTTTTGCGCAAAAGTATTGCAGCGCCGACAACCGGTATGTCCGTTCCTTCGGAGACAATTTCGCAACTTGTCAAAACGTCGAGCCTGCCGTTGCCGAGGTCGTTAATAACACGGTTTCTGACGTAGTCGTCCATTTTGCCGTCGATACTCGCCGCCCGATAACCAGCGGCATTGAAATTGTCGGCAACATATTGCGCATATTCGATTGTCGGGCAAAAAGCGATTGCCGGAACACCCTCGCAATATTTGCGGTAGTGAGATATAACGTTGCCGATGATTCTCGGTTTTTTGAGTTTTTCTTGCTGTTGCTTGCGATCAAAATCCCCGGCGATGGTCTTCAAGTCGCTGAAGTCAGCCTCAATCGGCGGGCAGTAAACGCGCGGCTTAGTCAAAAATCCGCGGGCAATCAGGCTTTTGACTGACGGTCCTAAAACCAAATTGTCAAAAATGCCGCCGCAATGTACGCCCAGCCCTTTGCCATCTAAACGTTCCGGCGTGGCTGAAACTCCCAAGAGACGCGCTCCTGGATAACTTTTGACGATTTTGAGCCAAGTTCCGGCGACGCCATGGTGCGCCTCATCAATCAAAATCAAGTCAAACCGCGGTAAATCTGCCATGCGGTTGACAAATGTCTGCACGGTGGCTACATAAATGTGTCCTGAATCTCTGAAAAGACTTCTTTGAAATTCATCCATTTGCACCCGGATGGCATTGTTGACAACTTTGGCCGGTGCGATAATGGTGTGGGGAATGCCAAATTTGGCGAGTGTCTTGGCTGTCTGCACGACAAGCTCTTGTTTGTGAACTAAAAATAAAGTATTGGTTTGTTTTTCGTCCGCCCGAGCGCATATGTCTGATAAAATGACGGTCTTTCCCGAACCGGTAGGCGCTGTTAAAAACGGAGCTTTAAACCCGCGCTGATAGGCGCTCCTTATGTCATCTACCGCTTTTCTCTGATAATCTCTCAGCTCTATTTTACTCATATAATACCCCTGTCTTTTTCCCTGCCGTCTTAATATTGGGTGCGGCGACAGGGTTTTGTCTTAATTTTCGGGCGTTGATCTGACGCCGTACCGCACCCTTGAAAACTACGATAAAAGTTTTTTTTGACGATTGCAAGAACTTTTTTGAACTTTATCGAACTTTTTTATACTATATTGAACTTTTTTAAGATTTTATTAAGGGTTAAAAATGACGGAATAGTATGATTTTATACGTTATTTAGACGCTATACGCTGTTTTTTATTGAAAAAAGAACTTTTTTGAATTATGATGCCAATAAGTATGAAAGGAGTCTTTAAATGAAACGTTCAGTCAAAAAGGAGCCATCGGCTCTCGGCAAAAAATTGGCCGTGATGCTTCAACTATCCAATTTTGAAACTATTAAACAATTTGAGGAAGCGGCAGGTATCCGCCCCGACGCTATCCGCAGGCTTATTGGCGGATATAAGCGCGGGTTGACTTATATTGAGCTGCAAAAAGTTGCAACTGCTCTCAAAACAACGCCGCAAGAACTTTGCGCCGCCGGAGACGGCGAATCAATCACGACGGGGAACTTAGTTCCAGGAGCTAAGGAACCGTGCTGGTTTCAGATAAGGTCTGACGAAATGCTTCCGACTTTGCACCCCGGCTCATTCGTTTTGGTTGATACCGGAATAAAGAGCGTCACCGAATCGGGAATTTATCTTTTGGGAACACCGTCATCTTCGGTTTTCCGCCGCATCTCTTTTAATCCGCTGAGCCCTGTTCTGCACGTTGATGTAGATAACAAATCATACAGCTATTCTGAAGACGTGTACCCGGAAAAAATAAAAGTCGAAGGACGAATCATCGGCGTCTTTGAGCGCATTTAACCACATAACCAACCCCTAAAAATCAAGAATTTACGCCGCTTTTTAGATTTTTTTCTTAAAGCGGCTTTTTTTTCTTGATTTTCTTTTTTTATTGTCTTAAAGTTCAAATCGAACTGCAATAGTTCGTTTTGAACTTTTTTATAAGGATATTTTGTTCCAATGCCAACAATCATAAGGTGTTCATCTCTTTCGCATTATACGGATTGTCCGCGTCGAGCGGCTGCCAAAATGTTTTTTAAAGAGCTGTCGCAAGATTTTGGTTTTGACCTGACGCCGACTTTTACCTCTGCCGGTGCCGCCGTCGGCACGGCTATGCACAAATCTCTTGAAGCGGCAATCGTTCTGCGCCAGCAAGGAAAGCCTTATATTGATGAAGTCAAAAAGATTGCCGAAAATTCAATGACAGAAACTATGCGAGAGGGTATCGTCTGGGATGATACGACTTTTGACCGGACAACCGGCACTATGCAGGCCATCCGGCAAACCCACGCTATTTTGGACGTCTTTCCGAATCTTGATGAAATTTCCATTGAAGGTGAATTCACCGCCGACCTTGGCGATGACTTCATTCTCTCCGGACACATTGACATTCGCGGCCGTGAGAGCGGAAAATACACAATTCAAGACTTTAAATCCGGGACGGTCAAACGCGTCAACATCCCGCAATATGGCGGATATTCGTTGTTGGTGCGCACCGCCGGTCAAAAGGTTGACCTACTGCGCGAGATTTATATCAAGCGCGTCGGTAAAACCAAATCTCAGCCTGCACCTGTTGTTCAGAATTACGAACCGGCAATGGCTGAAAATTTCGCTTATGCGATAATCAAACAAATCAAATCAGATATGCAACGCTTCCGCAATTCAGGGAGCCCGTGGGTCTGGTTACCGAACCCAAACTCAATGATGTGTTCTCCTCATTATTGCCCGGCGTTCGGCACTAAATTTTGTAAATGTAAAAGAAAGGAAATAGAAAATGGCAAATAAACAAGCTGAAACCATTGAGGCTGACGAACAGGAACAGCCCGAAACCAAGCAGGCAAATCCCTGCCTTGACTTTGACACTTTACGCAAGGTTGCGAAATATCAAAAGGCGATGCCGCAGGCGATTGAAGACATCGTCATACTGATTGATGAGCTGGAAAATTCAGGCGTCGGATATGTATCGACCGATGAGCTCAAAGAAACGTTGTTGAAATCTTTTAAGGGAGAATAATCATGGGACAGGAACTCGCGGTTAAAACTGACAATACTCCGGCATCTACGGATTTATTGTCTGATTTTCAGGCTTTTGAAAACGCACAACGCATCGGCAAAATGCTGAGCCAGTCGCAAATCATTCCGGCTTCTTATCAAAACAATCTGCCGAACGTTATTGTGGCGATGGAAATTGCCGCACGCAACAAACTCTCGCCGATTGTCGTCATGCAAAATCTCAATGTTATTAAAGGCCGTCCTACCTGGTCATCAAAATATATCATTGCCGCATTGACCACATCGCGTGTCAATAATTTGCATTATGAGACAACATCCGACGGCAACGTTACTGTCAGCGGTTTCGGTGGCAATAAAACAATCGTCAATTTGATGTGTCGGGCGATTGCCAACGATAAAGCGAGCGGTGAGGAGCGTATCGGTCCGTGGGTTAGTATGAAAATGGCTATTGACGAAGGCTGGTATGGCAAGGATGGCAGCAAGTGGAAGACGATGCCGGAGTTGATGATTCGTTATCGTGCGGTGACTTTTTTCGCGAACATTTTTTATCCTGAAATAACCATCGGCATTGATACCGAAGACAGTATGCCAGAAGCCGTTCCGGCACCGGTTGTTAAAAAGGAAGCCGTAGAGGTTGGAGAGATTACTAAGCCTGCTGAGGAAGCTCCCGTCAAACCGAAACGCACTAAAAAGGAAGTCAAAGATGATTCTGCGGCAAAAGCAGAAGCTGAAAAAACGGAAACTGAGCCGAAAGATGACGAACCTGAAACCGTTGAGGCTGAGTTCGAGGAAGTTTCGGAATCTGAAACAAAACCGGCGCCGGTTGCCGCTCCGCAAACTGACGACAGCGATGAA
>ERZ1024365.103-NODE-103-length-13009-cov-4.980933_pt1 | contig 13009 bp, 22 predicted proteins | sample MGYA00520788_ERZ1024365 | MGnify/ENA primary metagenome ERZ1024365 (study PRJEB33242, sample SAMEA3444265) | Homo sapiens | biome: Host associated; feature: Gastrointestinal tract; material: Stool | place: Uganda | collected 2011-01-01 ... | reverse complement strand
CAAATAAAAAAATGTATAAGAGAAACGAGGAAATTGTATGAAGTTAGCAATTGAAGTAAAAAACATACAAGTGAAAGCACGAAACAGAAGAAAGAAACATAGTAAAACATCAGTAAGAGAAGCATATACATATTATTATGGATTGCATGGAACGGACTGGAATAGTCCAAAAACCGAAGAAGAATTGAAAGTTGCAGAGTACATGGGAAAGCGTGGTTTTAATGCTAGAGCGTTGAATATAGGGCATTGTAAAGCAAGCTATAGCATGAGTTATCCAGTATTATTTCCAATCTTAGATAATGGAGATTTTAAAGGTTGGGTTGGAAGGACAATGGATAAGAAAGTCGAACAACGTAGAAAGTACCTATATAATGAAGGATTCAGAAAGCGTGATACGTTATGCGGAAACTATGCAGAAAACAGCGTTGTATATATTTGTGAAGGGTTTATGGACTATTTAGCAATCAGAACACGGGGACATATAAAGAACGTTGTTGCAATCTTGGGATGGCATATATCGGATGAACAAACAAAGAAATTAAAAGATAAATGTATAACAACTGTAATAAGTGCATTAGATAATGACGAATGCGGAATAAAAGGAACAGAGTATTTAAAGAGGTTTTTTAATGTTATCCGTTTTCAGTATCCAGAAGGGGTAAAGGATTGCGGTGAAATGAATGAAAAACAAATAAAAAAATGTATAAGAGAAACGAGGAAATTGTATGAAGTTAGCAATTGAATTAAAAATAGGAATGTCACTAATACAAAAGAGGTCTGGAAAAGAATTTAATATTGACAAAAATATAAAACAGGAGTATGATGAAGATAGTGAAGAGTACGAAGAACTTGTTAAAATTTATACAGATATTATAGGATTTAACAGAACAGAAAACAAAGATAAATTCGACCAAAAACTGTTGAATATTGTTACAGTAGAGTCAAAGAAGGATGCTATGGAAACAATTAACAATATTATGAAAGTCGTGAAAGAAGTGTATAAAACAGGTAGACACGGATGGGTTGAATTTGGTGGCTATGTTCTGAACATAGAAGATTTTAGCGGTATATGCATTAACAAATTTGAAGCAAGCTTTTCAAAACATTAGCAGAAAGGAACAAAAAGAAATGGGAAAAATTACATTAAGCGCAATTAAAAGTGAAATTACAAAAAGTGGAAGTAACAAAGGCAAGTTCATGTTTTTTAAAGAAGGAACAAAAGCGCGTATCAGATTTTTAACAGAATTTGAGGATGGTTTAGAGATTGAGTTTCATAATAGTTATGAACAAGGAATAAATGTACCATGTCAAGAACAGTTCGGAAGAGACTGTCCATATTGTGATATGAAGAACATTAAAACAAGAAAACTGTATGTATGGAGTGTATACGATTATGAAAGTAAAGAAGTTAAATTACTTATGTTTGCCGCTAATAATTGTAGTCCAGTTCCTACACTTGCAAACATATATGAAACAAAAGGCACATTGTTAGATAGAGATTATACTATTATTCAAAATGGAAAGGGAACAAATAAATCTTTTACCGTACTTCCAGAAGAAAAGCTTAAATTCCGTATTAAAGCAAAACCGATGTCTGATAGTGCAATTATGAAAACCATTGATAAAGCATACCCATCTGACAATAACGAAGATTTTGAGGAAGAGGAAAATAAATCTAAAAAGAATAAAACAAAATCAAAACCTAAAAAAGAAACAGAAGAAGTTGAGGACGAATGGGATGAAGAAGAAGTAGCAGAGGATTATGAAAGCATGAAATCACAAGAACTTTATAAACTCTGCAAGAAAAGGGATATTGATTGTGAACAAAGGAAGTCAAAAGAATACTATATTGACCTTTTAGAAGAAGCAGACGAAGAAGAAAGTGAATCAGATGAATGGGACGAAGAAGAGGACGACAATTGGGAGGAGTAAATAAATGTTTATTACAAGAAAAGAATTTGAAAGACAGATTAAGAAAGCAAGGAAACAAGGTGTAAAAGAAGCATATGAAAAATGTGCAATGCAGAGCAGTATTGATTCTGTTAGCCGTAGTATGTATGACAATGTAGATAGAGTACATATGGAACTTGATAAAATTCTTATTCGGCTTGACAAATTGGAAAGTAAAAGAAGTGAAAAGAAAGAAATAAAATAAAGAACAATTTAGGCTTGACATAGTTCAAGCCTTTTGTTATAATTGTAAGTGTAAAGAGAAAACAGAAAGAAAGGGAAATTGAATATGGGAAATTTCTTTGATTTGCATAGGCATACAGAGTATAGCTTGTTTGATGGTTTTGGAAAGTCAAAAGATTTAGTTGTATATGCAAAAGAAATGGGATACAAAGCTTTAGGAATAAGCGATCATGGAACAATAAGTGGACTTGTAAAACATTATCAAGCTTGTAATGAAGTGGGAATAAAGCCAGTGTTAGGATGTGAAGTATATTTCCTACCAAGTTGGAATAAAAAAACAGAACAAAGCAAAAGGTACTATCATTTGAATTTGTTCGTAAAAAATTTGCAAGGATACAAGAACTTATGTCACATAATGACGGTAGCAAATACAGAACAATTCTATTACAAACCTATAGTTGATTTTAAGCTATTAGAAAAATACCATGAAGGTTTAATATGTACAACAGCGTGTATAGCATCAGCCACCTCACAAGCCATTTTAAACGGCAATAAAGAAACGGCAGGAAAGTTATTGGATAAATTTAAGGCTATTTTTAAAAATGACTTATATGCTGAAATACAGCCTTACAAGATAGATAATAAACATACACAACAGAAAGTTGACTACACATTGATGCATTTAGCAAGGGAACGGAAAATAAAATGCATCCTAACAAGCGATAGCCATTTTGGAAGAAAAGAAGATTTCGACACGTATTGTAAAATGCATGAAATTGGTAAAACAACACTTGACGTAAAGAATACATACAGTGAACGTTATATGCCAACAGAGAATGAAATAACAGAACGTTTTGCAGTAATGTATAAAAAGAAATTTAAAAACAGTATGCAAGTGGCAGAAATGTTTGTGGATAATATGAAAGAAATATACAATAAAGTAGAAGATAACATTTTAGATGGTTTGCAATTGGAATTACCAAAAACAGAAGATGGTAAAAAAGAACTACTGCACCTTGTAAAAGAAGGACTTAAAGAAAAAGGAAAATATAACAAAAAATATATAGAAAGATGCAAATATGAATTGGATGTTATTAACTACCATGGTTTTGCAGATTATTTTCTTATCGTTCGTGATTATATCAATTGGGCGAAAGAACGGAACATTGCAGTAGGTAAGGGAAGGGGTTCAGCTTGTAATTGTGAAATAGCTTATGCAATAGGAATAACAGATGTAGATAGCATCAAATATAAGCTTGATTTTAGTCGTTTTATGCGTAAAGAAAAGAAAGCTCTCCCTGATATCGACACAGACTTTGAGACACCACGTAGACAAGAAGTTATTGACTATGTAGTAAATAAATATCCGAATAGGGCGGTTCAGATTTGTTCCTATGGTTTATATGGAGTTGACAACCTTGTAAATGACCTTGCAAGTGTATGTGGTTTAAAAACGAAAAAAGAAGTTGATTATTATGAAGCAGAAGAAAACAAAAAGAAGATTGCAGAAATTAAGAGTTACATAAAAACATTCGAGCATGATGGAGAGCTTGATTTAGAAGCATTACAAAGTTCTGGAAAGCAAGTAGAAGAATACAATGAAGAACACGACAACATTATAAAACATTTTTGTAAAATGTATGGTAAAGTAAGATATTTAGGAAAGCACGCCGCAGGAGTGGCAGTAGTTGGAACAGATATTTCAGATTATACTTGTATTATAATGCGTGATAGAAAAACAGGGGCATTAAGTAGTTGTTTTGACAAAGATGATTTAGAGCATATTAACTGTACAAAATTTGATATGTTAGGACTCAACACTATGGGCGAATTAAAAGAGTTAGAACAACTTACAAAACATAGAGTAACAGAAGAAGAAGAGAGTGATACAAAGGTGTTGGAGTATTTCAGAAAAGGAAAAACGGAAGGAATTTTCCAGTTTGAAAAAAGCACACCAAAAAAGATTCTTGAAACAATCCACGCAGATTGTGTAGAGGATATAATTGCAGTAAATGCTCTTAACCGCCCTGCGCCATTACAGTTAAAAATGCATGAACAGTTTGCAAAAAATAAAATGGGTGGAAATGTTGATACAAATACACCATATTACAGATATACAAAAGAAACATACGGTACAATGTTATACCAAGAGCAAACGGTAGAAGTAGCACAGAAAGTTGGACATCTTACACCACAGCAGTCTTTTGATATGTTAAAGATTATGAAGAAAGTAGAAAATTTGCACAAAGAAGAATACAAGCCAATAATCGCACAAATGAAGAAAGATTTTTATAGTGGTTGTAAGAGCGAAGGGATGAACAAGGAAGAAACTGATAGCTTATGGGCGAGTATGTTAATCTATGGCTTTAATAAAGGTCACAGTACAGCCTATGCCCTTATTCCTATAGACCAGATGTTTTACAAAGTATATTATCCTACGGAATTTTGGTATACAAAAATAAAGTATGCGCAGAATGATGCAAATATATACAAATACAGTGAATGTGCTGTAAAAGATGGCGTTGTAGTAATGTTACCACATGTAAATTATACAGCGGAAACAAGCCTTAGAACATATGATGGTGAGAAAGTTATACAACAAGGAATAAGTACTATTAAGGGCGTAGGAGAAAAAGCGGCAGAAGCGATAGAAGCAGAACGCAGAAAAGGTGTATTTAAAGATTATGATGATTTTTACGACCGTTGTAAGGGTAGGTCAGTAACAAGCAGAGTTATTGATATCTTAAAAGAACAGGGCGCACTTGAATTTAATAAGAAAAGGTATTTAAGCAGAGTCGTAAAATATAATAGTAGTTTAATGGTGAGGTGATAAAACGTATTTTGAAAATCATAGAAGGTGCAGTAGTTGTGGGTATTGTAAAGAAATAGGAGAAACAAAAGATGGAAAATTTGAGGTAGTAGCAATTGAGTGTACAAATAAATATCATACGGGTGTATTAGAAGACGTTTTTTGTTGTGAAGATTATGAAGATAGGTTGGTGGCTCGAATGGCAAGAACATATGAACAAACACAGGAAGTCAAAAGAGAAAAGGAATATAAGAGAGTAAAAGATATTACAGAAAAAGTGAAAGAAACTGATATGGTAAACCATCCAAAACACTATGCAAATAGTTGTTCCATTGAATGTATAGATGCAATGCAAGCAACATTTGGGATAAAGGATTTAGCAAAGTATTGTGTGATAAATGCGTATAAGTATTTATGGAGATATAAAAACAAGAATGGAAAAGAAGATTTAAACAAAGCAGAATGGTATTTAAACAAATTTGATGAACTTGTAGAAGAAGCTGATAATAAGCCATATTCAGAGCAAATATCAAGTAGGTATGTAAATATATGTATCACTCTTAGAAAGTGGCTTAAAACGGCAAATACAGCGTTAGGAGGGCATACAGTAAATGAAGAGTAAAGGATTTAATAAAGAAGGTATTTTACGATTATGTAATGAAATAGACAAAAAAGAACAAGGTAGTGTTTACAGTTTAGGGAGCAAAAGCGAAATCTTAGATATACCAAGATGGAGTACCGGACTTGTAGACCTTGATAATATTATTGGTGGTGGTATGCCATGCGGTAGAACAGTTGAGATATTTGGTGCTGAAAGTGCAGGTAAAACAACACTTGCATACCAGATGTGCGCACAGCATGAAATGTGTTTGGACATACCAATTGAAGGAACATTTGATAAAAGTCGTGCAGAGCTTTTTGGCAATAAAAAGAAGCAGATGTTAATATATCGTGCTAGGTATGGAGAGAAAGCATTTAACAGGGCAATACGTTTTGCAGAAGAAGGAATACCACTTATAGTAATTGACAGTGTACCATCAATGCAACCAAAAGAAGATGTAGAAAAAATCAGAAAAGCAGTAAATACAGATAGCGAGTCTGAAATGCGTATAGGTGGTGTAGCAAGGCTAATGGACAAGTATTTACCTACCTTAGAAGATGTAATAGAACAAACAGGAACAACAGTTATATTTATCAACCAGATACGTGATAAAATGAACGCTTTACCTTTTGGTGATAACATACAAACACCGGGAGGGCATAAGTTAAAACATAGTTGTTCATTAAGAATACAGGTAGCACGTAAAGGTTATATTGAGATTCCAAACCACAACCCATTTAATACAGAAACAAAAGAACGTATTGGAATGATAATGAAAGTTAAAGTTGTAAAGAGTAAGATATGCCCACCAATGCAAAGTTGCGAAATTCCATTATTCTATGAACGTGGTTTTGTAGATTTTGCAGACCTTGACAATGTGAGAAAAGAAATAATGGAAGAACACAAAAAGTTATACAAGGAAATGTTACAGTGATATTTTACTGCATTACATTTAAAAGGAATATAGAAGGTATCACAGAACATAGATTTTTTTGTTATGCATTAAATAAGCAGGAATGTATAAAAAGGTTTTGTGATACTGGACATGAAAGAAAAGACATTATTTCTATACACATTGTAGAAGAATCGGAAGAAGGTGGTATAAAATGGGAATCTTAGAAGATATAAAGAATGATGCTAAACAGGCAGGAGCTAAATTACAAACATCAGAAGAACGTGACATAGAAGAGTTATTAAATAACCTTTTTTATTTAGACAAAAATATTTCAGAAGAATTAAAATTTCTTAAAAGTGTAATGACAAGGGGTGCAGAAACACAGGAAAGGAAAGGTCTACACGCAAGTGCTGTTATTGTGTCAGATGATAAATTCTGTTATAGGCAACAATTATTATCCCTTTTCTATAAACAGTTACAAGGAGAACAAACACCAATAGGTTTAAAGCGTATATTCAGTGAAGGTGATGCAATCCATGAGAAGTGGCAAAGGCTATTTATTAGGGGTGGCTTGTGTAAGCCTTTAGATTGCGATTATAGCCGTTTTGCTGATGAATACGACTTATCCTATACCCCTGATATTATATGCGCTCTACCAGTCGATATGAAGCTTACAAGCGTATATGATGATAGTGTACCTAAAGAACCTTATATTGTAGAAATTAAAAGCGTTAATACATTTACATTTAAGAAACAGAAATACCATGCAAGTGGAAGAAAACAATGTCAGTTATACATGTATTTAACAGGAATCCACAAAGGAATTGTTTTGTGTGATGATAAAAACACACAGGATTTTAAGGTTTATAAATATGAGTACAATCCTAGTGAGATAGCACCATACATACGAAGGTTGGAACAAATACAGGAATACAAGCAAAGGCTATTAAAGAAACATAAAATGGTAACACGTCATAGCAAATGTAATGGGTATAATTGTAAAATGGCACAAAGCTGTCCAATGCGTGAAGTATGCTACAAAAAGTCAAAAGAAAGGTTGGCATAAGTGATGGAAGAAATAAAAATAAAGGTAACAGAAGCAGAAGTAATTGTGCAGAGAGTCACAGTAGGATTTTATTTTATGATTAAATATAAAAAAGTTGGTGATAAAAATTATACAATAGGATATGGCTCATATAACATACATATGGTATTTGATTGGCTAAATAAATATTTTGAAATTGTATCGCAGGAAAGCGGAAACTAAAATGGATAGAATTATTGGTTTTTGTTTATGGATTGTGGCAGGTTTTATTATAGGAATTATATTATCAAAGCTTATATAAAATATTTAAAAATATGTGTTGACATAACAGAATTGGTGTGTTATTATATAGGTGTAACAAAGAGAACAAATAAAAAAGAATAGGAGAGAACAAAATATGGAAAACATGAATAACAGCTTTATTTTTACAGAGGAACAGCAGGAGGTTGTATGTAAACATTTTGGAAAGGATGGAGAGAAACTTGAATTTTGGGAAATATGTGAGCTACTTGACAGAGTGATTGACAATTTAGATTAGCGTTTATAAATTAGGGGTTGCATTTGCAACCCTTTTATGTTATAATGAAACAAAACAAAAGGATGAAAACAAAATGGCTAAGTATTGTAAAGCATATAAATTAAATGTAACATATTTAGATTGTATGGAGTGTGAAACAAAGGAGTGCAAGAAAACAGTGAAGAAAGCATATTTAGAATTAGAACCAGAACAGGAAGTATTTTTGGTATTTAAAAGCAAAAGGAATGGAGATAAAGCGAACATTGTATTTCTATGTACAGTAAAAGAAATCATTGTACGAAAGAATGAAACATTATATAGGTTTGAAAAACAGAAGGTTGTATGTGGAAAAAAGGAATTACAAAATACATATATGAGTATTTTTAATTGTTTAAATGCAAACATAAATACAGGGTATAAGGGAAACAGAATTGACTGTTATCCAGCATTTACAGAAAAGGAAGAGTGTATAAAATGGCTAAAACAAAAATAGAATCAGATTATAAGAAAAGGTTTATGAATGGTTTTAAAATGTTATGCAATAGTAAATCTCCTTATACCGTATGGAGCGATTGTATGGCTTTATTTGCAATTACACTAGCTAATACAAGTATTTTCCCATTGTCTAAAGAAGAACCCTTTACAATCGTATATACAGGGCGAGAAAAGGAATATATGCGTATCATAAATAGCTATGATAAAAAGGAGCAGAAACTTTTCCCACAAATGTTTGCATTACTTTTTGAAGAACTACAGCGTAGACCAAACCAAGATTTATTAGGCAGTTTATTCATGGAATTAGAAATATCTAATAAACACGCAGGGCAGTTCTTTACACCATATAGTGTATGTGAAGCTATGGCAAATGTTTTAATAGAAAGAAAGCAATTAGGTAAAACAGTACATAAACAGGGATATGCAAATATATATGATCCTACTTGTGGAGCAGGTGCAACACTAATAAGTGCAAGTGAACTATGCAAGAGTATGTTCCATAAATACAACTATCAGAACCATGTGTATTTTGTAGGGCAGGATATAGATATTACTTGTGTACATATGTGTTATATACAGCTATGTTTACATGGTTTAGCAGGATATGTGATACACGGAAATACGCTTATGAAACCAGAGCCAGTTTTACCAGATGATATAGAAAGCATATGGTTTACCCCTATATGGTTTTCAGAAGTATGGACATTAAGAAGATTTTTCCACAACCAAGATATTTTAGGAAGGGGGTAAAGTATGGCTAAAATAGTAATAGGAATAGATGAAAGTTACACACGCACAGGAATAGCAGTATTAAAACATATGCGTGAACCATTACTTATGCAGAGTATAGATTTCAAAGGATGTAAAAATAATACAGCTAAACGTAGGACTCTTAAAAGGACGTTATCTGCTATTTTAGAAAATTTGCTTAAAGATTATAAGGAAGAAGATATAAAATGCATTATAGAGCGAATTAGAACGTTTAGCGGCGGTCATATGTCTACACAATATTTAATAACAACAGGAAGTTTAGTAGCAACTATAATAGATGTATTTCGTGCATATGGCATTCCAGTATATTCAGTAGATACAAAGGCATGGAAGAACGCTATTGTAGGAAATACAAAACCTAAAGAAAACAAATATGGTATCAATCCTAACAAATATCCTACAATAGAAAAGCTAAGAATGTTAGGTATGCTTAAATATTTTATAGAACCATATGAAGGTAGAGGAACAAAAGGTGTAATAAACGTAAAAATAAATGGCGTTAAAACACCATGCAGGATAAATGATGATATAGCAGATGCTTACTGTATTGCTAGTTATGGTTATTTACATCCGAGTATGCAGAAATTAAAAGAGGAAAGTTTTTAGGGCGGTTTTATAGCTGTCCTTTTTATTTGCCCTTTTAAAGCTTGTTATACTTGCATTTATATATTTATAGGGTTATAATATAAAAGTGCTTTATTCGCTTAAATAGCGGCATTGTATGGCATATTATAAATGCAGGAGGAATGTATATGTATAAAAAAGGAGTATCTATTGAAGGAAACATAATAAATAACAGTATAGGGTTCTGTCATTACAAAGAACACAAAGGGGAACTTAACAAAGAGTTAGTAAAACAAAAGCAATGTATTTTAAAACATTGTGTGCATTTAGAAAAGTATAATGAAAAAGCATTTATACAGAAAGATAAATACTATAACAAAAGTGGTAAAAACAAAAGGTGCAGGAAAAAGGGAATGAAGCTCTAAAATGCTTTTTAAAGGAATTATATTTGTAAATGTATAAATTATCGCATGATAAATAAAAGTCGCTTAAATCGTCAAATAGGAGGGTTAGAAATGGAATGTAATATAATGGGGTGTGATAAAAAGGTTATAAAGAAGCCATGTTATAAGACAAGCTATAAAAATATTGTTATTGTAAAGTTGGAAAATGGATGTTATTCGATAACACATTACCAAACAGGAATAGCAATTACATATGATAGATATACATCAAAACAAAAAGCATTGATAAATTTAGATGATGTTATTTATAAAACAAGAGAGATTTTTAAAAGGAATAACATAAAGTCTTTTAAACAATATTGTAAACAAAACAAAATAAAGCAAATAAATTTTTAATGATTTTTACCTTTCTTTGCATATATACATAGTATATATGTTTCTTTTATATATAATATATAAACATTAACATATAAAACATAAAATATTTTACAAATAGTTATTGACAATTATATTATGTTGTGTTAATATATAGTTACAAACAAGAAAACAAAAGGTTGAATACAGAAAGGTTGGTAAATAATATGTATAAAACAAAAGGTAATTTAGTTATTAACACAGAAAACAATAAAAAAATGTATCCTGTAGGCAAATGGATAACATATTCACATGTATTTTATAACCATTGTGATAAATGTTTTAATAACATGATGGAAACACATACAGATGAAAGTGAAAAGAAATTAGATGAAGCAGAACATTTACAAGAATGTTTTGAGCATAATCCAAGAGTAAATGGTATTGTATATGCTTACTATGAAGATTATAAAAAGATGCGAAACATTATTGAAACATATGTTTTCAGACATAATGGAAAAATTTAAAATATAGGGTTGACAAGTTCAACCCTATAGTATATAATTAAATCATAAACAAAGAAAACAAAAGGTTGGAGGTACAAAGTTATGAAGAAAACAGAATTAAATGCAATGAGAATAGAAGTATTAAGAGCATATGAATTTTATTATGAAAACACGATTGATGTATTTCCTTTCTCAAATATTGGTGAGGAAATTATTGAAGAGGAAATAGAAACATTATATAATACCATAGATGAAATTGAAGAGAATTATGGACATGAATTTTCTAATGAAGTTTATGGATATCTTAAAAGAAAAGCAAAATATAATGTAGAAACATATATGTAGGAGGTACAAATGTTATGGATAAAAAAGTAATTGTTTCCAGAGCTAATGAAGCACTAGGAAATACAAATGTGTTTTATAAATCATATGCAAAAAATGTTTTTCTTGTAGAAGTAAGAGAAATACCAGAACATATTATGGGATGGGTTGAACAAGATTATATTTTCAATTATAAAGGTGAAGTTTACAGACTAAATCAGCATATTAAACCAGATGCAGAAGGTGCTGTAAAATACAGTGCAAAATATTATTACACGTTGGAAAGATTAAATGTTGTAAATGGAAAACAAATAAATGTTAAAATTTCTGTTGACAAATAACAAAACATATGTTAATATAATTATAAGGTTAATGAAAACAAATAGAGCAAAAGTAAGGGAGAACAAAATTATGAAAGAATTAACAATTGAAGCAATCAAAGAAATGGACGGAGAAGTTATTACAGATGAACAGTATGAAGCACTTGAAGAAAGTGAATTTGTTGAAGAAATAGAAGATTGCGGAATGTCTGGTTATCATACATCAGCACATTGGTATTGTGTACATTTAGTAAATGGAGATAACATTGATGTATATTGCAAATGGGAGATTTAATGATGATTAACTGGGATGTGTTTATTGATAAATATGAAGCAGAACATAAACAAACAAATGAAGATTTAGAATCATTTGATAAACTTATCAAAAATGGATGTGACCAATTTTTGTGTAAATTTGTTTGTTCAAAGTATTGTGTTGCTAGTAGTTGTAAAAGATGCAAACTATGTAATTGTAGAGGATGCAAACATCTAAAAGAGTGTATAGAAGAATTGATGGAGAACTAAGAAATGAAAGCAGATTTTGAAAAAGGAACAAAAGTATGTTCTAAGTGTAAAAGAGAATTGCCGATAGAAATGTTTAGCAAAAATAAAGCAACAAAAGATGGGCTTTTTTGTTCTTGCAAAAAATGTGAATCAAGGCGAGTTCATGATTATGTAAAAAGTAAAAAAGGTAAAAGAAAGAGAAAAGAATATTATAGTCTTGAGTATGTAAAAGAAAAGGCGAGAAAACAAGGTAACAAAATAAGAAATACGTTTAGTGGAACTGAAAGAAATTGCAGAGGAAAAAGTCATATTGTAAAAAGAGATTATGAATTAACGGAAGAACAACTACAAAAAAGAGAATTACAAAGAAAAGGTCATAAGACCAGAAATAAAAAAGAAAGCGCTTATGGTCTTCTTGTGTGGTATGATGGACAATTAAACAATTTAGATAAAAGAGAATATAAAAAAATAATGGACAGAGAATACAACAGACAAAGAAGATGTGCAGTTTATGGAAGTATTGGAGTGAAACCACCATCAGAACATTTTCTTTTTGATTTTGATTTGGAACAAATGTTGAAAGATAAAGTATGTTATGGGAACAGAAAGCGTAATATACAAATTACAAAATGGTGGCAAGGAACAATCAGACATTGGACAGTGAATGATGGTATTTGGAAGGAGTAAAACAAAATGGAATTAACAGCAGAAGTTATTAAACACTTTACATAATCAGCACAATGCGAACACATATAATCATCTTTTACACA
>ERZ1024365.102-NODE-102-length-13042-cov-43.914530_pt1 | contig 13042 bp, 20 predicted proteins | sample MGYA00520788_ERZ1024365 | MGnify/ENA primary metagenome ERZ1024365 (study PRJEB33242, sample SAMEA3444265) | Homo sapiens | biome: Host associated; feature: Gastrointestinal tract; material: Stool | place: Uganda | collected 2011-01-01 ... | reverse complement strand
ACCTTACAGGCGCAGAAGAGCGGTGGTACGACATGGTGGCCGGGCTTGTGGAAAACCGCCCACAGCCGCCGCAGCCGTCCGCTGATGAAGTGATAGCACGCATTAAAAATGGCCTGAACGGGGGTGATGAAATCTGAAACTTTTTGAATTGAGCGCCTCCATCGGGCTGGATACATCGGCTTACGAAAACGCTGTCAGATCTGTACAGTCAGAAACAAAGAAAACTGTCACCGAACTTTCAAGCCAGTACGCCAAGGCTCAAGCTCGCGTTAGAGAGCTGGGCCGTCAATATGATGAATCAGTTCAAAAGGCTGGAGCAAATTCCAAAGCGACAAAAGAACTCAGCAAAGAGTGGAAATCTGCGCAGACAGAAGTTTCAAATCTGGAAAAAGCTTTAAAAAAGACGAACAGCGGTCTCGTCAATTTTGAAAGCAAGATTGGATCCTCCGGCAAATCTATGGCCAGTGCCATTGCGCAGGGCACGGTCATGGCGGGCATTTTCTCAAAACTCGGCTCTGCTGCTCTCAGTGCCGCGGAGGGGTTCATCTCTTCTGGCATCGAGTACAACGCCCAGATCGAGAAATACACCACCGGCTTCACCAATATGCTGGGCAGCGCGGAAGCCGCGCAGCAGGCTATGGAGAACATCCAGCAGGATGCAGCCCGAACCCCGTTCAACGTGGATTCTTTGGTGTCTGCAAACCAGTATCTTATCTCTGCCGGCGAAAATGCGACCTATGCTCGCAAAACCATTATGGCACTGGGTGATGCTGTTTCGGCTACCGGCGGCGGCAGCGACGAGTTAAATCGCATGGCGCAGAACTTGCAGCAGATCGCCAACACCGGTAAGGCTACAGCGGTCGATATCAAGCAGTTTGCCTATGCCGGCATCAACGTGTACGGCATTCTGGCCGACTACACGGGCAAGTCCACTGCCGAAGTGCAGAACATGACCATCAGTTATGATCTGCTGACGCAGGCTTTGCAGGCCGCTTCCGAAGAGGGCGGGCGTTACTACAACGCCATGGACACCCAGAGCCAGACCATGAATGGCCGCGTGTCTACCTTAAAAGACAACGTAAGCCAGTTGGCCGGACTTTTGACCGGCGATCTGACAAGCGGCATCGGCATTGTGATTAGCAAGCTGAACGATATGGTTTTAGCTGCCCAAGATGCTTACAAGCTTGATGGGTGGTCTGGCCTTATTGGAGAAATTACAGGAGTTGCAAACGTTGTTGACAAAGCAAAATCTTCGTTTGTAGGATTAAAAGCCGTTGTAGACGCTTTAAAAAGCGGTGAAATAGGCATATCCCATGGCGATTGGGACTCTGTTTACTGGAGCGCTTTTAATTCTGACCAAGAAAGCAAGCAAATCCAAAAAGAAAGCAGAAAAAATTGGGACAAAGACCATGAGGGCATGGTTTGGGACGAAAATGACGGCTGGGTGCCTGCAAAAACGGGCAGCGGTGGTAGCTCCATTGTCACAAATCCTTCTGGCACTACCACCAAAAAATCCACGTCCAAAACTGAAACCGTAATCGCATCCACCTCCCACACGGCTACAACCACTGCGCAAAATGCGCTGGGCACTGTGACCACCAGCATCCAGACCCTTACCGAAAAGGTCAAGGACAGCGCGGGCAACATCAAAGACCGCATCACCGAGACCACCACCACGACCGGCAAGGAAATGGTGAACGGCGTTGCCACGACCTTTAAGCAGGTAGAGACCAAAGTCAACGGCACCGTCACAAAGGTCACAAAGACCTATGACGACATGTCAAAGTCGCTGCTGGGCACTTTTACAAATGTCTCAGAAACCACTTTTAACGGCATCACCACAAAGGTGCAGCAGGCGGTGGAAAAGTACGCGGACGGCAGCGAGCATATCAAGAAGACCGTCACAGAGACCGGCCAGCGCATCGGCGAGAACGGCGCGGAGACCTACGAGAAGATCACCACCTACATCGACGGCATTCAAGACAAGGTGACAGAGACCTCCAACCTCATCGACAAGAGCGTGAAGGGCACCCAGAGCCGAATTGACCAGCAGCTGAGCGAGGCTTCCGGCCAGCTGGACAAGGGCATTTTCGGGCTGGTGAAGAACACCTTCAAAGACGCCAAAAACGGCGACTGGGCAAGTCTTGGGCTGGATTTTGTCAATCTGATCTGGGGCGAAGTGTCGCAGGGACAGCGCGACGTGATCTCTAAATGGCTTGCGGACGCGCTGGGCGCAGTCAATGAGGGCTACTTCAGTGGCGGCATTGGCAAGGCACTGGAATCCATCCAAAAAATCTTTACAGATGGTATTAAACCCGGAATTGATGGCGCTACCACTGAGGTAAAAGCATTCAGCGAGATCATCGACGGCCTTGCAAAATCCGGCGGCGTGGGCGGCGCTCTTGGCAGCATCGTGCAGGGCTTTTCCGGCATGGCAGGCGGCATCACGTCTGCGCTTGGCAGCATTGTTGGCTTTGTTGCGGCAAACCCCATCCTCGCCCTGATCCTGGGCGTGGGCGCAGTTGCGGGCGGCATTGGCATTGCTGCATGGATGAACAAGAAGAACAACCAGCAGCCCGTCAGCCACTACCAGAGCCCCTTTGACAAGACCGGCGTGTATGACAGTCTGGGCACTTTCTCAACCCGCGCGGCCATGCAGTACCGTGTCACCGGACAGCAGTCCGTTGTGGACCGGCAGACCAGCATTCTGGAACGCATTGAGGGGATGCTGGACGAGCATCTGCCCGACATCGGCAAGGGTCAGGTGGTCATGGATTCCGGTGAGCTGGTGGGCGTGCTGTCGCCCCGCATGGCGACCAACGTCGATGCCCGCATCGGCGTGACCGTAACACGGAAAGCGAGGGGTGTGTAAATGGCAAAGCTTCTGGGCGCAAAAATCGGCAATTTTCACACCCTGAATGACTGGGGGCTGTATCTCAAGGTGGGCAGCCCCAAAATCGGCGCAGCAGAGCCGGACGAGCTTCTTGTAGAAGTCACCGGCTCCGATTCGCTGCTAAACCTGACCACTTGGGACGATGGCAAGGTGCACTATAAAAAGCGCACCATCACCATGGAGCTGCTCTGCAACGCCCCGAAAAGCAAGTGGCCTCACATCGAAAGCACCATTGCCAATGCCATTCACGGCAAGTGGCTGCAATGCCGCTTTGACGAGGACCCGGCATGGTACTGGGAAGGGCTGTGGAAGGTCTCGCCGTCCCGCGACCGGCTTTCCAGCACCTTTACCATCACCGGCACCTGCAACCCCTTCAAGCGCAGCGTCTACGACGGCACCAACGACTGGCTGTGGGACGACTTTAACTTTGAGTACGATATTGTGCGCAACTACACGGATATTCCCCTCAAGGCAAACGAGGACGTTCAGGTGTCCATCACCGGTGCGCCGCGTGCGGCCGGCATCTACTTCAAGCGCAGCGAGGATGCCGCCGACATTGCTGTGTCCCTCAACGGCTTTGAGGTTGGCATTCTGGCAAAGTCTACCGACTGGCAGTACATCGAGGGTCTCACCATGCCGGATGGTGTGGTGGGCACCCTCGTTTTTGCTGCATCGGCAGATTGCAGCATCAGTATCAAGTATCTGGGGGCGAGCCTATGAGCTACAAAGTTTATGCTGGTGTACAGACCGATGTGGACACTTGGGAGACCAAGGCCTGCATCTACGACCCCGGGGACATCACAGACACCAAAAAACTCATCAGCCCCACGCTGACCCGTGAGGTGGGCAAAGCCGGTTCTTTTGAGTTTACCTTACCGCTGGGCAATGTGGCGCACTCTGCGCTGCAAAAGCTGCGGACCACCGTAGAGGTACAGCAGGACGGCAAGATGATCTGGCAGGGCCGCCCCATGAGCCATGAACAGGATTTTCTGATGCGCCAGAAGATCTATTGCGAGGGCGAGATGGCCTACCTGAACGACAGCGGTGCCGCGCCTTACAGCGCCAAAAATGTGAGCTTTTCCCAGTTTCTGGACTGGGTGTGCGCCAACCACAACGCGCAGGTGGACGCTTACAAGGCGTTCACGCCCGGCAAGGTGCAGATGGACACGCCCATGGTAGTGCCTTACATCGATGGGCTCAAGGTGGAGCATTCCGGCTATCACTACGATACCACCGACGGTGACTATGTGAACCATTGGTCCATTTACGACCCCATTGATAAATCTACGCTTTACTACGAAGAGGACGAGGGCAGCGCATCTTGCCTGATATGGCCGCTCAATGAAGAGCGGATAGTAGACGGAAAGGTGCTCTCCCGCATTGGTGACAACAATTTCCGGGTCCGGTATCCAGTGGCCTATGCAAACGGCAAAACGTGGAACGCAAACGCGAGCGTGGCAACGGCGTCCGTTTCCTGCGTGACCTTTGGGCGTAACTACGGCACATACTCTGTTTACAGCCTTACGGGGGCCGAATCCGGCGCGTTCAAGATCACCGAGAAAAACGGCGTCTACAGACTTACCGTCAATGGAAAAGCGTATGACGCCGCCTTTGACGTGAAAGAGCCCACGCATTCCTTTGGTGACGACAAAAAATACGGCAAAACGCTGGAAATTCTGGGCGACGAGCTCACAGACAAGTACGGCGGCTATCTTGTGGTGCGTCATGGTACTGATGCGGACGGCCACCCGCGCCGCTATCTGGATTATTTGCAGGAGATCACCGAAAAGAACCCGCAGACCATCGCCTTTGGTACCAACATGCTGGACCTGACCGACTACACCAAGGCCGAGGACATCTGCACCCGTGTGATCGCTTTTGGTACCAATACGAGCATCGGGTGGCTGTTCGCCAAGGAGGAGAGCCTGATCGCCAGCACTGCCAACGACACGAAGGCACAGCAGCTGTACGGCATCATCACCAAGGTGATCAAGGTCGATGGCAACTACAACAGCTACCAGACCCTGCTGGACGCTGCCGAGGCAGAGCTTGCCAAAAATCTGCGCTACCTCAACGGCATGACCATCAAAGCCGTGGATCTGAAAGATGCCGGCATCGACATCGAGCGCATTGCCATCGGGAAGCAGACACATATCTTTTCTGCGTCCCACGGCGTGGATACATGGCTGCTGTGCTCAAAAATCGTGGAGCCGCTGGATGCACCGGACAAAAAGGAGTTCACCATCGGCACCGAATTTTCCAGCCTCAGCGACCTGCAAGCCTTGAGCGCCCGCAAGGCGTCCGACGCCTACGACCTGAGCCGCCTGCTCAGAGGCTATGTGGCGAGCAAGTAAGACAGGAGGTGTTTTATGGACAAAACATTTGATGAAGCCGTTGCCGGTATCCGCAAGGCCGAACGCGGCGTAGAAGTCCGCGAGGACATTGCGCAGGGCATGGAGTACGTGAAGCAGTACGCCGAGGAAGTGACCGGCCAGCAACAGGCCGCTTTGCAGGCGGCCAAGACGGCCACCGGCGCGGCCAGTACCGCAACGGAAAATGCTGCTGCGGCTGCGAAAAGCGAAGCAGCAGCCAATACCTCTGCCACCAGCGCGGGCCGGAGCGCACAGGCGGCGTCTGAGAACGCAGACAAAGCGGAAAGTTCTGCTGCTTCTGCAAAAGCCAGCGCAGACAAGGCCGCAGCTATTGTAAGCGCTGATAAGACCCTCACCATTGAGGGTGCTCCTGCGGATGCAAAGGCTACAGGCGACGCTCTGAGTGACCGCTATACTAAAGAAGAGACAGACGAGCTTCTGAAGGGCGTCAATCCTTTCCCGGTGGGCAGCGTCTACCAGAGTACCGACCCCACCAGCCCGGCTGCGCTGTTTGGCGGCACATGGGAGCAGATCGCATCCGAGCGCGTGCTGATGGGCGCGTCCAGCACCCACGCGGCCGGAAGCACGGCAGAAGCCGGTCTGCCGAATATTACGGGCTTTATCTACAATGTGAGTGGCTGGGTGAGCAAGGACGGGGTAACGGAGGATGAAGTTGCATCGGGTGCTTTTAAGCGTGATAAGAACAAATACAGCTCTTGGAACTTTGAGAGCGCAAACTATTCGCATCATGCATATAAAACAAATTTTGATGCCTCGCTCTCCAACGCCATTTACGGCGCAAGCAGCACCGTACAGCCTGCCGCCTACTATGTGTACATCTGGCACCGTGTGGCCTGAGAAAGGAGGTTTTGACGTATGAAAATTCTTGACGAGACCGGCACCATCATTGAGAACCCGGACCTGACGCTCGGGTATCTGGTGGGCGACACCGAACCGCTGGCGCACCCCGCTGTGGAAGGAGTAGAAGAAGTGAGCCACTACGAGACGGTGGCGGAGTACCCGAACGGCGGCAGGGATGTTCGGAAGGTGATTGACACGCCCGGCGTGGCGGCAAAAGCTGCATGGACCGAACAGGTGCCCATCCAGAGGTACATCCGATACACGGAGGAAGAGCTTGCCGCGCAGGAGGAAGAGCGGAAAAGGCAGGAAGCGAAGGACAAGCTGCCGGAGACGGTGGCGGCATTGCAAAAAGAAAACGAGATGCTCAAGCAATGCTTGCTTGAAATGAGCGAGATTGTTTATGCATAAAATCACACAAAAATTAGAAAGGTTGGTACTTATGATGGCTATGTTATGGGCGCAGGAAATCATGTCTGCTGAGACTGTGGAGGACGCAAAGGCGCTGTATGAGCGTTGCCCCCGCCTGCTGAAGGAGAAGGTCAAGGCAATCCTCATCAAGAGCGGCTTTGAGGAGATCACACAGGAGGAGTAAAGTCATGGCTAAAACCATCATGGATGTTTCCCGCCATCAGGGCACGATCGACTGGGACAAGGTCAAGGCGTCCGGTCAGATCGACGGCGTGATACTGCGGGCTATGGGCAACAGCGCTGAGGGCAAACCCAGCGCGCCCTACACCGACCCGCAGTTTGCCCGGAACTACGCCGAGTGCAAACGGCTGGGCATTCCCTGCGGCGTGTACGGCTACTTCAAAGCCACCACCCGCGCCGAAGCGGATAAAGAGCTGACCTACTTCAAGAAGCTGCTCACCGGCAGGAGCTTTGAGCTGCCGGTGGCAGTGGACATTGAGGACAAAGCGCAGCAGGCGCTGGGCAAGTCTGCACTGACCGACTTGACTGCCTACATTCTGAAGGCAGTTGAAAGCTGGGGTGTGTATGCCCTGCTCTACACCGGCCTGTGGTTCGGCAGCACCTTCCTGTACATGGACGGTGCGGCCCTCAAGGCATACGATGTATGGCTGGCAAGATACCCCAAGGACAAAACCAAGACCAAGCCTGAAGATAAGCCCAAAACGGCGTTTGCCTTTGGCATGTGGCAGTATACCAGCACGGCGCATATCCCGGGCGTTGTGGATGCTACCCCGGGCAAGACCACCAACGTGGACATGAGCCACGCATACAAGGACTATGCGGGCATCATCTGCAAGAAGGGCCTGACCCGTCTCCGGGAGGGCAAATGAGCGAAGCAATTCTCGTGGCTATCATCACTGGCAGCTTGAGCTTGATCGGCGTGATTGTCTCTAACAACCGCACGGCCCAGAGCATGGATGCAAAGCTGGATAAACAGCAAGCTATCACTGAAACGAAATTGGAGGAGCTGACCCGGGAAGTCCGAGCGCACAACAATTTTGCTCAGCGTGTGCCGGTACTGGAAGAGCAAATCAAGGTGGTAAACCACCGCATCGCAGATCTCGAACAGCAGAAAGGAGCTTAAATTATGGAAGCAATGCTTAACTTTATCCCCGCACCTATCGCATTCGTGCTGATGTTCATCGGCTTTGCCGCACTGGCAGTGGGCGCTATCCGTCTGGGTTACAAGCAGTACGTCAAGGAATTGGCGGTGGAGCTTGTGACCATCGCCGAGGACAGCATCATGGGCAGCGGTCAGGGCGCAAAGAAAAAGGCACAGGTCTTTGCCGCATTACGCGGCGCTCTGCCGGACTGGCTGAAGCCCTTCATCACGGACGAGGTTCTGGACAGCGTAATCGAAAAGGCCGTCAGCATGATGAAAAAGGCACTGGCAGAAAAGAAGCCCACCATCAACCAGTAAAGGAGCACTATATGCCTGTACCGATGTGCGGCATTGTCGCCGCGTCCGCAAATGCCATGAATCAGGCTCGCAAGCGTGAAAAGACATGCAACCTGAAAGGCGACAATGAAGAGTATTGCAAATACTGCCTTTTGGGCAAAGATGGCGAGTGCATCGAAAAACGGGCAGATAAGGAGTAACACCATGAGCAGCACTACATACGAGCATCCCGGTGGCGTCACCGAGATGTACGCCGTACAAAAGCAATTTCGTCACCTCACGAAAATGGTCTGCGATTTTGTTAACCTTAACAAAATCGACCATTTTGCCGTCATTGGCAACATGGTGCGCAACGCCGGACAGCTTCCGCAGCCTTTCTGGCTCGGGGCTGCCTGTGGCGGCGGCTCGTGTAGTGCTGCCCGCTGCGCTGCAAGGACTCGACCGACAGCAGATGACCGCCGCCATCAAAAGCGCACCGCTTGGGAGGGTTGACCGTAAGATAGCCTTACTGCGGTACGTTGAGCGGCTCCCGCTGCCGGACATTGCAGCACAGACACATTACAGCCGGACGGCGATAGGCTACCGGCTGAAAGGCATTGAAAAAATGCTGGATGTGTGATATACTATTTACACCGTCCGAAGTAGAGTATGCACACTTCGGAGAAATGCATACAGAGAGCCAGCGGAAGAACGTTTACCCGCTGGCTTTTCTTTTTGCATGAATTGTGGTATAATACTTACAGACAATTCGCCTAATGAGTTGTTGGTGTGGTTCGGCCTAAGACTTCTGCCGGCACAAGCGCATAGCTTACGAAGTTTAGTCTCCCGCCCGCCTACTTACAGTACGTACCATGCGGGAGACGCCTTTAGACTTGAAAGGCTCCGGCCTTTGTAGAGAACGGCATTGCCTGTGGGCGGTTCCGCTCTTGATTTTACAAAAAACAAAATCCCCTGCTTTGTCGAAGCCCTGCGTGCCACGCGGGGTACTTTGTAGGCAAAGTGGGGGATTTTTGTTTATACGGACTGTTCAGCAGGGGCGGGGAGCACCTTGCGCTCTTGCGCTTTCTGCTCTGCCTGTTCCTTCACGGTCAAATAGCCGTGGTCGTGCATCTGCTTGTAGATAAACGCCTGCCCGGTGCGGTTCCAGCGGGTGTTCTCTTTGGTCTCGCCGTTGCCCACCTCAACAGGAATACTCACTGTATAACCCTTGTCGATGTACTTGCGCTTTGGGATCCACTGCTTGTTGACCTTCTTCTGGATGCCCCATTCTTCCAGCAGCTTATTGAGTTTGTTGGCGGTCATGCCAAAGTTTAGCGCGATCTGCGTCACGGTGAGCGTTTCGTCGCTCAAAAGCATATTGTGGGCGTACTCGGCGGCGGGCTTGAGCTTGGCATTTTCCTTTTCAAGCTGCTTGGAGCGCTCCTGTTCCCTTGCAATGATGCCCTGCGCCATCACCAACGCTTTAGAGAGCGCCAGCTCTGGCGGTTCCGGTTCGGGCGTGGTCAGTTTTTTCTCCATCTCGTTGAAGGCAGCAATGTACTTGAGCTTCCAGTCAAGCGCTTCATCACCAGTAAAACCAAAGGTGAGTAAGGAGAACCCGTCCCGGTTCATCAGGTACATGGGGTACTGCTTTCCACGGTTTTCAAACGTGGTTTCGTAGAACATGGATTTGGTGGCGCAATTTTGCGCCGCCAGATTTTCAATAGCACGGAGAACGTCTTTGTGATTCTTGCCAAAACGTTCAGCGACTTCCCGGCTGGACACCACGGCCTGCCCATTCTGGGTGGAAAGGATAATGTCACTCATGCGCCCACCGCCTTTCTGGTGTCAGCGTCAAGCACTTCGTCAACTTCCTTTTGCAACTGCCCTACAGAAGCAAAGGCAGAGTGCAGAACAGACATATACATCGGTGCATCGTCCCACATATTGGAAATGTCCGATTTTGTATAAGAGCGATCAATGTTACTGCCCTTGTGGGTATCATCATACCAGCAATAGAATATGTTCAGCAAGTCCTTGATAACCTGCAACTCACCCGAAACAAGAGTGAGCTCATTCATGGCCGCAGTGTCTTTTACGATTTGCATTGTAAATACCTCAAAAATGTTTGTAAAACACTAGAGGTCGTGGTATAATAAATTTACCAAACCGCTTGTGTTTGGATGTGAATCTCTGTGCTGTTGGTCGCCAAACTTTCCAGCGCAGGGATTTTTTATTTGATGGACTGTTCAACAAGGTCGATTCCCTTACGCACGATTTCGCTTTTGCTCATATTCAGGGATTCGGCGCACTTGTCCAACTTCCTGCAATATTCTTCGTCCAGTCTGACGCGGAGCATGGTGTCTTTCGGGTTTTCTGCCTTTGGTCTACCAGTCTTAGGCGACATCTAAATCACCTCGCTTTTTCTGTCGCTACAATTATTATATATTTGTTGCTACAAAATGTCAATGGCTTTTTCAAAATATTTATAGTTCGTAAAAATAAGCGCTCATGCGGATTTTTCCGTGTGGGCGCTTTTCTTTTTTTGTCCTTCGTTGTGCGTTCGTTGTCCCTCCCGGCGGCTTAAAAAGGTACACTGGGCGCAAAAGAGGGGGTGAGCGCCCATGTGGCACAAGTTCAACCCAAACCCCCACGGCAGCAGCGTTGGAGACTGCGCCGTGCGGGCGGTAGCAGCGGCCACCGGCCAGAGCTGGGAGCGGGCGTATATCAGCCTTGCGCTCACTGGCTACGCCATCGGGGATATGCCCAGCGCCAACCGTACATGGGGCGCATACCTCCAAAAGCAGGGCTACAAGCGCCGCATGGTGGAAGCAGACTGCACCACCTGTTACACCGTGGCAGATTTTGCCCGGGAGTACCCGCGCGGCGTGTACGTGCTGGGCTGCTCCGGCCACGTTCTGGCCGTGATCAACGGCGAGTGGTGGGACAGCTGGGATAGTGGCGCAGAATGCCCGATCTACTACTGGTACAAGGAGGAGAACGATGCCGATTTATAACGGATACCCGCAGGCGTACTACCCACAGCAGCCACAAGGCCAGCTTGAAACACTTCGAGCGGCACAATTTCAACCTCAGCCCGTCATGATACCGACAATGCAGGGGCAGGCCGCTCCGGCTGACAGCGGCTTTATCTGGGTGCAGGGCGAGGCGGCAGCCCGGGGCTATCTGGTAGCCAACGGGAGCCGGGTGCTTTTGCTGGATGCCGATTCCGACACCTTCTACATCAAAGAAGTTGGGCAGGACGGCAGGCCATTCCCGCTCCGCATTTACGACTACAAGGAGCGCACCAGCGGCCCCAAAGCGTCGATTGCAGCCACGCAAGCCGCAGCCGGGGAGTATGTCACCCGCAAGGAGTTCAACGCGCTGGCGGAAAAGCTGGCGGCGTTGGAAAAGCAGGAAGCACCGGAGCCGGAAAAGGAGGGCTAAACGATGGGCAGCAGCTTGTATAACTCGATGGGCGGACAGGCCCAGAGCAACCCCATTGGTGGGCAGTTTCAGCAGTTTATGGGCCAGATAAAAGGCCAGATGCAAGGCCGAAACCCTCAGGAAGTGATAAATCAGATGGTTTCCTCCGGGCAGCTCTCGCAGCAGCAGCTCAATGCCATTCAGCAGCGGGCACAGCAGATCGCACCGATGCTCAACGGCATGAAAAACATGTTCGGATTCTGAAATGCGGCCGCATTTGGAATAAATTTCAAAATCTAACGTAAAGGAGTAAAACTATGTCTCTTTCTTCTGATAGCACGGTTCTGACCATGCCGGTGCAGCCCGCCAACGGCTACAGCAACGGCTTCAACGGCTGGGGCGGCGACTGGATGGGCTGGATCGTCCTCTTTCTGATCTTTGGCATGTTCGGCTGGGGCGGCATGGGCGGCTTTGGCTGGGGCGGCGGTATGGGCATGGGCGGTGCTTCGCCCTACATGACTAGCGCTGTCACGCAGGCAGACCTGCAGCGCGGCTTCGACAACCAGAGCGTCATGAACAAGCTGAACGGGCTGGAAAACGGCCTGTGCGACGGCTTCTACGCCATGAACACCGGGATGCTTCAGGGCTTCAACGGCGTGCAGCAGGGCCTGAACGGCGTTACCAACGCCATGCAGCAGGGCTTCAACAGCACCAACGTCGCACTGATGCAGGGGCAGAATGCTCTGGCTACACAGCTGGCGGACTGCTGCTGCAAGACCCAGACCGCCATTCAGGGTGTCAACTACAATCTGGCCACCCAGGAGTGCGACACCCGGAACCAGATGCAGCGGGGCTTCTGCGCAACGCAGAACGCCATGAACAACAACACCCGGGATATTATCGAGAATCAGAACAGCAACACCCGCGCGGTGCTCGACTTCCTGACCAATGATAAGATCGCCACCCTGCAGAGCGAGAACAACGAGCTGCGCCGGGCTGCTTCTCAGGATCGCCAGAGCGCGCTCCTGACCACCGCGATGAACGCGCAGACCAATCAGATCATCGGCACGCTTCAGCAGAAGGTTCCCGTGCCTGCCTATCAGGTGCCCAACCCCAACGCCATTTACTATGGCTGCGGGACCGGCTGCGGTAACTGCGCATAACCGAATCATGGCAACTGACTGCAAATTGTAGTCTGTTCAGCCCCTGAGCTGATTTTGCAAACCAGAGCGCCGGGGCAGCAGTCCCGGCGTTTTTCGATGAAAGGAGCATTTGAATGACTGTAGCAGAACTGAAACAACAGTTTGTGGATTATCTGTACGGCATGGATAAGGACAAAATGAGCATAATGGAATTGAACACCTATGTTTTCATTTTGAAAACCCTGCTTGATACGGAAAAAGCAGACCCATCTAATTCTTGGATGGATATTTTGAAAACCATTTATGCGGTAAATGCGCCTGTTTGTGCAGAAAAGGAGGTTTCTGATAATGGCTGAGTTTACGAACGCCAACACCGTCAGCGTAGCAGCAGGTGAAAACCTTCCCCTGACTGAGACCGCAGTGAAAGCTCCTGCTTGCATCGTGCACCGTGAGGGCAGCGGGCTTGTGACCTTGCGCGGCCTGACCAGCGGGCAGTGCCGGG
>ERZ1024365.101-NODE-101-length-13165-cov-18.892982_pt1 | contig 13165 bp, 16 predicted proteins | sample MGYA00520788_ERZ1024365 | MGnify/ENA primary metagenome ERZ1024365 (study PRJEB33242, sample SAMEA3444265) | Homo sapiens | biome: Host associated; feature: Gastrointestinal tract; material: Stool | place: Uganda | collected 2011-01-01 ... | reverse complement strand
TCTAAATTCTTGTCACCAAAAATAAACGGTGCATTTCCATTAAATTCTTTATAAAGGTTTATAAGTGTCAACCTTTGCTTTTCGGTTCCCTGAACTATAACTGGCGTTTTTTGTGCATTTGCGTTCACATCAATAATTCTATCCAAATTATACAATCTTTGTGCAAACATTTTTACATCAAGTATTGAATTAGTTCGTAAGTAATTATTCCACACAATAACACTATTACTAGGCTTCAATAATTTCTGATAATTGTTGTAAAAAGAATACGCTCTTCTTAAAATAGGATTTCCATAAACATCAAAATTACCACTTGATATCATGTCAAGACATAAATTACCGATAACATCATCATTAAAGTAAACAACACTACCGTTCATAAACAATCTTAATTCAATATATCTACTATCAATAGTGTCTGGCAGATTCTTCCATTCAAACATAGATATAGCCAATTCTGTTAACCTATTAATGTATTGCTGATAAGTCAAATTATTTAAAGCAAGACTTTCTTCAAATAAAGTTTTCTTTTTTCTCATTACATCACCACCTTTAAACAGTATTATCTAGCGAATAATTTCCTACATCGCTTCCATTTTTCCAGAATGTAATACCATTGTCATATATATTACAGATTTTTTGCATATCATCACAAGGTACAGACCCAGTAATAGTACACCCAACAGTTTTAACGTAGTTCCAATGCGGTCTACTATTTCTATTAGGTTTCTTTACTTTATGGGTTGCGTACCCAAACATAGAAAAATAGTCGTCAATCATTTTAGCATATTCTTTGCAAACGCTACACCTACCACCGTAAAATTGCTGTTTATTATTGCTAACGTTACCGCCACCATTATTAAGATTACCTTTACTAATATCAGCCGCAATAGACGCTTGATAAAATTGTGACATGATACCGCTTACTTGACCTACAATATTACTGCCAATAACCGCACTTGGGTTTGTGCTATAAGCGCCAGCAATTCCCATTTGACCTACACTAGCAACAGTGTTCATAGCTATAGGAACGCTATTTTGTGCAACCCACGCTTGATAAGCGTCTACATTCCACGAGCACATAGGATAATTGTTAAGTTGCAAGCTTTCTGTGTTCAATGTAGTATAACCACCAACACTGTCGTGTCCAGCAACACCTTTATAACTGCACGGTCTAAGTATTGCAACTACTGGTTGAGTTACTGTACCGCTTATTTCAACTACTGGTGTGTGGTCTTCAAAAAATTCATATCTTAAACTTAACTCGCTACCGCTGGCGTTATCAACATGATAAAAGTTATATGGATAAGTGTACAATTTATTATTCTTTGGTTTATGCCCATCAATTGTGTTATCAGTTGTAACTTTTGCTAGCTTAACAGTTGTCTTTGTTGCACTTGCACCATAACTTAATCTATGATTATCTGGTATACTTCCACCGATAAAAATTGTTGGAAACATATATATTCCGATAATAGCGTTAGATTTTTGAACATATTCATTTACTTTTCCGTTAATACTTTCAACGTCTGTACTATCATAAACCCATAACTGTGCTGATCCATAAATACCGTCATATAATGTACCGTCTGTTGCACCGTCTGTATCAACAATAGCAACGCAAACAGTCATGTCTTTCATAGACTTAATAGGTTTATAATCATTAAATACATATTCACCAGTTGCAATAGTTTCTGGCTCAATATGTTCCCCAATTTTGTCTGTGCTACTATGTTCTCTTTCGATAAAACAGTAATCTACTTCATGGTCAAAAAACCATGTTTGCATAACATCAATTTCAAACTCAATTTCAGAACACTGGTTGTTAACATATTCTACAGATTTTATATGTGCATAAAACCATTTGTTCCCAAACGCACTGTTTTTAAACATCATATAATTACAATCATACAAGTTATCTGAATTAATACCTACTCTAGCCCACCCACGCCTAACACGCTGGTAACTATAATTACTCATATTATATTTAGTAAGACCAATAAAATAACTTGATTGTGAACTAGCACTATCAAAAAATATTGTGTGATTGTACGTTGTGTCTAACGGCACATTTTTTAAAATTCTTATGTCAGTTGATGGTTCAATATACATATTTTTTCACCTCGTACACATATAGCCAACTATTGTTGACTATATGCGTTTATTTTTTAATGCTTATATTAATCTTTATTTAATGTTACTGTAGTGTCTACAGTCGTAGCGCCAGTAATAGCGGTTGTAGCTGTATACTGAGTTTCACCAATCGTAGCAACTAATGTAATCTCAGATGCAACTTTACTATTCGGAATCAAAATACCACCGTATTTCTGTACTGCAATTCCTGCTGTAGTGAGTGCTTCAGTCTGAACAAATGTAACATTCTGTGGTTCAAGACTAGCGGTTTCAAATACTGGACTGATTGTAAATACTGTAGCTTCGTCACTTTCGTCCTTTGCGTCAACGTGTACTGTAATACTAGCTGGCACAGCAATCGTAGACGTATCAGTACAAAATACTACAGCGTTAGCAAACGGTGAATTACTAACAGTTTTCCATGTATGATAAAAATAATTCCAGTATAAACCAGACGCTACATATTTTTCTGTGAATTTGTTGTTATTATCATACACCTGAAACCAATTTTCATCCAAAATAACCGCTTTAACATCACCCAATAAAGCTAATTCTGCTGTGGTAACTTCTTCGATTCCGTCAGAGTTTGCTCTAATAACATCAAATCTCTCATTGTCAAAAGTTGTCCAGTCGTCAATCAAAAACAACCTACCCATAAAGTCAGCTTTATCCATATTAAATGCACTTGCTAACACGTTAACGTCATACTGTGCATTAAACATGGCGTCCATGAAGATAACCTGTCTATCTTTTGGAGTATTTGTCTTAACTCCGCTCTCGTTGTACTTGTCAGAGATAAACGGTAATACATTTGAAATACCTCTAAACTGTACGGCACTGTCATTAAGATTTGTGCCATTGCCGATTGACTTAGGAAGCATTTTTCCAGAACTGATTGACTTAATCAACAAATACTTAAAAAGTAAAAATTCGTCGTATTCTGCGGCTGTATACACACTGTCTACAATTTTAGCGATTAAGTTCTGTACGCCATCAATACTTAAAAAAGCCTGCTTCAAATCTTCATCCTGAATTGTTACTGGGTAAACAACACGCCAATTCATAGTATGGAACGCTGAACGCACATCTGGAATACTACGTTTAAATTCTCTTGACGAAGCTTTTTCGCAACTAAAATCAACAGCTTTTGCAATTGATACGAAAATATCTTCTACTGTTTCCCCATATTCAATGTACCCCTTTTTAAGAATACTATATGGGTTATTAAATGTAGCACTCTGTACACGCACAATTGCAATTCTATTTACAAGTGCGTTAATAAACTGATTTGCAAAAGCAGGGGTTCCATAAATGACTTCTCCAACTCTAGGAATGTCAGTTGCTTTTGTTACTTCTGGTACATTCTGCTGGTAATCATATGAAGCGTTCTGTCTAATTACATTGAGAATGTCAATTGTAGACGCATTAAGCGTACTGTTTGCAATTCTTCTTGCCATAATTATCTCTCCTTTTAATACTTAATATTTATGCTATTCCTCTTTAAAAAGGTCTGCGTACGTTTTTACTTCTTTCTCTTCTTTTTCCTCTTCTATATCTTCTGTTTCCTCTTCTGGCTCTTTACCGAAAAATCTTTCAGCGTATTTTTTACGCCATTCTTTGTCGTTTTCTTCAAACTTGTTTTTCCAATCTGTTTCACCACTCAAACGTTCCTCGTAATCATTCATTGTGTCTGTAATGTCTTCCAAAAAACTTAAAGTTTCGTCTGAGGTGTCGTCACCGATTCTGGTTTTAATTGTTTCCAGAATATCTTCTTTACTTCTGATAGCCATAATTTTTCCTCCTTTTACTTATATCTAATCATCATCCAAACGGGCATTTTTTTCTTCTTTTCTGTTATAACACCACCGCCTCCTCCTCCTGCGGAATAATATCTGTACATCATAACAGCGTTATTCAATATTTCATTTTCTGGTAACAACCCATTTGATGTGAACCATTTGTTTATACTTACATCATTTGCGTTAGCTTGTATAAAACTAAAACATTTATTAGCGTTTTCTACACGTTCTTCTAATGCTGGTACCCCCGGTCTTTCCCAACAACTCATAAATGCTGTAGTCAACATTTCAATATCTGTTGAACTAGATTTTAGAAATTCTTCTAATGATGATATTCCACCATATGACCCTTGCCAATCGTTTTCGATAACAAGGTATTGCATTTGTGCATTAGGGTCTGTTGGTTGATACCCATTTTCACCACACCATTGTTCAAGTGCAATTCTTCTATTTCCAGTCCATTGAAATAAACCGAACCCACCACCGCCAAATTCATTAATAGAGGGGTTGATTGTTGATTCTCTCCAACTATTACCACATAGTGCTGATACAACGTATATACTAGCACCATAACCAATAGCACCACCATCACCAAACCTAAATAATCTTGGGAATGATGACGGATAATTAGCAATTGATACTTGGTCTTGTAACACTATACCATCAGTATGAGCACCCATAAAAATAGCAGAACCAGTTCCACCTTGATAGCACATTTCTGTGTGCCAACCAGATACACCTATATCGCCAGGAAGTATTTCACCACTAGCGTCTACTTCTGTCCAACCTAGTTGCGTTAACACATCTGGTTCTGTGTAAGTGGTAAAGGCATTGTTGTTAGGTGCATAAGCTGGTGTATTAAATCCGCCAGCTAATAAAGCGTAGTTTATGAATGATGAACAATCATAATAAGTAATGCCACCTACTGTTTGTTGGTTCCTATAAGCTTGACTGTACCCTACATTAGGTGCGTTGCATGTTTGTATTGCCCATGAGTACATTTTATTAATATCTGGCATAATTTACTACCTCTATCTTATAAAAGAACTGTAACCCAATTTTTTCAATTCTTTAACAACATTTTCGGCATTTTTTCTTACCTTGTATGCTCCAACTTGCACTTTGTATAAATTACCAACTTTAGCAATAAATGAAGTGTAACCACTTTTTGCTAGTGACATTTTCATTTTAACTGCGTTGTCTCTAATTTTATAGGCTCCTACTTGTACTCTGTATATTTTTGTGTTAGTATTTGTATTAGTGTTTGAATTAGACTTAAATGGTTTTCCTAACGCAGTTATCACACCACGTGCGATAGCTTTTCCGATATCATCAATATGTGCGTCAACCCAGTTTTCAGTTGTAACATTATCGTGAAATTCAACCTCAATATAACAACAAACAGCTATCGTTTCGTTTATTTCATACAAATTAGTTGTAGGTATGATACCTCTATCGGGTGTAGGTGTAAGGTTAGAAACTTCGTTATAAATTGATTTTACAAACTTGTCATTTATACTTAACGGATGAGTAAATACTTGTGTACCTTTACCACCGCCAGCGTTTGTATGAATCGGTATATGCAAATCAGCTCGCCATGTGTTAGAGTCTTTTACACGTGATGGGTAGGTCTCTTCCCATGAAGAATCTCCTATTTTTACATCAATGTCATTTAATTTTAAATATTTTTCGCAAGCTTTTGCTATTTCTATACAGTGTTTCGCTTCTGAGTGTTTACCAGTAGCAACGGTATTTGACCATTGATCCGACGGTGATAAAAATACTTTCATTACAGTTACTCCTTTTCGTTAGGTTTTCACGTGAAACAGATTCATAATTTTATTTGGTACTATATCTGGATTTATTTTGCTTACATTTTCTAATATTGAGACCAGTTCTGTAGTACACACATAAAGCAATATAGGCGGTAATAATGGTACTCCAATATGGAATCCTACCATTTTACCGTTTGTGTCAATTAACCACGCGAGAAAATAACAGGTAATAAAACCAACTTTTTTGAATAATCCGTCACGTAATTTTGATGACTGTAGTTCTTTCATTTTTAATGCATATAATATACCAGTGAGTAAATCAAATGCGTTAAAAATTAAGGCAATAAAAACTGGATAAAAGTCTGCCATAAAATTCACCTCCTTTTTATTTAATATAACATATTGCTAGACAAATGTCAATATTTATGCTATAATTAATTTATAAAGTTAAAAAGAAAGGAGTAGAGTTATTTTGTCTGAATATTATGACGGTACTAAATTATTGTCAATGTTAGATATTAACGGAAACAAACCAGAAATTTATTTATGTACTACCAATAGAACTGGTGGTAAAACAACATATTTTGGTAGATTGTGTATAAATAGATTTTTAGATAATGGTGAAAAGTTTGGACTTTTATACCGTTACAATTATGAACTGGACAATATTGCCGATAAATTTTATAAGGATATAGGTTCTTTATTCTTTCCTACGCATGAAATGACAAGCAAAAAACGTGCTAGAGGTATTTTCTACGAACTTTTTTTAGACGATAAAAGTTGTGGTTACGCATTATCGCTTAATAGTTCCGACCAGATTAAAAAATATAGCCATTTATTTTCAGATATTAATCGTATGATATTTGATGAATTTCAGAGTGAAAGCAACCATTACTGTAGTGATGAGGTTAAAAAACTATTAAGCATACACACATCAGTAGCAAGAGGACAAGGTGAGCAAGTAAGGTATGTACCAGTTTATATGCTTAGTAACCCAGTAAGTATTATCAATCCGTACTACGTTGAATTGGGTATTAGTGCAAGACTAAAGGGTGATACAAAATTCTTGCGTGGTGACGGATTTGTTCTTGAACAAGGTTTCATCCAAAGTGCAAGTGATGAGCAGAAAAGTAGCGGTTTTAACCGTGCGTTTGCTAAGAACAGCTATGTTGCTTATAGTAGTGAATGTGTATATCTTAATGACAATAAGAGTTTTGTTGATAAACCGACAGGGAGAAGTATATATATTTGCACTCTTAAATATAAAGGAACTAACTTTGCGTTGAGAGAGTTTACAGAGGATGGTTTTATATATTGTGATGATAAACCAGATACTACTTTTAAAACCAAAATAACAGTAACAACAGCAGACCACGAAGTTAATTATGTAATGCTTAAAAGAAATGACTTTTTCTTGTCTAATCTTAGATACCTATTTGAGCGTGGTGCGTTCAGATTTAAGGATATGAGATGCAAAGAAGCTGTACTTAGTGCGTTGAGTTACTAGGTTATCCACATTTTAATGTGGAAATTGTTAATAACTTTTAGGTATCTTCTCATGCGACCATCAATGAGTGGGTAGGATAGCACACTTGAAACAATAGTGCCTATACCATTTGTCGTTTTCGCTGAACGCTTTGTTTGGCACATGAGTTAAAGATATAAATAGAAAAAAGCAGGGTTACGAACTTAGTTCGCCCCTGCTTTTCTTATTTTTTAATTGCTCAAAGAATAAATAACTTATATTTGTTCATTCAACTATTTAAAATATTTTCATTATTTTTCTCCGGTTGAACCAAACCCACCGCGGTTTAAATCTGTTAATTCTGCTACTTCAATAAGGTTAATACGTGGTTGATGCTCAATAATTCTAAACTGGCATATTCTTGTATTCTTAGGTATACTAATATCCATAGTAGCGTATGCTGGAAAATGCCATTCATCATTATTACCGCAATAAGATTCGTCAATTAGACCAACGCTATTAGCTTGAATTATACCATACTTTTTAAACGTTGAACTTCTAGGTATAACTAATGCTTCATAACCATTTGGTAATTTCATTGCAACCCCTAACGGTATAAGTTTGAAATCTCCAGCTTTTAGTGTTATATCTTCTGCTACACGTAAGTCAATCCAATCGCCTATTTCAAATGGTTCTATTTTATCTACGCCTATTTTCACATATTTAATTAAAATTGTCTTATCGTTATTTTTTAAACCATACACGCTATTAATAAGTCTCTTTTTATTATATTTGCAAGTACTACACATTTTACCATCATAACCCATAACGTCTCCCAATACAAGCCCTAATTTCGTACAAACTACGTCACCACCACTACAATAAACATAATCACATATTTTACTCATTTTTTACCTCATTTCGTATGGTGTGTCGATAAGTAGGATACCGCCACGTATTCTTTTTGGTCTTAATTTTCCTGGCACTTTTAGTCCTACTCTAAAGTCACTAATACTTCTCTTTATTGGTTTGCCAGTTTCCTTTTCAAACAAGAAATCTTTTTCGTCTTCTGTCCATTCTTTTAATACTTTTGTTGTATTATCTGTGTACCCGCTAATGTCTGCTCTTCCGTCAAGTGATATTTGAAATAAATCTTTGCATTTCTGTGGCATACCTGCGCATTTAATGTTGTTATATGGTGTATCAATAGGTTTCATATTCTCCTTAACAACGTGCTCAATATAAGTCTTTTGTCTTGTAAAAACACCTATATCCCAACAACTTTCCAGTTTCCAGCAACAGAAGTCTTTATCATGCACCTTAATACCAACAATATCGCTAGGTTCAAGGTCACAATGTATACTATCTGTATCTGCATATATAAAACCTCTTTTGTCTTTACCGTGGTAATTCTTCTGTGCGGCTCTAATTGTAAAGTTTCTCGCATAACTTGTGATAGCTGAGCCAACGGGTATATAACCAGCTTTCTTGTTATCTTCTGCAACTGGTAAAAACCCTATGGTTTTATCCTCTTTGACATAAGCAAGTTTGAAACTACTATCCTTACTACTTGACATTTTGCCGTACAAATTGTTTAGGAACAATTTTGCTAACTCACGCAACGCACCTTTGCTTTCCAATTTAATTTTCTTGTACTTATCAATGTACTCATCAAAGATACCTATTTCACTATAAAACCAACAACCATCTAAAATCTCAAAGTCTACCAGTTCGTAGTGTTCTTTCAATAACTCATAGTCAGTCATTGTCAAAACTAGCTCAACTCTAGTGTCTTTAATGTTACCGTCTTTATCAGTATAATGTGTGTAATATTCGCCAGTTCTTTTGTCGTACACATCAGACGTTTCAAGTGCTTCTGTACCTTTGTACAGTAGCGACGATTTTATTTGTATAAACGGTAACTTATCTGGTTTAATATAGAATCGCGTCTTTACTCTAACAAAGTAATACTTATCTTCACTAATTGCAACGTCTGGAATAAAATTTCCTTTCCAAAATCTTGGAATACCAATTGGATATCTGTTTCCGCTTTCACTACTCATCATGCTAGGGTACAAAGAATTTACATCTGCCGTTGTTCCATTTGTAAATATTTTGTTCTCTTTACCCTTTACTAGATAGCACCAACCGCCTCTATATGATTTACGAATATACTCTCCTGCGTTTAGGTACCTATATGCTTTCTCGTCAATCGCCATAGTGTACACATCTGGAAACATTTCTTCGTAGTCAAGTAAATTCTTTGTTGAGTGCTTACAAATTGATTTATATTCTTCCAAGCAACATGAACCTATTGTCAACTTGTTATGACCTTGTTGAAACATTATCTCCAATGCTTCTTTGACTACAAGAACGTCATTAGCTATGTACTTTATTTCTTCGTCTGTTATGTTGCAACCTGCATATCTAAAACCAGTATATTCCATATCGAGTTTTTTATGTTTTGTTCCAAAACTTTCTCCGATACGTTTTACGCTAAATGGTAGTAGTTTTAACGAGTCTCTTATCTCAATAAAGTGATTGTTAACTTTTATGATAATGCTGTACCACATACCTTTATCAGATATACTATACTTGAATGATTTATTTTCCATGTATTTTTCTGGTAACCATTCTACATTATTTTCATTTTCTCCTACCTTTTTATACGCTTGCTTAAAACCTTTATCTACTAACAAATACGATAGCCAAAATGCCCCGTCAAATTTCAAGTTATGATAGTACGCTACTATATTACATTTCTGTGCTATAAAATAATCAAATTGTTCTTCAATGCTGTGAAAAATATTAACATCTTCTGTGAACAATTCAACGGACGCACTAGCCCATACTTCTGTGTTTACTTGACCTTTGTAAACGGTTGTTTCAAAGTCACACATAAAATAACGAAATTTTTTAACTTTCATAGTGGCGTAATGAAGTCCTCTTCCTCTTCCATTGCGTCCATAATTTCAGCCTTAAAAAGTGGTCCTGCTTCTGGTAAATAGTCTAACATTGCAGACATATACTGAGTTAGCTTATCTTGCGAGTAAACTATCTGATATGTTATAATCAAACCATTTTCTGCTCCGTCATTTAACATTGTTGCGGCGTCATGCGCGTCATTTGTTGCTAATATTCTATCTAACCACGATAGTAATAAGTTACTAGCACGTTCATTAAATTGCCGAACATGTGCTTTAAAACCACTAATAACAACGTTGTCAAAAAAAGTTTCATCTTCTGATTTATTATATGGCGGAACAAAACCATGTGTATTAGTTGGTTCTTGTTCTGTTATAACAGAGGTTGCCATGTTTATTAATTCTTTTTTGGTTATCTTTTTTAACTCTCTAGTTAATGCACTTAATTCTGAGCCTTTTACACCAGACTTTCTTAATTCTAATTCTGTAGGGTAGTACGCATTAACAACTAAACCAGTTTTCCGTAATTTACGAATATAAGATGTAATTCTATTTCTCTGTTTAGTGTATTGCGTTTTCTTTCTTTTTGCCATATTTGTTACCCCCAATTATTAAATAAAAGACTAGAATCTCTTCTAGCCTTTTTTAAATTTTCGCCTGCAATAATTATATTTATTTAATGTTTTCAACGTCAAGTACGCAATTAATATAATCACGTCCTGCTTTAGTTTTACCAGAAGTCTTAATAATTGTGAACGGCTTACCATTCATAATATTTGAAATATCATTAATACTTCTCTTGAATGTAGCCGACTGGCAACTGTATACCTGCTTTTCTGGTGTAATGATTGACATTACCTCTACAACATCGCCAGTACTCTCTTTAGCGTCCTCAAATGTTAAAATTCCGTCAACTGTGATATGCTTTCCATCCTCAACGTCTTTCGCTGAAACGATTGACGGTGCAATAGTCATAAGGTACTGCTCTACTTCGTTGAACTCTCTGCTCATTTCTTTAATTTTAATCATAGTGTTAATCTCCTTTTAGTTTTATGGTTTTTTGTGTGGTTATCTGTCTGCTTCTTCGGAATTGCTTACAGTATTTCTAGGCGGAAGTACTTCTGCGTGCTGAATAAATTCCTGCTCTGTCATTCCATACAGTGTTTCAATTTCTTCTTTGTCTACAACGTGGACTGCTTTTAACGTATCAGTTTCAATCATCGGGCGAACTTTTTTCAACAGTGACTCGTCATCCTTATAAGTACGCGACACTGTAATCTCCTTGTTACACGGCTCACCTGCCTGCACGTCCAGACACATGATATTTACTTTTGTTGCTACGATTGTTCTTGTTACCATAGGTACTCTTGCCATAATTTTATTCTCCTTTCTGGCTTTTGTTTGTTTATAGTTTTAGATACATTATTGTATCAATGGACTGGGCAGGAATCGAACCTGCGTTTCCCCAGTGTGCGTGACCTCGTAATTAAATTATTTACGCATGATTAAGCTATATGCTAAATCGGTGGCTTACCTCTTGCCTACCAGTCCAAGGGGGTGAGGGTGTACCAACTTCAAGATACACCACTCTGGCAACGTAACCTTTATTTATATTTGTTACAAGTTTATTATATCGTATTACACTTAAAAAGTCAACACTTTATTTAAAATTAATGTAAAAATATTTCGACAAAATAAATTTTTTATATGCGTTATAAAACATTTGTAAAGCTGTATTCGTTGAAAAACCAGTTGATATTTTAACCTCAATATCATATATAATATATCTAAAAAATGTGTTATCGTTTGCTGTCAATTCGATGTATAAATCGTCATTTTTATAATGCAAATATACTTTTCCTTTTATTTCTTTTGTTATTAATTTTAATAAGTTTTCCTTAAAAATTTTTTTCATACCTTTTTTACCTCTATGTATTATTTTGTGAATTTTTTAACAATGATTTAATTTTTATGATACTTATTTACTGTTTCTTGGTGTTAATACATAAGCGAATTTAATAAAATCTTCCTCGGTCATACCAAGTAATACTTCTTTACATGTCTGTGATTCGATATGAACTAATTTAAGTGTATCAGTCTGGAAAATTTGCTGTAGTTTCTTTAATAACTCATCATCCGAGTATTTACCACCGATATCAAATGGGCGTATCTGAACCTCTGCCGTTGTGATATCGAGTGTCATAACCTGAGCCGTAGTCTGTTCAACTGTTCTTGTAACCATTCTCTTTCTTGTCATAATTTTATTCTCCTTTTTCTGTTTAAATATATCTCACACTTATTTGTGTGGAATGTTAGGGTAGGGTTTGAACCTACCAACGCACCAACTGCCTACCAAAATTTAGCGTGTTTACGTTTAGCATGGACACAAGTTCCATTTTCAGCACATCTTTTCATATCATAATATGTGATATCGGCAAAATATTCTTTTAAAACCAACCAATTTGCTTTCTAGTTGTTTGACTATATGTGCCGGTACAATATAAAATATAATCTGTACGGTGTGTATCATAAACCGGTATTGCTTTAATAACTAAAGTCGTATAACTTATAAAATTAATTGTTCCGCTATTTTCTATTGTAACATGACACTTGAGTACTTATGGTGCTCCAATTTTCTTTCTAACATTTTGGTACCTCTCTTTCTAATATGGTGTATTTGGATAAAGTTCACGATAAAGGTCATTTAATATAACCCATTCACATCTAGCACGCTCTGTGAGACTATCTTCTGCACCAAATAAATCGGTGTATTTTACAAGTTTATCCCATTTCTCTTTTACTCTTTTTGTGATTATTTCTTTCTCTGTCATAATTATACCCCCTTTTCTAATATTCTTCGTTATATAATTCGCAATATAAACGGTCTAAAATTGCCCACTCTGCCCTATACCTACCTACTAATTCGTTATCATTACCGTATACTTTACTAAATGTGCAAAGTTTATCCCATGCTTCCTTAACCTCTCGTTTGATAACTTCCTTTTCTGTCATTGTTTTTTCTGTTTAAATATATCTCACACTTATTTGTGTGGAATGTTAGGGTAGGGT
>ERZ1024365.99-NODE-99-length-13240-cov-34.617596_pt1 | contig 13240 bp, 11 predicted proteins | sample MGYA00520788_ERZ1024365 | MGnify/ENA primary metagenome ERZ1024365 (study PRJEB33242, sample SAMEA3444265) | Homo sapiens | biome: Host associated; feature: Gastrointestinal tract; material: Stool | place: Uganda | collected 2011-01-01 ... | reverse complement strand
GCATCAAAAAGAATCTCTGATGAATGGATTCCAGTAATCATGGCGGTTATTGGCGGAATTCTCGGAGCTGTCGGAATGGGAGTTATCCCAGATTTTCCGGCAACAGATTATATCACAGCAGTTGCGGTTGGTATGTTTAACGGGCTGTCGGCTACTGGTGTGAATCAGATTATTAAACAGACAGCGCAGAAAGAGTGATTTTATGGGCGGACGTGGTGGAAGTAGCGGAATGAGTGGAGCAAAAGAAACCGCATTTTCTGTTACCATGAATGGGGAAACAACAGAATATAAGTTTACCAGAAAGGGAAAGCAGAACTATTTTCAGCGTGGTATCGGCGGACATATCGAAGAAACACCACTGAACATGTCCGCATCTGAATTTCGTAAAAGAGTGGAATCCAACGGCGCAACTGTAAAGAAAATGAGTGTATCTAGTTGGAATAAAACAGAGAAAGCCAGAGAGATAGAACACGCAAACCGCCCTGATTATGAGCTTGGTATGGGTCTGAAAGATAATTCAGCATACAGGAAGACCGCGAGAAAAAACAGAATTATGACCAGAGCCATGAAAAGGAAGAGATAACCTATGGCAGATAAATCAACCAGCATAGCCTATGAAAATCTGAACCGCCGCATATTCAAAGGTGTTGGGGAATACGGCATACCGCAGATAAAATATGAATTATTCGAGGGAAACTGCGAATTTATTGGTTTCAATTATGCCAGAGGTAAATGCAGTAATCCAGAAGAAAAAGCTGTTCATTTCTTCTTAGACGATTACCAGTTTGACGCACTATGGAGAAATCCAGACAAGTATGTGGATAAACTGAGCAGATTCCGGTACATCCTAACACCTGACTTTAGCACCTACACCGATTTCCCAAAAGCTATCCAGATATATAACCATTACCGCAAACATTGGATAGGTGTGTATTTGCAAGAATATGGTTGCCGTGTGATTCCAACAATATCATGGAGTACGCCGGATTCTTATAATTGGTGCTTTGACGGAGAGCCAGAGGGCGGTACAGTGGCGGTCAGTTCAGTAGGCTGTATGAACAGTAAGGGCAAAAAATGCCTATTCTTATCAGGATATAATGCCATGATTGAACGATTACATCCAGAAAGCGTTATCTTTTATGGGAAAGTGCCGGAAGAGTGCAAAGGTAATATCGTCCGAATAAAATCATTTTCTGATAGATTTTCAAAAGCAATATGTGAAGGATAGGAGGGTATCATGTACGAAAAAACGGTGACGATTTTTAATTATTACGAATCAGCCACGACAGGAGATGCGTACTGGTATCCTCATGTGCTATCCAGCGTTGATCTCATTACGGATAAGGGAGCAATCCTTAAAAAATACGGACCAGACGCAACCGACAACGCACAGTTACATATCCGATACACTGTCCAGAACGGTGATATAACCATTGCTGATAAGGACGGCAAGATTCTCCCCTATGTGCCGCCAAAAGAATGGAAACAGCAGATTAACAATGCTCTGGAAGATACTATCACATTCTCGGATGAGTCATTCTTCTGGGATGGCGAGTGGACTGGTGGAACGGTTTCTGACAGTGATTATCGGAATGGATTCTATCAGTACATGAACGAGAATAAGGACAATGTATTCAAGATTACCAGTGTGGGCGGTCCGTATACGCTGATACCGCATTTTGAGATTTTGGGTAAGTAATATGAGTAAAATTCATCATTTCAAAGGATTCTCCGTGGTTGATGGAGATATGAAGATTAAGCTGAATATGGACAGGTTTTCAAGGCAGTATCAGGAAGCTCAGCATCTCCTTGATGGGATGGTTATGGACAGCATGATAGAGTTTATGCCAATGATTTCGGGAGATTTTATTAACCGAACAAGAGTCAAAAGTACATCAATGCAGGGGACTGGATTTGTATGTGCGGCGGCAGAGCCTTATGGACGTTTTCTCTATTTTGGTAAGAACATGGTTGACCCCGCAACAGGTAGCACATGGGCGAGATACGATGCGGAAAAGGTTCTTGTGAGCCAATATTCCGGTAAAACGAATGCAAAAGAGAATCTTGAATACACCAAGCAGGCTCATCCACAGGCACAGGCAGAGTGGTTTGATGCCGCTAAACGACAATACGGCAGTACATGGATTCGCAAAGTAAAAGCACAGGCAGGAGGTGGCAGACATGGCGGATAAGCCTATTGGAAAAGATGCAACCGGATATGAGATTCTGACAGATGCCATGAAAGCACTTCTGAACCAGTATCCGGGGCTATACGAAAATGAAACAATCAAGTTTGAAGAACTCGGCAAAGAATCAGGAATTGCGTTCTCAGCAGACAATGGAGCATTGATTTATTCAGAAAAGGAAGATGTTTGTGGTGTGATGCATCAGGTATGCCAGTACCCATTTTATGTGGTATATCGCACGGCATCTGACAAGGAACGACAGAAGTTATCTGTTCAGAAATTTCTTGACAATCTCGGTAAATGGATATGTCGAGAACCAGTTATTATAAACGGCTCTGAGACGCGCTTAAATACGTTCCCTGAGCTTTCACAGGGGCGAGTGATAAAACGCATTACCCGTGATAATTCCTATGGTTTAGAGCCGCAGGAGAGTGGCGTACAGGATTGGTTATTACCGCTGTCAGTACGCTACGAAAACACTTATGAAGTAATCTAACAAGCAACAACCGGCTATCAATCAGAGATAGTCGCTAACCTACACAGCCTTTTAAAAGTTATAGGCAGAAAGGACTTATCTATGCCAGTTACAGGAAAAATTGACCGTAAATATATGGCTCATTATATCGACGCAGGTTCCCTCTGCGGGGGACTGACGCCGAAATATGAGCGTCTTGGAAAAGATCTGGAAGAGTACAATGTTGAACTCAACCCAGATACCGAAACATCTAAAAACATTCTTGGAGAATCCACATTCAAACACAATGGCTACGAAGTTTCTTCTGACGCTGATCCGTTCTATGCAGACACTACTTCTGATCTGTTCACGGCGTTACAGAAGATTGTAGATGGACGTCTCAAAGACGACAACCTTAAAACAAAAGCAGTTGAGGTTCACCTCTGGACAGAAGCCACAGCCGGCAAGTATGAAGCGTATCAGCAGGATTGCTATGTTGTGCCGACATCCTACGGCGGCGATACATCCGGCTATCAGATTCCATTTACCGTGAACTACGTCGGCGAGCGTGTAAAAGGAAAATTCGACATTACTTCCGGCGCATTTACAGCTGACAGCGAATAATTTTTAGGAGGGTATAGAAAATGGCAAAAACAATCAACACAAACATTGATGATGGGTTTCTTCTTTTTACATTCACAAACAAACAGGGCGAAGTTTTTTCTTCATTTAAGTTGAACCCTACTGACATCAACATTGCGGCAAGAGCAGAAGAGTTGGAGGAGTTTTTTAATCAGACTCAGGAGTCTATTAAAAACGTTTCATCCAGCAAGGAAATGGCAGAGATTAATAAGCAGATTGAGGACAAAATCAATTATATGCTTGGTTATGAAGCATCAAAAGATTTGTTCCGGGAGCCGGTTACTGCATTGACCGTATTTGGAAATGGTCAGGTGTTCGCTTACATTATTCTTGATAAAATTACCGAAGCACTTGGACCTGAGGTTGAAAAGAGAAGAAAGAAAATGCAGGAAGTGGTCAATAAGTACACGGAGAAGTATGCAAAATGACCGCCTATGAGTTACCCACCTCACTAAATATCAGTGGGGTGGATTTTTCTATCAGAACGGATTTTCGTGTAATTATAGATATTCTCATTGCCATGAATGACCCGGAACTGGACGAACAGGCAAAAGCAGTTGTTATGTTGCAGATTCTTTATGAGGATTGGCAGAGTATACCGATTGAACATCTATCTGAAGCTTGTCAGAAAGCATCTGAATTCATTGACTGTGGTCAGTCAGATAATAATCCAAACAAGCTGAAACCACGCTTAATGGACTGGGAGCAGGACGGCGACATGATTATCCCGGCGGTAAACAAAGTCGCCCATCAGGAAGTACGCATGAATGAATACATGCACTGGTGGACGTTCTTTTCATATTTCATGGAAGCTGGCGAGTGCCTTTTCAATACCGTTATCGGAATCCGCAGTAAAAAGGCTTACGGGGAACGTCTGGACAAGTGGGAGAAGAAATTCTATTACGACAACAAAGATATTATTGATATAAAAACGCGTCTCAGCGAAGAGGAGCAAGCTTATAAAGATAAGCTGAATGAGATGCTTAACCTCAAATAGTTAGGAGGTGGACACATGGCTGCTGATGGCTCAGTCATTATTGATACGAGAATGGACACGTCTGGCGTACAGAACGGCGTGTCTGCAATAAAAAAGTCATTTAACGGCCTTGGAAGCGTTGTAAAAAAGGTAGGCTTGCTGATTGGCGGGGTGTTCGCCGCAAAAAAGCTTGTCGAATTTGGCAAGGAGTGTCTGGATCTTGGTTCTGATCTGGCAGAGGTTCAGAACGTTGTAGATGTTACGTTTACAACTTTGTCAGATAAGGTAAACGACTTTGCAAAAGCCGCTATGAACTCCGCAGGTTTGTCAGAAACGATGGCAAAGCAGTATGTCGGTACATTTGGCGCAATGGCAAAAAGCTTCGGCTTTACGGAGCAGCAGGCTTATGACATGTCAACTCAGCTGACACAACTGACTGGTGATGTGGCATCTTTCTATAACCTCAGTCAGGATTTGGCTTATACAAAGTTGAAATCCGTATTCACTGGCGAGACTGAAACACTGAAAGATCTTGGCGTTGTCATGACTCAGACAGCGCTTGACCAGTATGCACTTGCAAATGGATATGGCAAGACTACATCAAAAATGACGGAGCAGGAAAAAGTAGCGCTGCGTCTGAAATTCGTAACAGAGCAGTTGTCTGCCGCATCTGGAGACTTTGCCCGTACATCTGGCTCGTGGGCGAATCAGGTCAGAATCATGCAGTTGCAGATTCAGTCTCTCAAGGCAACAATCGGTCAAGGACTGATTAATATTTTTACACCTGTCATCAAGGTGATTAATACCTTACTGGCAAAATTGGCTACTGTTGCAAATGCTTTTAAGAGTTTTACAGAGCTGATAACAGGCAATAAATCATCCGGGCAAACTGGGGCGAGCGGTGCGGGTCTGGCAGGAGCAGACTTAGCAGCTACAGAAGACGCTTATGATACTGCTGCGGATGGTGCAAGCAATCTGGCGGATTCTACGCAGGATGTAACAGATTCAACAAACAAAAGCACCAGTGCATTAAAAAAGCAAAACAAGGCTCTTAAAAAGAATATTGCCCCGTTTGATGAGTTAAAGGTTATCGGAAAAGAAGCGGCGGATGCAATATCTGGTGCGACAAAAACACCAAACGTAGATGCAGGAATTGGAGATATTGGAAGCGTAGATTATGGAAATCTTGCGGATATGTCCAAAGATGCTGACGAAGCGACAGGCGCTATTGGAAAACTGATAGACAAAATAAAAGAGCTTGGCAATATTTTCAAAGGCGGTTTTTTTGAGGGACTCGGTGATTATAAACCGATGCTCAATGAATTAATCAGTGACCTTGGAAATATCAAAAAGTATCTGATAGATATATTCACGGATCCTGATGTTAAGAAAGCTGCTTCAGAATTTGCCAAGAAAGTAGTAAAGAATCTCGGCAAGATTACCGGGGCTATTGCGAAAGTTGGTCTTACTTTGGCAACAGCACTGGTGGGCGGAATCGAATCGTATTTGTCGAAGAACGTTGACCGAATCAAGAACTTTATCATCAAGATGTTTGATGTTGCGGGAGAAATCGCAGATGAAATAGGAGATTTATCGGCAGTTTTCGCAGATATATTCTCTGTGTTTGGCGGACAGACTACGCAGAACATTATCGGAAGTGTAATCCAGATTATTTCAGACACCATTATGACTGCATTAACACTTTCAGGACAAATGCTCAGAGATTCGATTAATTTGCTTCTGACTCCATTACAGGAGAATGCCGAACTGATTAAACAGACGATAGAAAATACGTTACAGCCAATAGAGACGGTGATTACAGCTATCGCAGATGCGTGGCAGATTGCTATGGATGAGCTTATTGCTATGTACGACGCTCATATTAAGCCATTCTTCGACTCTCTGGCGAACGGGCTATCTGAAATACTTACAGTGTTCTTAAATGCTTACAATGAGTACATTGTCCCAGTTTTGGACAAGTTGGCAAGTAAAGTCAGTGAGATTCTGGCAGGGCCTGTTGGCGAAGCTATAAAAAATGCAATTTCTTTAATTGGAAAGATTGTAGATGCACTGAAGCTGTTATGGGAGAGTGTGTTAGTTCCTTTAATAGAATACATCATTAAAAATGTGGCTCCACAGGTAGCTGACGCACTCAATGTAGTCGGAACGGTCTTTCTTGAACTGTTTGAGTCGGTATCAGAAGTTATTGCAGGAATATTAAAAGCACTTGGTGGTGTAATTGATTTTATTGTCGGAGTTTTCACCGGAGACTGGGAGCGTGCATGGAAAGGTGTAAAAGAAATTTTCAAGGGCGTATTTGAAGCATTGGTAGGAATTGCGAAAGTGCCGATTAATGGAGTTATTGCATTGATTAATGGAATGATTCGAGGAATTATCTCAGGTGTCAATACAGCTATTGGAGTTTTGAACCATCTGAAGATAAAGGTTCCGAACTGGGTGCCTAAGATTGGAGGAAGTACATGGGGATTCAGCATTCCAACAATGACCGCACCTCAGATTCCATATCTGGCAAAAGGTACTGTTGTACCTCGTAATGCCGGAGAGTTTGCAGCAATCCTTGGCGATAACAAACGTGAGACAGAGGTTGTATCTCCACTGTCAACAATGAAACAGGCAATGCTTGAAGCTCTGAAAGAATCTGGAAACAGCGGCGGTGGTTCTCCGCAGTATATCACGCTTAATATTGACGGACATGAGTTTATACGTTGGCTCAGAGAGCAGAACGGACAATACAGAAACCGGACGGGCTTCGGGATATTTGAAGGGTAGGTGAGTGCATGAGCGAATTTAGTTCGGGAAACTTTGAGGGCTGGATTTTAAAGTTCGGCACTCAGATTTTCCCGCATGAATACATCAAACGTTCTGGATACAAGGGAACGCCGAATCAGCGTCTTGAGAATGATCCGTGGTCTGACATGAAAGGATATTTGCACCGGGATGTGTTGCCACATCACCGGACGAAGATTGAGTTTGAGACTGTAGACGATCTGGAACTGTCTGAAAAGATCGAGATTCAGAATATTATAAATTCTGCAATGGTGAACAAAGTAGAGCGAAAGTGCAAGATAACTTATTGGAATGATGAGACAAACGCATACACCCAGGCGAATGTTTACATTCCTGACATAGAATTCACAGTCAATGAGATTGATAAAAGAAGGAAGCTGATGTTCTATTCAAGCATCAGAATTGCACTGATCGAATACTAACCAGAGTGCATGGGTGTCACAGCTCATGTGCTCTTTATTTTATAAATAGACGGGAGGATGATTATGGCAGATACAGTATCTTTTGACAGCTTATTAAATACGACAACTGGGATGACTGCTGTTGTCAACAACGCAAAACACGATGATGATGTAGTCAGTGTCACAGGCGTTGATTGGTTTACCTATGCGGGCAAAACTGCCAATACCATATACGTTTCAGGAAACAATTTCATCGGATTCGGGCAGAAAGCCGAACAGCTCAAAATCTGGCGTAGGGACGGTGCGATTTATTATATTTATCGGCAGGAAGGAACACTTACATCAGGAAAAAGATTCCTCAAAATTAGAGTCGAGGGATATGTACATTATTCAAGCACGTCCTCGCCATATGCGCTGAAATACGAAGTGTTCTTGATAGAGGGGCAGACATTATTCATCAATGTTATTCAGAAACCGACAAGTAGTTCATACACTGGCACATCGTCAATTACTGACGGCTCAACAACCACTACGCTGACAATCACAACCAGTACAGCGGTTCCGATTTACATTCTGGTAAAAAACGCTGGAAGTGCGCAGGAAGTTTCTTATGAGAAGTATTCAGATATAACTATTACTGGGATATCTGTAACTACTCTGCCGAACAAGACAACTTACTACCAGAAAGAACTATTCGACAACACGGGCATGATTGTAACTGCAACAACAAACGCGGGAAGTACCGTAGAAATATCTGATTACGAAGTATCTGGATTTGACAGCAGTTCCGCAGGCACAAAGACCATAACCGTTACTGCATCTGGCAAGACTACGACATTTGATATTACCGTATCAGAAGCCTCTATTACCGCCATATCAGTAACTACCATGCCAAGTAAGGTAAATTACCACATAGGAAAAGAATTTGATTCTACGGGCATTGTGGTTACTGCAACGACAAGTGATGGAAATACGGTTACATTAAATTCTAACCAATTGGAATATTCCGGCTTCGACAGCAGTTTTCCAAAAACAAATACGATAACTGTATCTTATGGAACATTTACAACCACATTCGATATTACTATCATGCAACCAGAAAGAATAACTGGAGCGAGTTATTCAGCAGGTACGTATTTTATCGGAGATACTACAAATGCTTCTGTAAGCCGAATAACTGTTGCGTATTCAGACGGATCAGAAAAAGTAACAAGCGGATATACGGTCAATAATATAACGGTTACGGAAGCAGGCACTTCCACTGTTATAGTGGAATATTTTGGAATAACGTATAATATTGCCGTAAAGGTTTACGATTTTTTTTCTGTAAAAATCGGAACGCCTACTGCGGCTGATGCAACTGCCGCATTCGACCCTGAAACAAATATATTAAATATTTCAGGAACAGGAGAGTTTAATTCCGGCTTATCAAATAATTCGGAAGGTATAAGTGCTCCTAACTCATTATACACAAGATGCAAACAAATTATATTTAGTGATGGAATAACAAAAATTCCAAGTGGTTTTGGATATAGCTTCAAAAATCTGGAAAATTTAGTTTTTGGGAATACTTTGATCGAAATTGGCGGTGGAAATTTTGATAAATATTTAGGGACATCTTTGACTTTCCCGGAAACACTTACAAAAATTGACAGTAGTTGCTTCAGCAGTTGTCCTAATTTAACGGAACTGACATTTCCTGAAGGACTCAAAAGTATAGGCGGAAGCACATTTAGTAATTGCCCTGCACTTAAAAATCTAGTTCTTCCGTCGACGCTTGAATATATGCCGTATTCTTTTCAAGGCGATACGCTTGAAAACTTGGAAATAGGCGGAGAAAATGCAGTTTTTTCATCTTCTGGCTTATACAATGTCTCTGCTAAAAACCTAGTTATCCGTGGCGGCACTATTAATAGCGGTATTTTTAGCGGTAAAAACATCGAAACTTTAACTTTAGGCGAAACCGTAAAATGGAACAGTAGCGGTCAATTTCAAGGATGTACGAATCTGACGAGCGTTTCTATAGGTGAGGGAATTACAAACATTTCAAACGGATGCTTTAGTGGTTGTTCATCGCTTAATAACGTCATTCTCCCAGACAGCATTACAGAAATAGGGCAGTCGTCATTTTCTGGTTGTCCATCTTTAACCTCGATCACGCTATCCAAGAATATAAAGAAGATTCCAGTTAGCTGCTTTGATAATTGCGGATTTGAAACATTTACGATTCCAGACGATTCGTTAATAGAAGTACTTGAAAATGTTATATTTAGTGGATGTTCAAAACTAAAAACCGTATATATCGGAAAGAATGTTAAAACAATTGGGGGCGGCGGTTTTTCTGGCACAAGTGGCGTTAATATCAGAATTAATAAAGTAAAAAACTCTATTTCTGGTTCTCCATGGGCGGCTACAAACGCAACTGTAGATTGGCTTATTAAGGCAACAAAAATCGAACTGACTTCATTGCCAACTAAGTTGAAATACAAGAACGGAGAATCTTTTGACAGCTCTGGTTTAGTTGTGACAGCAACTTACAGTGACGGAACAGTGCAGGAAACAACCGACTACACGCTTTCTTCTCCCGATATGTCAAGCGCAGGAACAAAAACCGTAACCATCACTTACGATGGCCAAACTGCTACATTTGATATTGAGGTTATTGCAATATCGAAGATAGAGATTACAACTCTTCCAAATAAATTGGAATATCGCAAAAATGAAACTTTAGATACAACAGGACTAGTTGTTTCAACAGTCTGGACAGATGGTTCAAAAGAGGTTCTGGCAGACGGATATACAGTATCCGAATTGGACAGCGCTGAAACAGGTGAAAAGACTATCACGGTCACATATCAGACATTTACAGCAACATTCACCGTAGAAGTCGTAGCAGATACCGCAGGAATTCGTATTTCTCACTATCCGAATAAGGTTTATTACAAGATAGGAGAAACACTGGACACAACTGGTTTGACCGTGGCTAAATATCGTGCAGATGGTACAGAAGTGGAGATTACAGGTTACACAGTTTCTGATCTGGACAGCGCAACTTCTGGTTCAAAGACAGTTAACGTATTCTATACAGAAACAATAAGCAGTACCGGGTCAGAAACATTCAGTACGGATTTCCAAGTTAGAGTCACAAAAGACGGAAATAACCCATTCGATGATAGTTCAAGTGATGGCTCTGGTGATGTTGAAGAAGAAAAAACCGAGCCGATAAAGGTGACAGTACACTGGATTAACGGCGAATTTGCCGACCTTACAAATGAAAATATCGACCAGAATACGCTTACTTTGCAAGAGTCTATTTGCTCAGAACAGTATTTCATATTCGGTGGTTGCGTCTGCAATCAGATAACATTTCAGGCTCATCACGATCAGTTTAATGGCACTTCGGAAGAATTTTATCCCTCTGGAAAAATCGAAGTCTACATTGAGCGAAAAGGAACAAAAATCAAAATCTTCACAGGTGAAATTGACAGTGCAGAGCGAAAAGCCAACTCCCTCACACGAAATTTTGTGGCTTATGATTATTTGTATAAATTACGAAATACTGACATTGCAAGGTGGTACAAGAACCAGACGACTGATAAGAAGAAAAAGCTGACTCAAAAGCAATTCAGAGATAAACTATTTGAGTTTTTAGGACTCGAACAGGTCAGTACAAAGTTACATTGGGACGACACCTATGTCCCTGATACGAACAATTCAAACGAGATGAATGTGGTCAATATTCTAAAAGATTTATGCTTGCAAAATGACCGTTTCGGATGGATGAACAGGGACGGGAAATTTGAGTATCTGAAACTTCGCCAGAACAGTTACAGATACGGGCAGACCACCGACAATCAGAACATTTATAAGTACTATAACAACGAAGAAGTACATCTCGATACGTTCAAAAGTTTCACAGCAAAAGAGGGCAGAATCTGGTTCCCGAATGTTATATTTTGTGACCCTGACCCGAATCGCGCGTTTGGCTTTACGCAAGGCGATTATACTGCACAAGAAGCATACGAAAACAATGTTTATTACAACAGAAATAGCTTCTTTGTGGGGAATGAGGATTGGTTGAATTACGTCTGGAACGCTGACGAATACGGCGGTATTTCAAGGACTGAGCCGATTATGAAAATCTGCTACGGAGTATTCGTAGACCAAGATTTGCGGAAATATTATCGCGCACAGGGATATACCGCCGAGGTTCAGGGAAACCCATTAAACATGGTCGGACAGGCGGTCGAACTGTATCATACAAAACAGATTCAACACGACGATCAGGAACCTACGGAACTGCAATGGTACGTTCATAGTTACATTATGAGTCGCACATTGAAGATTGGAATTACAGACTTAATTGACACGTATAGTGCCAATAATGCACCGTTCAACAGTAACAGTCAGCAATTAGGAAAATACACGCCCGAAGTATCTGCGGCAGTCAATAAAACTCGTTCTGAACTGCCTACGATTTCCTATGAAGAGTTTACGGACGGTTCGGATTTTTCTACTCAGTCAGCAGAAGATGTTATTAAAAAGGCTCAATTGCGATGCCTAAAAAAGATTGATCGAGACAAGTATGACAATCTTGTAACAACTGGTTCTGATAGAGCAGATACAATATATTTCACTGTCAAAAAATCAGGAAGCACGACTACTTATGCAGCGTTTGCAAATAGACAGGAAATTGAAGATTTTCCCATCAATGGTGTAAATACAGACGAGATTTATGGTGGCGATACGCTTCTTTGGAAGAAAAATGATGAAATATTTACTCTCAGCAATACAGTAGGATTTGGATCTCCGAATAACAACACAAAATATGCCACAGTTAATGGATATAAAGTTATAGGATATGGACATCATATCGAAATGTCTGTAACAGGTAGTGAAAGAAAGACATCTGCATATGGAAACATTTCAAATGGCATATTAAAATACAACATATTTGTGCGTTCCAATTCAAAGCCAGTAATTAAACAAAGCTATATACAAGCGCTCATGTTCTCTTCTGAAAAATTATTGCAGCTTGAAGATATTCCTGCACAGTTCAAAAAAGTTGAAGACAACATTTACTCTTTAACAGGAGATTATGAAACATTGCTTACGCTGTCTCCGAAAGATGATTCCGGGAAATTAATTGGAAATACGCTTACCTCAGGCATGGGAGAAAATTATGTATATTTCGGAATGTATGGATTCACTATTAATGACGCAATTAACTATATAAAAAAATAAGTTTTTGCGTCTCGCAATAGCTTGAAAACATTGAATTTTCGCCCCAAATATGCTAATAAAACCATGAAAATTCGCATCTGATTAGAATACAGGAGTCTGGCTTTGGCTAGGCTCCTTTTAATGCGCCGAGAGATACCTGTTACAAATATGTTATAATATCTATAACTAATAGTCCGAACGCTATGAAAGGGGAGTCACTATGGCAGATATACCAATAACACGTGAGGAAAAGTACCTTGCGTATCTGACAGGAGATTATAAAGCGGATGTACCGAAGCCGATTACGCGGCAAGAGAGATATTTATACGAATTATGCTTGAAGGGAATGGGCGGGGAGATTTCGCCGGAAGAAATTCAGAAAGCGGTCAACGATTATCTTGACAAGAATCCAGTCAAGCCCGGAGCCACTACAGAACAGGCCGCGCAGATCGAGCAGAATAAGACGGATATTGATTCTCTGAAAATAGAAACTAGTTCACTAAAGGAATCTTTGACAGATTATACAGTTGATGGGTACTTTGCGCTGCAA
>ERZ1024365.98-NODE-98-length-13398-cov-28.399835_pt1 | contig 13398 bp, 22 predicted proteins | sample MGYA00520788_ERZ1024365 | MGnify/ENA primary metagenome ERZ1024365 (study PRJEB33242, sample SAMEA3444265) | Homo sapiens | biome: Host associated; feature: Gastrointestinal tract; material: Stool | place: Uganda | collected 2011-01-01 ... | reverse complement strand
GTTGCCGCTGACCAGTCTCCGGTGTTGGTTGCCACTGACCGGTTTCCGGTGTTGGATTTTTTATCATCGTCCCAGTTAACCTGATCTTTGATGTATTCCACACCGGCTTTAATAATTCCGGCAATTCCGATTTCTGCTTTAATAGAAATCTTCTTGCCTACTCGTTTACTGTCATCAGACTTCTGGTCATTCGCATCAAGTTCAACTTCACAGTATCTAGAATCGGCCGGTGCATAATATCCAAATACATCCAACGGATTCTCACAAGCATGAAATCCCGAGTCGCAAATTTCGGCTCTTTCTTCTTTATACTCCTTGCCGATTTCATACTGAAAATCGCGGCATTTTAAGTCTCTGTCAAATCCCTTATAGCATTTCATTTTTCCTTCTCCTCCAAATTCAGCCCGAGCATAGCTGCGCAAACTTCTTTCTTTAAATATGTATCTGCTTCGGTAGTGTTCAGATACGCTTCAAACGCTTTCATCCTGCCGACAAGCTCAGCGTATTCCTCGGCTACGGTCTCTGCTCTGAAATCCATCTTATTTTCTTTCTCCATCACAATCCGTTACTGAAAACTTATAAAAAGTTATAAACTTCTATGTTTCATTCCTACTTCAACGAGTATGCTTTTGATGATATAAATATCAATCTACTCACAAGTTCTTGTACTCTCCATAGGCGTAAATTTCGGACTAACGTATCCGTACATATCTGTAATAACTTTATAGTGTTATGCTACAGATTCCTTCAAAACATTCTCTCCATATCTTTTAAGGTTCAAAGCTGCCTGATAATCTCTGTCAATTACATTTCCGCATTCACATCTGTAAATACGATCTGATAACTTTAAATCTTTTTTGATACTTCCACAACAATTACATAATTTAGAACTTGGAAAAAATCTGTCTGCAATGATTACTGGAATATTATTCCATGCTGACTTATATTCAATCTGTCGTCTAAATTCATAAAATCCTTGTTGTTGCACCACTTTGGACAAATGCCTATTCTTCATCATTCCACTTACGTTTAAATCTTCAATACAAATAAATCTTGGTTTTCGATTTACAATTTCAGATGTAGTCTGATTTAAATAGTTCTTACGAATATTTGTTAGTCTATGATTTAATGTTAATAAAAGCTTTCCCTTTTTGATTACATTATTTGTTTTACAGTATTCCTTTCCTTGTTTATTTTTCTCGTATGAACGAGATATGCTACGCTGTAATCTGCGTTTCTGTTTTTCTAATTTCTTTACTTTCTGGCTCTTATTGATGTTCTTATACTTAGTTCCATCAGAGCAAATAGCCAGATATTTGATTCCCAAGTCTATGCCGACTCCGTCATCATTAAGTGTTTCCCCACAGTCAGGAAATTCTACACATACACTGATCCACCAGTTTAGTCCATCAAAGGATATTCGCGGATTCATATATTTAGCATCTGTCGGAATACGTCCATGTTCTGCAAGTCTTACCCAATTCATTTTTTGTTTGTTAGCTTTCCTGCTGGAGGAAAAGCCTTCAAATTTAACATGGGTATTACTGAATCGTATCTTAACGTTGTCCTGATAGAACTTCGGCATTGACCTCTTTTTTGACTTGAATCTCGGGAATTTCTGCAAACCCCTGAAAAAGTCCTTATAAGCAGTACAGGCATCTTTGATCGCCTGTTTTGTTACATTATTTGAAATATTCAATAACCATGCATATTCATCAGAATGTCTAAGCTTTGTAAATTCTTTTCTGAGTTCTGCATCTGAAATGAATTTTCCGCCTTTTTCATAGCTTTCTATTTCCCTGGCCAAAGCCCAGTTATAAGCAAATCTTGAAGCACCTGCGTACTGAAACATCTTAGTTTTCTGTACATTGTTTGGCAGCAACATTACTTTTATGGCTTTTACCATCTGCTTCCTCCTGTATCAGTTCTATATATCCAATAGTGCTCTATTTTTATATCTTATAAAACCCAACATGTACTTGTATGATTTTATAATTTATATTTAACTGTTAAAATCCCCCTCGCAATACGGACATTTGTTGTCCATCAAAATTCGGTTTAAACGGTCAGTTACTTTTTTCACATTTTCTTCCTGCTGATAACCGCCCTCTGCGATACTGTACATATCAAATTCTCTTACCGAGTCTTTCTTATATACATTGATGTGCAAGCTGCATCCGATCTGGTAGTTTGCGAAATGAAACGCTACTGTTCTGCCAGTTTCTTTCTGAACGCGTCTGCATAACTGGTACAGTTCGTCTACGGTTTTATTAAAATCATTCTCCTTTGTCTTCATCAAACAGCCCTCCGAGTAATTCTCCAAATAATGTTTTTGCCATTTCTTTAATTTTTTTCTTTTTAACAGCTTCAAATTCTTCTTCATTCAGTAATCCGATTTTGACCGCTTCATCAATCTCCTGATTCACAGATTCCTCTGTTTCTTTATCGTCTTCCATGATGGTTTCTTTGATTCCTCGAACGACAACAGCTAAATCTGCCAGTAGTTCCGCTTTACCGCCTTTAAGTGTAATTTCTCCCTCTTTTGTCTTAATCATCTTCTTTTCCTCCAATTCTTTTAATTTCATCCGGGTAAATAACCACGAATGATAATGCGAATATTACGATTGCTACTGCAACCGGCTGTGATGTGCTGTCAAATCTCCAGAACGGCAGGTACGGTGACATACCGCCGATCAGGGCTGACAGGATTAATGATTTTCTCATTCCTGCATCACCTCTCATTTAACCTGTACATCTGGGATTAATCTCTCAGGATAGAAAACTAATTCGTAATGGTATTTATCTGCACTATTAGGTTCTGTCTGTTCCATCACGTAACAAGTCCAATCATTGAGGTAGATATAATCCTTGTAGTAACTGTTCTCTCCGGTTTTAATTGTCACCACCAATTCGCTTGAACTGTTATTGCTGAGAGACATATATCCCTCTGCCTGTAACATAATTGTGTCGGTTCTGGCATTGGTTACAGTAATTTTTCTGTACACATTAAACTCATTGGCTTCTTTTGACAGATTGTGGTTTACTGTGTCTGCTGTTGTACATCCGGCAAATCCAAGCGCCAGTGCCCCGGATAGCAAAATTGCTTCTATTCTTTTTTTCATGTATTTCCTTTCTTGTGTTATAATCACCTCAAAGGAGGTGATAACGATGGATAAGTTACAAATCGCTCATGATCTGGCTGTTGCTAAATCTGTTAAAGATGGTTCTGATGCCAAAGAAATTATCGAGTTGTACCACGAATACAACGAAGAATTTCTTAATATTTTGGAATCAAAACAAGCTCAAATAGGTAACGCAAGCGCTACTCGAAATCCACTTTGGGTTCGTCGTTAAAACAGTCCCGTATTATATGCATTAACTAAGGCATTGAGGGTGGAGATAATGTCCTTTTCTTCTCTGCCCTCTTCATAGGAACCTTTTTCGTTTAAAGAATTCACTACTCTTCCAGAAAGTCCAAACGCAAGATACGAAATTATATCTCTCAGATATATTTCTTCCCCATTTTCTTTTTCTAAAAAATATCTGTGGCTCCCGTATCCAGTATCCCATTTCATCAAAGTTCCATTTTTTAAATTACTGATAATTTTCTCCGGCTTTTTCTCTTTCTTATCTTCTGCCATATCCTCTCATCTCCTTTCATACTTATTCCTGTGAACCCTTTTCACCTTCGCCTTTTTCTTCCGCTTCTGCGTTTTGAATGAAGCTTTTTTCCCGGTGAAGTGCTTAAAGTCGTTTGGTTGGCTCATTGCGCATTATCTCCTTTATACCTTCGTACAACGCCTTGTGAATTGGAGATTCGTCTGGAAGCTCACGAATCATTTTGATAATTTCCTTTTTCTTCTCCTCTAATGTCATATTCTTAAATTCATTAGGTACTTCTTTGTTCATCTGCTCCTCCTATTGAGTTTTCTTCCCTATCTCCCTATAATGTCCTTGCAGGCACCACCATGCCGAGTAAAATGAAAGGAGATAAAACTTTGCAATTATTACCACATATTGATGGCTTTCACCAGTCCGGTGAAAAGGTTTCTGAATCCGCAATATTCTTATGCAGTAACTGCGGTTCCAAAAGAACTGTAAAGTCCGGCAAAGCCATCCCCAAGTGTTCAAAATGCAATGATTACACCTACTGGTTTAAAATCGTAATGCTTTGATCACTTTCAACATCCGCGAACATTGTTTCCGGGTGGTATTCATCTTTTAAATCACTGTTTGCATAGTCGATGGATTTCACCTGGAAGCAGATGTTTGCACCGTTTTCTGTATTAAATACTTTCAAATACTTTTCTCCATTTTTTGAAAAACATATTACCCTCGTTTTATCTGGAATTCTTATAAACTGCGGTGCGAATATTTTTTTTAAAATTTGCAATAGCACTTTTCACCTCCCTACATTGTTATCTGAGCATTACAGTCTCGAATCATAAACTTTGTATTTGCACATGGTGTCCATTCCTTGATATATTCAACCGCTTCCTGATACCTCAGCTTCGGAATGTTGTTCCGGGCGTTCACATCGAAATATGTTTTTACATCTCTGTTGCACTCCGCAAATACTTTCTTACCGATTTCATCATAGGCGTTTGATTTCTTACCACCCAATGCTTCAATCACTACTCTGGAAACTAGGTCGCCAAGGTATTTCTGCTGTCCATAATCAATTGTCATGGTGCTTTCGAGTTTCTCGATTCGCTCCTCATGGTCTTGATTCCCTTGAGCCAGTAACTGAATCTGTTCTGCTACGGTCATCGGCTTCTGGTAAGAACCTGTCTTACGAATTGTTGGAAGAACTTCATCCATAACCCACGCTTCGAATTTCTCCGCCGATGGAAGTTTTGATTTCATAATCAATCGGTATAAATCTCCCTCATTTATGTATGACATTGATTGAACACCACTAGATGTAGGGGTGTCGTGTTTCACGACTCCCTTGCAATGCCTTGATACAGCATCTCTGGGATTGTTATATCCAAGAGCTTTCGCAACATCAGTTCCAACAAAGTACGGTTTACCGTCAATTTCTGCTGTTCGGATTTCTCCAAATTCTTCTGAATTATAAATCTGTAATTCGTTCATATATCTCCTTTCTGATTTTCTATGGTTCTATAAATTTTTCTAAAGGAACGTTAAAATGGTTTGCGATTAATAGAATCTTATCCGCTTTTGGAACATATCCATTTTTGCCATTTGTTTCTGAATGCTTTTTCCAATTAGCGATTGTGGAAGATTTAACTCCTGTATCTTTGCAAACCTGATAAGTGGTTTCTCCTGCATCCTTGCAAAGTTTTTCGAAAACCATATAGTTAAACAAGTTCTCACTCCTTTCTTGACAGTAACTAAGATTTCTTATATAATGAAGCTACCAACAAACAATTATATAGATTTCTTAATTTTTTACTGCGATATTTCTAAGGTTTCTTAGTTCTTCTAAAGAATAGCACAGTTTTCTTAGTATGTCAATAATTAAATTAAGATTTCTTAGTTCTTTTCACAAAGGAGAAAATCCATGTATTACGAGAACTTTGAACGATTATGCAAAGAAAGAGAAGTAACTCCCAGTCAGGTTTCCAGAGGAACTGAGATTTCTACTGCTACATTAACCAGTTGGAAAAAAGGGAAGTATACTCCAAAACAAGATAAGCTCCAAAAAATCGCAGATTTCTTCCATGTATCTGTAGATTATTTGATGACGGGGAAAGAGCCGGAGGAAGATTTTTCCGATGAATCTGTGCATCTGATTGCGCAAATAAGAAAAGACACCGAGCTGTCCGATGCATTAAAGAAATACTTCGGGCTGCCCGATGCCAAAAAGAAACATGTTGTTGAATTAATTAATCTTTTAAGTGAGTGAGGTGTGTTATGTTATCAGAATCAACTGTATTAAAGGCAATCGTTGAATGTATGGATGAAGAACATAACGCCATGCTCATAGCGGTTAGAGATAAACTGGGATGTGATGATTTTTCGCTAATACAACTACTTGACTCTTTGAATTCCAAACATTATACAGTTCAGACTTCTACTTATGATATACACATCACAGATTTAGGAATTGCTGAATATCATAAAGCATACCCAACAAAGCCTGAAAAAGTCAAACGAATTGCAATAAAATTATCTTATAGCTTTACCAAATTTACGTTCCAACGTTTCGTAGATATTGGAAGTGGAATTATTGTTGGCGTCGTCGCTTCTGCTATCGCATATCATTTCGGGTGGCAATAGTCCCAATACTTTCAAGAGGACGAGTGCATTAAATACAGGAATGTCTTTCCTATCATTGGACCACAGCAAATTCAGATCACATATATCTTGAAACTGCTTGTCTGTCAATTTTATGCCTACATATTCAAAGCCTTTCAGCGATGTATCCACGCGGTAAGGCTTTGCTTTTTTCTTTTTGTTAAAAAACATTTGTTTCACCTCCAATAACGCTTTGGGATATCGAGTATCATGAGATAAATATATCGTAAAATCTTTTGGCTTTCAATTTTTTCTAAAATTTTTATAATTTCCTTCTTATAATCCATAAAATAGCCCTCCCTGTCACAACTCCACCTACATTACAGTATATGCCCGGCTTGCGGGAAATAGAACCGAACATTAGTTCGTTTTCATCATTATACCACCGATATTTCCCCTTGGCAACTGCCAAATATACACATGAACTTTCGTTATTTCGTAGGCGAACTTCGCAATCTCAAAGAAAATTATGCTTTCGCGAATATAACATCTGATATTGTAAATTTCCTTAATCTCGCTTAACTCCTGCGTCTGGGCGAAATGAATTTGTTCCGCAGCTTCATTTGCGATCTGTACATCTCTGTGATTCTCCGACATGCCTTGCGACGGTATATGCACTGCGCAGAATATTTCGTAAAATATCAAGATGAGTACGACTATCCTGTATCTGTTCTTTTCCATTATTACCAACTCTTTCTAAAAAATATATCACGCATTATAGCACAAGCTTATGTGGTTTTTCCGGAAAGTGCAAAATCGTGGAGTTTTTCTGCAAAAATATCCTGCTTTTTTGATATTTTACTATGCATAGTTTGTATGAAGTGGTATAATATTGTAAAATTTTAACAAGGGAGGGGATTGTATGGGACTGATAAAGTGTCCTGTATGTGGAAAAGAGATAAGTTCTGATGCTGGCAGATGTATTCATTGCGGACATCCGCTTCACCAAGCGCAGATTAAACAAGTGCCGGAAAAGAACTTGTGTTATAGCAATGCACATTGGTTTTCTTATGTATTTGTTGGGATTATGATATTTTTCTCCATTGGGTATTATTTTATGAACAATGGAATTAATATTTGGACAATTATATTTGCGCTGATCGCTATTGGCTCGTTTCTTACTTTTTATTCAAAATCAATCACTTTGACCAATAAGGCAGTCTATATACGCAAAGGTTTTTTCTTTACTCACAATGCAGATATTCCTTTAAGTCAGGTATCGTCCATGAGTAACGACCAAGGGCTTTTAGGCAGTCTATTTAATTACCAGACGGTCACAATTACTTGTGCCGGAAAGACATTCAAAATGGACATGATGAATAATGTCGAAAATTTGAAGAATGAATATATCAAAATTCACTCTGGAATGGATTGGAGAACATTTTAAATGGCTAAAAACAATAAAACTGGAGGATGTGGGACTGGACTTGGGATATTCTTGGTGATGTACGTAATTGCTTTGTTGCAAGAGTATTGGAAAATTGTTGTGGGAATTGTAGCCGTTGTAGTAATATTGGCTCTAGTGTATTACGCTACAAAAGGAAGCATAGACCGGGATGTTGCTAAAACGAATAAAAGATTGGAAGAAATCCGTAAAAGTACGTTTAATGGCGAAAAATTAACTGGTGGAATTTATGTTTCTGGACGCGACATTTCTGCTGGATTATACGATATTCGAGCAATTGAAGGAAGTGGCGATATCCAAATAGCTTTTCCGCAAAAAGATAATCATTTGAAATTTTCCAAAAACAACGAATTATATTTGAGAGAGGGACAAATATTCAGAAATGTAGAGCTTAAATCTCAATCTCAAATTTTGATTCCAGTAGATATGACGATTGATTTATATAATTGCAGAGAACTTCCGGAGCTGATTCCAGAACCAATTCAAGAACCAATGCTGGAGCCCAAAGTCCCAGAACTTCCGGTATATCAGCCAACATCCAGAAAGACTTTTAGTATGAAAAATATTGACGGGATGGATGGACATGATTTTGAATATGTGTGTGCTGACATTTTACGGGCAAAAGGGTTTCAGAATGTCACGGTCACAAGAGGTAGTGGCGATCAGGGCGTTGATGTCATAGCCGAGCAATCTGGTATCAAGTACGCTGTTCAATGTAAGCGGTTCAGCGGTTCTGTAGGGAATAAAGCTGTTCAAGAAGTGCATTTTGGGAAAACATATTACCACTGTCATGTCGCAATCGTAATGACAAACAGCTATTTCACTAAGTCTGCCAAAGATGCTGCAAGCGAAAGTAATACTATTTTGTGGGACAGGGATGATTTGATGCCATACTTTGAAGAATACATCAAAAGCAAGAATCATGAGCAGGAAACATCTCCACAGCCTTTAGAGGAAGAGGAATCCCAAAGCGATATTGCGGAAAGCAATCCAGAAGAAGCTATTCATTATTCAGCACTGCCAGAATATGACGCAAAAAGTGGAATATATCCGGCTGGCTATTATGCCATAGGAAAAACGCTTCCTAAAGGGGGATATGTTTTTAAATCTCGTGGAGATGACGATGGAGTTATTGCAATCTTTGAAACCTCGAATGATTTGTCAAAAGAGGAAAACGATGTTTTCTTTCATTCTTTCACAGGAAGTTATTTTCTAGCACTGATTGATGACGATAAATTTATAGCAATAGAAAACGCAGACGCGCAAAGAGTATATGGCGTAAACTAAACAAGAGGGGCAACCGCCCCTCTTTCTCTTTGCCTGTCGTTCTCGCAGGCAGTCTCTCTATCCACACATCCTCCCGGACACAGAAACCAATTTTGCGAATTATGTCAAACTTTAATGCTTTACACCGACAATTCCAAGTGCTACACTTTGTTTGTGGGACAATAATACCACAAACAGGAAGAAAAATGTGTGTGCTGTCAAAATCATGGCGTATTTTGACAAAATTGAGACTATGAAAGGGGGAAAGCGCGTATGAGAATAGCCATATGTGACGATAATCAGCTTGAAGTTGACCTATTCAGAGAACGCGTATCGGGATTCTTACGGCGCAGAGGAGATTACCGCTATGAAATTAGCGAGTATTTGGCAGGATATCCGCTTGTTGAGGATGTGAAAGAAGGGAAATGGTACGATGTAATTGTACTGGATATGATTCTGGAAAATGAGAACGGTCTGGAGATTGCGAACCGGCTCCGGGATATTGGATATGATGGGAAGATTATCTTCTGGACAGCCGATAATTCGCATCTGCAGGAGGCGTTCGATGTCGGGGCTATGCAGTATGTGGTCAAGGGCAAGGAATACGGAAGAATATACCGCGCTATTGATGAAGTCCTGTCACAGATGAAAGACGAAACATTAACGTTCAAATTCCGTGGACAGATTAACCGGCTCAAATATGGCGAGATTGAATATATCGAAAGCCGGGCAAGAGTCTGTCATATCTTTGCGACTGATAACCGCTGTTTCGTGACCACTTGCAAGCTGAATGATCTGGAAGAAAAGCTGTCCGATAAGCGGTTCTTGCGCTGTCATCAGAGTTATCTGGTGAACATGGATCACATTCAGTCGGCAGGAGATAATTTTATTATGGATTCTGGTGATACTGTCCGGATAAGGCAAAATGGGGCAAAAGAAATCAGAGAAAAATATGAAAATTACATAGCAGGATAATTAAAAACCGCCAGCGTCCGGAGGGAATTAACCGGGCTCACTGGCGGTTTCTGCTCACAAAGGGTGAATGTATGGAACAAATTTATTATATCATTTTGCCTGTTATATTACAACTGTCATTTAGAAATTTCTGTGATTCTTTTGAATGTTCCTTTCGGGATAAACTCAAAAACAAAACCCTCATCATTTGGATACGGGATGCGGATGAAGTACCATCTCAATCCATTACTGTCGGTTTCCACATACTTCATCACCTCTACAACTGCGCCTTTTTTCAGCTTCGGAAACAGCTTTGACGGGCTGTTTTTGTTTGATTTTGTATAACATTTTGTGTCTTTTTTTATCTGCGCAATGTAGGCTCTGGTGTTCATTTTTGAGTTCTGGTTTGATTCCACGGTGTCTCCAGATAATGAGCCACTGGTAACTGCAATTGCTACATGATGATCGTCATTCAGAAGAACATCTCCTGCCTTAATGTAATCACCAGATTTCAAATATTTGGGGTCTGTCAAGACTTTTGCACCTGTCTCTTTTAATGCCTGACGCATATCGTAAGTGGTCAAATAAATGCTAACTGCTTTCAACTTTGCATTGTCCAGACGGTATCCTGCGCCTTTTATGATAGCTGCTGTACTGGCGCTGCAATCACTCTCGCAATCCTTTTTTATTTTAGCAGGGTCATATCCGTTAGCTTTGAGCTGTTGCCAAAATGTGTATCTGTCATTGCTGTTCCCTACGGTTCCCTGATCGTAACCAATATGGTTGTTTTGAGCTGCTTTTGTTGCCATATCTGCAATCATATCGGCAATTGTTTTATCTTCAAATCTCAGAACACAGAGCCATGGTCTGTTGTACCAATTCATAATCTGATATTCTGTTCCAGTCTGATCACCAGCTTTTCCACCTGCATATCTGCCGTTCTCATCATGCCCGCAATTACTGATTTTTACTGTTGCCATTTGTTGTACCTCACTTTCTGGAAAATATGTTTTTAATGCATCATAAACAAAACTCTGTCTGCTCTTATATGCTCCTACTTGATTCCCTGTGTCCGTCCGGCAGGCTGCATAGAGATTGTCGAGTGTGTATGGTTTCTGCGTCTTTGCTAGAATCCGTGTTACTGCCCCTTGTCCGCCTTGATGCCTAAAATTCACGCACATGGCTTGTGCTCTAGCGTCCGTAACGCCCTGTTTAAGGGCTTCATCTGCGTAGGTGGCTAATTGTTCATCCATAAGGCTATCTTGGCATTTAACGCCCAAATCGGACGAAATAAGGGCAACTATGGTGTCGGCAAGCTGTGACACTCTGGAAATATTAAAACATTCCCAGTTTGCAGTCTGAACCTGTTCCAGGAGTCTGACCTTATCTATCTTCTCCCACTGTTCCGGGTCAGCATCATAAATTCGTTCCAAAAGCGTCTTGGCTTCGGCTCCGTACCACGCTCCTGCCCCGATTGTTATGGCGTGTTCATCTGAATTGTTCTCGTAGGCTTCTGTGAAGTCCGAATAGTCCTGCTGTCCGTAAACCTGCCCGCCGGTTTCGACAGCGTAGATTATCTTTCTCAGAACGGCTTTTTGTTCATTTGTCAATATATATCTCTCCTTTCATGTTTGAATATGTCTGTATGCTCGAATTTTATGCCTAGAATCCATTTTTATCCTGTCAGTGAGGATTTTATCGGATTAAGTCTAAAATCGTTTTAAAAAGCAAATACAAGGTCGTTAATAAAAATGGTTCACTTTGGGCTGAAACGAATTAAGAATGTCAGGGTCAAATAAGGCTTATTTGACGATTAATATATATCTCGTATATATATTAATTACAGGCTGTAGACAAACTTGGTGTTGGGTGTTATGCCCAGCACCATTTTTCTTTTAAAACTTCTTTTCTTTTTATTTTTTTCAAAATCAACAAAAATCTGGCTGTATTCCTGCCTCGTTTTTCCAGAATCTTTGCCAGTTTTTTCAGATTCATGCATGCGAAGGTAAGCCCGGCTTTCATTTCCATCCGCGCCTTTCCTACATACTGCGTATATCGAAATCCATGCTGTTCTTTCGCTGTACCGAAGATCCTCTCTATGGTTTCTTTTCTTAACTGATAGATCTGTCTGTTTCCTATCGTGTGCCGAATGTCTTCTGCCACTTCCATATATTCTTCCCATACATGACGTGTGATCAGTTTTACATGATCCTTACTTTCTGTGCATTTTGAAAGATATTGGCATTCAGCACAATGTTCACCGTAGCTTTTATACTCTTTATATCCACTTCTGTTTGTTGTACTGTATGTCAATATATGTGCTCCCGGACATATATAACAATCATAGTATTCATCATATGCGAATTCGTGTTTTCCGAAAAAGCCTTCTTTGGTCTTGGGACGGGTATACGGAAAAAGTGGTTGAATTCCATCTTCCAACAGCTGATGGGCGATTGCCGGGGTTTTATATCCTGCATCTGCAACCACCATCTGCGGATTCCGTTTAGATATCTTATCGTATAATGCTTTAAAAGTACGACTGTCATGCTCATTACCAGGATGTACTGTATATCCAAGGATCCAGCCATGTTTATCACAGGCAGTTTCTACTGCATATGCAAAAACGTGTTTATGTTCACCCTTTCGAAACCATCCACTTTCCGGATCGCTGATGCTGCATTTTTGTGTTTTCACATCTTCAGGAAGTTCTTCAGATATAAAATCCTTATCATTTCCGGTTCCACCGGATGCAGGTGGCTGGTTATCATCTTTTTTCTTTAATGGCTTTTTTCCATGTGCCAGACGATCTTTTTCAATCTCTTTATTTAATTCCTCTTCATACCAGAGAGCCTGTTCGTGCGCAACCCGCTTACGCATTTTTTTACTGTTTGCACAAGCTTTTACATGTGTTGCATCCACGAAGATCTGTTCTGTATTTACAAGCTTATATTTCATACAGTCTTCCAGAATCTTTGAAAAGATCTGCTCAAAAAGATCTGTATCTTTAAAACGGCGGGTATAATTCTTTCCAAATGTAGAGAAATGAGGAACAGGATCCAGCATATCCAGTCCAAGAAACCAGCGGTATGCAACATTCACCTCAATTTCTTTCATGGTCTGACGCATGCTTTTTATCCCATAGAGATACTGAATGAATGGTATCTTTATCAGCATGACGGGATCCATACTGGGACGGCCGTTATCCGGACAGTATTTTTCTTCAACCAGATCATAAATAAAGTTCCAATTGATTGCTTTATCAATCAGTCGCAGCATATGGTTTTGAGGTACCATGTCATCCATGGAAAACATCATCATTTGTTCTCTTTTTTTATCTGCATTTTTCGTCATCATAAAAAACACCGCCCTTCTGATATTTATTATATCAGAAAAGCGGCTCCAACAATAGCAAAACCCTGCAAAAGCAGGGCTTTGTCTACAGTCTGCGATTAATATATATCTCGTATATATATTAATTATATTCTTATTCTATTTCTTATTCTTATTCT
>ERZ1024365.97-NODE-97-length-13511-cov-9.684750_pt1 | contig 13511 bp, 9 predicted proteins | sample MGYA00520788_ERZ1024365 | MGnify/ENA primary metagenome ERZ1024365 (study PRJEB33242, sample SAMEA3444265) | Homo sapiens | biome: Host associated; feature: Gastrointestinal tract; material: Stool | place: Uganda | collected 2011-01-01 ... | reverse complement strand
GTTAAAAGGGTACAGAGCCGTCAGAACAAATATACGGCGAAGTACCATAAGTAATGAACCCGTGGGAGCTTCCAACTTCGATTAATGTTGATGGAACCACATATGCAATAAGAACGGATTTCCGGGTCGTATTGGACGTATTAACGGCCATGAACGATCCGGATTTGTTTTTGCCGGATTCTTCAGAATTGGAAAAATCGTTTGTGAGGATGGATACCATCTTGAAGATTATAGTGGAAGACTATGATGATCTGCCGCCGGATAAATGGGATGAAGCATGTAAGGCTGTAATTGATTTCATAGACTGCGGCATGGAAGACGATGGAAAGCGTAAGCCACACACAATGGACTGGCAGCAGGACGCACAGATCATTATTCCGGCAATAAACAGAGTGCAAGGAACTGAGATCCGGGCGCTTCCGTATTTGCATTGGTGGACTTTCCTAGGATCCTATATGGAAATTGGAGAATGCCTTTTTGCGCAGGTGGTGCATATCCGCCAGAAAAAACAGAAACATCAGAAGTTGGAAAAGTGGGAAAATGATTTTTATAACCAGAACAAAAATATTATTGATTTGAAAAAGAAAATTAGTGAAGAGCAACGGGTAGAAATGGAAGCCCTTGAAAAATGGCTATAGGAGGTGTTTTGCATGGCCGATGGAAGTGTTGTAATTGAAACCCAAATGGACACAAGTGGTGTTGAAAAAGGTGTTGATGATATATCCAACTCTTTAAAAAAAGCCTTGGATTATATGCAAAATATCTCATCAAATGTTGAAAAAATTGTAAGTAGTCTGACAAGCGGGTCTGCGGCTGCAAACAATGCCGTGACTAATCTAAATAAAAATATTGAAACCACAGCCGATGTGAGTAAGCGTGCAGCAGAGTCTATAACAGAGGCGCAGAACAAATTTAATCCTAGCGATGTATCAGGGATTAAAATACAACGTTGGAATGATAATGATAATCTGATTGGAGATCAAAGTGAAGCATCTGAAGAGTATCGGCAAGAGTTACTCGAAACCAGTAGCGTAGCAAGAAAAGCCGCTCAAGAAGAAGCAGACGCTTTTAATAGCGCAAAAGAAAAAGTAAATGAATTACACGAGGCAATTAAGTCCACAAAAGAAGAGTTAAAAAATCTTGAAAATTCAGGACAATGGTGGGGGGATGATGAATATGACGAAGCGGCCATTAAGTTGAATGAACTGACGAAGCAGGCACAGGAATATAAAAAAGTAACTCTCTCGCCAGAAGTGGACAGCACAGCAGATTCCGTGAGTAGGCTCGGGCAAAAGGTTGATAGTCTTTCAAAGAAACTAATGAATGCCGGAATTTCTGGATTGAAAAACAAAATCAAAAGCATAGGAAAGATTATTGACGGACTGGTATCTAAGCTTTTAAAACTTACATCAAGCACAATTATAGGTGGTTTACAGAGGATTTCCAGCGGTATATTTGGAATCCATAAATCAGCAAATAAAAGTACGCTATCGTTAAAAAATCTTTTGAAATATGCGTTTGGAATCCGCTCCCTGTTTGCTCTATTCAATAAATTGCATAATGCGATTGTAGTCGGATTTCAGAATCTTGCCAAGTATGATTTAGCAACACAGACCGGAGATGTAAACAATAGTATTTCTTCTTTAATGTCCGCACTGACACGATTAAAGAATAGCTTTGCTACAGCATTCGCGCCGATTCTGACGACTGTTGCACCGATTCTTGTTAGATTTATAAATCTCATATCAGAAGCTATAACGCGTGTAGGTATGTTAGTTGCAGCCTTGACAGGAAAAGATACATTTACCAAAGCAATAGGCGTACAAGAGAATTACGCGGCCAGTCTGGATAAAAGCTCTAAAAGTGCAAATAAAGCTAAGAAAGCAACAAAGGGCTATCTTTCTTCACTGGATGAAATTAAACGGTATGATGATGGAAAATCGGACAGTGAAGCAGGATCCGGCGGTGGTGGGTATGCTGCTCCTTCCGCCAGCGAAATGTTTGAAACTGTTCCAATTGAAAGTTCTATTAAAGATATTGCCGATAAGATAAAAGGATATATCCAAAACCAAAACTGGGAAGGCCTTGGCACATATATGGCCGATGGTATCAATAAAGGTCTGCAGAAAGTTTATGACGCTATCAACTGGAAAAACGTTGGACCAAAAGTTACCAGTTTTATCACAGCATTTACCGAAACATTTAACAGTCTTGTGGATCATATTGACTGGTACTTGATGGGGAAAACAGTTGGTACCGGAATAAATACAGTTGTAAAAGCATTGAATCTTGCGATTACAAAAATTGACTGGGAGAAACTTGGAAAGAAGTTTGCAAAAGGAATTAAGGGACTTGTAAATGAAGTCAACTGGAAAGAACTTGGAGAACTTCTGGGAAATAAATTTATGGTTCCCTGGAAAATATTTTCAGGATTTGTCCGTGATCTTCCGTATGCAGATATTGGAAAAGTATTTGCAAATACACTGAATGGTGTATTTTCCAGAATTTCTTTTTCTGAAATTGGGAATTCCCTTGCAACTGCATTAAACGGGGCTTTTACTTCTCTGTATAATTTTGCAATTCATTTTAACTGGACACGGCTGGTTAATAATATTGCCAGTGGTATCAATACTTTTATCGGTAAGTTTGACTGGAAGGGAAATGGACAAAAGCTGGAAACATTCCTGGACAAACTATGTACTTCCATAGTTGATTTTGCCAGAAAAACAGACTGGGAGGAAGTTGGAAGAGGTATCGGAGAGTTCCTGGGACAGGTAAAATGGGGCGAACATTTTGTACAGGTTGGAAGTGCCATATTAAAAGCGCTGAAAGGCATGTTTGACGGGATGGAAACAAGTGGAACAGCCGGTAAGATTGCATCCTTTTTAGGAAAAGCATTTCTTACAGTTAAAATTGCAGATGTGATTGGCATTGGCAATCTGGTAAGGATCCTGGTTGGCACCATTGGTAAGAAAGTGATCGGGTCAGATATGGTTGCTTCATTATCCGGAAAGCTGACCAGTCTTTTAGGTGATGCCGTAAGCGGGGCAGCAGGTTCATTTACGGACCTTGCAACAGCTATTAGCCCGTTGGTTGGGACTGCTGGACTAATTGTGGCGGTAGGCGCAGCTGCAGCAGGGGCAACTTCTGAACTGGCTAAATTTGTTGAAACCATGCAAGGAGGCAATGGCATTGGAACAACGTTTGGAAATACCATGAATGACTTTATCCAGACTTTGCAGGGACGGGGAGATCTTATTTCCAGTTCAGCAGAAGAAGTCTGGCAGTTAAAAGAAAGCCTGGAACAGGAAGGAATGACCGCCGAAGATAAAGCAACAGCCACTCAAAAATTAATTGACAAACTTAGTTCTATGGGTGTTACTTCAACCCAGGCAAGGCTGGCATTTTCATCTTTGCATCAGCAGGGACTTATTACGGATGATATGTTTAATGTTCTGGCAGAGTCAATTAAAAACATGAGTAATAAAACAAGCAATATGGCGGGTTCTGTTGATTTAGGAAATAAAAAGATCAAAGAAGGAAGCAAAGAATACCAGGATATGAAAGTGGCTATTGGAAATGTAACCAATCAGTTACATCTGGGTATTGATGCACAAACATCAATGAACAATGCACTTGATAATGTTATGGATTCTGGTGGTACTGCACAAGAAGCTTTCAAGGCAATCATGAGCACTGCTCAAGCACTTGGGCTGAATACAGAATCAGTTGCAAAGATTTTTGCAGAGGCATTTCCAGAAGCAGTTAAAGTGACAGAAAGCACAGCGAAAAATTCATTTAGTGGAATGGCAACATCTGCAACAACTAACATGGGGACTGTCAGCACTGCGGTTGCAAGTGCTTCAAGTGCTGTCTCGAAAGACACAACTACTGGATTTGGTATTGCAAATACAGCTGTAGGCACGGCAATGAGTGGAATGAAAAAAGCTACTGAAAATGCTATGCCGTCCATCTGGTCTGGTGTCAAAAATGCCAATGAAAAAGTAAGTTCAAGTTCAAAAACCAACTGGGGAAATTCGGCATCCGAGGTAGATAAAAACCTTGACAAAATGAAGCAGCATACAAATCTGAAACTTGGAGAGATGCAGAAAACGGTAGACAGCCATTTTTCCAGCCAGTACAATACGATGACAGATAAATGGAAGTTTGCAAAGGACCGTATCCTTCAGATCGTGGACGGGCTGGGAAGTGAACTTGCTACACATAGTAGTAACTTGCAGCCTGGTTTGGAGTCGAGTGGTTACAATATGGGACAGAGCTTTGTAAATGGTTTTTCGAATGCTATGTACAATGTTAATTCGATTCTAAATGATGTGGTAAGCAAGGTCAACAGTACGATTGGTAATGTAAATGGGGCTCTTAGAAGTATCGAAAACTCTTTTACATTCAAGTATACCTTTACAAATCCCACAACCCATAGAGCACAGGTTTTCAGATCTTCCATGGAGCTTCCAAGGGTTGACAAAGTGCCGTATCTGGCTACAGGCGCAGTTATCCCGCCTAGGAGTGAATTCCTAGCGGTACTCGGAGATCAGAAGAATGGAAATAACATTGAAACTCCAGAAAATTTGTTAAGACAGATTATCAGAGAAGAAACAGGCGGAAATCAGGGAAGCGGCGGAAACTTCCGGTTTACTGTACAGATCAATCGTAGAACAATATTTGATGAAATGATTGACGAAGCAAAGTTAAGACGTGACACAAGCGGTACAAATCCGTTTGAGCTGGCATAGGGGGGTGAGAACGTGGAATTTTCGGTAAGTAAATCAATAACTGACAGGTACAAAATAAATGGGCTTCTCATTCCTCAGCCAGACAAGGACATGACATGTAATTTTGAAACGACATACTCAGAAGGAAGTAAGCGTACACAACTCGGAAAAGCCATATTGGTTCCGTTATTTACGGTAATTCAGTACAGTTATGAAGCCACAAACGTTCCAGTGGTAGAAGCAGGAGAACTCATAAATGCAATAATACACGGAGAATCTTTTGATTTGTACCACTATTCCATCAGACACCATGATTGGCGTACAGAATCATTCTATGTTGGAAAGGGAACGTTTTCCCTGGCTTGTGTGGTGCCTGGCGAAGAATACTATTCCAAGATATCTTGTAACATGACGGGGGTGAATCCACTTGATTAATACATCAGATCTATTCAGGGAAGAACTTGGAAAAGGTAAAAAACTGTATGAAGTAGTGGATATTACCTTTGCCGATGGAACAGAGAAACGCCTGGAAAATGAAATAATGCTGAATGGCGGAGAGTTTTCAGACTGCACAAACAGCAACAGCTTTCCTGTTGGAAACACCATTTGCAAGTCCATGAAATTAAGCTTGGACAACACTGCGGATCAGTGGAGAGATTACTATTTTTTCAGGGCAAAAGTTACTGCATTTCTCAAAATGGTATTTTCTGATGGAAAAACTGAAACAATCAAAAAGGGAACATATACCATAACAACTCCTGAGCAGTACGGTGAAATCCTGGAATTTACTGGACTTGATGATATGTATAAGGCCAACGATACATATACCAGTAAATTGCAACTTCCGCAGGATGCATTCACACTTCTTCGTGATGCGTGTGCTACGCTCGGAATCTCTATGGGATTCTCGTCAATGACTCATGGCAATGTGACTATCCGATCAATGCCAGACAACATGACATTTAGGCAGCTGATCGGATGGATTGCAATGCTGGATTCCGCCAACGCTCGAATTGATGTTGACGGAAATTTGCAATTTATACAGTGGGATTTTGCTTCTGTATCGGTTGATTATGGTGCAGAAGTGGATTCTGACGGATATGTTTCATTTGGTAAGTCTGCGATAGATTCTGATGAGTATGTCGTTCCTGAGGGTGGATGGTACGTTAATTCTGATGGGTATCTTACTCTCAGAGAGGGGATCATTGGAAATCCACAGCGGTTAAGAGATTATATATCTAGCCCTACACTATCTAGTGACGACATTATCATCACAGGGATAAAGCTTAAAAACTCCGAAAACAGTGTCATGTACGGAAAAGATGGATATGTCCTTGAACTGCAAAATGAGCTTGTTGAAGATGCAGATCTGCAAACTGTAGCCAGTTGGATTGGTGACAGTCTGATAGGGGCAAGATTCAGAAGCTTGTCTGGGGACTTGGTGTATAACCCATTATCCGAGTTTGGAGATATGGCTTTTACTTATGACAGAAAAGGCAATAAATATATAACTCCGATTACAGATATCTCGAGCAGTTTAAATGGAATTACTCATATCAATACAAAAGCAGAAGATCCGGTAAGAGGATCTAGCAAATTTTTGTCAAGTGCAGATAAAGCTCTTTTGGCTGCAAAAAAACTCATAAGAAAAGAAACTAAGGCCAGGGAGTTGGCAGTTGATAATCTGCAAAAGGCGCTGAAAGACGGAAGTGGAATGTATGAAACGAATGTCTTGCAGGACGATGGCAGCACCATAACCTATCTGCATGACAAGCCTACACTTGAAGAGTCCAAAAACATAATCAAGCTTACATCCAATGCTATTGGCGTATCCAATGATGGTGGAAAGACCTATCCTTATGGTTTTATCTTAGACGGAAGTTTGATAACCAGGCTTTTGTACGCAGAAGGAATCGATGCCGATTATATACAATTCGGAACCTTGAAAGGCATTAAATTAGAATCTGTGACTGGTGACATTACGGGTGAATTTACATCAACCAGCACTAACAGTTGGGGAAAAGAGTATGTAAAGATAAAAGATGCTATCATCAGCGCCGGACTTGATGGTACACAGAAGTCCTTGATTGATATGGTGGCGCAGTATGATGATGGTTTGCATTTAGTTATCAAAAATGATACCGAGATTAACATTGAGGCACCTGTGTTAAAGATACTTACTGATATACTAAACATTGGTGATGGGCAGATATCCATAACGCAAAAGAGTTTATCGGAAGCACAGGTAAATGTTGCCAACACTGATATATCGGGACGTTTGGTTGCGTCTGGCGGTAAAAATTTTGGCTTGTATAACGTTACATCTGGAAGCTGGGTTATAAAATCTGACGCAACTGGTAATGCAGTATTGCCAAACACGGCTGTAGCTAGTACAACCGATGAGGTAAAAGTGGATATATCGAATGCGTCAATGGCTGGACGACTTACAATATCAAATGCAAAAAACTTTGGCCTGTACCATATATCTCTTAAAAAATGGTTGATCAGGATGGATGTCAAAGGTGTTACACATCTATTAAATACAATTTTTGATGATGCTGTTACATTTAACGAATCAGCAACTTTCTATGAATCAACAATTTTTAATAACACTGCAACTTTTAATAACACTGCAAGTTTCAAAAAACCACCAAAATTGTACAAACTGACGCAGGTAACTTCGGGCGGGCATATTGTTTTTGCAGCTGATGGAGAAACACTTGCCTGGACAGCGGCATCTTCCATGAGATACAAGGTAATCGGGAAAACCATAGGGGAAGCAGACTTGGAAGAGCTTTACCAAATAAAGGTTGTCTGGGCTAAATACAAAAATGAATACCTTGATGCATCAGACGAGCGTTACGGCAAGGAAATGCCGATGTTTCTCGCGGAAGATGTTGACCAGCATTTCCCATTGGCTGTCGACCATGACGAACAGGGGCGTGCTGAAAACTGGAATTACCGTGTAATGATACCGTGCATGTTCGCAATGCTAAAAAACGAGCATGAAAAAGTTAAAGAATTACAATCCGAGTTAGGATCAATCAAAACGGAACTGGCGGAATTGAAAGATCTTGTCAGTCAACACATAGTAAAAAAGGAGGTATAAAAATGTCTGACAACAAACCTGTTACGCGAGAAGAAATGTATCTTGCAAAGTTAACTGGTGATTATACAGGGGAGGTACCAAAGCCAATAACCAGAAAAGAAAGATACCTGTACAAGCTATGTACAGATGGTATTGGAGCCGGTAAGGAAGCCATAGCAGAAGCAGTGCAGACATATCTGTCCGATAAAGGTGTCGGGCTTAACATGGATGCAGATGGTTATGTAAGTTTAAGAGCAACGGAGGTAAATAACAATGGCTGATACATTTAAAGGGATAATCACATCAGATGGAAAAAAGAGACAGTTGCCTTATATGAATGTACTGGAAACACCTGTGTCTGATAAAACATTATCTGTAGAGGGTGGCTTTGCGGATTCCAAGATAGTTGGTGATAAATTTGCGAAAGTAGACAGTGAGACTGCTTCGCTAAAGGAAGATTTATCCAACAAAATTACAAAGTTCTATGCATCGAATCAGGGTGAAATTCATATTACTGATTCCGACAATGGCAAGATTCAAGATATGATGATATATGGTAAATCCTCACAGGATGGAATGCCAACGCCAGAGAATCCAGTTGAGATTAAGAGCGTTGTGAATCCGACTGTGGATGTGCGTAGGAAGAATTTACTGAATCCTTTGAGTATAAAAAAAGGACAAATAAGCATTGATGATGGAAAAACTATAAATGAGCAAGCGAATTATTACCATAGTGATTATATCCCAATGATTGGAACATCTCTTTCCTTATTTTATAAAGATTATGTTAGATGGTTTCTTTATGATAAAAATAAGAACTTCATTTCTTCCAATTCAATAAATGCGATAGGTGGAAAAACAGTAACCATTTCTGAATGTAATTATATAAGGATACACGTGTCAAGCATTAAAGTTCCAGATAATTTAATGATTGCATACGGGACGGATGCGTCTTTTGAACCCTACCGTGGACAGACTGTCACTCTTCCATACACGTTAAATGCAATTCCAGTCTCAAGTGATGGTAACGTCACAATCGATGGACAAGAGTATATTGCGGATTATGTGGATGTGGAACGGGGGAAGTTGGTGAGGATGTGCAAGGAGGTTGAATATAACGGTGATGAAAGTTGGGAATTGCAATCGGTAAATGCAAATAATATTGCTAATTTTAGACTAAATGGTGTAATGGCGTTAGAATTAAAAGGACTAAGCAATAAATTATTGTTGCAAAAAACTATAATTGCGAATACAGATAGTGAGGGATTCTATATAAATAATGTATTTCAGTTATTTATCAGAATTAGCAAAAACAGAAACATCTCTACAGTAGCCGAATTTAAGAATTTTTTATCAAAAAATCCTATTCGTGTATTATTAGCATTCACCACACCAGAAGAAATAGACCTCACACCAGAAGAAATCGCCGCATTCAAAGCACTTGCCACATACTACCCAGTAACCAACATCAGCGTCAATTCAGAACAGCTTGACGGATATACTGTATTCAATTATCCAATTTCAATGGAAAACGGTTGGAACTATGTTAAACAGCAACTCAACGACAATCGTGATTATATCTATGATATGGATTTGCAATCCGCAGAAGCCTATGTCAACAGCGAATATGCAGTAGCATTAACAGAATTGGAGGTATGATTATGTTATATAGAACATTATTAAAACTTAAAGAAAGAAACGGTTTGACAGACGATTTAAAGAATAAGATTGATATTTTCTTCGCAACGGGCAGGATTACTGAGGAACAGTATAATGAGCTGATGGATGTTGGAAAGGAAGATGGGATTCTTAGTGTAAACTGATTAACTAAATGAAAGCTTTAGTGAATCATTGCACTCCTCAAAATTAAGGGGCGCACTAAATATGAAAGGAATGATACAATGAGCAAATTACAGGAATTTTTAAACCTTGGTGATTATTACGCATCCAACGGCGGGTACCTTGAAAAGAAAAGCAATGCTTATTTGGATGATTTCAAGAAAAATGCTGGATATAACAACTATACCAAGTTTGCACGCGATATAAACAACTGGGGACAGCCAGGTTGCCAGGGACAGGCTTGGTGTGCAGTATACCAATTCTGGAAGTTGGTAAAAATCAAAGGCATTACAAAGGCATTGCAGATCATGGGCGGCGGCTTTTACAACTGCGTGTCAATCGCAAACTGGGCTAAGAAAAATGGTACTTGGCACAGCACCCCAAAGGTTGGTGCGCTTGTAATCTTCCGCAAAGGATCCCATGTTGGGGATGTACAGAGCTTTAATAGCTCACGAATTAACACAAATGAGGGTAACACTTCAAGTGAAGAGGGCGTTGTGGCAAATGGTGGTGCAGTCCGCAATAAGTCCTATGCGATCAATGATCCTGCGATTGATGGATATGTTTGGATTGACTGGAGTGAAGCAGCGGGAGATGCCTGGAAAAAGGCAGGAACTAGAGCGGCAACTGTGAACGATTTATACGTCCGTGAGACGCCGAATGGCTACGTTATGGGGTCTATCAACAAGGGAACAGTTGTTGAGATTGACGGACAGACAAATGGAAAATGGACACATGTCAAGGTTGAGGGTATCGGTATTGGATGGATTTGGACAGGGTATCTTGCAAAAAATGAAAGCTCTACATCTACCACCATTACAGACAAACAGGATAAGAGCCAGGTTCTTTTTAATGGAAAAGTTACCGCAACGGTACTGAATGTACGTACCTGGGCTGGCACAGAGTATCCTAACATCAAAAAGTATCCAACTCTTAACCAGGGCAATGAAGTAGAAGTTATGAACTACACGCAAAAAGCAAAGGATGGTACATCTTGGTACTACATCCGCATTGCTGGAAAATACTTTGGATTCGTTTCTGCAAAATATATCAAGAAAGCATAAAAATATCCCGGGGTTAATTCCCCGGGAATTTATTTTACCGATATTTTAATGATAACATCAATGCGCCAGTTCGTCAGCGCATAGAAGATATCATTAATTATTCTTCTGGATTTTTGGGAAAATATCAAGTTGAAAACTAACCTCATTACCCTTGCCGTAAGCATTTTTAGTATCTTTTGAGTAAACCACTTTTTCAATCAAACTCTTAAGCATTTTATTCTTGGATTCCGTGTCCAGGCTCCAATAGTTATTAAGCAATTCTTCACAGCGCGGGATAAAATCTGATTGTTGCGCCATAATATCCTTATCGTGTTCGATTTCTTCTCTTAACTTCGCAATAGTATCAGAGCATGACTGGATGGATGCAGCTATAGTTTTGGCACGTTCAAGAAAAACCTCTGTGGTGTAGATACCCTGTTCAAGCAGATCGTATTGTTTTGATTTTTGAACGTTTAAATTTTCCAGCTCGCTTTCCTTTTCGCGTATAAGATTCTGTTTAGATGTTATGCCAGAATTAATAGCTTCGGACGGAACATTAATATTGTTATTTAGTTCGTATTCTTCTGCTATCTCTTTAATTCCATCAAGTACGGCTTTTTCAACCACAGATAGCTTGCTACTTACCGTAGGACAGGATGTGTATGGACACAAAAGCGTATCTTCCTGGCCACTTTTCTGATAAGGGCGGCGAACCATAGCTCGCCCACATTTGCTGCAATAGACAATTCCAGAAAGCGGATTGCGGATTGAGTTTTTTATACTGATTGGGCGAGATGGGTTCTTTTTTCGTATTTCCTGGACGGAATTAAACAGATCCTCTGATATAATAGCCGGATGTAGCCCATCACAGACAAGAACATCCTTAGATCGTGGGCGTGTCTTAACAACTTGCCCGTTCTGTATAGTTTTTACCGTTTTTCTCCCATTCCACCGGATTTTTCCAATGTACACCGGATTTGTAAGGATCCCCTGGACGCTGGCAGGAGTCCAGTCATTTCTCGATACGGATTTTATCCCCATATCATTTAATTTCCGGACAATCTTCGCGACTCCGATTTGCTCGCAGCCATCACCGGCGTACCAGGTGTAGATCATTTTTACAATATTGGCTTGATCCGGAACCGGCCTGAGGGTGTACCCTTTTTCTTTTTCAAGCTTAACTCTTTCATATCCATAAGGCGGTTTGTTGCCACAGTATTTCCCCTCTTTGACGGATGAGATTCTTCCAGCATTCAGACGGCGCTTGATGGTTTTATACTCTCTTCGGCTCATAAAAAGTCCAAACTCAAAATACTCTTCATCAAATTCGTTGTTTGGATCATATATTTTTGCCGGAGTAATAATTTTTGTATCAGAATACTGGAAAGCTCTGGACACAACACCTTGGTCGATGGTATCACCTCTGGCAAGACGCTCCACTTCTACAACCAAAACCCCGTCCCACATGCCAGATTCTACCTCATGCAAGAGTTGCTGCATAACAGGACGGTCGGCGATAGTTTCTCCGGATACAACCTCTCGGTAAATAGCGCCAACAATGTACTCTTTTTTCTTTGCCAGATCTAACAGGATCCGTTCATGCCTGGCAAGAGTCTCACCCTCGCCTCTGGCTTCAGCTTCCCGATCGGCTCTGGATTTCCTTAGATAGATACATACTGATTCATTCATGTTATCATTCTCCCTTTTTTTAACTTGTGCGATAATCCGGAAAATGATATACTTAGTGCGTGGGTAAGATTTTCTACGGATTATCTTATTTTAAAACCGGTTCCCGTTGTGGCAGGAGCCGGTTTTTTATTAGTTTACTGATACATTAAATATTGCGGAATATTTATCTGAATCCGAATATCCGTTATCTGAATATTCATCAATATAGATTTTAAAATTACCTTTATGATTTACGCCAATACATTCTTGTGCACGGCATTTTGCACCTATTGGAACCTCTTCCGGATAATATGTAGGTGAGTTAGGATATGTATATCCCATGTAACCCTGTGAGTCAACATATTTATACAATCCTAAAGACATATATAATCCATCACTTTTGGAATATCCTAAATTTTCATAGGTATAATCAACCAAATAAACTGCTTCTGGGTTAGTATCAGAATATGGATTACGTTCCGTCATTTCTGTGACTGAATTAATTGTCATTCTCCACTGTCCCGGAACTGTCCAAGCCTGCCCAAGGTTGAATACTGGTGTTAAGGACGTATTGTTATTGTTTGATGGTACTGGAGTCGGTGTAGGTGTTGGAACTGCTGGTACAGTAACTGTTACTAATTGGGAAAACTTATAAGTGGAAACCTTTGCAGTAATAAGAGCAGTACCAGCCTTTTTAGCGGTAGCCTTTCCCTTTGAGTTGATTGATACAATAGACTTATCGCTAGACGTCCATTTTACCTTCTGTTTTGTCCCAGAAACTTTAAACTGGTAAGTTTTACCTTTAATGATAGAAGCGGTCTTTTTGGACAGCCTAGGAGTTTCTACGACCAGTTTACATTTGTAAGTGGTTTTTCCTTTCTTAGCAGTGATTGTTGCCTTGCCTTTTTTCTTAGCAGTTACAATTCCCTTTGACGATACAGTGGCAACCTTTTTGTTGGAGCTTGTCCATTTGTACTTTGAACCAGATACTTTCAGTTTGGCAGTTTCTTTGGTGCAAATGTAAGCTGTTACAGTTTTGCCTTTTTTAAGTTTGATTTGAGAGTTTGGAATCCTTTGGTTAGAGTGGTTGGTTCCTGTACCGGTAGATGTGTTTGGATTGCTGCCGAATCCGCTTGCGTC